>LWDU01037346.1_pt1 | contig 316092 bp, 325 predicted proteins | sample 727161 | NCBI WGS metagenome assembly LWDU01 (sample SAMN04566230, study PRJNA314399) | hydrothermal vent metagenome | isolation source: deep sea hydrothermal plume seawater | place: Mexico: Gulf of California, Guaymas Basin | collected 2004-07-11 | reverse complement strand
AGGCGAGATATTTCTCGAGCACGTCGAGCGCGCCCAGCCGGTTGAGCGCCTGGACGGTGTAATAGCTGTCGCGGATCCAGCAGTAGCGATAATCCCAATTGCGTTGGCTGTTGGCGGCTTCGGGGATCGAGGTGGTCAGCGCGGCGACGATGGCGCCGGTTTCCTCGTGCTGGCACAGCTTGAGCGCAATCGCCGCGCGGATGACCTCTTCCTGCCATTCGAGCGGGATGTGCAGCCCGCGCACCCAATGCTGCCAGTAGCGCGCGGTCATCGCTTCCATCCGCCGCACTTCGCTGCGGATATTGCCGACGAAGGGCTCGTCGGGGCCGAGGAAGAAGTGCTGGTCGCTCTCGACCCGATAGCTGCGCCCTTCAAGCAGATAGCCGACCGGCGCATCGGTCGACAGGCGCAGCGCCTGCGGGCCGATCAAATAGCGGATGTGGTTGGTACCATTGGTGGTTTCGGCGAGCGAGGCGCCATAGCCGTTCATCGGCGCGAGCACGACACGCAGTCGCGGCGCGCCGGCGACGGGGCGCACGATCCGCGCATAGGCCACCGGGCGGTACATCCGCCCCGAGCGCTCGAAACGTGGCGCGAAATCGTGGATCTCCACCGCGCTCCCGTCCTCGGCCTCGAGGCGGGTGATCAGGATCGCGGTGTTGCGTTCGTAGCGCTGGCTGCTGCGTGCCTGCCCTTCGAGTTCGAACCGCCAGATGCCGCGATCGCGGGCATTGTCATTGAGCAGCGAGCAGAAGATCGGATCGCCATCGACACGCGGGACGCAGCCCCAGACGAAGGCCCCCTCGCTATCGACCAGGGTGCTGACCTGGCAATTGCCGATCGGGGAAAGCTCGAGGTCCGACTGCATCATATCTCCAACCAATGGTGCACTGCAGCAACGCTGTCGAGTCCGTATCGTGCCTTCTCGCTCGGACGTTCGCCCACGGCGATCCCGAAACCGCCGTGTCCGATCGCGCCGGCAAAGCCGTCCTCGTCGGTCACGTCATCGCCGATGAACACCGGTGCGGCGCCCGCGAAGGGCGCAACCTGCATGAAGGCTTCGACCGCCGCCGCCTTGGTCGCACCGGGACGCACGAGTTCGGCGACTCCCTTCCCGCTTGTCACGCACAAATCGCGCGAAGCGGCGAACTCTTCCGCAAAAGCCAGGGTCGCTTCGCGCTTTTCGGGTGCGCCGCGGAAATGCAGCGCGCCGCCATGCGTCTTGGTCTCGTAGAACAGGCCATGCGCCTCGGCGAAGGCGCGCAATTCGGCAACCGAGCCATCGGACAGGCCACGCGGTTCGTCACCCAGACGCGTCCCGTCGGCGAGGAACCGCGAGGCCCCGTGCGATCCGGCGCGGCAGATTGCCGGTTGCCCCAGATGTCCGGTCAGATCGTCGAGCGCGCGGCCGCTGACCAGCGCCAGCCGGCCTTCAAGTCGGTCGCGCAGCGCGTGCAACCGGTCGAGCAAGCCGTCGGGAACGTGGATGTCGCCGGGGCGCGGCGCGATATCGACCAGCGTCCCGTCGAAATCGAGGAACAGCGCCGCGGGACCGCTGTCGAGCAGTCGCGCCAGTGGCGGCGGGGGCGGAAGCTTCGTCGGGCCGTCCATCGCCCCCGGCCTAGCGGTTCGGTGCGCCGCATCCAACGGGTGAATTCACGAAATCGTATCCTCGGCGCGGGGGACGAGGATGAGCGTGTTGTCCTCGACCCGCCACGAGCCAAGCCGGGCCAGCACATTCATCCCGATAACATTGAAATCACCGAAATTCTCGGCGATCGCCGCGTCGGTCCCGCTGGCGCTGACATTGCCGAAGGTCAGGCTGTCGATCGTCGCGACATGCGCTTGCACCGTGCCGTTGGCGGTGCCCAGCATGATCGGGATCCCGCCACGACGCGGTTCGAGCCCCGCGCGCTCGGCGAGCGGCGCGGAAATCGCAGTCAGCGTGGCGCCGGTATCGATCATGAAATTGCCCGGCACGCCGTTGACGTCGGCGCGCACCCAGAAATGGCCATCGGCCGACAGCGGAATCCGCGTTTCGCCGCCCTCGACAACCTGTTCGGGCAGGCCGATCTGCGGCACGGCGACGTCGAAGCGCGGGTCGAACCGCGACAATTGCAGGACCACCGTCAGCAGGATGAGCCCCAGCGCCGCCGAACTGGCCAGCCGCAGCACTCCGCCCAGCGCCGAACGCTTGGCGATCATCGCACCGATCCAGCCGAGCACCATCGCGGCAACCGCAGCGATCAGCAGTTCGGATCGGGGGATCGCGCGTAGCGTATCCGCTGCGGCATTGAAGACGGGTTCGAGTTCCATGCGTCACATATAGGAACGCGCCGGTGTCGCGTCCATGAACTCGCGCGGCGTCAGGGGGCCTCGCGCTGGTCGGTCGCCCGCGCGAGGAGGACCGAGAACTGGTCTTTCGCATCGGTCCAGCGTTCCAGCGGCGTCCAGCCGCCTGCGAGCAACAGCAGACTGGCTGTGCACGGAGTGAACTTGTGGCTGTTCTCGGTGTGGATGGTTTCGCCGCGCTGCATGGTGAAACGCTCGCCCGACACTTCGAAAGCGACATCCCTCGTCGCGACCAGATGCATCTCGATCCGCGCCAGATCGTCGTTCCAGCGCGCCTCGTGTGCGAAGGCATCGGCAGGAATGGTCCCGCCCAGTTCGCGGTTGATCCGCGTCAGGAGGTTCATGTTGAATGCCGCGGTCACGCCCTCGGCATCGTCATAGGCAGATTCGAGCACGCCGCTGTCCTTGACGAGGTCCATCCCGATCAGCAGCAGCGGGCTGGCGCCCTCGTCCGCGCCCAGCGTGGCCCGCATCGAACGCAACAGGTCGACCGCGGTACGCGGAACCATGTTGCCGATGGTCGATCCGGGGAAGAAGCCCAGCTTGGGCAGTGCGGCCACAGCATCGGGCAGGCTTACCCGGCGCATGAAATCGGCTTCGACGGGATGCACGGGCAGCCCGGGAAACTTCGCTCCCAGCGCCGCCGCGCTCTCGCGCAGGAAATCGCCCGAAATATCGAGCGGCACATAGGCGGCGGGATCGATCGCCTCGAGCAGCAGCGGAGTCTTTACCGAACTGCCCGAGCCGAACTCGACCACCGCTCTTCCCGGCCCGATCAACTCGGCGAAATCGCCGCCGCGCGATCCGAGGATTTCGGTCTCGGCACGGGTCGGATAATATTCCCCGACCTGCGTGATCCGTTCGAACAGGCGCGAGCCTTCCTCGTCGTAGAACCAGCGCGCGGGAATGGCCTTGGGCGCCTGCCCGAGCCCTGCCAGCACATCCTTGCGGAAGGCCTTGTCGACGCCCTCCTCGTCACGCTCGACCAGCGCGATCCCCGTATCGGTAGTCATCAATTGTCCTTTGCCAGACGCAGCCCGGTGAATTGCCAGCGCTGGTGCGGGTAGAAGAAATTGCGATAGCTGGCGCGCGAATGGCCGCGCGCGGTGGCGCAACTGGCCCCCTTGAGCACGAACTGCCCACTCATGAACTTGCCGTTGTATTCGCCCACTGCGCCGGCGGCGGGCCGGAACCGCGGATAGGGCAGATAGGCCGAACGGGTGAACTGCCAGCAATCGCCGAACAGCCCTTCGCCACCCCGCGGAAGCGGTGGTCCGGCATCATCGAGCTGGTTTCCCCCAAATGGGTCATGCGCCTGCGCCTGCCCTTCCTGGCCGCGCGCGATTGCTTCCCATTCGAACTCGGTCGGCAATCGATGACCCGCCCAGGTCGCGAAGGCATCCGCCTCGTAATAGGAGATATGCGTGACCGGGGCATCCGCGTCGCGCTTGTGCCAGTCGCAATGCGTAAAATTCTCGTCGTCGCGCCAGTAGAGCGGCGCGCTGATCGCATTCTCGCGCACCCACGCCCAACCGTCGGACAGCCAGAGGCTGGCGGTTTCATAACCGCCATCGGCAATGAATTCGGCCCATTCACCATTCGTTACCAGCCTCGAGGAGAGCGCGAACGGTTCGAGCAGGACGCGGTGCGCGGGCCCTTCATTGTCGAAGGCAAACCCGTCCGCCTGATGGCCGATGCGGGCGATCCCGCCGGGATGCTCGTGCCAGCCTTCGTCCTGCGGGCGGGCTGCCGCTGGTCGCCGGTCCCACATGGCCGCGCCCAATGGGTTCTGGAACAGGCCGTGCTTGATGTCGGTAAGCAGCAATTCCTGGTGCTGCTGTTCGTGGCTGATACCCAGTTCGATCAGCGGCGCGAGTTCCTCGCGTGCGAACAGCGGCGCCATCGCCGCGTCGACATGCGCACGCCATGCGCGGATTTCGTCGAGCGTGGGGCGCGACAGCATCCCGCGGGAAAATCGCGCGATCCGTTCGCCCTCCGCTTCGTAATAGGAATTGAAGACGAACGGCCAGTCCTCGTCATAGAGCCGATACCCGTCGAGCCGATCGCGCAGAAGGAAGGTTTCCCAGAACCAGGTGGTGTGCGCGAGATGCCACTTGGCGGGGCTAGCATCCTCCATCGACTGGATCGTCGCGTCGGCATCCGACAAGGGCGCGACCAGCGCTTCGGTGAGCGCGCGGGTCGCTGCATAGCGGGCCTCGATTTCCTCTCCAAGCGCGGGCTGCGCCTGTGGCCGGACCTGGTTCAACGCCGGTCCCCCTGAACAGCGGTCGCCGGAAGCTGGCGACCACGATCCATCATGGCGCAATTCAAGGTCGGTTTAAAGGCCGGGGGCCGAAAACCATGCCCAAACAATCGACTGACGCGCATTCCCGGACAATGCGGTGTACGGACCGCGGTTCCCGGCAGGGCACGCCATTCGTGGTGTCAGGCGGCGTCCGCCTGGCGCAGCCCGTGTTCCTCGTTGAGCATTTCGGCAATGAGGAACGCCAGTTCGAGCGACTGCGCGGCGTTGAGACGCGGGTCGCAATGCGTGTGATAGCGATCCTTGAGCGCTTCGTCGGTGATCGCCACCGCGCCGCCGACGCATTCGGTCACGTCCTGCCCGGTCATCTCGACATGGATGCCGCCCGGATGCGTGCCTTCGGCGCGATGCACCGCGAAGAAGCCCTTCACCTCGGTGAGGATACGGTCGAAAGGCCGCGTCTTGTAGCCGCTGTCCGACTTGACGACATTGCCGTGCATCGGGTCGCAGCTCCACACCACGGGATGGCCTTCGGCCTTCACCGCGCGCACCAGCCGCGGCAGGCCGTCTTCCACCTTTTCATGGCCGAAGCGGCTGATCAGCGTGATCCGCCCCGGTTCGCGCGTCGGGTTGAGCGTGTCGAGTAGCTTGAGCAACGCATCGGTTTCGAGGCTGGGGCCGCATTTCATGCCGAGTGGATTGCCGATGCCGCGCGCAAATTCGATGTGCGCGCTGCCTTCGAACCGCGTGCGGTCACCGATCCACAGCATGTGTGCGCTGGTATCGTACCATTCGCCCGTCAGGCTGTCGCGGCGCGTCAGCGCCTGCTCGTAGGGCAGCAGCAGCGCTTCATGGCTGGTGAAGAAGCTGGTCCCCTGCAGTTGCGGCACGGTGGCAGGATCGATCCCGCAGGCCTCCATGAAATCGAGGCTTTCGCCGATCCGGTCGGCGATATCGCTGAACTTGTCGGCCCACGGGCTGCGTCCCATGAAATCGAGCGTCCACTGATGCACCTGACGCAGGTTGGCATAGCCGCCGCCCGCAAAGGCACGCAGCAGGTTCAGCGTGGCGGCGGCCTGCGAATAGGCGCGCACCATGCGCTGCGGATCATTGGTCCGCGTCGCGGCGTCGAACTCGATGCCGTTGATGTTGTCGCCGAAGTAGCTCGGCAGCGTGACATCGCCCTGCGTTTCGGTGTCGGAACTGCGCGGCTTGGCGAACTGCCCCGCCATCCGCCCGACCTTCACCACCGGCTTCTTGCTGGCGAAGGTCATGACCACCGCCATCTGCAGCAGCACGCGGAAGGTGTCGCGGATGTTGTTGGGGTGGAATTCGACGAAACTTTCCGCGCAGTCACCGCCCTGCAGCAGGAAGGCGCGCCCTTCGGCGACATCGGCCAGATCCGCCTTCAGCGCGCGCGCCTCCCCGGCGAACACCAGCGGCGGATGCGTGGCGAGCGATGCGGTCGCCGCGTCAAGAGCGCCCGCGTCGGGATAGCTGGGCAAATGCCTTGCCTCGAATCCCTGCCAGCTGTCGGGTGCCCATGTGTTCGCCATTGTCTCTTCCGGTTGCGGCGCCGGAAATGGCGCCTGATTGCCCGTCTGTAGCAGACGAGCAGGCATCATGTCGCAAGCAGCATTTGCTTGGCCAGCTTAAAAAGCCGATTGCAGTGAGCGGGTCAGCGCCCCTGTGCAGCGGTGGCGAGCGTTTGACCCTGCGGGATGACCGCCAGCCGCCATCCGGCGCGCGAGCCGAGATATTTCTGCGCCAGCGCTTGCAGTTCGGCCGGCGGCGTCTGCGTGTAATCGGCCAGCAGGAAGCGCAGCATCGGGATGCGGCGGGGGTCCTGCGTCGCGCCTTCGAGCTGATAGAGCCAGAACAGGTTTCCGGTCGATGCGCGGCTGACATACTGGCGCAGCGGTTCGACCACGCGATTGTATTCGTCCTCGCTCACCGGGGCACTCGCCAGCTCCTGCGCGATCCGTTCGGCCTCGGCAAAGAACACCGGCACATCCTCGGGCCGCAATTGCGCCAGCGCGGCGATCCGCCCGCCACTGTTCACATCGCTCGGCCATTCGGAACGCACCACGGGCGAATAGCTGGCCCCTGCATGTTCGCGCATGGCTTCCATCAGCCTGTTGTTGAAGAGCGACACCAGCACTTCGAGCCGCCGCGATTCGCGCAGGTTCTCGACCCCCGCGCCACTCGGCCAGGCGATGACCGCTGCAGCCTGGTTGGCATCGCCCCGGTGGTGGCGCACCACCGTTTCGCCGGCTTCGGGAAAGGCGACCGGGCGTTCGAGCACGGTGGCCGGGGCGGTATCGCGCGGCGCGAGCGCGCCGAACGTCCGGCGCAGCGCATCGACGGTGGCCGCCTTGTCGAATTCGCCGAACACCAGCACTTCCACCGGTCCCTGCTTCAGCAGCGGCTCCCAGGTTTCGCGGAAGCCCTCGGGCGTCGCCGCATCGAACATCTGCGGTGTCGGCGTCCGGAAACGCACATCCCTGTCGCTCAGCAGATATTCGAGATCGCGCTGGAGGACGCCATTGGGATTGGCGCCATAGCTCTCGTAGGCCAGCTTGCCCGCAGCCTTGGCGCGGATCACGGGATTGGGATCCCAGCCGGGCATCGCCAGCTTGGCCGCGAACAGGTACAGCTGTTCCTCGAGGTCCTGCTCGCGCGTCTGCGCATAGAAGCTGAACGCACCATCGCCAGTCTGGAAATCGAAGCCGAACTTGCGCCCCGTCGCGAGAACATCGAGCTCTTCCTGCCCCAGCTCTCCGATCCCCGAACCGATCAGCGCGGCGTATCCGAGATTGGCATAAACCGCGTCTTCGGGATCGATAGCGCGATAGCCCGCGCCGAAGCGCACCTTCACCGCTACACGCCCCGGTTCGGCATCATTGGCCCACAGGATCGCTTTCACACCATTGGCGAATTCGACCTGTTCTATGTCGAGCACGCCGATCGGGGCCTGCGCGACGACTTCGCCGGGCTCGCCCACGGCGGGCAGATCGTCGAAGGAGATTGCCTGTGCGGCGACACGCGCTTCGGCATCGGCGGCGATGTCTTCACCCAGAGCGGCGCGAATGGCCTCGGCGCTCGCCTCGCCGGTGGCGGGCGTCACGTAGGAAGCGCGGATCACATCGCCGGTGAACAGCGCGCGCGTGTGGTCGAGCACCAGTTCCGGCGTGATCGTCTCGCGCATCGAGTTGAATACGGTCAGCACGGTTTCGGGCGCGGCGACGGCTTCGCGGATATCCACCGCGTTGACGATGTCATCGGCCAGCCGCGGTCCGGGAAGGACGCGGCGCTGTTCGACCTGGCTCTTGAACACGATTTCGAATTCGGCGAGCTCGCGATCTATCTCTTCCTGCGACGGTGGGGTCGCCAGCGCATCGGCGATCACACCGCGAATGTCGTCGAGCGCGGCTTTCCAGTCGCTCGTCAACGGGGCAAAGCTGACGAAGGTCATGTCTGCCGAGCGGCTGACGTCATCCTGCGACACTTGCGCGTAGAGATAGCTGCCGCCCGCACGCGCCCGCGATTCCAGCCGGCGGTTGATCAGCGCCTGAGCCAGTGCATCACGCAGCAGGCCTTCGTTATAGGCAACCGTGTCCTGCACCGGTCGCCAGGGACGCATCACCGCGTAGGTAAAGCTGCGCGGAAGGTCGGGTTCGACCACCACGCCGACTTCGCCGACGGGATATTCGGGATCGGCCCCGGCTGGTGCGACAGGATTGCCGAAATCGGGTGCCGGGACGGCCGGCCCCTCGCCCTGCCAGTCGCCGAACCACTTCTCGATCTCGGCCGCGAGTTGCAGCGGATCCATATCGCCCGCTGCCACGATGACCGCGTTCTCGGGACGGTACCACCGCTTGTAGAAAGCGCTGACGCTGTCGCCGGTCGCCGCGCCGAGCGTTTCCTCGGTCCCGATCGGGGTGCGCGTGGCCAGCCGTTGCCCTGAGAAAAGCACTTCGCGGCTAGCATTGCCTGCACGCTCGCCCGGCCCACCGCGCTCACGCTTCTCGGCCAGGACGATCGGCACTTCCGCCTTCACATTGGCATCGCTGAGCACGGGGCTGCGGACCATGCCCGAAAGCAGCTTCATGCTTTCGGCAAGCTTGGCCTCGTTCACATTGGGCAGATCGAGCTTGTAGACCGTGTGCGTGGGGCTGGTCTCGGCATTGGTGTCGCTGCCGAAGGTCGCACCCAGCCGCTGCCAGGTGGGAATAGCTTCTGCTGGGCCGAGATAACGGCTTTCGCGGAACAGCAGGTGCTCGAGCAGGTGCGCGTAGCCGAGTTCGGAGTCCTCCTCGTGCAGCGAACCGGCATCGATGCGCACGCGCACCGAAACCTGATCGGGCGGCACGCCGTTCTTGCGTACGGCGTAACGCAGCCCGTTGGGCAATTCACCGAAGATCCATTCCTCGTCGCGCGGGACGTCGCTGCCCTCGTAGATCCATGGCGTGCCACCGGCGGGCGTCACATGCTGCGGAGACGGTGTCGCCGGCTCCTGCGCGAGCAGGGGCTGCGGAACGAGCAGCACGGCGGGGAGGACGAGCGCGAGACGCCTGATGGCGCGCGGGAAATGGGTCATGGGGGGCATATAGGAGGGCGACCTGTGAAGGCTAGGTGAATGTTCGTCGGACAAGCGTTCCTTCCTTGCCCCCGGTTCCCGCACTACCTACATCGCGTGCATGTTCATTGAGACCGAAACCACACCCAACCCCGCGAGCCTCAAATTCCTGCCCGGCCAGCCGGTCATGCAGCAGGGCACGCGCGAATTCGCCAGCCCCGAGGCAGCCGAGGCCAGTCCGCTGGCGCAGGCGATCTTCGATACGGGCGAGGTAGTGAATGTCTTCTTCGGCGGCGATTTCGTCACCGTGACCGCCGCGCCGGGCGTTGGCTGGAGCGATCTCAAGCCGCAGGTGCTGGCGATCCTGCTCGATCATTTCGTATCGCAGGCGCCGCTTTTCGCGCCCGGCACAGCGGGCGGCATCGCGGTTCCGCCCGAAGCCGAGGCCGGCATGCTGGTCGAGGAACGCGACGAGGATTCGGACATCATCGCGCAGATCAACGAATTGCTCGAAACGCGGGTGCGCCCCGCAGTCGCCGGGGACGGTGGCGACATCCAGTATCGCGGCTATCGCGACGGCGTGGTCCATCTGCAGATGCAGGGGGCCTGTTCGGGCTGCCCCTCCTCCACGGCCACGCTCAAGCACGGGATCGAGGGACTGCTGAAACATTACGTCCCCGAAGTCGTTGAAGTCCGCGCCGCCTGATCCGCTCCCGACCCGAAGGAACCGCTCCCTTGTCCGACATGCTTTCCGCCGAAGCCCTCGACATCATCTTTCGCGAAGCGCGCAGCTACAACGGCTGGCTCGACAAGGATGTAAGCGAGGACCAGATTCACGCGATCTACGAATTGCTCAAGATGGCCCCGACCTCGGCCAATATGCAGCCGGCGCGGATCGTCTGGGCGAAGTCTTCGGACGCCAAGGAGAAGCTTGCCGCCCTCGCGATGGACGGCAACAAGGACAAGATAACCTCGGCCCCGGTGGTTGCGATCATCGGCTACGATATCGATTTCCACGAAGAACTGCCGTGGCTGTTCCCGCATACCGATGCGAAGAGCTGGTTCGAGGGCGACGAGGAGGGCCGCAAGGAAGGCGCGTTCCGCAACTCCTCGCTGCAAGGCGCCTATCTGATGATCGCCGCGCGCGCCTTGGGCCTCGACTGCGGCCCGATGTCGGGCTTCGACAACGACAAGGTCGACGCCGAATTCTTCGGTGACAATCCGCGCCACCGCAGCAATTTCATCTGCGCGATCGGCTATGGCGACCGCACGAGCATTTTCGAGCGCAGCCCGCGTCCCGAATTTGACAAGTTCAATCGCATCGCCTGACTTGCAGCCGCGCCGCTGCTGCGGCACTGCCATGCCATGCGTATCCTCGCGATAGAGACTGCCACCGAAGCCTGTTCGGTCGCCCTGTTCGACGGTGGCGTGCTGGTCGACGCGCGCCACGAAGTGCTTGGCCGCGGCCATGCCGAACGGCTGGTCCCGATGATCGCCGAATTGCCTGAAAAGGGCCGCGCCGACGAGATCCGCGTATCGCTGGGGCCGGGAAGCTTTACGGGCGTGCGGATCGGTCTTGCGGTGGCGCGCGCGCTGGGGATTGCCTGGGAGGCACGCGTGCGTGGTTACCCCACGCTGGCGCTGGTCGCCGCAATGGCGCGCGACGCCGGTGACGGGTCGGTCACCGCCTGCATGACCGGCGGCCACGGCGAATGGTTCGTGCAGGATTTCACCGCAGACGGGTCGCCTTCCGGGAAAGTCATTTCGCTCCCACCTGCGCAGGCGGCAGAGCGCCCGGTGCAATCCGTTATCGCCGGATCGAAAGCGGAGGAATTGCACGCCCTGTTGCCACTCGGCTCTGCCCTTTCCGCAGTACGCCTGCCCGATGCGCGCCACGCGCTAGAACTCGACCCGGCCTTGTTGCGCGATGAACTGGCGCCGCTCTACGGGCGCCCGCCAGATGCGAAACTGCCTGGATGACGCGCGCGCTCGATCAGGTGATGGCGGTAATGGAAACCGCTTTCGATCCGCACTGGCGGGAAGCCTGGACCCGCCAACAAGTCGCCAATTCGCTTGCCCTGCCGCATACCTACGCGATCCTCGTCGATGCAGAAGCGCGGCTGATCGGCGATGGCGAGGCGGAAGCAGGCGGCTTTATACTGGCGCGCCGCGCGCCGGGCGAAGAAGAACTGCTGCTGATCGGCGTCCGCCCCGAATTGCGCGGACGGGGACTTGGACAAGTGCTGATAGAGACTTTCGCGGAATTGGCGCGCCACGCGGGCGCCGAACGGGTTTTCCTCGAAATGCGGGCCAACAACCCTGCCGAACGCCTCTATCGCACCTGCGGCTTCGAGCCGATCGGACGCCGCCCGGCGTATTATCGCACGCTGGATGGCAGCTTTCTCGATGCGATTACCTTCGCACGAAAGTTGTAAGTACGCGACAAGCAAAGCCTCTTGCGAACATTTGTTGCATTTTCTTGTCGATTTTATACAACGGGGGTCCAACGGGGTCGCACCTGAGTAGTTTCCACAATACAGAAGGTTCCCTAATGGAAGAAATCCAGACCGACATGACCGAAACCCTTATCACCCTTACCTCGGACATTGTCGCGGCGCATGTAAGCAATAACAATGTGGACGTGGCCGAAGTGCCGACGCTGATCTCGAACGTGTATTCCGCGCTGTCGGGTCTTGGCGGCACCGAAACCGAAGAAGAAAAGCCCGAACCGGCGGTGCCCATTCGGTCTTCGGTAAAGAAAGATTACATTGTCTGCCTCGAGGACGGGAAGAAAATGAAGATGCTGAAGCGGCATCTCAAGACCGCCTACGACATGACGCCCGAAGAATACCGCGCGCGCTGGAACCTGCCGGCCGACTACCCGATGGTCGCCCCCGCCTACGCCGAGAAGCGGCGCGAGCTGGCGGTCAAGATCGGCCTCGGCCGCAAGCCCGACCAGAAGCGCGGTCGCAAGAAGAAGGCTGCCTAAAGCCCTTCGGTTCGCCTTGAGCAAGACGCCCCGGCCCGATAAGGGTGCGGGGCGTTTTATTTTGGAAGTGACTGTGCACCAGAAGATCGATCTCGAACAATTGTGCGCCGACAAGGGCCTGCGGATCACCGAACAGCGTCGTGTGATCGCCCGCGTGCTGTCGGAAAGCGACGACCACCCCGATGTCGAATTGCTGCACAAGCGCGCGAACAAGATCGATTCGGGCATTTCGATCGCCACCGTCTACCGCACGGTGCGGCTGTTCGAGGAAGCGGGCATCCTCGACCGCCACGATTTCGGCGATGGGCGCGCGCGCTACGAAGCCGCGCCCGAAGCGCATCACGACCATCTGATCGATGTCGAGACGGGCAAGGTCGTGGAATTCGTCGATCCGGAGATCGAGGCGTTGCAAAAGCAGATCGCCGCGAAACTCGGCTATCGCCTCGTCGATCACCGGTTGGAACTCTATGGCGTCCGCCTCGACCGCGAAGGATAAGGACATTGCCCGGGCCGAGCGGCGGCTGGCGAAGCTTTCCGCCCGCCGGCTGGCCGCCATGCACGGCGAAAAGACCCCGCTCGGACCAGCCGAATGGGGGCGCTTCATCCTGCGGACCCTGGGAATACTGATCGGCCTGCTGGTCAGCGTCCCGCTGCACTATCTCTACCGCGTCTTCGCCTATGGCTCACCCTTCCCCATGCTGTTCCTGCGCTTCACCGCCTGGGTGGTGGGGGCACGGGTAAAGATCCACGGCACGCCATTGCGCCGCGACGTGTTCTTCATCGCCAATCACGTTTCCTGGGTCGATATCCTGTCGCTCGCCGGTGCGACGGGCACGGCCTTCGTGGCCAAATACGAGCTGTCGCAAGTGCCCGTGATCGGCTGGCTGTGCCGGCTCAACCGCACTGTCTTCGTCAAGCGCGAGAACCGCATGGGCGTGGCCGAGCAGATCAACGCGCTGAAGGAAGCGCTCGCCGACAATTGGTCGGTCACCGTGTTCCCCGAAGGCACCACCACCGACGGCAAATCGCTGCTGCCGTTCAAGAGCTCGATGCTCTCGGTGCTCGAACCGCCCCCGCCCGGCGTGCTCGTCCAGCCCGTGATGCTCGATTACGGTCCGGTGTCCGAATTCATCGGCTGGATCGGCGAGGAAGGCGGGCTCAACAATGCCATGCGCATCATGGGACGCAGGGGCAGCTTCCCGCTTCACATCACCTATCTCGAACCGTTCAGCCCCGAGGAATATCACGGCCGCAAGGCGATCGCTGCCAGGGCCCGCGGCGAAATCGAGGTCGCGCTTGCTGCCACGCTCGACGAACCGCTGCGCGATTTCCGCCATACGGTTGCAGCGATCCGCTATACCGCCCCGGCGCAGGCGGAGTGAAGCGCCCCGTCAGAGACCGGCCTTGACCAGCCAGTCGTGGAACAGCCGCACCGGGCGTTCCTCCAGCGCGGTCGGCTTGCACACGAACCAGTAGCTGTAGGGGCTTTCCACATCGACATCGAACAACGTCGCCAGCCGGGTATCGGCGGCGCGGCGCATGTGATCGTCATGCATGATAGCGATGCCGAGCCCCTGCGCGGCGGCCTCGAGCATGATCTGACCCGAATCGAAATGGTCGATCGCGGTGGGTTCGAGATCGGCCAGCCCGATTTCGGCGCGCCATGCGGTAAAGCTTTCGGGTAATTCGTTGTGAATCAAAAAGGTCTGCCGCGACAGCACCTCCGGATCGGGTTCGGAGCCGAGCTTCTCCGCCAGTTCGCGGCTGCAGATCGCGTGCACCTTGTTGTAATCCAGCCGTACCGCATGCAGTCCGCGCGACGGCCCGCGCGAAAGGATGATCGCGGCATCGAGAACGTCGCCCACGCGATCCTCGAGATGCGCACCCGTGTCGATGTCGATATGCAACAGCGGATGCCGCTCGCGTAGTTCCGCGAGCCGCGGGAACAGCCGCTGGGTACCGAATAACGGCAAGACGCCCAGATGCAGGCGCAGGACCGAGAGATTTTCCGACTGGCTTTCGACCGCGCGAGCCAGCGCCTCGAGCTGCGGGTTTACCGCCTCGAAGAAGGCGTGCCCATCATCGGTGAGCTGCATCGACTGCCGTGCGCGGGTGAACAGCTTCTTGCCGACGAAATCCTCGAGATTGCCGATCCGGCGCGACAGCGCGGACGGGCTGAGCCCGAGTTCATCGGCTGCGGCGCGTGCCGAGCCGAGACGGACGGTGCGCACGAACGCCTCGAGCGCGCGCAAGGGAGGTAGTCGACGGGTAGCCATGATGGTTGCACGCTATGAGCGTGAAACGCACCTGTCGAGGCCGAATGTGCAGAAATCTGCAACATTACGCAGGTGCAGCAATTTCCTCCGGGGCATGCAGCCGCAAACGGGTCACATGCGTCTCGTCGCCATCGGTGACTTCGATCCGCCAGCCGCTGCGATGTTCGAGAACGCGGCCCACTTCGGGCACCTGCTCCGCCAGCACGAAGGCCAGACCGCCCAGCGTGTCGACCGATTCCTCGACCTCGGCGAGAGCAGGCGAGACATGCTTGGCCACGTCTTCCAGTTCGGCGCGGGCGTCGCAGTCCCACATGCCTTCGCCGATATCGACGATCCATTCTTCGGGGGCATCGTCGTGCTCGTCCTCGATCTCGCCGACGATTTCCTCGACCAGATCCTCGATCGTGATGAGACCATCGGTGCCCGAGAACTCGTCAACCACCACTGCCAGGTGCATGCGCTGTGCGCGCATGTCGGCCAGCACGTCGAGCGCATTGCGCGTCTGCGGCACGTAGAGCGGCTGGCGCATCAACACGGTCCAGTCTGCCGGCGGCGTCTCACCCCGCGCGAGGATCGTGAAGACGTCCTTGATGTGGATCATGCCGATCACGTCGTCGAGCTGGTCGCGATAGACCGGCATGCGCGAATGGCCGTGCTCGGCGAAGGTCTCGACAAGCTCGTCCCAACCCGCGCCGGCATCGATCGCGATGATCTCGCCGCGGGGCACGGCGACATCGTCGGCATCGTGCTCCGAGAAGTGCAGCAGGTTGCGCAGCATCTGGCGTTCGACCAGCGACAGGTCGCCAGTGCCGCTGTGTTCGGGCGTTTCCTCGCCGTTCTCGCCCTCATGCTCGTCGATCGCTTCTTCCAGCTGCGCGCGCAGCGAGCGTTCGCCGTGATCGGGGTCGAAAAATTTCCGGATTGCGAGCATCAGCCCGCTGCTACTCTCCGCGTCTCCCGCGGGTGATGACGAATCGGGCATGGCCCTACCAGTGCACTCCAATCAGTTGCGGTCCCCATATGGGTCGGCGATACCCAGTTTTGCAAGCGCCGCGATCTCGAGCGCTTCCATGGCCTCGGCCTGGGCATCCGAGTCGACGTGATCGTGCCCGGCAAGATGTAACAAACCGTGTATCAGGAGATGGGTCGCGTGGTCTTCAAGCGAGATGCCCTTCTCGCTTGCCTCGCGCGCGCAGGTGCCATGGGCCAGCGCCAGATCACCGAGCATTTCGGGTGGGCCATCGGGTGCGAGATCGAGCAGGTCCTCCCGCTCGAGCATGGGAAAGGACAACACATTGGTCGGCTTGTCCTTGCCGCGCCATTCCTTGTTGAGCGCGTGGACTTCCTCGTCCGAGGTGAACAGCAGTGAGGTCGATAGGCGCGGGTTGCCGATTGCAGGCTCCACCTGCGCAGTCGCCGATAGCGCGCGCTCGGCCAGCGCGGCCCAGTCGCCCGACGGCCAGCCATCGATGTCGATGTCGAGTTCCAACGTTCCTGATCCTTCGTCATCCCCGCGCAGGCGGGGATCCCGCTGCTGTTACATATTCAGCGTGTCGAACAAATCGTTCCATTCGGGATTTTGCTCCTCGATGGCCCTGATTTTCCACGCTCGGTTCCATTTCTTGACCGCCTTCTCGCGCGCAATGGCAGCCTCGATATCGTCATGGTGCTCGACATAGACCAGGCGGGTCAGCGCGTAGCGGGAGGTGAACACCCCGCCCCTGCCCTCGCGATGCTGAACCGTTCGTCCGGCAATGTCTGCGGTGACACCGGTATAGATCGTGCCGCGATAGCGGTCGGCCATGATGTAGACGTAGCCGCCCCTCTCGCCCGTCATTCCGGCAGATAGCGGGCCCCCCGCCTGCGCGGGGGTGACGGAGAGGGGCAGCGCGGGATCAGGCGCTCGGTCCCTCGTAGGCTTCGACAATCCGCCCCACGATCGGGTGGCGTACGACGTCGGCGGCGGTGAAGCGGATGGTGCCGAAGCCTTCGACGCCCTCCAGCTTGCCGACTGCATCGGCCAGCCCGCTCATGCCATCGCCGCCGGGAATATCGACCTGCCGCGGATCGCCGCAGATGACCATGCGGCTGTTCTGGCCGAAGCGGGTGAGGAACATCTTCATCTGTTCGCGGGTGGTGTTCTGCGCTTCGTCGAGGATGACGAAGGCATCGGCCAGCGTGCGTCCGCGCATGAAGGCGATCGGCGCAATCTCGATCTCTCCGCTTGCCAGCCGCCGCTCGACCTGTTCGGGCGGCATGCAATCGTAGAGCGCATCGTAAAGCGGGCGCAGATAGGGATCGACCTTCTCTTTCATGTCACCGGGCAGGAAGCCCAGCTTCTCGCCCGCTTCGACTGCGGGGCGTGAGAGAATCAGCCGTTGCACGCTGCCCGAAACGAGCTGCGCAACCGCTTGCGCAACCGCTAGATAGGTCTTGCCCGTTCCCGCGGGGCCGAGTGCGAAAATGATGTCGTCGCGCACCAGGCTGCGCATATAGGTCGCCTGCATCGCGCTGCGCGGCACGATCGTCTTGCGCCGCGTGCGGATCATGATCGGCGGTCCGCCCTTGCCCTTGCCCGGATCGGCATCGACGATACCGTCGAGCGTGGGTTCGTCCGACATTGCGATCAGCGCCTCGATCGCGCCCTGGTCGAGATCCTGCCCGATCGCCAGCCGGTCGTACATGGCCTTCAAGACGTCGCGCGCACGCGCGACGCTGTCTTCCGGACCTTCGATATGCAGTTCGTTGCCACGCGCGGCGATGAACACGCCGAGGCGGTTTTCCACCTGCACCAGATTGGCGTCGAACTGGCCGAACAGCGCGCCCAGCAGGCTCTGGTTGTCGAAACTGAGGTCAACCTGCGCGCGGCGCGTTTCGCGCTGCGGGGACGGCGGCGGGGTGAAGGCGGTGGTGTCCTTCGGTGCGGGTTTGCGAGCCATATGCTCCTTTCGCTTGCGACTCCGAATGTAGGCTTCATCCCGGCAGAGGCAAGCTGCGCACCGCGCGATGGCGGTGGAAAGTCACGCGGCGGACACCTTGTCTCGCCGCCGTCATCCTTGTCGGAAGGTCAGGCCGCGACGCGTTCGCGCAGCCGCCCGGCGAGCGAATTGGGCCCTGCCTCGACCAGTTCGACCTGCACGAGATCGCCGATCCCGACGTCGCCTTCGAACCAGGCGCTTTGCAGCCAGGGCGTCTTGCCCAGCCACTGGCCCGGATGCTTGCCCTTGCGTTCGACCAGCACTTCGCAGGTGCGGCCCTCGGTGGCGCGGTTGAAGGCCCACTGATCGCGGTTGAGCGCGGCCTGCAGGCGCTGGAGGCGATTGTCCATGACCTCTTTCGCCACCTGCCCCTCCATCGAGGCAGCGGGAGTGCCGGGACGCGGACTGTATTTGAAGCTGAAAGCCTGCGCATACCCAACCGCGTCGACCAGCTTGAGCGTTTCCTCGAATTCGGCATCGGTTTCGCCGGGGAAGCCGACGATGAAGTCGCCCGAGAGCGCGAGGTCGGGCCGCGCGGCGCGGAACCGTTCGAGCAGGCGCAGATAGCTTTCTGCGGTGTGGCTCCGGTTCATCGCCTTGAGCACCCGGTCGCTGCCCGCCTGCACCGGCAGGTGGAGGAAGGGCATCAGCTTGTCGATCTCGCCATGCGCGGCGATCAGATCGTCGTCCATGTCGGCCGGGTGGCTGGTGGTATAGCGGATCCGCGCGAGGCCATCGACCTTCGCAAGGTCGCGGATCAGCCCCGCAAGGCCAACGGCGTGGCCCTTGTCGTCCTCGCCGCTCCACGCGCTGACGTTCTGGCCGAGCAGCGTGATCTCCTTCGCGCCCGCGTCGACCAGCTTGCGCGCTTCGGTGACCAGATCGCCATAGTGGCGCGAGATCTCCGCGCCGCGCGTATAGGGCACGACGCAATAGGTGCAGAACTTGTCGCAGCCTTCCTGCACGGTGAGAAAGCTCGCCGGACTGGTCCGCTTGCGTTCGGGCAATGCAGCGAACTTGGCGATCGCGGGCATGTCGGTGTCGGTCGCGCGCTCGCCCTGCACCGCCCTGTCGAGCATCTCGGGCAGGCGGTGATAGGCCTGCGGGCCGACCACCATGCTGACCGCCGGCGCACGCGCCATGATCTCTTCGCCCTCGGCCTGCGCGACGCAGCCCGCGACCGCGATCATCGGCGCCTTGTCCTGCGTCTTGCCCTTGGTCAGGCGGCCGATGTCCGAATAGACCTTTTCCGCCGCCTTCTCGCGGATATGGCAGGTGTTGAGCACGACGAGGTCGGCATCTTCGCCCTCGGGCGCAGGCACGATGCCGCGTTCGCCGAGCATCTCGGCCATGCGCTCGCCGTCATAGACGTTCATCTGGCAGCCGAAGCTCTTGACCCGGTAGGTCTTGGGGGAATTGGTCGGTTTCATGAGGTCCGCGCCTTTAGCCCGAAGCGCGCGCGTGTTCAATCGGACTCGCTATCGGCCCCGTCGCCGCGCCGCGACTGGTGCACGCAGGGTTCGCTTTCGCGGTAGCCGGGGCCCGGGTGCACCTTGTCCGCGGGCCCGCATTCGACCAGCGGCTTTCGTACCGGCATGGGGCTATCGGCGTTGGCGTCGATAATGGCGGCGGCATCCTTGCTCCCATAGGCGGCGATCCAGGTGATGCAGTCGGCCAGTGGGCGGATCTTGTGCTTGGCGAAGGTGCTTTCGCGTGGCCCGCAGTTGAGCGTGAAGGCCTCCGCCGCAGGTGCCTCGTCGAAGCGCGCGAAGCGCCGCAGGATTTCGCCGCGCTCGTTGAAGACCGTGCGCCGGATATCGTTGGTCATGCCGTCGCTGCGATAGAAGGGCGAGGTGTTGAACATATAGGCGCGCACTTCGGGGTAGCGGACCGAGATTTCGGTCGCCAGCGCGCCGCCGAGCGAATGGCCGGTCACGATCCACGGCACGCCATCGCCGAATTCGGGACGCGCGCGCTCGGCCTCGAAGGCTGCCAGCGCCAGTTCGATCTGGTCGCTGCGCAGCGTGCCGTAGAAGATGTCGGTCAGGCCGTTGAAATCGGTCCCGCGGAACGAGAGGATACGCGCTGCCAGCTCGCGCTCGCCGCTCTCATTCTCGCTCTCACGGTATTGCGCGAAGAGCTCGTAGCCAAAGCCCTTGTCCGCGGCCTCGGCATCGATCTCGAGCCGCTCGAGCCGGTCCAGCGTCGCGCCCAGCTCGGCGAAGACATCGTGATCGCCGGTATAGGCATTGGTCGCAGCCACCGCGAAGGGCCACGCCTCGACCGCCGCCTCGCGCACGAAGCCGCACCACCCGCCCGGCTCCATGCGGCACGGCGAGCGCGATTGCGAGATATCGGGATAGGTGACGCAGGCGGTCAGAGCGAGCGGCAAAATCGCACAAGCCAGGCGGCGTAGCTTCACGTCAGATCACAGCCCCTGGCACCTTGGCCATGCGTTCGCCGTCGTGAACGGCCATCCGACAACCGGAGATCCGGACCCCGTAGGGTTTGGGGAAATTGGTCGGTTTCATAAGTGGCGCTCGGTTACCCGATGAGATTGGCCCTTTCAACGAAAAGGGCGGCTCGTGGCCGCCCTTCCCCATTGCGATCTCGGCGAAGCTTACGCCACGGTCGCCTTGACGATCTTGCCCGGGTTTGCCGGCGGTTCGCCCTTGGGCAGCGCGTCGATGTGGTCCATGCCGCTCTCGACCTGGCCCCAGACGGTGTACTGGCCGTCGAGGAATTCGGCATCGTCGAAGCAGATGAAGAACTGGCTGTTGGCGCTGTCGGGCACCTGGGTGCGGGCCATCGAGCAGGTGCCGCGCGTGTGCGGTTCGCTGTTGAATTCAGCCTTGAGGTCGGGCTTGTCGCTGCCGCCCATGCCAGTGCCGGTCGGATCGCCGCCCTGCGCCATGAAGCCGGGGATCACGCGGTGGAACACGACGCCGTCGTAAAAGCCTTCGCCGGCCAGCGTGGTGATGCGTTCGACATGGCCGGGCGCAAGGTCGGGACGCAGCTTGATCACGACGTCCTTGTTTTCGCCGTCGCCGGTGTCGAGGGTGAAGGTCAGCTTTTCAGCCATTATCAGTATCTCCGGTTGTTCAGGTCCGTGGGTTCACGTTCTGGCGGCTCTGTAGCAGGCATGACGTCCCTGTCACGGCTTGCTTTTCGCAAGGCGCTGCCTAGAGCGGGCCTATGGCCGACGACAGCCGCCTCCCCGACGACGACATGACGCTGGCCGAGCCGCCGGGCGAAGAGGACGTGGGCGAAGCGCGTCCCGACGACCGCATCGACGACGAGCGCATGGACGAGGAGAACACGCTCAAGCGCGAATATGTCGACGCGGTCGAGCAGGCGCTCGAAGCGGGCGACACCAAGGCGGTGTACGAGCTGGTCGAACCGCTGCACCCGGCCGACATCGCCGACCTGCTCGAACTGTTCGAGCGCGAACAGCGCTACCAGCTGGCGGCGGCGATCACCGACCTGATGACTTCCGAAGTCGTCGCCGAACTGTCCGCGAGGACATGATGGAAGCGCTGCCGCCCGAGGCGGTGGCGCAGATCGTCGACCAGCTCGAGACCGACGATGCGGTCCAGCTGATCGAGGATCTCGACGAGGCCGACCAGCGCGCCATCCTGGCCGAGGTCGAGCTCGAGGACCGGATCGCCATCCAGTCCGCGCTTTCCTATCCCGAGGAGACCGCGGGCCGCCTGATGAGCCGCGATTTCGTCGCGGTGCCCGAGCATCTGACTGTGGGCGATTTGATCGATTTCCTGCGCGAAGGGCGCGACCTGCCCGACGAGTTCTACGAAGTGTTCGTCGTCGACGAGAAGCACCATCCGGTCGGCACCTGCGCGCTCAGCTGGGTGCTGCGCGCGCCGCGCAGCATTCCGCTGGCCGACGTGATGAAGCGCGACCAGACGCTGGTCCCGGTGACGCTCGACCAGGAAGAGGTCGGGCTGATGTTCCAGAAGTACAATCTCATCAGCGCCGCGGTGGTCGACGAGAACGAGCGGCTGGTCGGCCAGATGACGGTGGACGACGTGGTCCACATCATTTCCGAGGAAGCCGGCGAGGACGCGCTGCTGATGAGCGGTGCGGGCGAAGGCGACATCAACGAGCCGATCCGCGAGGCCTATTCGGCGCGCGTGCGCTGGCTGGTCGCCAATCTGGGCACCGCGCTGATCGCCAGCCTGATCATCGCGCTGTTCGGCGCCGCGATCGAGCAACTGGTCGCGCTAGCGGTGCTGATGCCGATCGTCGCCAGCATCGGCGGGAATGCGGGTACGCAGACGATGGCGGTGACCGTCCGCGCGATCGCGACCAACCAGCTCACGCGCAGCAACACACGGCGCATATTGATGCGCGAGATCCGCGTGGCGGTGCTCAACGGGCTGACCATCGCAGTGCTGGTCGGGCTGGCCACGGGGGTGATCTTCACCCCCATGCTCGGCGGCGTGATCGCGCTGGCAATGGTCATCAATGTCATCACCGCGGGGCTGGCCGGCGTTCTGGTCCCGGTCGCGTTCGAGCGGCTCGACCAGGACCCGGCGGTGGCGAGCAGCGTGTTCGTGACCATGATCACCGATTCGATGGGCTTTTTCGCCTTCCTCGGCCTCGCGGTCGCGAGCGGGATCGTGGGCTGACCATCCGAGACATGGACCGGGTGTTACACGGTCCAGGGCGAAAAAAGCTGCGGGTGGGTGCTGCGCTGCGAATCCGCGTAAATGCTTGACCTGGAGGGGTAGAAATGCGCGCATGGGGTGCATCCTGCCAGTGGCGGGTCGGTGTAGGAAAGCAGCGAGTTTGCCTCCCCCCATCGCGTCACCCCGGACTCGATCCGGGGTCGAGGCTGCTTGGCTTCGCGCACCCGGTGAAACGAAGCACCGGCCCCGGATCAAGTCCGGGGCGACGTGTCAGGAAACATCGTCCGCCGTCCCGCAAGGTTGAGATATGGGGGCGAAGCGCTACATCACCCCCATGCCGCTCAACCTGACCAAGATCGCTTTCGGTGCGCAAAGCTATGGCGATATCGAGAACTGGTATGCCGCGCGGCGCAGCCCCAATCTGACCACGCGCTATCGCCCGACCAAATGGGAAGAATGCATCGGCGGCTCGCTCTACTGGATCCACCAGCACAGCATCGTCGCGCGGAGCGAGATTCTCGGGTTCAGCGAGACCAGCGACGGGCGCTGGTCGATCGACCTCAAACCCGAACTGGTTCGTGTACACCCGCGTCCCAAGCGCGCGCACCAAGGCTGGCGCTATCTCAAGGGCGAACCGCCGCGCGACCTGGCACCGGGCGAGGACATCGGCGATGCCCTTCCGGGCAAGCTGGCAGGCAAGCTCGAGCGGCTGGGCCTGATCTGAACCGCACTTTTCAGCCCAAGCACCTGAAATTAAAGCATTGTGACATCGGTGCGACCGCGAGGTTTCCGAATTAAGTCATTGGTTTTATAGCACTTTCTCATTCGTGGTTTACGCGTTGGTAAGAGCCGGCGCTTAACCGGGGCCCACCGCCAATCACATGGTTTGCCCGATGACCGCCCTTCCGAATTTCGTCGATACCTTCGTTCGCGAGGCCGATGTCGCATCCCCGCCCCCCGAATTGCCCGCCCGGTCGCCTGCCGCACGGGCGGGGCGCGCCCCGCGGCGCGGATGGTTCGAACGGGTGTCGCATATGCGCGCGAGCATCGCGGGCAAGGTGCACATTTTCGCGATTTCCTTCACGCTGCTGCTCGCGTTGCTCGGGCTGCTTCTGGGCGGGACGCTGGCGATGCTCTCGGCGCGAGCGGGTGACGCCGCGGTCAGCGCTTCGCGCGCGCTTGCAGCTTCGCAGCTGGCGACCTCGATTGCCGAAAGCCGCTATTATGCCTCGCGCTATGCCGCGGGGGGCGAGCCGCAGATGATGACCTCGGCGCGCGCCACGCTCGACCAGGCGCGCAGCGAGATCGACGCGACGATCGCGCTCGACGGCGGTGGCAGCCAGTCGCGCGAACAGATGGAATGGCTGGTCACGCAGGTCGAGGGGTTCGATCCCGAACTGCGCGCGCTGCAGGCATCGATCGAGGCGCATGGTCCCTCGTCGACGGGCGACGCACTGGCCAACGCGATCGATATATCGGGCAGCCAGCTTGCCAGCCAGGCCGCGGATATCGAGACCGCGCTCCGGCTTCAGGCCGATGCCGCACAGCAGGCGCTCGACACGCTGGGTACATGGGCAATCATGCTGGCGCTGACGATGATCGCGGGGTGTATCGCGCTGGTCGTCGCGGGCGCACGCGGATTGTCGCGCCAGGTTTCCGGTTCCCTGTCCGAGATCACCGGCGCGATGACACGGCTGGCGGACGGCGACCGGTCGATCACCATTCCCGCCACCGGGCGCGAGGACGAGATCGGTGCCATGGCACGCGCGCTGGCGGTGTTCCGTGAAAGCGCCGATGCGCTGGCCGAGTTGCAGCGCAAGGCGCGCGCGGAGCAGAATGCCGTGCTGCGCCGGCTGGTGGACAATTTCCAGGGCGGCGTGGGCGAAGCCGTCGGCAGCGTGGCGCAGGCCGCACGCGAACTGCAGGCGACCTCGAGCGACATGGCGGGCGGCGCGACGCGCACCATCGGCTTCATCGAACAGGTCGCGCGCGACATGAAGGAAACGCAGGTCGGCGTGACCGCCGCCGCATCCGCGAGCGACCAGTTCGCCATGTCGATCGCCGAGATCGGACGGCAGGCGGGCAATTCGGCAGGCATGGTGCAGGATGCGCGCGAGACCGCCGATACCGCCGATCGCAAGATGGCCGAACTGGCTGGGGTGGCGGAGGAAATCGGCGAAGTGGTCGACATGATCGGGGCGATCGCCGATCGCACCAACCTGCTCGCGCTCAACGCCTCGATCGAGGCGGCGCGCGGTGGCGAGGCGGGGCGCGGCTTCGCGGTGGTGGCGAGCGAGGTCAAGGAACTGGCGCGGCAGACACGCGCGGCGACCGGCGATGTCGGCCGCCGGATCGTTGGCATGCAGGCGGTGACGCGCGAGAGCGGCGAGGCGCTGGCCCGGATCGGCGAGCGCATCCGCGAAGTCGAGATGACTGCCACCGCGATTGCGCAGGCGGTGGACGAACAGTCCTTGTCGAGCCGCGAACTGGCGCGCAATCTCGATCTTGCGGCAAACGGCGTGGACGCGGTCGGCAGCAATCTGGCGCAGATCGCCGACATGGCGCGCGGCACGGGTGCCGCGGCCGAGCAGGTGCTGGTGTCGGCGGACCAGCTCGACGCAACCGCGCATGGGCTCGATACGCGCTCGCGGCAATTCGTGGAATCGGTGCGCGCCGCCTGACCCCGAACCGTCTCGGAACATCCGGCGGGGGCGAGCCATTGGTTGGGCAAAGGAGAAACACTATGCCCGAACGTCAATCACGCCATCCAGACAACGAGTTGATCGCCGAGATGACCGAGGGGGCAACCCCTTCGCAGCAAGGCTCGGCCGGTGGCGAAGTGAACCGCCAGGTCGGCAAGCGCGGCGAACTGAACCGCGCGACCGATCCCGACAATCGCGAGCCCGAAACCGGTGCGGACAATCCCGCGCAGGACGCGCAGAAGGGCGGCAAGACGCTCGCCGCGATGCAGGATTCACGCGGCTGACCAGCCGTTCGCGAACGACCATGCAGCGCCCCGCCCTCACCGGCGGGGCGTTTGCGTTCAGGCGGCGGTTTTTTCCGCCACCCGGCGAAGCGCATCGGCATAGGCTTCGGGGGGCTGCGCGCCGGGAATCATGAACTTGTTCTCCACGATCATCGCGGGCACGCCGGTGATGTTGAAATCCCATGCCGCCTGTTGTTCGGCGCGGACCTTGCGCCCCCATTCCTCGCTCGCCAGCGCAGCAGCGGCCGCATCTCGCTCGAACCCTTCTTCTTCGGCAACGTCGAGCAGGACCGCCTCGTCGCCCAGCGCGCGGCGCTGGTTGAAATGCGCGCGGAACAGCGCAAGCTTGAGCGCAGTCTGCCGCACTGGGCCATGTTCTTCGCCCGCCCAGGTCAGCAGCTTGTGTGCGGCGAAGGTGTTCCACATCATGCCCGTGGGTTCGGGCTCGCCGCCCTCGTAATCGAGCGAGACACCCGCGTTGTCCGCCGCTTCGCGCATGCGTCCCTGCACTGCCTTCGACTGTTCGGTGGTAGTGCCGTACTTGCGCGCGATATGCGCGGTGCGTTCTTCGCCCTCGGGTGCCATGTCGGGATTGAGCTCGAAGGCATGCCAGCGGATATCGGCCTCGATCTCGCCCTCGAGCTGTTGCAGCCCCTTCTGCAGGCTGCCCCAGCCGACGAGGCACCACGGGCACATGACATCGGACCAGATATCGATCCGCAGGGTTCTGGGTTCACTCATTTCTCGATCCACCATTGCATCAGGTAGTGCGCGATCGCGTGCGGCGGCGGGGCCACGAAGGGCCCCTCACCGGCGAGCGCGGCCTGCACTTCGTCTCTGGTGTAGAAATTGATCTCGGCCATTTCGGTTTCATCGATCGTCAATTCGTCGCTGTCGGCGTGGCTGTGGCAGCCGATCATCAGCTGGCTGGGGAAAGGCCACGGCTGGCTGGCGACATAGGTCACATCGCGCACGCGCACGCCGGCTTCTTCCAGCACTTCGCGCGCAACACCTTCCTCGATGCTCTCGCCCGGTTCGACGAAGCCCGCAAGCGCGGAAAAGCGCCCTTCGGGCCAGCCGAGCCCGCGGCCCAGCATCAGCCGGCCGTCATGTTCGACCAGCATGATCGTGACCGGGTCGGTGCGTGGGAAATGGCTGGCGCCGCAATTGGTGCAGTCGCGCTGCCAGCCGCCCTTGGCAAGCTTGGTATCGCCGCCGCATTGCGCGCAGAACCGGTGCCGCGCGTGCCAGTCGGTCAGGCTCCGTGCCCCGCCGTAAAGCGCGAGGTCGTCGGGCTGGAGCGTCGCCATCAGCGACCACAGTTGCGGATTTGCCATGCGCGGGGTCGCATCGCCGCGCGGCGGAACCGCGGCGAAGCAGGCCTTGCCCTCGTCCAGCCCGAGGAAACACAGCTCGGCATCCTCGGGCACGTCGGCGAGCGTGCCCCAAGCGAGGCGGTTGGTATCGTCGAGCGAGGGCATCAGCCCGTCGAGCGCGAGCACCCGTGCCTTCCAGTTCATGTAACCTGCGAGCCGATCGGGATCGGCGCGGACGTGATCGGCGCGGTCGAGGCGCGAACCGGTAAAGGACAGCACGATCTAGGCCCCTGCCCCCTGCATCGCGGCAAGGTCGGCCGCCACCGCCTTGGTGAAGCCCTCGTGGATCGGATAGGCTTCGGACGGCATGTATTGCGTCATCAGATTGGCGCGCAGCCCGGCCTTGTAATTGACGAAGGCAACCGTGCCGGCAGCGCCGCCCCAACCATAGGACCCGTCGGTCACGCGGCCACCCGCGCCGAAGCCCTGGCCTTCGATCCAGGTCCCCTCGGTGGTCGCGGTTTCGGGCAATATGTCCGACGTGCCCACACGCACCGCCAGTTCGCCGATCACGCGCTTGCCCTCGATCATGCCGTAGCCGAGCAGCATCTTGAGGAAGCGGTCGTAATCGCGCGGGCTCGACACCAGCCCCGCCCCGCCGAAGGGGAACGGCGGTTCGTCGAGATAGATCGACGCCTTGGCCGGATCCATCGGCATGGGGGTGCCGTTGAGGATGCCGTAATTGGTGGTGAAGCGGCCGATTTCGCTCTGGGGGACTGAGAACCAGGTGCTGGTCATCCCCGCGGGTTCGAAGATCTGCGTGCGCAGGAAATCGTCGAACGCCATGCCCGAGGCGACTTCGATCACGCGCCCGAGCAAATCGAGGCTGACCGAATAGCTCCATTTGGTCCCCGGCTGGAGGACCAGCGGCAGTTTCGCCAGCCGATCGGCGAAGACATCGAGCCCTTCGACCGGCTTGGCACGACCCAGCCCGGGGATCGGCAGGCGGCTGACCTGTCCGGGAATGAGCCCCTGTTCGGCATAGGCTTCGGTGATCGGGCCCTTCTGGACGATGCCGTAGCCCAGACCTGCGGTATGGGTGAGCAATTGGCGCACGGTGATCGGCCGTTCGGCGGGCACGACATCGGTGACCGACCCGTCATAGGTCTTCTGCACCTTCATGTCGGCATAGGCGGGCAGCAATTCGGCGATCGGCTGGTCAAGCCGCAGCCGCCCCTCGTCGATCAGCATCATCGCTGCCATTCCGGTGATCGGCTTGGTCATCGAATAGATGCGATAAAGGCTGTCGGGATCGGCCTTGACCGCACCGCCGAGCGCCAGTGTGCCCCGCGCAATGCTAAGCGGGTCCTTGCGCCCCCAGCCGAGCGTGGCGACCATGTTGGCGACCTTGCGCTCGTCGACGTACTTCCGGACCATCGCATCGACATTCTGCCACGCGGCCCCGCCTTCGCGCGCCATCGCCACGCGGCCCATCGGCGTGCCCGCGAGCGCAGCCCCCGCGGTCAGCCACGCGCCGCCGCGCAGCAGGGATCGGCGGGACATGTTCGGGGTGGCGAACTCGCGATAGGCCATGGGTCTCTCTCCGGAATAGCAATTGCGCCGCGTTTGTGCGGGAGGCCGTGCAGAGCGTCAATTGCGAATTGAAACCGTTGCAATCCGGCAGTGTCCTACCCATATAGGACACATGCTGAACCTTCTCTCCATCCTGTTCGGGCTCGTTTCGCTCGTTATCGTCATTCCCGCGACCATTCCGCTGCTCGGCTGGGCCAACTGGCTCGCGCTGCCGCTGATCGTGATCGGCGTGGTGCTGGGGCAATTGTCCTCGAGCGATGGCGGGCGCAATTTCTGCCTGATCGTGCTGCTGATCGCGGCGGTGCGGCTGACGCTTGGCGGCGGAATCTTCTAACCCGCGAGCACCAGCCGCGCGGCCTTGGCGAACAGGGTCGGCAGCCCGGCATCGTCGATCCGGTCGATCGGCCACCATTCGCCCTCCGCGTCCGGTGCGGGTGCATTGCGCTGTACCACCACCGACAGTTCGAGCGCGGCATGCGTGAAGACGTGCCGCACCACCCCCGCGCTTTCCCAGGTTCCCGGCATCGGTGCTTCGCCGGTGCCATCGGCACGCGCACTCCAGCCGTCATCGGGGAGAGCGCGCATGCCCCCCAGCATCCCTTTGCCCTCGCGCCGGACCAGCCAGACCTCGCCCTCGCGTTCGATCCAGAAGGCGCGGCCCCGGCGCAACGGCTTCGGCTTCTTCGGCGCTTTCACCGGCAAGCGCGCCGGATCGCCCGTCGCGCGCGCCTTGCACGCCTTCGCCAGCGGACACAGCAGGCACTTGGGCTCGCGCGCAGTGCAAACCGAGGAGCCGAGATCCATCATCGCCTGCGCGAAATCCCCCGCACGGCGAGCGGGTGTGATGGCATCCGCTGCGACGCGGATGGGCTTGCGCGCGGCGGGCATTGGCGTGTCGATCGCGAACAGCCGCGCGACCACGCGTTCGACATTGGCATCGACCACCACCGCGCGCTGGGCAAAGGCGATCGCCGCCACCGCCGCGGCGGTATAGGCGCCCAGCCCCGGCAATTCGCGCAGTTCCGCCTCGGTGGTGGGGAACCCGCCCCGCGCCGCGACTGCGCGCGCGCATTTCACGAGATTGCGCGCGCGCGAATAATAGCCCAGCCCCGCCCATGCCGCCATGACGTCATCTTCCGGCGCGGCGGCGAGTGCGGCGACATCGGGCCAGCGCCGGGTGAACGCCTCGAAATAAGGTTTCACCGCCGCCACCGTGGTCTGCTGCAGCATCACTTCGGACAGCCACACGCGATACGGATCGGGCGGCGGCGTGCCGGGCGGCGCGCGCCACGGCAGGTCGCGCGCATAACGATCGTACCAGTCGAGCAATATGTCGGAGACGGTAGCGGCCACGCGCCGCCTATGGCATGAGCGCTGCCATCATGGAAAGCGACAAGACGACCAGGGGCGACAGGCCGGTTCGCGGCAAGGCGGCAGGCGGCGCGAAGACGCCGGCCAAGCAATACAACCGCCCCCGCGGCGGCGGAGCCAAGCCGATCAGCGACCTGATGCCGCGGATCGGCCGCAGCGCGTTTCGCCGCTTCGGCTTCGTCCAGTCATCGGTCGTCAGCCGCTGGCCCGAGATCGTGGGCGAGGCGCATGCGCGCACCTGTACGCCCGAAATGATCCGCTTCCCCCCCGGCGAGAAATCCGAAGGCATCATGCATCTGGTGGTCAAACCCGCGCATGCGCCGCTGGTGCAGCAGGTCATTCCCGAGATCATCGACCGGGTAAACCGCTTCTTCGGCTATCGCGCGGTCGCGCGGATCAAGCTGCGGCAAGGCGCGGTTAAGCCACCCCCCGGCAGGGAGGAACGCAAACCGCCGCCGTCGCTCAAACCGATTCCGATGGAACTGGGCGACAGCCTGCGCGATATCGGCGATCCGGAACTGCGCACCGTGCTGGAATCGCTGGCGCGCGGACTGGATGCGCAAGAGGATGGGAAAGACAGATCGTGAAAATGAAGACCGCAGTCATGGGCGCAATCGCGCTGACCGGGGCCGGCGCGCTGGCGCTCGCGGCCAATGCGCAGGACCGCATGATCCTGCCCGGTGCGAACTGGGCGACCATGCAGGACGAAACCGAGGGCGGGCACCGCTTCGGCAATCCCGAAGCCAAGGTGAAGCTGGTCGAGTTCATGAGCTACACCTGTTCGCTCTGCGCCACATTTGCACGGCAGGGCGATAGCGCGATCCGGCTGGCCTACGTGCCGACGGGCCGGATCAGCTACGAAATCCGTCACCTGATCCGCGATCCGGTCGACCTGACCGCCGCGCTGCTCACCCATTGCGGCGAACCGCAGAAATTCGCTGGCAATCACGAAGCGATCATGTATCGCTACGAGGACTGGATGGCGAAGGTCCAGAAGAGCACGCAGGCCCAGCGTTCGCGCTGGCAGTTCGGCAGCCATTCGGCGCGCTTCCAGGCGATCGCGAGCGATCTCGACTTCTACGACATCATGCAGGGACGCGGCTACACGCGCAGCCAGATCGACGCTTGCCTGTTGGACGAAGCCAAAGCGCAGGCGATGGCCGAGCAGTCGGCCGCAGATATCGCCAAATACGGCCTGCCGGGCACGCCCAGCTTCGTGCTCGATGGCGAATTGCTCGAAGGCACGCACAATTGGCCCGCGCTCGAAAAGCGACTCAGCAGCGTGGTGATCGCAGATTAACCGTGCTTTTCGGGGGAAAGGCCTGTGGATAGGGAAGACCCTGCCTTTCCCCGGCATGCCGCACCGGCCTAGCCTTCCCGCTTCATAGATGAGGATTCCGATGACCAAGACCCTGCGCTTCGCCCTTGCCGCCCCGCTCGCCCTGGCGCTTGCCGCCTGCGGCGCGGGAGCCGAAGAAACCGGCGCAATCGAAGGCGAAGCGATCGCCGCAATCCCCGCACCCGAGGGCACCGAATGGCGCAGCACCGCGACAATGACCGAGGACGGCGGGACGCTGGTCGGCAATCCCGACGCGCCGCTCAAGCTGATCGAATACGGTTCGCTGACCTGCCCCACCTGCGCGCGTTTCTCGATGGAAGGCGGCGAACCGCTGCTCGAATATGTCGATAGCGGCGTGGTCAGTTTCGAACTGCGCCAGTTCGCGATCCACGGCCCGCTCGACCTGCTGCTGCAGCGCATGACGCAGTGCGGCCCCGACGAAGCGGTCATCCCCCTGTCCGACCAGGTTTGGGCCAATTACGAATCCATCATGGAGCCGATCCAGACCAATCAGGCGGCATTCGAAGCGGCGATGCAGCGCCCGATGGAGGAACGCTTCGTGGTCGCAGCAGAACAGATGGGCTATCTCGACTTCTTCGCCTCGCGCGGGATCAGCGAAGACCAGGGCCGCGCCTGCCTCGCCGATGTCGCCGCGCTCGAGCAGATGGCCGATTACACGCAGCGCTACAGCAGCGAATTCAACATCACCGGGACGCCGACCTTCAAGCTCAACGGCCGCGATGTCGATGCCAACACCTGGGCCGCGCTCGAACCCATCCTGCAGCGCGCCGGCGCCAGGTAAGACCGGTAGCGGGGGGCCAGGGCACAGATGGAGATCTCGAAGCTTCGATTGAGCGGCTTCAAGAGCTTCGTCGAACCTGCCATCTTGCACATCGAACCGGGGCTGACGGGTGTCGTCGGCCCCAATGGTTGCGGCAAGTCCAACCTGCTCGAGGCAATCCGCTGGGTGATGGGCGAAAATTCGCCCAAATCCATGCGCTCGGGCGGGATGGAAGACGTCATCTTCGCGGGCACGCAAAGCCGCCCGCAACGCGATTTCGCCGAGGTGGTGCTCAACGGCGCGGATGACGACGGCGACGAAATGGAAGTCGTCCGGCGGATCGAACGCGGCGCGGGCAGCGCCTATCGCCTCAACGGGCGCGACGTGCGCGCCAAGGATGTGGCGCTGATCTTCGCCGATGCGGCGACGGGGGCACACAGCCCCGCGCTGGTCAGCCAGGGCAAAATCGCGCAGGTGATCGCCGCCAGGCCCACCGAGCGTCGCCAGATGCTGGAGGAAGCCGCGGGGATCGCCGGACTCCATGTGCGCCGCCGCGATGCCGAGAGCAAGCTGCGCCAAACCGAGAGCAATCTCGAACGGCTCGAAGACATCATGGCCGGGCTCGACAGCCAGATCGCCTCGTTGCGGCGACAAGCGAAGCAGGCCGAACGCTACAGCAAACTGTCCGAACAGATCCGCATTGCCGAAGCGCGGCTGGTGTTCGCGCGCTGGCGCGATGCGGCCGCGGCGGCCGAACAGGCCAAGGCCGCTGCCGCCGATGCCGAAGCACGCGTGAACGAGGCGCAGGCGGCTGCCGACGAAGCGCAGAAAGCGCAGCGCAGCGCGGCCGAGGCCCTGGCCCAGGCGCGCGAGGAGCAGGCCGACCGACGCGACGACGCGAGCGCGCATGGCCATCGCATGGCTGCACTGACCAGCCAGCTCGAAGCCGCCGAACAGAGGCTAGCCGACCTCGATCGCCAGAAAGCGCGGCTCGAAGCCGATCGCGGCGATGCCGACCGGCTGACCCGCGATGCCGCCGAAGCGCTGTCGCGGCTCGAACGCGAACTGGCCGAGAGCGAAAAGGCGCTGGCGGGCGACGAGGAACAACGCCCCGCGCTCGAACGCGCGCATGAGCAGGCCGAACGCGACAGCCGCGCCGCCGAACTCGCGCTCGCCCGCGCGACCGCGGACAATGCCGGGGTCGAAGCCGAATGGCGCGTGGCCGAAGCCGCGATCGCGCAGGCGCGCAGCCGGCTCGACCGGGTCGAGGCGGAAGGGCGGCGGATGGCCGAACAGCGCGCCGCGCTGACGGACGAGGATCCCGCGGCCGATGTTGTCGCCGCGCGCGCTGCTGCAGAGAGCGCGGGCGCGAAGCTGGCCGAATTGCGCGACGCGCTCGACGCGATGCAGGCGCGCAAGGCGGAACTCCAGGCCGCGCGCGATGCCGCCTCTTCCGAACTCGCCGAAGCCAAGGCCGAACTGTCCGGCGTGCAGCGCGAATGGGAGGCACTGAAGCGCGATCGCGATGCACGCGAACGCGCCGCCGCGAAGCGCAGCGGGCGCCATCAGGCGATCGACGGCGTGCGCTCGGCCAAGGGCTATGAACGCGCGGTGGCGGCAGCGCTGGGCCGCGACGGCAAGGCCCTGCTTGGCGCGCCCGAAGGCGATTCCGAGGGACGCTACTGGACCGGCGCCGAGGCCCCTTCCCCCGTTTCGGACAGCCTCTCAACCCATGTCGAGAGCGCCCCCGACGAACTGCGGGCACTGCTCGCGCTGGTGCATGTTGCCGAGAGCGACGACGGCCGTGCCCTTGCCCCCGGCCACGCGCTGGTGACGCTCTCCGGACAATTGCGCCGCTGGGATGGCCTCGTGGTGCGCGGTGAAGGATCGGCGGAAGCGGCCCGCCTGGAAGCGGAGAACCGCTTTGCCGAACTCGACCGCCGATTGCCCGCGCTGCGCGAAGCCGCAGGGAACGCGCAGTCGACGCTGGACATGGCGGGCGAAGAACTGGCGCAGTTGCAGCGCGATCTCGTGGCGCGCGAACGCGAACTGGCGGGAGCCGCCGATGCGGAACGCCAGGCATTGCGCGCGCTCGACCAGGCCGAAGCAGCGCGCGAACGGCTGGCCGCGCGGCTCGAGGAACTGGCCCGCAACGAAGCCGAGCATGCCGAGACACTCGAGGCGGCCAGGGCGGAGCTCGATTCCGCGCAGGCCCGGCGCGACGCGCTGCCCGATCCCGAAGCGGGCCGCGCTGCGCTCGAGGCCGCGCGGGCCAAGAACGAGGCTTCCCGCGCAACGCTGCAGGCACGCGCCGCCGAACTCGCCAGCCACGACCAGTCGCTGGCGGTGGCGCGCGAGCGCGCGGCGGCGCAGCGCAGCGACATGGCCAACTGGCAGGCGCGCAGCGGCGATGCCGCGCGGCGGCTGTCGGAAATGGAAATCCGTGCCGAGGAAATCGAGCAGGACCGCGCGGTTACCGCGGCCAGGCCCGAGGGGCTGATGCGCGAGATCGAACAGGGCGACCAGGTCCGCGAACGGCTGGCGCGCGAACTGGCGGCGGCCGAGGCGGCGGTGAGCGCTGCCCAGGCCGAGGCCCAACAGGCCGACAGCGGGTTCGCCGCCGCCAATGAGGCGCTGGCAAAGGCCCGCGAGAATCGCGCCGGCCTCGCCGAACGCGCGGAAAACCAGGACGGTCGGCGGATCGAGATGGCGCGCATCGCGGGCGAACGCTTCCAGTGCCCGCCCCCGCTGTTGCCACAGCGCTTCGAATTCGAAGAGAACGCGGTCCGCTCTGCCGAATTCGAGAGCGAGGAGATGGATCGCCTCACCGCCAGCCGCGAACGAATCGGTCCGGTCAACCTGGTCGCGGCGGAAGAACTCGAACGGATCGAGAGCGAGCACGGCTCCAACGCGGCCGAGCAGGAGGAACTGCGCGAGGCGGTCAGCCGGCTGCGCGGCTCGATCGGCAACCTCAACCGCGAGGGGCGCGAACGGCTTCGCGCGGCGTTCGAACAGGTCAACGATCACTTCAAGCGGTTGTTCACCCGGCTGTTCGAGGGGGGCGAGGCGCATCTGGCGCTGATCGACAGCGACGACCCGCTCGAAGCGGGGCTCGAGATCTTCGCGCAGCCGCCGGGCAAGAAGCTGCAATCGCTTACGCTGCTGTCGGGCGGCGAACAGGCGCTGACCGCGACCGCGCTGATTTTCGCGTTGTTCCTGACCAATCCCGCGCCGATCTGCGTGCTCGACGAGGTCGATGCGCCATTGGACGATGCCAATATCGATCGCTTCTGCGACCTGCTCGACGCGATGAGCCGCGAAACGCAGACACGCTATCTGATCGTCACGCACAATGCGGTGACGATGAGCCGCATGCACCGCTTGTTCGGGGTCACGATGATCGAAAAAGGCGTCAGCCGGCTTGTCAGTGTCGACCTTGGCGGCGCGGAAGAATTGCTCGCGGCGGAATAGCCGTGTCACCATTGGGGACGATGCCATGATATCGCTGCGCTTGTCGCTTGCAGCCCTGCTGCTGGGGTTTGCCGCTCATACTCCCACGCTCGCCCGTACGCCTGCCGCACCAGTGCAGATCGGTATGAGCGACACCGAGCAGGCGATCCCCGCCATGCCGCCGCTGTTGCCGATGCGCGAACGCGCCGAAGTCATCGATGCGGTGCTGGCGGAGCGGCTCGAGACGGTCGTTCCCGCGATCATGCGCGAACAGGGCATCGCCATGTGGGTGCTCATGGCGCGCGAATATTTCGAGGAACCGGTCGTCGCGACCATGCTCGATGCGCAGAGCATGCATGCCCGGCGCCGGACGATCCTGGTATTTCACAACCCGGGCGAAGGACAGCCGATCGAACGGCTGACCGTCAGCCGCTACGGCCTTGGCGGACTGTTCGAGCCCTCCTGGGATCCCGAAAAACAGCCCGACCAGTGGCAAGCGGTCGCCGATATCATTGCCCGACGCGATCCCGCGACTATCGCGATCAACACCTCCGATCTGGCGGCATTCGGCGATGGCATGACGCTCAGCCAGTATCGCTTGCTGACCGCGGCGCTTTCGCCGGAGTATCGCGAGCGGATTGTGTCGGGAGAAACGCTGGCAACGCGCTGGCTGGAGACGCGAACGCCTGCCGAAATCGCGCTCTATCCGGGGATCGTCCGGATCGCGCATGCGCTGATTGCGCAGGCTTTTTCACGCGCGGTCATCACGCCCGGGGCGACCACCGCCGCCGATGTCGAATGGTGGTATCGCGAAACGCTTGCCACGCAGGGCCTGACGCCATGGTTCCACCCATCGGTGGGCATCCAGCGCGAGGGTGCCGACGGCATGCTTCGGGGCGATACGGTGATCGAGCCCGGCGATTTGCTGTGGACCGATTTCGGCATCACCTACCTGCGTCTCAACACCGACACGCAGCATCTCGCCTATGTCCTCAAGCCGGGCGAGACCGAGGCTCCTGCCGGTCTCCGCGCGGGGCTGGCTGCGACCAACCGGGTGCAGGATGCGCTGTTGGACAGCTTCGAGGTTGGCCTGACCGGCAATGCAATCCTGGCCCGCGCACGCAGCCGAGCGATTGCCGAGGGGCTGGATCCGTCGATCTATTCGCACCCCATCGGGCTGCACGGCCATGGCGCGGGTACGCCGATCGGGTTCTGGGACAATCAGCATGGCGATCCGCGCGGGGAATACATCCTCCAGCCCGATACCGCATGGTCGATCGAGCTGACATCATACAGCGCCGTGCCCGAATGGGGCGGACAGGTGGTCGACTTCCGATCGGAAGAAGACGCGTACTTCGATGGCAAGACGGTACGCTTCCTCGACGGCCGTCAGACCGAACTGACGCTGATCCCCAGCGACTGACGCGAAGTAGTCAGGCGGCCAATGCGGCCTTCAGATCGTCGCGGATCGCCTTGAGCTTGCCGACAAGTTCGGCATGGTCCGCGGCTGGCGTCGGCGCAGCGGGTGCCTGTGCCGCAGCCTGCGGATCGGGAGTCTCGCGCAGCGCCGCCTTGGCGCCTTTCAGCGTATAGCCTTCGCGATTGACCAGCCGGTCGATCCGCTCGATCAGTTCGATGTCTTCGGGGCGGTAATAGCGCCGCCCGCCGCTGCGCGTAAGCGGCTTGAGCATCGGGAATTGCTGTTCCCAGTAACGCAGCACATGCGCCTTGATCCCGGTCGCCTTGGCGACTTCGCCGATCGTGCGCAGCGCGTCCTGGTCCTTGCCGTCGTCGAATTGAGCCATGGCGTATCCTTACGCCCGACCGTCAGCCGTTGGCAATCCGCTCCTTCAGCAGCTGGCTGGCGCGGAACGTCATCACACGGCGGGGCGTGATCGGCACTTCCACCCCCGTCTTGGGGTTACGGCCGACGCGTTCCTTCTTGTCGCGCAGAACGAAACTGCCGAATCCCGAGATCTTCACATTCTCGCCATCCGCCAGCGCGTCGCACATCTTGCCGAGGATCGCTTCGACCATGTCGAGCGATTCGGCGCGCGAGAGACCCATCTTGCGATTGATCGTTTCAGCCAGGTCGGCCCGGGTAAGAGTGCCCACAGAGCGCATCATATCCATCCAATCCTTCCCCCAGATGCGACCCTGAGCGACACCGCCAACCGTGTATGAAACTTCGCCAAGCAATATAGGGATTTGCGGCCGTTCAGGCAAACCGGAACGCCCCGTATACGGGACTTTGCTTAGAAGCGGACCAGCGAGGCGCCCCAGGTGAAGCCGCCGCCCATCGCCTCGAACATCACCAGATCGCCCGGCTGGATCCGCCCGTCGCGCATGGCCGTATCGAGTGCCAGCGGGACCGAGGCGGCGGAGGTGTTGGCGTGACGATCAACCGTCACGACGATCTTTTCGACCGGCAATTCGAGCTTGCGTGCGGTCGCATCGAGGATCCGGGCATTGGCCTGATGCGGGACCACCCAGTCGATATCCGCAGCGCATTTGCCGGTCTCGTTGAGCACTTCCTTGAGCACGTCGGCCAGGTTGACGACCGCGTGGCGGAACACCTCGCGCCCTTTCATCCGCAGCTTGCCGACCGTTCCCGTGGTCGAGGGCCCGCCGTCGACGAAGAGCATGTCCTTGTGCTGCCCATCGGCATGCAGCCGGCTGGCAAGGATGCCGGGGCCGTCCTCGGCCACGTCCTGCGCTTCGAGCACGACCGCCCCCGCGCCATCGCCGAACAACACGCAGGTGGTGCGATCGTCCCAATCGAGGATGCGGCTGAAGGTTTCCGAACCGATCACCAGCGCCTTGCCGGCCATGCCCGTGCGCAGCAGCGAATCGGCTGTGGCAAGCGCGTAGAGGAAGCCCGAACAGACCGCCTGCACATCGAAAGCGACGCCCCCGCCGCAGCCGAGCGCGGCCTGGACCTGCGTGGCAGTGGCAGGAAAGGTGTGATCGGGTGTCGCCGTGGCAAGGACGATCAGGCCGATCTCGCCCGCATCGATTCCTGCCGCATCGAGCGCATTGCGCGCGGCCACGGTCGCGAGGCTGGAGGTCGTCTCGCTATCGTCGGCGATGTAACGCTGGCGGATCCCGGTGCGTTCGACGATCCATTCGTCGCTGGTGTCGACCTTCGCGGCCAGATCGGCATTGGTCACGCAATTGGCCGGTAGCGCCGAGCCCGTACCGGTGATCACCGAACGGATCATTTGGCAATAACGCCCGCCGCTTCGATTTCGCCGAGGTCGCGCTTGATACGATTGGTGATGTCATCCTCGAGCAACCGCGCGGCGACTTCCACCGCATTGGCGACGCCCTTGGCATTGGCGCTGCCGTGGCTTTTCACCACCACGCCGTTGAGGCCGAGGAAAACCGCCCCGTTGTGGTTGTTGGGATCGAGATGGTGCCGCAGCAGTTCGGTCGCGGGACGCGAGACGAGGAAGCCGATCTTGGAGCGAAGCGAGCTGGTGAAAGCCGTGCGGAGCAGGTCGGTCACGAAGCGCGCCGCGCCCTCGATCGCCTTCAGCGCGATATTGCCCGAGAATCCGTCGCAGACCACCACATCGCATTCGCCGCGGTTGATCTTGTCGGCCTCGACATAGCCTTCGAAGTCCATCGCCAGCCCGGTCGCGGCGCGCAGCGCCTCGGCCGCGGCCTGGATGTCTTCAGTGCCCTTGGTTTCCTCGGTCCCGATATTGAGCAGCCGCGTGCGCGGCCGTTCGCGCCCGGTGACGATCCGCGCATAGGCGGCGCCCATGATCGCGAACTGCACGAGGTTGCGCGCGTCGCATTCGCGATTCGCTCCGAGATCGAGCATGACCACGTCATCGTCGGTCAGCGTCGGGAGCAGTGCGGCCAGCGCCGGACGGTCGAGCCCGGGGCGCGCCGGTATTGCCTGCGGAAACCGCAGCGCCGGCATCGCCCTGCTTCACCGCATTGACCGCGAGGCCCATGCTGGTGGTCTTGGCACGACGCAGCGCGCGGCTCGGCAGCTCGTCGCCGCCGACCACGTCGGTACAATGCAGGATTTCCGACGCACCGGCCATGCCGGGGTGCGCGTCGAGCGCGGCCTTGATCCGCGTTTCGTCGCCAACCAGCAGGAACTGGAACTTGTCGTGGCGCCGACGCGCAAGCGCGGCGCCCTCGACCATCACGCGCACACCTTCGTCGCCGCCCATCGCATCGACGGCGATACGCGGCAGACTCATGTGCTTTCTCCGGCTTGGCTTACGGTCTTACAGTCCGACGGCGATGATTTCGCGGCCGTTGTAATATCCGCAATGCGGGCACAGGTTGTGCGGCCGCTTGAGTTCGCCGCAGTTCGAGCACTCGTGATGAGCTTCGACCTTGAGCGAATCGTGTGCACGGCGATTGCCGCGACGGTGGGGCGATACTTTCCTCTTGGGGACGGCCATGGCGGCACCTGTTCCTCAAACAATTTCAATCAATTTCGGTGACCGCCCTAGGGGAAGGTCCGGCACGCCGCAAGAGCGCGTGAACCCGAATATCCCGACCGTGGCGGTGAAGGCGCGCGCTATAGCGAAATTCGCAGGCGATGCAACCCGTGAAGCAGGCCGGTCATGCATGCGGCAGGATTGCGCGGCGCGCGGCATCGCCCTAGCACCCCTTCGGGTAGTGCGCTCGCTGGGAGCGCAAGGGAGAAACTCATGGGCATTATCCTGCCGGTTACACTGACCGCGGCGGCCGCGGCAGCAATCATCAATCTGTGGCTCGCGGTCCGCGTCGGCCAGATGCGCGGTGCGACCAAGACGATCCACGGCGACGATGCGGGCGGCCCGCTCACGCGGCGGATGCGCGCGCAGCTCAACTTCGTCGAGAACACGCCCTTCGCGCTGGCGCTGATTGCGGCAATCGAACTGACCGGCAGGGGCGAGCCGTGGCTCGCATGGGTCGCGGGCCTCTACATGCTGGGCCGCGTCGCGCATGGTTTCGGGATGGACGGCGAAGGCGCCACCAAGCCGCGGATGATCGGCACGCTGGTGACCATGCTGACACTGCTCGGACTCGCGATCGTCGCAGTGCTGATCGTTCTCGGGGTGATGTAAGAAGGTATTTGTTGCGAGCGGGAAGAGCGTCCGCGCTTCCCTTGCGGCACCGGCCCACGCCCCCTCCCGGCCACCCATAGGGTGGCCGGGAGGGGGCGTGGGCCGGTGCCGCCGCAAGCTATCGACGGAGGTCGATAGCGCATCCTGGAAAAATCACGACAACGCGTAATCGCTCACGAAGGCGTTGGTCTTGCGTTCCTGGCCGAAAGTGCTGGTCGGGCCATGGCCGGGGATGAAGGTCACGTCGTCGCCCAACGGCCACAGTTTCTGCGTGATCGCGTCGATCAAATCCTGGTGGTTGCCCATCGGGAAATCGGTGCGTCCGATGCTGCCCTGGAACAAGACGTCGCCGACCACCGCGAACTTGCTCTCGCGGTTGAAGAACACGACGTGGCCGGGCGTGTGGCCGGGGCAATGGATCACTTCGAGCGTCAGTTCGCCCACCGTCACCGTGTCGCCGTCGACCAGCCAGCGATCGGGTTCGAACACTTCGGCGTTCATGCCGTATTTGGCGCCATCCTCCTCCAGCCGCGCGATCCAGAAGCGATCCGCTTCGTGTGGCCCCTCGATTCGCAGGCCAAGTTCCTTCGCCAGCACGCCCGCCTCGCCGCAATGGTCCATGTGACCGTGCGTGATGAGGATCTTCTCGAGCTCCACACCCGACTTGGCAACCGCCGCCTTCAGCTTGTCGAGATCGCCGCCCGGATCGATCAGCGCACCCTTGTTGGTTTTCGTGCACCAGATCAGCGAGCAGTTCTGCTGCAACGGGGTTACGGGGACGATACCCGCCTTCATCGGCGGGCCGGACTGCGCTTGCGTGTCGTTTTCCATGTCGGCGAGGAAAATGCGTTGCTTCTTGATTGAAAACAAGGTGCGTCTTGGCGCATGTGCAATCAAGGGCACCTGGAGAGAATGCAATGCGCACCGTGATCGCAGCAACACTGGCCACCGTGGCACTGGCGGGATGCCAGACGCAGGGGACGCCGCTCGCCTCCCCGCAAGCGGCGGCAGCGGGTGCGGCCGCCCCGCCCGATTACGTCACCGCGATCTGCGGCCAGTGCCACGCGGTGCGCGACAATGCGGTGTCTCCCAACCCGCAGGCGCCGGGCTTCGCGGACATCGCCAACAGTCCGGGCGTGACCCGCGCAACGCTGGTCACCTTCCTATCGGATGCGCACAATTACCCGATGCAGATGGATGTCGACCTGGTCGAGGAGGACATCGAACTGATCGCCGACTATATGCTCACGCTGCAGTCGGACGATTACGTAAAGCGCCCATCGTAGCGCTGGGGCGGCTAGACCCGCCCGCCTTTCCACACCACGCGCCCGATCACCTCGACCTCTTCGCGCGCGAGGTCGATCGGGGCATAGCTGTCGTTGGCGCTGATCAGCGCAATGCGTCCCGGCGCGCTGGCCTGGACCTGCTTGACGTGCAGCGCATCGCCGATGCGCACGACGTGGATACCCTCGCCCGAACGCTTGTTGCGGTCGACAAAAATCTCGTCGCCGCTGCGCAGCGTGGGTTCCATGCTGTCGCCCTCCACCCGGATCGCGGTGAGATCGGCGCCCTCCAGCCCCATTTCGCGCAGCCAGCGGCGGCTGAAGCGGAAGCTGTCGAAGGAAATTTCCTCTGCCGAGAATGCGCCCGGCCCAGCCGAGGCGTCGAGCGACAGGCGGGGAACCTCGAACCAGTCGTCACTCTGTGCGGCGGCGTATTCCGCCAGTGCGGCGCGGCGTTGTGTCGGTGAATCGAGCCGCTTGTCGTCGAACCGGCGTGTTTCGATCACCCTGGTCGAAACACCGAGAAATTCCGCGATTTTGCGTAGGTCCGGTTCATCGAGGTGACGCGGGCTACCACGCGTCACATATTGCTGCAAATAGGCTGGATTGCGCCCGATGAGGCGCGAAAGACCGGCAAGGCTCGTGCCGTTCTTACGGACCAGATCCTGCAGCCGACCGCGGGCGTGCTGCTCGTCGTGTGAGATACTCTCCATGAATTTTCCTATACCATAGGATTTTTCCTAGACAAGTAGGATTTCGACTGGAACGAATCAGGAACACGGCGAGCGATTCGCCTGTCTGACCAGCCTATTGGGGAGCCCGCGATGCTGATCCGATCCGTCGAGAAATTCCTCCGCCAGCACGAGATGGCGGCTACCAAGTTCGGCCGCCTTGCCGCGCATGACCCGCGTTTCGTGCTCGATCTGCGCATGGGCCGCGAGCCGCGCGACCGCACCGAACAGCGCATCCGCGGCTTCATGGCCGGATTCGAGGCGGCGCGCGAAGCAGCGTCCACGCAGGAGACCGCGCATGTCGGCTGAACCCGCCCCACCCCGCCCGCCGCGCGCACGCCGCACCGCCGCCGACCGCCTGCGCGCCGCGCTGGCCGACCTCCACGCGCATCGCGGACAGGTGCTGACGCATACCGAGAAAGCCTGGGCGAGCATCACCTTCGCGGGCACGCGGCACAGCCTCGCAATCCTGTTCGCCGGCGATGAGGCGGTCGAGGCCGGCGAAGAATTCATCGCCGCCCTCCCCGATCACGAATTCGCCATCCCCGGACAGCTGGTGGCCGATGCAGGCGTGGTGGAAGTCGAACACCGCCTGCTTCCCGAACCGCGGCTGGTGGTGCAGTGCGAGTTGCTGCTGCTGGAGGAAGGATGATTTTCTCCTAAAGCAATACAACAACGATGATCCGCGATCGAATCAGGCATTTCGGTTGCGAATAGGGGAAACCTATCTTCCCTATAAGGCGAGAGGTGACGTCAGTGCGCGAACTGATATTATGAAACGCTACACTGAAGCAGCGAAGGCACTTCTCAATGAACGATGTCATTTGGTGGACGGCATTTGGAGCTATCGCCCAAGTCGCAGGCGCAGTTGCTACCGCAGCCGCCGTCATCGTTGCACTACTCTTGGCAAAAGCCGAGCGTGGTCTTCATGGCAGAGGTCACGTGAGAATTATGGTCGCTATAGACCCTTCATCGAGATTGCAGGAATACCAGATTCACTTCAGTCTAGAGAATTCCGGCATTCGTCCACTTGTCTGGGAAACCACTTCTTGGCGGTCGGGGTGGCTGCCCAAACTTGGCGGAAAATTGGGCTATGTATGGGCACTGCAATCTGACGCGTCGGGTAGTCCATTCACGAGACAGTCGATCGAGCCTGCCATGACCGGGAGAGTCTCCATACCTATACGGATACTGAAGGAGGCTATGGTTAATTCCGACGAAAGAGTTGACCTCTTCCGTCGGCGCGTTCCGCTGCTTGGCCATCCTCCGATCACAGCCTTTGCGATTGTGGCGGGACGAAAACCGATTAAACTTAAAGTGTCAAAGTCAGTCGCGGATTTCATGCGCACCGGCGATCACGCAGACTACTACAGATCGTGATAGAACTAGCCCAACCTCGCCGACCCGCGCCGCTAATCGGAGAGGATCACCCGCGCCGGATCACCAGGTTCCGGATCTCGGTCATGTCCTCCATCGCGAACTTGATGCCTTCGCGGCCCAGCCCGCTGTCCTTCACGCCGCCATAGGGCATGTTGTCGACGCGGTAGCTGGGGACGTCGTTGATCACCACGCCGCCGACCTCGAGCCGGTCCCAGGCGTCGAACATCTTGAACAGGTCGCGGGTGAAGATACCCGCCTGCAGGCCGAAGGTGGAGCGGTTCACTTCGGCCAGCGCCTCGTCGAAATTGCTGAACTTCTGCAGGATGGCGAGCGGGCCGAACGCTTCCTCGTTGAGCGCCTTGGCATCCTTGTGCACGTCTTCGAGCAGCGTGGCTTCGAGCATATTGCCCTTGCACCCGCCGCCGGTGAGCAGGGTCGCGCCGCCCGCGACTGCCTCGTCGATCCAGCCCTTGAGGCGGCTGACCTCGCCCTCCGAAATCATCGGCCCGATGAATGTATCGCGGTCCTTGGGATCGCCCGCGACGAGCGTCTTCGTCTTGGCGACCAGCATGTCCCTGAAGCGGTCGTAGACATCTTCATGCACGATGATCCGCTGGACGCCGATGCAGCTTTGCCCGCTCTGGTAGAAGGCGCCGAAAATGATCCGTTCGAGCGCATCGTCGAGATCGGCATCGTGGTCGACCACTACCGCGGCATTGCCGCCGAGTTCGAGCACCACCTTCTTCTTGCCGCAGCGCGCCTTCAAATCCCAGCCGACCGCCGGTGAGCCGGTAAAGCTCAGCAGCTTGAGCCGTTCGTCCACGGTGAACAGGTCCGCCCCGTCGCGGCTGGCGGGCAGGATCGAGAACGCGCCTTCGGGCAGGTCGGTTTCGGCGAGCACTTCGCCCATGATGATCGCGCCCAGCGGGGTCTTGCTGGCGGGTTTCATCACGAAGGGGCACCCCACCGCGATCGCAGGCGCGACCTTGTGCGCGGCGAGGTTGAGCGGGAAATTGAAGGGCGAGATGAAGCTGCACGGCCCGATCGGATAGCGTTTCCAGATCGACTGGTAGCCCCTGGCGCGCGCGGAGATATCCAGCGGCATGACCTCGCCATACATGCGCACCGATTCTTCCGCCGCGATGCGGAAGGTGTCGATCAGCCTTGTGACCTCGCCCTCGCTGTCCTTGATCGGCTTGCCCGCTTCGACGCACAGCGCATAGGCGAGCTCATCGAACCGTTCGGTAAAGCGTTCGACACAGTGCTGAAGCACCGCCTGGCGTTCATAGCTGGCAAGCCGCGCCATCGGTTCGGCCGCGCGCACCGCCCCCGCGATCGCCTCGTCGATGATCTCGGGGCTGGCGAGCGCAGTGCGGAAGGCGACCTCACCGGTGAACTTGTCGGTTACCGCCAGATCTGTGTTGAGGTGTCCTTGAGCGTGGGCATGTCGTCTCCTTCACCCGGTCAATCTCAGAGCTTCGCGCTCAGTTCCTTGATATCGTGGTTCAATATCCGATCATTCTCTGTGTAATCGACCGGGCAATCGATCAGGTGGACGCCCGGCGTGTCGCGGCAATGCGCGAGCAGTTCGCGCAAATGGTCGCTGCTTTCGACGCGGTGGCCCTGCGCGCCGTAGCTTTCGGCATATTTGACGAAATCGGGATTGCCATAGGTCAGGCCGAAATCCTCGAATCCCATGTTCGCCTGTTTCCAGCGGATCATGCCATAGGCATCGTCGCGCAGGATCAGCACGATCAGATTCAGCCCCAAGCGCACCGCGGTTTCCATTTCCTGGCTGTTCATCATGAACCCGCCATCGCCGCAGATCGCCATGACCTTGCGGTCGGGATAGAGCATCGCGCTCATCATCGCGCTGGGCAGCCCCGCCCCCATCGTCGCAAGCGCATTGTCGAGCAGCACGGTGTTGGGTTGCGAGGCGCAATAGCCGCGCGCGAACCAGATCTTGTAGACGCCGTTGTCGAGACAGATGATCCCGTCATCGGGCATGCTCTCGCGCACCTGCTGGACGAGATGCGGCGGGAAGATCGGGAAGCGCGTGTCGGCGGCGAGGCTTTCGGTATGCTCGAGCTCGGCGCGGTGATAGCGCTTGAGTTCGGCGCTCTGCCAATGGTCCTGCCGGGTGATGTCTTCCTTAATCTGCCAGATCGCATTGGCGATGTCGCCGATCACCTCGATCTGCGGGAAATAGACCGGATCGACTTCGGCGCTGCGGTTGCTGACATGGATTACCGTGTGGCCGTCGTCGCGCATGAAGAAGGGCGGCTTCTCGATCACGTCGTGGCCGACGTTCACGATCACGTCGGCTTCCTCGATCGCGCGATGGCAGAAATCGCCCGCCGACAGCGCCGCGCAGCCGAGGAACAACGGGTGCCGTTCGTCGAGCACGCCCTTGCCCATTTGCGTCGTGACGAAGGGAATGCCCGTCTTCTCGACGAATTCGGCCAGCATCTTCCCGGTCATCTTGCGATTGGCGCCCGCGCCGATGACGAGGATCGGCTTGCTGGCCTGTTCGAGCGCGGCAACCGCCTGGTCGACCGCCTTCGGCTCCGCGCTGGGCCGCCGCGCGACGCTGCGCGGAATCGGCGTGGCATCGGTCGGTTCCTCAGCGATGTCCTCGGGCAGTTCGAGATGCACCGCGCCGGGCTTTTCCTCTTCCGCCAGGCGATAGGCTTCGCGCACGCGGCTGGGAATGTTGTCTCCCGCATGCAGCTGGCGCGTGTATTTGGTGATCGGATCCATCATCGCGACCACGTCGAGGATCTGGAACTGGCCCTGTTTCGATTTCTTGATCGGTTTCTGGCCGGTGATCATCATCATCGGCATGCCGCCCAGTTGCGCATAGGCGGCGGCGGTGACGAAATTGGTCGCGCCGGGGCCGAGCGTGGCGATGCACACGCCGGTCTTGCCCGTGTGGCGGCCATAGGTCGCGGCCATGAAGCCGGCGCCCTGTTCGTGGCGCGTGAGCACCAGCTTGATCTGTTTGGAGCGGCTGAGGCTGTCGAGGAAGTCGAGGTTCTCTTCGCCGGGCACACCGAAGATATATTCGCAGCCCTCGGCTTCGAGGCATTCGATGAACAGGTCCGATGCCTTGCGCGTGGCGGCGTGTGAGTCGGTCATTCGCGAGTTCCCCCTTTCGCGGCCCGCACGATGCGGACGTGGTCAGAATTCGCGACCCGAGTCCTCCCGGTGTGTGGGGTGGCCTAACAGAGCCGTCTCGTCCTGTCAGTAACCCAGCGCGAGATCGAGCTGCGGTTCGACGGCTTCGCCCCGGTGCCAGCGGTCGAGATTGGCGATGAAGCGGTCCGCGCTGCGCTGGAACATCTTGGTCTGCGCGCGGCCCGACAGGTGCATGGTGACCTGCGCATTTTCGAGGCCCCACAACGGGTGATCCTCGGGCAGCGGTTCGGGGTCGGTGACATCGAGCAGTGCCGCTTCGATGCTGTTCTTCTCCAGTGCTTCGACCAGCGCCGCCTGGTCCACCACGTCGCCGCGCGCGATATTCACCAGCACGCCGTTGGGCCGCATTGCAGCGAGCTCCATCGCACCGATCATATGCCGCGTCTCGGGCGTCGACGGCACGGCGAGCACGACCCAGTCGAATTCGCCCAGTCGCCCGCGCCATTCGCCGGGCTTCAATGCCCCATCCGCGCCCGAACGGCGCACCGGCACCACCTTCATGTCGAACGCCTCGAGCCGCGTCTTGATGAGCGATCCGATCGCCCCCATCCCCAGCAGCAGCACGCGTTCACCCGCCAGTTCGCGCTTGCCCGGGCTGTCGAGCAGCCATTCGTGCCGGTCCTGCGCGCGCACCACCTCGCGATAGCCCTTGGCATGCGCAAGCATCAGCATGACGACATATTCGGCAATGGTGATTGCGTTTATGCCAACGCCATTGGTGACCACCACGCCGCGCTCGGCGAGCAGGTCGAGCGGCATGAAATCGAGCCCGGCGTAGATCGAGTTCATCCATTTGAGCCCGGTCGCGGCGCGCGCGATCTCGATCATCGGCTCTTTCTCGTTGAGGTCGAACCAGCCGATCTCCGCCTGCGGCGCGAATTCCAGCGCCTGTTCCTTGCTGGCAAACCACAGCGGCTCGACCCAATCGGGCAGGCGCGGTTCGACCAGCGGACGGATCATGGCGGACAGGACGGCTTTGGTCATCGAAATCTCCCTCGATGCCTCCATTGCCGGTCAGGCGTTATTTCGCAAACCGTTCCTTGCGGCGGCTGGCGATATCGAGGATCGCTTCGGCCACTTCGCTGGCATTGCGCAGCACGTGGGCGGGCGGGACTTGCATGATGTCGACGCGGTGGCGTTCCTGCCAGCGTTCGCGCGCGCCATCCTCGCGATGCTTGAATGGGTCGTCATTGACCTCGATCGCGAGATGCGCCTCCGCGCAGTAGAATGGCAGGGTGAAGCCCTCGGCCTCGTGATCGCGCACGAAAGAAAGCCCCTGCGGCGCCTGTTCGAGATGTTGCCAGAGAAGGGTGTGCGCGTCGGCCATCGTCAGAGCTTCCAATCCCAACCCAGCGGGTCGCCGTCCATCACCTCGACCCCTTTTTCCCCAAGGCTTTCGCGGATCGCGTCCGAAGTGGTGAAATCCTTCGCCACGCGCGCTTCCTTGCGGCGGATCAGTTCGGCCTCGATTTCCTCTTCGGTGATGGTCGCGTCCCGGGGCCTCAGCCGCAGGTCGCCGCGCGAGAGGTCGAACAGGCCGAGCCCGAGCACCGCGTCCATTTCCTCGATCACCGCGCGCTTCACGCCCGCATCGACCTTCTTGACCGCAAGCGCCTCTTCCAATGCGACCAGCGCGATCGGCGTGTTGAGGTCATCGGCCATGGCGGCAGCGAACTTCTCGCGCATCCCGGCGAACTTGGGATGGTCGGGAGTGCTCGAAGCGGCATCCTTCAGCCGCTCGACCGCCATCACAATGCGCTTCAGCCGGGTCATCGCGGCGCCGAGTCCTTCCCAGCTAAATTCCAGCTCGCTGCGGTAATGCGCCTGCAGGCACATCATGCGATAGTTGATCGGATGATAACCCCGGTCCATCAGCAGTTGCAGCCGCAGGAACTCGCCCGACGACTTGCTCATCTTGCCGCTGCGCTCGACGAGGAAGTTGTTGTGCATCCAGATCTTCGCACCCGAATGCGTCGCCTCGTCCAGATCGCCGCAGCCGCAGAAGGCCTGGTTCTGCGCGATCTCGTTGGGGTGGTGGATCTCGCGGTGGTCGATCCCGCCGGTATGGATGTCGAAGGGGAAGCCGAGCAGCTTTTCGCCCATGACCGAGCATTCGAGATGCCAGCCGGGTGCACCCTTGCCCCAGGGTGAATCCCATTCCATCTGCCGCCTCTCGCCCGCCGGGGTCTTGCGCCAGATGGCGAAGTCGGCAGCGTTGCGCTTGCCTTCAACCGTGTCGATCCGGCCCCTGGACTCTTCGGCGCCCTCTTCGGTGACCGCGCGCGCAAGGCGGCCGTAATCCGCCACCGTCGAGACGTCGAAGTAGAGCCCGCTGTCGAGCTCGTAGCAATGCTTGTCGGCAATGCCCTTCGCGAAATCGATCATCTCGTCGATGTAATCGGTCGCCACAGACCACTTCGCGGGCTCGCGGATGTTGAGCGCCTTCACATCGGCCCAATAGGCCTCGGTGTAGTGCTTCGCGATGTCCCAGATCGACTGCGCCTTCTGCGCCGCCATCTTTTCCATCTTGTCCTCACCCGCATCGCCATCGTCGGTCAGGTGCCCGACATCGGTGATGTTGATGATATGGGTGAGATCGTAGCCCTTCCAGCTCAGCGTGCGCCCCAATATGTCGGCGAAGACATAGGCGCGCATATTGCCGATATGCGGATAGTTGTAGACCGTCGGCCCGCAGGAATAGACGCGCGCCTCGCCGGGATGGACAGGAATGAATTCCTCCAGCTCGCGGGTCAGCGAGTTGAACAGCTTGAGCGGCGTGTCGGTCATGTGAAGCGCAATGGCGCGGAGGCAGGGGCCGGTCAACACGCAGTCATTGCGGGGAGCCGGAGGCGACGTGGCAATCCAACTTCCGACCTCGTGAATTTCGCGAATGTCGGGCGATGGATTGCTTCGCCTTGCGGCTCGCAATGACTGCGGGTCGGGGTACTACCACCCCTCCCAGCGGACGGCTTCTCCGATATCGGCGCGCTTCACCTCGAAATTGTTCACCGGCGCCTCCTCATCGCGGTAGCCGATGGCGACGCCGCAGAAGAAGGTGTGATCCTCGGGGATGTCGACCATTTCGCGGATCTGCGGCGAATAGACCGCCCAGGCTTCCTGGAAACAGGTGTCGAGCCCTTCCTCGCGGCACAACAGGCCGATCGTCTGCAGCCACATGCCGATATCGCTCCACTGCGGCGGGCCCATGTACTTGGGCGTGTGGACCAGCATCAGCACCGGCGCCCCGAAGGCACGGAAGTTGTTGGCGAACCACATCAGCCGCTTGCCCTTCTCCTCGCGGGAGATCTGGAGCGCGCCATACATGTCCTCGCCCACCCCGCGGCGACGCTGCTCATAGGCGCCGTCGAGTTCGGGCGGATAGACGTGATATTCGGGCGCAAACGCCTCGCGCCCCTTGGGCAGATCCTGCGCGATGCGGTCGAACAGCTTCTGCATCGGCTCGCCCGTCAGCACGATCCCGTGCCACGGCTGCGTATTGCCGCCCGAGGGGCTGCGTTGCGCTTTCTCGAGGATGCGGGTGAGCACCTCACGCTCGACGGGTTTGTCAAAAAACGCGCGGACTGAGCGGCGGCTGGCTACAGCTTCGGATACGTTCACAACAACTCCACATTCACTTCAATTTCGTCGCCCCATTCAGGGTCGGTTTTTCGATCCACTTTGGCTTCATTAACCCACGAGGCAAACTTGGCGACATACTCTTTGACTGCACCGGACGCGTTGTGAACCGTAAGTTGGTAAGGTGGCTGAACGGTGTTGAGATCAGTATGATAAACCATGGTCTCAATGAACGCGTCTGCGTTCCGCCCATGCCATTCAATACTGCCAAGCGCTTCAGCAAGAGCCTCAAAGAATTCTTCTTTCGTCCGCCACTCGGTGGCATCCAAAAGGATTTCTTTGCTCATTTCTCGATCTCAAACAAATCAGCCAGCTGTTCGATGATTGTCCCACCCAGCTGCTCGACGTCCATGATCGTTACCGAGCGTTTATAGTACCGGGTGACATCGTGGCCGATGCCGATCGCGGCGAGCTGCACCGGCGACTGCTTCTCGATCCAGTCGATCACCTTGCGCAAATGACTTTCGAGGAAACCTGCCTGGTTGACGCTGAGCGTGCTGTCGTCGACCGGCGCGCCGTCGGAGATGACCATCAGGATGCGGCGATCTTCGGGGCGACGCAGCAGGCGGTCGTGCGCCCACAGCAGCGCCTCGCCGTCGATGTTTTCCTTCAGCAGCCCCTCGCGCATCATCAGGCCGAGATTGCGGCGCGCGCGGCGCCAGGGTTCGTCGGCTTTCTTGTAGAGGATGTGACGCAGATCGTTGAGGCGGCCCGGATTGGCCGGGCGCCCATCGGCCAGCCATGCCTCGCGGCTTTGCCCGCCCTTCCACGCGCGGGTGGTAAAGCCGAGGATCTCGGTCTTCACGCCGCAGCGCTCCAGCGTTCGCGCAAGGATATCGGCGCTGATAGCGGCGATGCTGATCGGCCGACCGCGCATCGAGCCCGAATTGTCGATCAGCAGCGTGACCACCGTGTCCTTGAACTCGGTATCGCGCTCGATCTTGTAGGACAGCGCATGCCCGGGGCTGACCACCACGCGGGTCAGCCGCGCGGCATCGAGCATGCCTTCTTCCTGATCGAAATCCCAGCTGCGGTTCTGCTGCGCCATCAGGCGGCGCTGCAAGCGGTTGGCCAGCCGCGTGACGACGCCCTGCAAGCCCGCCAACTGGCTGTCGAGATAGGTACGCAACCGTTCGAGTTCGTCGAGATCGCACAGCTCGGCAGCCTCGATCTCTTCGTCGAACTTCTCGGTATAGGCCGTGTATTCGAACGTCTCGGGAAAGTCGGTCCACGGGCGGTTCGGGCGAACGGGCTGCATGCCCTCCTCGCCATCGTCCTCGGGCTCGCCGTCGGACATCTGCTGTTCGCCCTCGACCTCCTGGTCGGCATCGCCCTCGGCCTCGCCATCGGTGACGTCGCTGCGCGCATCGGAAGCCTGCGGTTCGGCCGCGCCCTCGTCTTCCTCGTCGGTGTCGTCCTGGTCCTCGGGGCTTTCGCCTTCCTCGTCCTCGCCATCCTCGGCATCGGTCGGTTCGGGCGTATCGGGGAGCGTCAGGTCGAGGTCGCGCAATATGTCGAGCGTCAGGTCCTGGAAGGCGCGCTGGTCGTCGAGCACGTCGACCAGCCCGTCCATATCGGTGCCGATCTTGGCGAGAATGTCCTCGCGCACCAGGTCGACCGCCTTGCGTGCGCGTTCGGGAACGGGTTCGCCGGTCAGCGCCTCGCGCAGCATCAACGACAGCGCGCTGGGGAGCGGCACATCCTTGGACTCATCGGCGCGCACGATCGGATCGGTTGCGGTGCGCATCGCCACAGCCGAGTTCAGATTGTCGCGAATCCCCGCATAGCGCGTTGCGCCGATCGCCTCGTAGCGGACCTGTTCGATGGCATCGTAACAGGCGCGCGCGATCGGTTCGGGCGGTGCACCCTTGCCATGCAGCCCCTCGTCGTGATGGCGCAGCCGCAGCGCGAAACTGTCGGCGAAGCCCCGCGCCTCGGTGGCCTGTTCGCGCGGCAGATTGCGCCCCGGCAGGGGAACGCGGAAGTTCTTGCCCGCCTGTGCCGGGCTGTCGGCACTCCACGCGACTTCGACCTCGGCTTCATGCGCCAGCGCACGGCTGGCACCGGTCAGCGCCTGCTTGAAGCGATCGAGAGGGGTCTGTTCGGTCAAGTTACGCGGTCGGGATGCTCTGGCCGGTGGTGCCCCAGTCCTTGAGGAAGCCCTCGATGCCCTTCTCGGTCAGGACGTGCTTGAACAGGCCCTTGATCACCGCGGGCGGCATGGTGGCAACATCCGCGCCGATCCGCGCGCTTTCGAGCACGTGGACGGGGTTGCGCACGCTGGCCACAAGGATCTCGGTCGTGAAACCGGGGTAGTTGTCGTAGATCAGGCGGATGTCGCGGATCAGCGCCATGCCGTCGAAACCGTTGTCGTCATGGCGGCCGACGAAGGGCGAGACGAAGGTCGCCCCCGCCTTGGCTGCAAGCAGCGCCTGGTTGGCCGAAAAGCACAGCGTCACATTGACCATCGTGCCGTCCGAGGTGAGCTTCTTGCAGGTCTTGAGGCCATCGATCGTCAGCGGGACCTTGATGCAGACATTGTCCGCGATCTTGCGCAGCGTTTCGGCCTCTTTCATCATCGTTTCATGGTCCAGTGCGACCACTTCCGCGCTGACCGGGCCGTCGACGATGCCGCAGATTTCCTTCGTCACTTCCATGAAGTCGCGACCCGACTTGGCGATCAGTGAAGGATTGGTGGTGACGCCGTCGAGCAGGCCGGTGTCGGCCAGTTCCTTGATGTCGGCGATGTCGGCGGTGTCGACGAAGAATTTCATGCAGCTAGGCTCCGGGGGGTGTCTGATTCCCGCAAAGCCTTAGCGCCCGATCCGGCCCGCGGCTAGTACTGCGCGCCCGTCCCGAAGACACCGATGATCAGCGGGTCGCGCGTCGCCTGCGGATTGCGGCGAATGGCCGCTTCCTCGAGGCCGATCTCGCGCCAGATCGTGTCGTCGAGACTGGTCGCGAAACGCATCGACGCGCCCGCCAGATCGACCCCCGTCAGCCCCTGCAGCAATTCGCCGACGAGCGGGTCCTGCGCCACGCGCATCGCCTCGCCCAGTTCGGGCACCATGGCCTCGACCAGCGTGCGGCCCATCGAACCGCGCAGGAAAGTGGTCGCCGCGGTCGGACCGCCGCGCACAAGGTCGATCGCGTTCTGAATCCCGATCGTGCGGACCGCGTCGGTCACCAGCGGCGCGGCGCGTTCGGCACCCTCATAGGCGATATCGCCAAAGGCGGTCTCGAGACGGTCCTTGAACAATGCCGAGGTGAGGATGCGCGACAGCACGTCGCCACGCGTGCCCAGCAATTCGCCGAAACCGATCTGCGCCACCTGCTGGTCCCAGAAACCACCGCCATCGAGCATGCGCGCGAAAGCTCTCTCGCTCGAGAGGTACAGGATGCGCTGCACCGCATCGACCATGCCGAAGCCGGGGATGGTGGAACAGGCGGGCAGCGCAAGCAGGCCGCCGGTCGCAGCCAGCCCGCCCAGAAATCCGCGGCGTCCGGTAGCCTTGGCGAGAATATTGGTCATATCACTGGTCCTCATTGCATCCTGCCCTTGTTTCAAGCGCCTGCCCCCGCCCATATGGCCGGGCCATGAACCGCGTGCGCTGCCTCGTTCTCAATGCCGCTCTCGGCCCGCTCGATTACAAGGTGCCCGAAGGCATGGTGGTCGAACCGGGTGCGGTTGTCGAATGCCCGCTGGGTCCGCGGACGGTAGTCGGAATTGTCTGGGAAGCCGAACGGCTTCCAGGGACCGAAGTTCCGGTGGAGAAGCTGCGCAATCTAAGCGGCCTGTTGCCCGTCCCGCCGCTGTCGGCACCGCTGCGCCGGCTGATCGAATGGACCGCCGACTATTATGTCGCCTCGCTCGCGAGCGTGGCGCGCATGGCGCTGTCTTCGGGGGGCGCGCTCAAGGGCCCCGCGACAATGACCGAATACCGCCTGACCGGGGGGATGCCCGAACGCATGACCCCGCAGCGGCAGGCGGCGATCGACACGCTCGAAGGCGAACAGGCAAACATCCGCGAACTGGCTGAAATCGCGGGCGTTTCCGAAGGCGTGCTGCGCGGGCTGGTCAACCAGGGCGTGCTCGAACCGGTCGAGGTCGATTGCGACCGCCCCTACGATTCCGCGCGCCCCGATTTCGCCGAAGTCGCGCTGAGCGCACAACAGCGCGAGGCTTCGGGGATATTCAGCGACGCTGTACGCGCGGCGAAGTTCGCTCCCTTCCTGCTCGACGGGGTCACCGGGTCGGGCAAGACCGAGACCTATTTCGAACCCGTTGCGCAGGCACTGCGCATGGGGCGGCAGGTGCTCGTCCTGCTGCCCGAAATCGCGCTGACCGAAAACTTCCTCCACCGCTTCGAGGAGCGGTTCGGCGCGCCGCCGGTGCTGTGGCATTCCTCGCTGAAATCGACCGAGCGGCGCCGGGCTTATCGCGCAGTGTCCGAAGGCAGCGCGCAGGTGGTGGTGGGCGCGCGCTCGGCGCTGTTCCTGCCGTTTCGCCAGCTCGGCCTGATCGTGGTCGACGAAGCGCATGAGACCAGCTTCAAGCAGGAAGAAGGCGTACGCTACAATGCGCGCGATGTGGCGGTCATGCGCGGCCATTTCGAACAGGTCCCCGTGGTGCTCGCCAGCGCGACGCCCGCACTCGAAAGCCTGCAAATGGCCGAGAGCGGGGTCTATAAGAAGGTCGACCTCCCCAGCCGTTTCGGCGGCGCACAGCTTCCGGCCATCGACACGATCGACCTGACCGAAGAAAAGCCGCCGCAGGGCATGTGGCTGGCGCAGCGGCTGGTCGACGGGATCGAGGAACGTCTGGGGCGCGGCGAGCAATCGCTGCTGTTTCTCAACCGGCGCGGATATGCCCCGCTGACGCTGTGCCGCAATTGCGGCTTCCGCTACCAATGTCCCAATTGCAGCGCGTGGCTGGTCGAGCACCGCTTTACCAATCGCCTCGCCTGCCACCATTGCGGGCACGAGGCACCCGCCCCGCAGGCCTGCACCGAATGCGGAGAGCCCGATTGCCTCGTCGCCTGCGGCCCCGGTGTCGAACGGATCGCCGACGAAGTGGCCGAACGCCTGCCGCAGGCGCGCGTGTTCGTTGCCACTTCGGACACGCTCAACTCGCCCGGCAGGGCCGCCGAGTTCATCGCTGCGGTGGAAGCGCGCGAGGTGGACGTGATCGTCGGCACGCAATTGGTAACCAAGGGGTTCCATTTCCCCGAACTGACGCTGGTCGGCGTGGTCGATGCCGATCTCGGCCTCGAGGGCGGCGATCTGCGCGCGGGCGAACGCACTTACCAGCAGGTCGCGCAGGTCGCCGGGCGCGCGGGGCGCGGCTCGAAACCCGGTGAAGTGCTCATCCAGACGCGCCATCCCGAGGCGCCGGTGATCGCGGCGCTCGCGGCGGGTGATCGCGATGCCTTCTATTCGGCCGAGACCGAGATGCGCCGCGAAGCGGGCGCGCCGCCCTTCGGCCGCTGGGCGGCGATCATCATTTCGAGCGAGGACGATGCCGAAGCGCGGGAGGCCGCCAACCGCATCGGCGCTTTCCGCCCCGAGGTCGCCGAATGCCTGATCCTCGGCCCCGCGCCCGCACCCATGGCGTTGCTGCGCGGCCGCTACCGCTACCGTTTCCTGATCAACGCGCGGCGCAGCGTGCAATTGCAGGACGTGATCCGCCGTTGGCTGGGGGCGCTCGACCACCCTCCCGGCGTGCGTGTGGCAGTGGATATCGATCCCTACAGTTTCGTTTGATTGTCGCGTGCGGCGTGCCTAGGCTCGGCACTGTCCGGGCCATCGCAGGGTCCGTCACGGGGGTCTATTTTCGATGATCAGGGTTGTTGCCGCACTGACGGCCTGTCTGGCTTTGTTCGCCTCGCCCGCGCACGCCGCCGACGATATCTGGAAGCGGGCCGATACGCGGCATTTCACCATCTATTCGACGGGCGACGAAGACGATCTGACGGCCTTTGCCCGCGATCTCGAGCGGTTCGATGGGCTACTGCGGTTCTGGTACGACAAGCCCGATCGGCCGGGCAAGGACCCGATCACGATCTACCTGCTCGACGGGTCGCGCGGAGTCCAGAAGCTGCTCGGTTCGCGCGGCGTGGCGGGCTATTATTCACCCCACATCGAAGGGACCTATGCGGTCGCCCATCGCGGTGGCGGCGGGTGGCGCAGCCTGACCGGACAGCGCGTGCTGTTCCACGAATATGCCCATCACTTCATGTTCAACGAATTCGCCGTGCCCGCACCCGCATGGCTGATCGAAGGGTTCGCCGAATTCCTCGCCACGGTCGAATTCGGTGAAGACGGCAGTTGGACCTACGGCAAGCCCGCCACCCATCGCGGCGCCGAATTGCGGTATTTCGATGATGCGCAGATCGAGCGCCTGCTCTCTTGGCCCGATAGCGAGCGGAGGCTCATTGCCGGATTCTACGGCTGGTCCTGGGGGCTCACGCACATGCTCTACACCGCGCCCGATCGCGGCGCGCGCATCTCCGCCTATATCGAGCGGCTCTCCGCCGGTGAAAAACCCCTGCCCGCCGCGCGCGCCGTGTTCGGCGATTTGCGTCAGCTCGAACGCCAGCTGGAACGTCACGTGCGCGGCGATATCGAATATGGCGTTTCGTCGGAGACGTTCCCGTGGTCGCAGGATGTCGCGCTGAGCACGCTTCCCGTCGCCGAGGGTCGGATGCTCGAGCTCCACCTGCGGCGCATGGGGGGACACAAGCTCGAAGACACGCGAGACGATCTCGCCGCCTTCGCCCAAGCGGGGTCGCTCAGCGCAGATGCCTATGCAGAAATGGCCATGGCCGAGATGTGGCTCGAGGAAAGGGAACGCGAAAAATACAAGGAAGAGCACGAGGATGACAACGCGGTCGAGGACAAGGAAATGGACGGACCCTATTTCCTTGCCGCCGAGGCCGCAGCCGACCGGGCGCTGGCGTTGGATGCGAGCCATCTGCGCGCCAATATCGTCAAGGGCCGCATTCTGAGCCATCGGCTGTACGAGGACGGCAACACCGACGGCGAAGCCTGGGCACAAGCGCGGCGACATTTCCAGATCGCGAACCGCACCGATCCGACCAATGCCGAAGCGCTTTATCGCTTCGCCCGCAGCTACGCACGAGAAGGGCGCGAAGGACCGATGATGCACGATGCCTATCTCGCGGCCTTCAAGCGCGCGCCCCAGACCAGGGCTTTCCGCGTCGGTCTCGCCTATGATCTGGCGCGGCTGGGGCGGCATGACGACGGCATCGCCCTGCTGCAGATGCTTGCCAACGACCCGCATTCCCCCAAGCCGGGCCGCCGCGCGATCGAACGGATCGAGGCCATGCGTGATAGCGGGACCAAATTTCCCGACCTCAGCGATATCGACGAAGATTTCGAGCCCGACGATGACGAGAATGACGATAAGGACGACGACAAGGAATAGGCCGCCGGGCGGTCAAGGCATCGCGGGCTATCCGGATCTTGTAGCGGGAACCCCGGGTTTCGCCGGTACGTTCACATCGACTGTATGGCCGAGGAACTTGAAGCCGCGCTGCCGGACGATGTCTGCGATCTTGCCGAGCGCATACTCGCTGCCGCGAAGCAGCGCGACTGGCAGATTGCGACGGCAGAAAGCTGCACCGGCGGACTACTCGCCGCACTGTTTACCGATGTGCCGGGGTACAGCCATGTGTTCGATCGCGGGTTCGTCTCCTATTCGGACGGCGCGAAATGCGATCTGCTCGGCCTGGCCAGCGAGATGGTCGAGAATTGCGGCGCGGTCAGCCGCGAGGTTGCCGAAGCGATGGCCGAAGGAGCGCTTGAACGATCGGCTGCGCAAGTGGCGATATCGGTAACCGGCTTCGCGGGCCCCGGCGGCGAAGATGACGAGGAAGGTCTCGTGCATTTCGCACTCGCCGCCAGCGGTGGCGAGAAGTGGCATCGCGAGGAGCATTTCGGGCCGATCGGGCGCGACGGCGTGCGGATTGCAGCCTTGCGCGCGGCGCTCGACATGCTGCGCGAAACGCTCGACCTCGCGGCCTAGTCCTGCCCGCCGTCGTAAACCGCGCGGGCAGCCTCGACCTTGGTGATATTGGCAATTGCCCAATTGCCCAGTCGGGCCACCGGATCGCACAGCGAGCGACCCAGCGCAGTAAGCGCATAATCCACCCGCGGCGGGACGCTGGGCGTGACCGCGCGGCTGACCAGCCCGTCGCGTTCGAGCCCGCGCAGCGTGCGCGTCAGCATACGCTGCGAAATGCCCGGGATATCGCGCCGCAACTGGTTGAACCGCCGCGATCCGTCGGTCAGCGCCATCACCACGCGCACCGACCATTTGTCGCCCACCCGCGCGAGAATGTCGTTCACTGCGGTGCATTGCGGAGCATCGTGGACCTCAAGGGTCACATCGGTGTTCCTATCGGACAGCAAGGTGCCTTCTTGCGCGACTTGGGGTGCAGTTTCCATATGGCCTCCAGGTTATTGATAGTAACTATGGAGTCCTACGCATGCAAATCCTTCGTATCGACAGTTCGACCACCGGCGACCAGTCGATCAGCCGCAAGCTGACCGACGAGCTGCTGAGCCATTTTACCGCAAAGCATCCCGATGCCGAAGTGGTAACGCGCGATCTCGTGGCCGAACCGCTGCCGCATATCGACCCGATCACCACCAGCGCGATCCGCACGCCGCCCGAAACGCACGAGGAAGCGGTTGCCGCCGCTTACCCCGAACAGCGCGCGGTGCTCGACGAATTCCTTGCCAGCGATGTGGTGATCGTCGGCGCGCCGATGTACAATTTCACCATCCCCAGCCAGTTGAAGGCATGGCTCGACCGGCTCGGCGTACCCGGCGTGACGTTCAAATATTCGGAGAATGGCCCCGAGGGTCTCGCCGGCGGACGCAAGGTCGTGATCGCCTCTGCACGCGGCGGCGAATATTCGACCGACCAGCTGGCCGAGAACCAGGAGAGCCTGCTCACCACCTTCTTCGGCTTCATCGGCGTGGATGATCTCCACTTCGTTCGCGTCGAAAAGGCGGGTTTCGGCCCCGAAGCGATCGAACAGGGCATGAATGCGGCGAAGCAGGAAATCGCCCAGCTGTAAGGCACCATCGCGGTGGCCGGGCATTGTTCACCCATGCCCGGACCCGTTCTCGTCCCCATTCTCGGCGACCAGCTGACCCGCAACCTTGCCAGCCTGCGCGGACGCACCAAGGACGATACCGTCATCCTGATGATGGAAGTGTGGGACGAGGCGACCTATGTCCGCCACCACAAGCAGAAGATCGCGCTGATCTTTTCCGCAATGCGCCATTTCGCCGCGGAATTGCGCGGTGCGGGATGGAGCGTCGACTACACCGAACTTGGCGATCCGGAGAATGCGGGCAGCTTCACCGGCGAGGTCGCGCGCGCGATCGAACGGCACGACCCGCGCCTCGTCAGCGTGGTCGAGGCGGGCGAATGGCGCGTAAGGCAGGACATGGAGCAATGGGCGGACAAGTTCGCTTGTGAAATCGAGATCCTGCGCGACGACCGCTTCATCTGCACGCAGGCCGAGTTCGATGCCTGGGCGGATGACCGCAAGGAACTGCGGATGGAGTTCTTCTATCGCGAGATGCGGCGCAAGACCGGACTGCTGATGGAGGATGACGGCAAACCGACGGGCGACGAGTGGAATTACGACAGCGAGAACCGCAAGCCGCCAAAGGACGGGCTTGCCGCGCCCGAACGCCCGAAATTCGCCCCCGATAGCGTGACGCAGGAGGTCATCGAGCTGGTCGAGGCGCGGTTCGGCGACCATTTCGGATCGCTCGATACATTCGGCTGGCCGGTCACGCGTGACGAGGCCGAGGAGGCCGCCGATGCTTTCTTCGCCGAGCGGATCGAATGTTTCGGCCCCTATCAGGACGCGATGGTCGCGGGCGAGGACGACCTGTTCCATTCGATGCTCTCGACCAGCATCAATCTCGGCCTGCTCGACCCGCTCGATCTGTGCCGCCGTGCCGAACAGGCCTATCGCGGGGGCCGCGCGCCGCTCAACAGCGTCGAGGGGTTCATCCGCCAGATCATCGGCTGGCGCGAATATGTGCGTGGCTTCTACTGGCACCAGATGCCGCATCTGCAGAAAGCGAATGCGCTCAACGCGCAGCGCGGCCTGCCCGAGTTCTACTGGACCGGCGATACCGATATGGCCTGCCTCGCCGACTGCATCCGTTCCACCCGCGACAACGCGCATGCCCACCATATCCAGCGGCTGATGGTGCTGGGCAATTTCGCACTGCTGGCGGGGATCGACCCGCGCGAAGTGCAGGATTGGTATCTGCGGGTCTATGCCGATGCCTATGAATGGGTCGAATTGCCCAATGTCGCGGCGATGATCCTTTATGCCGATGGCGGAAAGCTGGCGTCCAAGCCCTATGCGGCAAGCGGCAATTACATCAACAAGATGAGCAATTACTGCGCCGGCTGCACCTATTCGCCCAGCAAGAAGACGGGCGAAGGCGCCTGCCCCTTCAATCCGCTGTACTGGCATTTCATGGACCGGCACCGCGAACGTCTGGAGAAGAACCACCGGATCGGGCGGATCTATGCCACCTGGGACCGGATGGGCGAGGAACGCCAGCGCGACTATCTCGACAGCGCCGAAAGCTTCCTCGAAACACTCGAACCCGCGGGCGCGGGATGGGCGCGGGCCGACTAGGCCATCATTTCGCCGCAATTCGACCACCGCCGGTCCCGGCGCACGGAGACATGTCGCGCCGTGTTCATTGGGCTGTCAGGTCGGTGCCGACACCTGCGCCGCCTGCGACGATCGCGTCGCTTCGAAGACCGATAATACCAAGGGGGCTGGATGGCCGCACGGGCATAACGGTGGGACGGCGTGGGAAATTATTCCCGCGCAACGCCAGTGCCGGTCGCAGCGAAGGAGTATGAATATGATTGCCATGACCAAGAGTTCGAAGACGTTTGCAGCGCTGGCTGCGCTCGCCCTGCCCGTCACCGCCGGTGCCCAGTCGCAGGAACTCGAACCGCAGGCTGGCGTGCAGAGCGGCGGCGAAACGATGACGGTGGTGGGCACCATGCCCAGCGACCTGACCGGCATGCCCAAGGGCCCCGAATTCGAAGGCGTCATTTCGGCGCGCGATGGCGACAAGGTGCAGGTGACCAGTGCCGATGGGACGCGCACGGTGGTCGCGATCAGCCCCTCCACCGAGATCCGCAGCAGCGGCGGCTTCCTCGGTCTCGACAAGGACCAGCTCGCTGCGAGCGACCTGCTCAACGGCCTGCCGGTCGAAGTCGAGACCGTGGAATGGGCCAATCGCGGCCTGATCGCCACCAAGGTCGCGCTGAAGAGCAAGCATCTCGAAACCGCGCGGATGATCCACACCGGGACCGATCAGCGCTTCACCGCCAATGAAGCGGCAACCGAAGCGCTGCGCGGCCGTGTCGCCAACATCGACCAGTACAATGTGAAGGGCACCACCAACGTCTATTTCGACACCGCCAGGTACAATCTGTCGCAGCAGGCGCGGGCCGAGCTGTGCCAGGCCGCCGAACAGGCGAAGGCGACCGATAATGCGCTGCTTCTGGTCGTCGGCTACACCGACTCGACCGGCGATTACGAGTACAACCAGGAACTGAGCGAGAAGCGCGCCGCGCGGGTAACCAATTTCCTCCAGCAGGAATGCGACTGGGCACCCTATCGCATGATGACCCCGACCGGCATGGCGGAAGCCGATCCGGCAGCGGACAACACCACCGAACAGGGCAAGGCGCAGAATCGCCGCGTGGCGGTGAACATCCTCGTCAGCAAGAGCGTCGACGGGATGAGCGCGGGTCTCTGATCCGGTTGCAGCCGTAAGAAAAGGAAAGGGCGGGCCCGCGGGTCCGCCCTTTCTCGTTCAAACGCCCTGCGCTTCGGCGTCGGCGCGCTTGACCTGCTTGTGTTCGTCCTCGACCAGCCCGTGCTTCCAGTAGCTCGAGATATAGAGATCGGCGGCACCCAGTCCGAGTTCGCCGCGCAGGTAGTCGCGCAGCTTGCGCATCGAGGAAAACTCGCAAGCCGCCCAGCCTGCCAGTCGACCATCGGGTCGCCCGGCGGTGCGCAGCGCATCGACCAGCAGGTCGGGCCGCTGACCCGGCTCGGGATTGACCAGCCATTCGACCGTCACACCCTCGGGCACCACGAGATCGGGCCTGTCCGCCGTGTCCTGTATCTCGATCGCTGCAAAACCGCATGCATCGGCGGGCAGCGCGGCGAGGTTGACCGAGATCGCCGGAAGCGCAGTCATGTCACCGGCAATGAGGTAGAAGTCGCGCCCCTCGGGCAGCGGCTTGGGCAGGCCCGGGCCGCCGACCGCGATCGTATCGCCCGGCCTGGCGTTCAGAGCCCATCGTGTCGCCGGCCCCGCCGCTGCGCCGCCATGGAGCGCAAAGTCGAGGTCGATCGCCTCTGCGTGCTGGTGGCGGATGGTATAGGTGCGGATGACCGCCTTGCCATGGGCGCTGGCCGGGGCCAGCATCAGCTTGACATAACCGCCGGCAAAGCCGGGCGGGAAGTCGCGGATCGCCTCGCCACCGAGAGTCACGCGGATCATCGAGGGGGACAGGCGCTGGCTGGAAAGGACAGTCAGGGTTCGGGGGGCGGGTCGTTTGCTCATGCCCGCGAGTTAATGAGAACCGTTCGCAATTCAAGCCCGCCGCGCTGACTTAATTCATGGCCGCGCGCGCGGCTTCGGTCAGCCTCGTCATGGCTTGCTGCCACGGCGCGGGTCCGTAGCTGATCCGGGCCGCCCCCAAACGGGCGAGACGCGCGCCGTCCATCCCGTCGAGCCACATGACATTGACCGGCAAGGATACCGCCTCGCACAGTGCCGCAATCAAATCGGGATCGCGCAGACCGGGCACGAAGAAACATCCCGCACCCGCTTCGCGATAGACGGCTGCACGGTCGATCGCCTTCTCGACCAGCTCGTCGCGATCAGGGTTTGCACCTGCGAGCAACGGCCCCAGGAATATGTCGGTACGCGCATTGACGAACAGTCCCTGCGCCGCGACCGCCGCGATGCGTCGCGCCTGTACGCCCGGTTCGCGCAGCGCGGCGCTGTCGAGCAGCCGATCTTCGAGATTGCATCCGATCGCGCCGGCATCAAGCAGAGCCGCTGCGTTCCGGGCGAGTTCCCGCTCACCCTCGGCATAGCCGGTTTCGAAATCGACCGTCAGCGGCAGGTCGATCGTCGCGGCGATGCGCCGTACGCTTTCGAGCACAGCAGCGAAGGGCATGCCCTCGCCGTCGTCATAACCCTGTGCCCCCGCAAGCGAGAGGCTGCCCGTGGCGATGGCCTTGGCACCTGCCTCGGCGACCGCAGCCGCGCTGCCCGCGTCCCAGACGTTGAACAGCACCAGCGGGTCGTCGGCGCGATGCAGCGCCGCGAAGTCGTCGATCGTCTTCATGGCTACTTCTCCTCGCGGCGAAGCAGTTCGCGTTTGATGTCCTGGCCATAGGCGTAGCCGCCGAGGTCGCCGCCCTTGCGCACCACGCGGTGGCACGGGATCAGCACGGCCACATTGTTACGCGCATTGGCGCTGCCCGCGGCGCGCACCGCCTTGGGGTTGCCCGCGGCCGCGGCGATTTCGGCATAGGTGCGCGTTTCGCCCGGCGGGATCGCGCGCAGCGCTTCCCAGCAGGCTTCCTGGAAGGCCGTGCCCTTCACGTCGAGCGGGATATGTGCGCCGCTGCCAGGCGCTTCGACATTGGCGACAACCTCGGCGAGCAGCTTTTCGAAGGCCGCCCCTCCCTCGACCAGATCGGCGCGCGGGAAGCAAACGCGCAACTCCCTCTCGTCTTCCTCGAAGGACAGGCGGCACACGCCCTTGTCGGTAGCCGCGACCAGCATTTTGCCCAGCGTCGTTTCGACCACCGCCCAGCGGATCGTCACCCCCGCGCCCCCATTCGCCCATGCGCTTGCCGTCATGCCGAGTCTTCCTTTGGTATTTTCGTAGAATCGCGAAGCCGAGCCATAGCCCGCCTCGTAGATCGCCCCGGTCACGCTCTCGCTGTCCGACAATGCATCGCGGGCGCGTGTTTCGCGCAGTGCGCGGGCGTAGGCCGCGGGCGACAGACCGATCGCGCGCTTGAACACGCGCTGGAAATGTGCGGGCGAATAGCCGGTGAGCAGCGCCAGTGCCGCAAGCGAGGGCGTCCCTTCCGCGCTGCGGATCTCGTCGATCGCAGCAAGCACTGCCGCCTCGTCGCGCGCAACATCGTCGGGGAGGCAACGCTTGCAGGGACGCAGCCCGGCCGCGCGCGCCGCTGCCCCGTCGGCGAAGAAGCGTACATTGCCGCGCGCCGGGTGCCGCGCTGCGCAGGACGGGCGACAATATATGCCCGTGGTCAGCACGCCCGTGACGAAACGCCCGTCAAAGGCGCGATCGCGGCGCTGCACGGCATCCCAGGCGGTTTGGGTATCGATCATGTCAGCCACTCCATAGCCGATTGCGCGACCGTATGCGCCACGCTTTTGACGCGTGCATCCCGAAGCTTGCGGTCAAAGCCATTGGCCGCCACAAGCGCTTGCCAATGAGCCGCTTTCTCGCCCGCCTCGCCCTCCTGCTCGCCCTGGTCGCACCTGCACTGACGCCCATACCGGCGCAGGCCGAACCGGCCGATATCGATGCGGCGGCGCGCGGCGTGGTGCGCGTGGTCATCATCGGTGACAACAACGGCGAGTTGTTTCCGATCAGCCACGGCACCGGTTTCGCGGTGTCGGGCGACACGGTGGTCACCAATGCGCATGTGGTGCGCGACGCGCTGCGCGATGAAGGCATGCAGATCGGCATCGTCCCCAATGGCGGCGGCGAGGCGGTTTACGGCAGGATCGTCGCGGTTCTGGCGCGCAACGACCTTGCGCTGGTCCGCATCACCGGCAGCCTGCGCCTGCCCCCGCTCGCACTAGCAGGGGGTGCCCCACCTGACAGCGGCGAAGTCACCAGCGTCGGCTATCCGATGAACGTCGACCGTGCGCAGGGGCTCGACCTGAGCGATATTTTCCGCAGCCAGCCGCCGGTCAAGAGCCGCGGCTATGTCTCGGGCGCGCGGCCGAGCCGCCAGTTCGACACCATCCTGCACACTGCCCCGATCGCGCGTGGCAATTCGGGCGGCCCGCTGCTCGACCCCTGCGGTCGGGTCGTCGGCGTCAACAGTTTCGGCGCGGACAATGACGGCGGCGATGCGGAGTTCTTCTTTGCGGTCTCGAACCGCGAACTGGTGCCCTTCCTGCGCGCCAACGATGTCGAGCCGCGCATCATTGCCGCCGAGTGCCGTTCGATGGCCGATCTCGATGAAGCCGAACGCGACCGGATGGAGCGCGAACAGTCGGCCGCACGCGCGGACCTTGCCGAACGCGCGGAAGCGCGCCGCATCAAGCGTGAGCGTGCATTGCTCGAAGCCGAACAGGGTGTGTTCGTCGAACGCGAGGACCGCGTGTTCCTCGCCGTCGTGCTGTTGCTGGTCGCCTTCGGACTGGGACAGTGGGCGCTGGCCTTGTGGCAGGCCGATCCGCGCGACGAAAAGCGTGCACGCATCGTCGGCGGTGCGAGTGCCGCCCTCGTGCTCGCTGCGATTGCCGCCTATCTGACCCGCCCGGGGCTGGATGAAATCGACCGGCGCGTCGCAGCCGCAATGCAGGATCCCGACGACGGCGAAGGCGAGGCCGAAGCGCCGGGTGGCGATCTGGCGCTGCTGTGCCGGCTGGTGCCCGAGCGCAGCCGCGTGACCAGCGCCAAGGTTGAAGATATCGAGTTCGACTGGACTGCCGACGGCTGCGTCAACGAACGGACGCAATACGGGCTCGCCGGGGGCAGCTGGAGCCGCGTCTTCGTACCCAATGGGGAAGACGCCGTGTCGGTCAGCAGTTTCGACCCTGATCGCCGCGTCTTCCGCACCGAACGCTATCTGCTGCCGCGCGAGGCGATGAGCGAGGCGCGTACGGCGCGCGGCAAATATTCCGCGCCCGAGTGCGGCAGCGACAACGCCGCCGCCAGGCTCGGCGACCTGCAGGGCGAGGTCCTCGCCCAACTGCCGCGTCAGGCAAACGAGCGCCTGGTCTATGAGTGCAGCACGCGTAACTAGGCCGCCAGCGGTTCGCCGGTCAGCGTGATGCGGTGCATTTCGCGCACTTGGCCCTGATAGTCGTTCATGGCGAGGTGCCAGGTCGTGCGGTTGTCCCAGATCGCCACCGAACCCGGCTCCCACGCCACCCGGCAGGCGTTGTCCGCCGCAGTCGCCGCATCGTAAAGCCGCTGCAGCAGCGGCAGGCTCTCCGCACGCGTTCGCCCGACGATATTGAGTGTGAAAGCGCTGTTCACGTACAGCAGCCGGTGCCCGGTATGCGGATGGCGGATCACGACCGGATGCGTGGCCCCCGTGCGTAACGACTGGCCGCGCAGATCGGCCGCCATGTCGGTCTGCGCATACAGCCCGTCCTCCTCATAGATATGGTCGGCGCTGTGGTAGGCCTCCAGCCCCTCGATCTCCTGTTTGAGGTCATCGGACAGGGCATCATAGGCCGCGCCCATATGCGCCCATAGCGTATCGCCGCCGCTGGGCGGTAAGGTGCGCGCGACCAGCACCGAGCCCATAGCGGGGATTTGGTCGTAGGAATGGTCGGTATGCCATCCCCCGCCGATATTGGTGACCTGGTCGGCGCGCTTGCGCACCACTGCGATCTCGGGATGGCCCTCGGTCAGCGGGAAGTAGTTGTTCAGATCGATCCCGCCCCAGCGCCGGGCAAAGGCGATATGCGCTTCGGGGGTGAAATCGTGCTGGTCGCGGAACAGCGCGACGCCATTCTCGTAGACCGCCTGTTTTATCGCCTCGAGCGAATCCCCCTGCGCCTGCGTCAGCGCGACACCCCTTATCTCGACCCCGCAAGCAGGGGCCAGCGGCACCATCTCCATCGCATCTCTCCCATACGATTGGTTGTTTTATGCCACGCATCCTACGCCTATCCCGCAGCGTGTCCAGATTCAGCGCCCGGAGTCGGCTTGCCATCGACGGGGGGCTTTGCTAGGCGCGCGCCGACCTTGTCTGGGGCACTTGCAAGCGCCCGTGACCGACTTGGTCGCACAGACTTTTCTTCCGGACCCGAGAGGACCTCAAGCGCGTGGATAATTCCGCCGGTATTCAGGCTAGCCTGGCAGGGCGTTACGCATCGGCCCTGTTCGATCTCGCTAGCGAAAACGGAACCGTGACCGCGGTCGAATCGGACCTCGACAAGGTCGAGGCCGTACTCGCCGAATCGAGCGATCTGGCAGCCGTCACCACCAACCCCAAGGTTTCGCGCGGCGAGGCGCAAAAGGCGCTGTGGGGCGTTTCGGCCCTGCTCGGCGTGTCCGAACTGACGCAGAACTTCCTGGGTGTGCTGGCACAGAACCGCCGCCTCGGCGAACTGCCCCAGGTCATTCGCGCCTTCCGCGCGATTGCGGCAGCGCAGCGCGGCGAAGTCACAGCCGAAGTCAGCAGCGCGCACGCGCTTACCGATAGCCAGCTGGCCGATCTGAAGGCCAAGCTGACCGCGCGCGAAGGCCGCACGGTAAAGCTTTCCACGAAGGTCGACCCCGACTTGCTCGGCGGCCTCGTCGTCACCATCGGCTCGAAGCGCCTCGACGCATCGATCCGCACCCGTCTCAATTCGCTTTCCCAGGCCATGAAGGCTTAAAGGACACACATCATGGATATCCGCGCCGCAGAAATCTCCAAGGTCATCAAGGACCAGATCGCCAATTTCGGCACCGAAGCCGAAGTGAGCGAAGTCGGTACCGTGCTGTCGGTGGGTGACGGTATTGCCCGCATCCACGGCCTCGACAACGTCCAGGCCGGTGAAATGATCGAATTCGCCAACGGCGTTCAGGGCATGGCACTGAACCTCGAAGCCGACAACGTCGGTGCGGTTATCTTCGGCTCGGACCAGGAAATCGGCGAAGGCGACAGCGTCAAGCGGACCAACACCATCGTCGACGTTCCCGTCGGCAAGGGCCTGCTCGGCCGCGTGGTCGACGCGCTCGGCAACCCGATCGACGGCAAGGGCCCGATCGAAGGCGCCGAACGCCGCCGCGTCGAAGTGAAGGCGCCGGGCATCATCCCGCGTGAATCGGTTTCGGAGCCGGTGCAGTCGGGCCTCAAGGCGATCGACGCACTCGTGCCGGTCGGCCGCGGCCAGCGCGAACTCATCATCGGCGACCGCCAGACCGGCAAGTCGGCCGTGGCCATCGACACCTTCATCAACCAGAAGGAAGTCAATGCGGGCGACGACGAAGGCAAGAAGCTCTACTGCGTCTATGTCGCCGTCGGCCAGAAGCGTTCGACGGTCGCGCAGATCGTCAAGCAGCTCGAAGAAAACGGCGCGATGGAATATTCGATCGTCGTCGCCGCGACCGCTTCGGAGCCCGCACCACTGCAGTATCTCGCGCCCTACACCGGTTGCGCGATGGGCGAATTCTTCCGCGACAACGGCATGCATGCCGTGATCTGCTACGACGACCTTTCCAAGCAGGCCGTCGCCTATCGCCAGATGTCGCTGCTGCTGCGTCGTCCTCCGGGCCGTGAAGCCTATCCGGGTGACGTGTTCTATCTTCACAGCCGCCTGCTTGAGCGCGCGGCCAAGATGAACGGCGCCAATGGCGGCGGTTCGCTGACCGCGCTGCCGATCATCGAAACGCAGGCAGGCGACGTGTCGGCCTACATCCCGACCAACGTGATCTCGATCACCGACGGCCAGATCTTCCTCGAAACCGACCTGTTCTACCAGGGCATCCGTCCGGCGATCAACGTCGGCCTGTCGGTCAGCCGCGTCGGCGGTGCCGCGCAGACCAAGGCGATGAAGAAGGTCTCGGGCTCGATGAAGCTCGACCTCGCGCAGTATCGCGAAATGGCTGCCTTCGCGCAGTTCGGTTCGGACCTCGACGCCGCGACGCAGAAGCTGCTCAACCGCGGTGCACGCCTGACCGAGCTGCTCAAGCAGCCGCAGTTCTCGCCGATGCCGTTCGAAGAACAGACGGTGTCGATCTTTGCCGGCACCAATGGCTATATCGACGCCGTTCCGGTGGACCGCGTGACCGAGTACGAAGAGCAGATGCTCAGCTACATGCGGTCCGAACATGCTGCGGTGCTCGAAGAAATCCGCACCACCGGCAAGTTCGAGGACGACACCAAGAACAAGGTCGTCGAGGCGCTCAAGACCTTCGCCAAGCAGTTCGCCTGAGCCCCAGAGACACGAAGATAGGGAGCCGAAATGGCTAGCCTCAAGGAACTCAAGGGCCGGATCAACTCGGTCAAGTCGACCCAGAAGATCACCAAGGCCAAGCAGATGGTCGCCGCGGCCAAGCTGCGCCGTGCGCAGGCCGCAGCCGAAGCCGCACGCCCCTATGCCGAACGGCTGACGGGCGTGATGGCATCGCTGGCGAGCAAGGTCGCCGGCGACAGTGCGCCCAAGCTGCTCGCAGGGACCGGTGCCGACCAGCGCCACCTGCTGGTGGTGGTCAACACCGACAAGGGCCTGTGCGGTGGCCTCAACGCGAACATTGTCAAGGCCGCCAAGGCCAAGGCGCGCGCGCTGATCGCCGAAGGCAAGGACGTGAAGTTCTACCTCGTCGGCAAGAAGGGCCGCGCACCGATCAAGCGCGACTATGCCGAACGCATCGAAAAGCACTTCGACACCTCGGAAGTCCGCAACATCGGTTTCCCCGAAGCCGAAGCGATCGCCGACGATCTGATCGAACGCTTCGAGAAGGGCGAATTCGACATCGCCCATCTCGTCTATCCGGTGTTCAAATCGGCGCTGGCGCAGGACCCGACCGTGGACCAGCTGATCCCCGTCCCCTCTCCCGAAACCGACGCGACGGCGGCCGCCGGTGGCGACGCGGTGGTGTCCTACGAACCCGGCGAAGAGGAAATTCTCGAGGAACTGCTGCCGCGTTACGTCAAGACGCAGCTGTTCGGTGCATTGCTCGAGCGCGAAGCTTCCGAACAGGGCGCCTCGATGACGGCGATGGACAACGCCACGCGCAATGCCGGCGACCTCATCAACAAGCTGACCATCCAGTACAACCGCAGCCGCCAGGCCGCCATTACCACCGAGCTGATCGAAATCATCGCCGGTGCCGAAGCACTTTAAGGACATCACGTGAACAAGCTTGCCCTCCTCCTTCCGCTCGCACTGCTGACCGCCTGTGGTGAAGAGCCCGCGGCCCAGACCGCACCCGAACAGGTTGCGACGCCCGAGCCGATCGAAACGCTGCCCGCCCCCGACCAGGCGCTGTTTTCGGCCAAGTATGCCGAAGCGTGCCCCGACGAGGAAGCGGTCAACACTGCGGTCTGCAAGCGCGCCGGCCTGGGTTCGCCCGATGTCGTGTGCGACTTCGGCCTCGGCGACGACGAATATCTGCGCAACGAAGCGACCCTCACTGCAGGCGAAGGCGAATGGGCCTTTGCCGATCCGGAAAATGTTTGCGTCGGCTAAGGCGCGATAAACCCCAAGTCAGGACATAGATCATGGCCACCGCACCCGTATTGAACCAGAGCCCCAACGGCACCATCAGCCAGGTCATCGGCGCCGTCGTCGACGTGCAGTTCGAAGGCGACCTGCCCGCCATCCTGACCGCGCTCGAAACGAAGAACGGCGACAACACGCTGGTCCTCGAAGTCGCGCAGCACCTCGGCGAGAACACCGTCCGCACCATCGCGATGGACGGCACCGACGGTCTCGTCCGCGGCCAGGAAGTCGTCAACACCGGCGCACAGATTTCGGTCCCCGTCGGCCCGAAGACGCTCGGCCGCATCATGAACGTCGTCGGCGAGCCGATCGACGAACGCGGTCCGATCGGCGCGGAACAGACCAGCCCGATCCACGCCGAGGCCCCGCTGTTCATCGACCAGTCGACCGAAGCCGCGATCCTCGTCACCGGCATCAAGGTCATCGACCTTCTCGCCCCCTACGCAAAGGGCGGCAAGATCGGCCTGTTCGGCGGCGCCGGCGTGGGCAAGACCGTGCTGATCCAGGAGCTCATCAACAACATCGCGAAGGGCCACGGCGGCGTGTCCGTGTTCGCCGGTGTGGGTGAGCGTACCCGCGAAGGTAACGACCTTTACCACGAATTCCTCGACGCCGGGGTTATCGCCAAGGACGCCGACGGCAACGCCACTTCGGACGGATCGAAGGTGGCGCTGGTGTTCGGCCAGATGAACGAGCCGCCGGGCGCGCGTGCCCGCGTCGCTCTTTCGGGCCTGACCATGTCGAAGGCCAGGACGTGCTGTTCTTCGTCGACAACATCTTCCGCTTCACGCAGGCGGGTTCGGAAGTGTCGGCACTGCTCGGCCGTATTCCTTCGGCCGTGGGCTACCAGCCGACGCTGTCGACCGACATGGGTAACCTGCAGGAACGCATCACCTCGACCACCAAGGGTTCGATCACCTCGGTCCAGGCCATCTACGTTCCCGCCGACGACCTTACCGACCCGGCACCGGCAACCTCGTTCGCCCACTTGGACGCAACGACCACGCTGAGCCGCGCGATCTCCGAACTGGGTATCTACCCGGCCGTCGACCCGCTCGACTCGACCTCGCGCGTTCTTGAACCGCGCGTCGTCGGTCAGGAGCATTACGAGACCGCTCGTAAGGTCCAGGAGACGCTGCAGAAGTACAAGAGCCTGCAGGACATCATCGCCATTCTCGGCATGGACGAACTGTCGGAAGAAGATAAGCTGACCGTGGCCCGCGCCCGCAAGATCCAGCGCTTCCTCTCGCAGCCGTTCCACGTCGCCGAGGTGTTCACCAACATCCCGGGCGTGTTCGTGCAGCTCGAAGACACGATCAAGTCGTTCAAGGCCGTCGTCGAAGGCGAATACGACCACCTGCCGGAAGCCGCCTTCTACATGGTCGGCGGTATCGACCAGGCGGTCGAGAAGGCCAAGAAGCTGGCCGAGGACGCATAAGCCCATGGCCCTCCACTTCGAACTCGTCACGCCGGCCAAGCTGGTCCGCTCGGACGACGTCCACATGGTCGTCGTTCCCGGTACCGATGGCGAATTCGGCGTGCTCGAGGGCCATGCGCCCTTCATGTCGACGATCCGCGACGGTGCAGTGCAGGTCTTCAAGACCGAAGGCGGCGCGCCCGAAACCATCGAGGTTCGCGGCGGCTTTGCCGAAGTCGGCGAAAACGGGCTGACGGTCCTCGCGGAACACGTCGAGGGCTGACACGCCCGCTCGACCATACAAAACACGAAGGGCGGCCCGTGGGTCGCCCTTTTCGTTTGTGGGTCTCTCCCGCGGAAACCGATAATTAACCATGCAATGCGAGGACCGGCCCGGCATTCATGCAAGGGATCATTCGGTTCGATGACGGCAGTCAGCCTCGACAGGGCGCCAGCGAAGGCGCAGGATCGCCAGTGGGCGCGCACGGACCTGTGGCTGATCCTGGGGCTGAGCCTGTTCGCCCTCGCCGTGCGCTTTCCGTTTCTCGGCGATCACAATGCCGATATTGACGAACAGCTTTATGCCTTGATCGGCAGCCAGTTGTGGCACGGGCAATTGCCCTTTGTCGATTTGTGGGACCGCAAACCGTTCGGGCTGTTCCTGCTGTTCGGTCTCGCCGATGCCAGCGGTCTTCCCGCGCCCTGGTCGTACCAGTTGTTCGCCACCATCTTCATCGTGCTAGGCGCGCTGCTGCTGCGCCGGCTTGCGCTGCTGCTGGTCGATACGACCACCGCCGGCGTGCTCGCGGTGCTCTATATCGTGCTGATGACGATCTACGGGTCGCATTCGGCGCAGACCGAGATCTACCACGTCCCGGCCATGCTGGGCATGGCCCTGCTGGTGCGCGATACCAGCCATCCCGAGGCGCTGAAGCGCGCATGCATAGCGATGGCGATCGGCGGGGTCGCATTGCAGGTCAAATACACGGTGGTGCCGCAATGCCTGTTCTTCGGCCTGTGGGCCTTGTGGGGCCAGTATCGGGCTGGTCGCAACCTTCCGCAAATCGCCGGGATCGCGGTGGGCTTCGCAGTTCTCGGCCTGCTCCCGACGCTGCTGGTCGGGCTGTTCTACCTCGCGATGGGCGGATGGGACGAATTCTGGTTCGCCAATTTCGTCAGCTTCTTCCTGCGCGCGCCCGCGCCCATGGGACGCTTCGCCGACCAATACACCATCTTCGTGATGCCGCTGGTCGTGCTAACGGTAGCCGGGCTTTACGGCAGCCTGCGAATGACTCGGCCGAGGGACAGCCGCAGTTACCTGTTCTTCTGCGGCATGCTGGCGGCAGCGCTCGCCACCGTCTTCCTGCCTTCGACCGTCTATGCCTATTACTTCGCCGCGCTGGCCCCCGGTGTACTGCTGGTCGCCCTGCCCTTTCTCGATCGCAAGGGCCCCGTCGGGATCGTGCCGCTTGGCGCAGTGACGATTGCTTGCATCGGCCTGCTTTATCTGCCCGATCGCTACGAGGCTTCGCAGGACCACCGCCGCGCGATGGATGGGCTGGTTGCCGCGATCCAACCGCATGTGGATGGCGCGAAATGCCTGTGGGTCTTTGACGGTCCGACCGCGCTCTATACCGCAACCGGGAGCTGTCTGCCCACGCGGTTGATCTATCCCGACCATCTCAACAATGCGCTGGAGCGGGACGCGCTCGAAGTCCGTCAGATCGGCGAGGTGCGCCGGATAATGGGTGAACGCCCGCCGATCGTGGTAACCGCCGATCGCGCTTTCACGCTGCAGAACCAGGATACGCTGGGCTATGTCACCGCCACGCTGCCGAATGGTTATGCCGTGATTGCCGAGGAACGCATTCACGACCGCGGGATCGAGGTCTGGCTGCGCCGGGACCTGCTGCCAAGCAATTGATCGAGTAAGGGTTGTCGCGCGGCCCGTCGAGCGGCAGGGACGACTTCAGCAAATCTGGAGAGACGCCCTTGAAACTCGTATCCGCGCTGGCCATTGCCGCTGCCATGAGCTTTGCACAGAACACCCCTGCCGCCGCACAGGACGGGATCCCCGGCCCCGAACAGGACAGCTACATCTGGCTCGAGGAAGCGCGCAGCGACAAGGCTCTCGACTGGGTCCGCGCCGAAAACGAGCGGACGATGGATCTGCTCGCGGGCGACCCGCGCTATGACGCGGTCAAGGCCGAAGCGCTCGCAATCTACGACAGCGAAGATCGCATTCCTTACGTGACGATCCGTCCCGACGGCCTCTACAATTTCTGGCAGGACAAGCAGAACCCGCGCGGGCTGGTTCGCCGCACGACGCTGGAAAGCTATCGCACAGACGATCCGCAGTGGGAAACCGTCCTCGACGTCGATGCACTGGCTGAAGCCGAGGGGCGTGAATGGGTTTACAAGGGTTCGACCTGCCTGCCCCCCGAGCAGCGCCTGTGCATGATCGCGCTGAGCGACGGCGGTGAAGACGCCACCGTACTGCGCGAATTCGACATGGCGGCGAAGAGCTTCGTCGTGGACGGCTTCGTGCTCGACGAGAAAAGCCAGGGCGGGATCGAGTGGATCGATGCCGATACGCTGCTGGTGGGCCGCGATTTCGGCGAAGGCACGCTCACCGAGAGCCAGTATCCGCGCACCGCACGCATCTGGAAGCGCGGCACGCCGATCGAACAGGCCGAAGAGATCTGGCGCGGCGAAGAAGCCGATGTCTGGTCGGGTGCATCGCTGCTGCGCGATCACACCGGCGAAGTCCACGGCACCTACGCCTTCCGCGCGGTCAGCTTCCACGAAACCGAATATTACTGGCAGCATGACGGCGAGTGGCTCCGGCTGGAGTTGCCGCTCAAGGCTTCGCCCTACGGCCTGATCGACGGCCAGTTGCTGTTCTCGACCGATGTCGACTGGGAAGTCGGCGATCAGACCTTCCCCGCGGATGCGCTGGTGTCGGTCGACCTCGAAGCATTCAAGGCCGATCCGAACGGCGCTGCCAAGACGCTGGTCTGGGCACCGCAGGACAAGCAGACCAAGCAATCCGCGGCCAACACCGCCGAAAGCCTCTATGTCAGCCTGCTCGACAACGTGCGCGGCCGTGTGCTCAAGTTCGATCATGTCGATGGCGAATGGGTGTCGAGCGAAGTCGAGTTGCCCGACAATTCCACGCTCGATGTCGTGGCCGCTTCGGACGGCTCTGACGAGATCATGTATTCGGCGACCGATTTCCTCACCCCGTCGCGGCTCTATTATTCGGACGGCAGCGGCGCACCCGAGGTGCTGAAGACATCGCCGAGCTATTTCGATGCGCAGGGCATGGAAGTCGAGCAGTACGAGGCAACCAGTGCAGACGGGACCAAGATCCCCTACTTCCTCGTCAAGCCCAAGGGCATGGTGATGGACGGGACCAATCCCACGCTGCTGACCGGCTATGGCGGTTTCCAGGTCCCGCGCCTGCCTTCCTATCTCGGCTCGATCGGCAAGATCTGGCTCGAACGCGGTGGGGCATATATTCTCGGCAACATGCGGGGCGGCGGCGAATTCGGCCCCGGCTGGCACCAGAGCGCAATTCGCGAAAACAAGCAGCGTACCTGGGACGATTTCCTCGCCATCGCCGAAGATGCGATCGCGCGCGGGATCACGTCGCCCAAGCACCTCGGTATTCAGGGTGGATCGCAGGGCGGCCTGCTGGTCGGCACTGCCTTCACCCAGCGTCCCGATCTGTTCAACGCCGCAATCGTCCAGATCCCGCTGTTCGACATGCTTCGCTATCACCTGATCGGTCGCGGCGCTTCCTGGACCGGCGAATATGGCGATCCGCGGATCGACGAACAGCGTGCCTGGATCGAGCCCTATTCGCCCTATCAGAAGCTGCTCGAGGGCAAGGACTATCCCGCGCCCTTCTTCTGGGCCTCGACCGCCGACGACCGTACGCACCCGGCGCATGCGCGCAAGGGCGCGGCGCGGGTCAAGGAACTCGGCCAGGACTATTTCTACTTCGAGGACATGACCGGCGGTCATTCGGGCGGGGTGGACAATGAACAGCGCGCCAAGATCCAGGCGTTGCAGATGATCTACTTGCTGCAGCGGCTCGCCGACTGATCAGCGGGGCTTGCGCGTCGGGGCATGGAAATCGGGCGGCTTGTCGGCCACCCATTCCACGAACCGCGTAAGCGCCTCGTCGGCCAGCAGCACCCCGCGGTCCGCGCCGATCCGCGCCAGCTGCGCATTGGTGAAATTGGCGTGGATCGCGCGGTGGCAGATCGGATGGACCGGCACGGTCTCGCGGCCCTTCTTCGCCTTGGGCACGAGGTGGTGGTGCTGCACGCGCCGGCCCAGCGGGCGCTCGCATAGCCAGCAGGATGGCCTTACTCCCTCGACCAATCGGGGATCCGCCCGCATGGTCTCGTCGGTGAACAGTTCATCCTCCTGCGCAAAGAGCCGCTCGGCGGCATCGTATTGCACCGGCATATCCGCCTGGCCGCCCGCACAAGGCCGCACTGCAACGAGTTCGTCATCGCGCATGATCAGCATGCCGTCGCTGATTGCCGGATAGTTCGGCTCGCCCGCGGCGAAATTGGTCCGCACCATCCGGCTGAACACGATGTAGCGCGTGTCACGATTGGCAAAGGCGATCTGCGCTTCGCCCCCGCCCGAATACATTGCGCTGGCCCATTTCCCGCCACGCAGGACCAGTTCGGGCTCCTTCGCGCCAAAGCGATACTGGGCCGGGCCCGCGGATGGCGCGCAGACCGCGAGGCGCTTGCCACCGGTCATTGCGCAGGAGAAAACCGTCTCCTCGCTCGCGGTGCAGTCCACCTGCTTCGTCGCTGCCGGGGAAGGCACCGGGCTTGCCCCAGCCCGATTGGCCGGGGCTTCCGGGGCCTTGCTGCTTTCCTGCGAAACGGCATCACCCTGCTCTGCACCGGCACAACCGGCAAGCAGCAGCATCGAGGCCGCCAGCACCCTCACTTCTTGGCGGCGGCCTTCTTCTTTTTCATGGCGTCGTGAAACCGGTCGGCCCAGCCGGGTTTGACCACCTGTTCGCCGCGCACCATGCGCAGATCGCCGTCGCCGACATCGCGGCTGACCGCGCTGCCCGCCGCCACGATCGCATCCGCACCGATCCGCACCGGAGCGATCAGCGCGCTGTTCGAACCGATGAACGCACGTTCGCCGATCACCGTCCTGTGCTTGAAATAGCCATCGTAATTGCAGGTAATCGTGCCCGCGCCGATATTGGCACCCGCGCCGACCTCGGCATCGCCGAGATAGGTCAGGTGGCTGGCCTTGGCGCCCTCGCCCAGCGTCGCCTTCTTCATCTCGACGAAATTGCCGACGAAACTGTCTTTCTCCATCACTGCACCGGGCCGCAGGCGGGCGTAGGGGCCGACCTGCGCGCCCTCGCCGACTCTCGCGCCCTCGAGATGGCTGAAGCTCTTGATATGCGCGCCGGTGGCCACCGAGACACCGGGGCCGAACACCACGTTGGGATCCACCGTCACGTCGGGCGCAAGCTCGGTGTCGTAGCTGAAGAAAACGGTCTCGGGCGCGCGCAAGGTGACGCCTTCCGCCATCCAGTGTTCGCGCTGCTCGCGCTGCCATTGCGCCTCGGCCGCCGCCAGTTCCGCGCGGCTGTTGATCCCGGTGACTTCTTCGGGCGCTTCGGCAGAAATTACCGCACAGGTGTCGCCGTCGGCATTCGCGATGTTGACGATGTCGACGAGATAATACTCGCCCTGCGCATTGTCGTTGCCGACGCGGCGCAGCAGGTCGAACATGTCGGCGCTACGCGCGGCCATCACTCCCGAATTGCACAGCCGGCAGGTGCGTTCCTCGTCGCTTGCATCCTTGAACTCGACCATCTTCTCGATCCGTCCGTCGGCATCGGCGATGACGCGGCCGTAATGGCCCGGTTCGTCGGGTTCGAAACCCAGCACCACGACCTTGGGCGCGTCCTCGGCGTGGAGCCGATCGAGCATGGCCTGCATCGTCTCGCCCTTCACGAAGGGGACATCGCCGTAAAGGACGAGCACATCGCCCGTGTGCCCGGAGAGGCTTTCTTCCGCCTGCTGCACCGCGTGACCGGTGCCCAGTTGGGGTTCCTGCAGGCAGGTATCGGCACGCCCGCCGAGCGCCTGTTCCAGCTGGTCGCGCCCCGCGCCCACCACCACGACCTTCCGGGTCGGCTGCAAGGCGTCTACCGTGGCGAGCAGGTGGTTGAGCATGGGTCGCCCGGCGATCGGATGCAGCACCTTGTGCGTCCGGCTCTTCATGCGGGTGCCCTTGCCCGCGGCAAGGACGATGGCGGCGAATTCGCGTGAACTGGTCATGGCGCGATGCCTTGCCACCAATCGCTTGCAGTTTGAAGAACCTTCCGCCACCGCCTGCCGCATGCCTGACCTGCCTTTCGCCACCATCGGCTTCGACCTCGACGGAACCCTGCTCGAAACGCACCGCGATCTGGGCGCTGCGGTCAATCATGCGCTCGCGCTGGGCGGCTTCGAACCCGTGCCCGCGGATCACGCCAGCGATCTGATCGGCGGCGGTGCCAAGATCATGCTGCAACGCGCGGTGGACGAGCAGGGGGGCCTGCCCGAAGAGGAATTCCGCAAGCTCTACAAGGCCATGCTGGCCTATTATTCGGAAAACAACGCGGTCCATACCCGCCCCTATCCGCATGCGCGCGAAGTGCTCGATCAATTGCGCGACAGCGGCATTGCGATGGCGGTGGTGACCAACAAGTTCGAGAGCTTCGCCCGACAAATCCTCACCACGCTGGATCTGGCCGACCGGTTCGTGGCGATCATCGGCGGGGACACGATGGGCAAGGGCAGCGCGGCGGCGGCGGGAGCCTCGCCTTTGTCGGCGACAGCTCCTATGACGTCATGGCGGCGCGCGCCGCCGGGGTTCCCGTGATCGGGGCGCGTTACGGCTATTGCGACAAGCCGCGCGGCGAACTGGGTGCCGATGCCGAGATCGATTCGCTCGCCGAGCTGATTCCGGCGCTTGCGCGCCTCGGCTGAACGGTCCGCCGCTACGGAATGGCCCCGCGCCATACCGGCTGTTGCAAGTGCCCAGCGAACGTGCCACGCAGCCGCGCAAATTGACCTTTACGTAAACGACAAAGCAGGAGCAGCCCCATGAGCATCGACTTCAAGGACAAGGTAGCCATCGTCACCGGCGCAGGCGGCGGACTGGGTCGCGAATATGCACTCGAACTCGCCCGCCGCGGCGCCAAGGTCGTGGTCAACGATCTCGGTGGTTCGCGCGACGGCACCGGCCATTCGGACATGGCGCTGCAGGTCGTCGAGGAAATCGAGAAAGCCGGCGGCGAAGCGGTGTCGAACGGCGGCTCGGTCACTGAATACGAGCAGATGGAAAAGATGGTCGCCGACGCCAAGCAGAAGTGGGGCGGCGTGCATGTCGTCATCAACAATGCCGGCGTGCTGCGTGACAAGACCTTCGCCAAGATGACGATGGACGACTTCGAATTCGTCGTCGACGTGCACCTCAACGGTTCGGCGAACGTCACCAAGGCAGTATGGGAAACCATGCGCGAGCAGGCCTATGGCCGCGTGCTGATGACCGCTTCGTCGACCGGCCTGTTCGGCAATTTCGGCCAGGCGAACTACGGTGCCGCCAAGCTCGGCCTCGCCGGCCTGACCAAGACGCTGCAGCTGGAAGGCGCGAAGTACAACATCAAGATCAACACGATCTCGCCCGTTGCCGGCACGCGCATGACCGAAGACCTGTTCCCCGAGGAAGCCTTCAAGCTGTTCGATCCGGTGAACGTGGTTCCCGCCGCGCTTTTCCTCGTCAGCGAAGACGCGCCGACCAATGCGATCGTCGGCGCGGGCGCCGGGGGCTTCCACAGCGCCTGGACCGTCATGAACGACGCGGTCTGGCTCAAGGCCGAGGAACGCACGGTCGAAGGCTTTGCCGCAAACTGGGACAAGATCAGCGAGTTCTCGAACCTCAAGGCCCCGCAATCGGGCAGCGAGCAGTCGGGCGCGATCCTGACCGCAATGCAGAAGGTGACCGGAACCGGCCCCGACAGCGCCCGCGGCTGATCCTCCGGACAAATATCAGGAAGGGGGCTCGTGCTGCGGCGCGGGCCCTTTTTCTTTGCTCAGTCGTCGATCGCCTTGAGCAGCCGCCGTTCCACCGGCGCAATCACGCCAGGCAATTCATGCCCCCGCTTGAGCACCTGCCCGTGTTCGCCGAACAGCGTCCACATGCCCTGCTTGTTGCGCAGCGCCGGGCGTTTCTCGATCCGCGCCTGCGGCCGTTCCGCCGCACGGCGGAAAGCAGCGAACACCGCGACATCCTTGGTGAAGTCCATCGCATAGTCGCGCCATTCGCCCGCCGCGACCATGCGTCCGTACAGATCGAGGATGCACGTCAGTTCTTCACGGCTGAACCCCACCTGTTGCGGCCGCCGCCCCGGAAAGGCGACCACCGTTTCACCGAGAAAACTCATCAATCGTCGGTTCCGCTACGCGGCGCCGGCTCGCGCCCGGCACGCATCGCCTCGACTTCGGCGCGCAGCGCCTTGAGCTCGACCTCGAGCTTCTCGACGCAGTCGCGACTCACCTCGCGCACACCCTCGCAAGGGTCGTCGCAGGGCGTGCCGTAGGGAATGAATTCCTTGAGCCATTGTTCGGCGGGCACCAGCGTGCTGCGCGCCTTCAGACCGATCATGGTTGCGCCTTCTGGCACCTCGTCGGTGACCACCGCGTTGGCACCGATCCGCGCGCGGCGGCCCACGGTGATCGGCCCGATGACTTGCGCACCCGACCCGATGATCACTTCATCGGAAATGGTCGGATGGCGCTTGCCCCCCTTGCCATTGGTCGGGTTGGTCCCGCCCAGCGTCACGCACTGATAGATCGTCACGTTGTCGCCGATCTCCGCGGTTTCGCCGATTACCGAGAAACCGTGATCGATGAACAGGTTCTTGCCGATCTTCGCACCGGGGTGGATGTCGATGGCAGTGACCATCCGGCTCCAGTGATTGACCAGCCGGGCGAGAAAAAACAGCTCGGCCTCGAACAGCCAGTGCGCAATTCGGTGATAGAACACCGCCCAGACGCCGGGATAGGTCAGGACCTCCCACCGGCTGCGGGGGGCCGGATCGCGTGCCTTCACGCTGTCGAGATAAGCGACAAGCCGTTCGAACATCGGCACATTCTCCCATCGGGAAACAATTAAATCAAGCGGGCCTGGTCCGGCCCCTGCACCGCTTCCAACGCGTCACGCCATACAGATAGGGTTGCCGGAACCTGCCGTTCAAGGCTGAGCCGGTCGATTTCGGCGACGATTTTCTCGATGGCCGCGTAGCTGCGCTCCATCCGCGGCACGAGATAGGCGGGGGCACCCTCGCCCATCGCCAGCCCGCGCTGTGCGGCATGCGACAGCATGAGGTCGCGCGCCAGATCGTCATCGGGAGCGCCGATCTCGAGCTGCAGGGCCGCCCCCATCCGGCTGCGCAGATCGGGCAAGTCGATATGCCAACGGAGCCCGTCCGCCACCAGCAGCAGCGGGAAGCCGTCTTCCTGCGCGCGGTTCCAGCGGTGGAAAATCTCGGTCTCGTCGAGCCCTTCGACGCCGTCGATCACCCCGCCGGCCTGCTGATTGGCAAACCAGCGCGCGAACAAGGATTTTCCCGAGCGCGGCGGGCCATGCAGGATCGCGGTGCGGAACGGCCAGCTTTCGGGAGCGCGCAGCGCATCGGCAACCGCGCGGTTGCCTGCACCAAGGACGATCGAGGCGGGTTCGCCGCTTCCGGCGGGAATCAGCGGGAGCGCGATCTGCGAACTCATCGCGAGCGCGTCAGCGGCTGATGGCGAGCGCGTTGCTGCCCTGGCGAACGGTAAAGCCGCGGGCGCGCAGGGCATCGGCGAGCTGCGCGATGGAACCGGCGTAGCTCACCGTCATCACCGAGGTCCCGCCGATCGCGGTGCTGCGGACGCCCGTACTGCGGACACCGGGGGTCCCGCGCACTGCGGAAATCGAACCGTCGAAGGCCGCCGCGTCGGGGGTTGCGACCTGCACCGTATAAAGCGCGACCGAGCCCTCAGGCGGAGGTGTCTGGATCGGCGCGGCGGTGATAGCATCGCCGCTCTCTGCGGTAGGCTGCGAAGCGGTGGCGGCAGCGCGCTCCTGCGCCCGTAACGCACGGCCCAGATCGAGCAGGCGCTGCAATGCAGGATCGAGTTCGGGCGTGCCGATGTTCAGCGTCGGATCGGGGCGCAGCTTGCCGTCCGCCAGCGCCAGCGTGAAAATGCGGTCGAAGCGCACAACGGCGCGTTCGAGCATGGCAGGCAATTCGGCGGGCGAAGCCGCAGTCATGTCGAAACCGTCGAGATACTCATTGTCCGGCCCGAACCGCGCGGTGAATGTGCCCTCGATCGGTCCCCCCGGATAGGTGTAGCGCAGCTGCGCAATGGGCACGAGCACATCGGCAGCACCGAACTGGTCGAGCGCATTGCGCCACCAGGTGCGGCTGCGACGTCCGGTCTGGCCGTAGGTCAGCAGCAGCGAATCGCCACCGGCCCCTGCAGGGCGGACATAATCGATGCGGCTCTGCCCGGCCTGGAACTCGGCCCAGGCACGCTGCCAGGGATTGCGCTGCTCATAGACCATCTGCGTTCCGGCAGAGATGGTGACCGGGAGCAGCAGCATCGGCGCCGAACGCGTCGCCTCGCCCGCCGCGCCGAGATACCGTGAGGCGCGCTGGCGGTCGAACACCACGCCCAGCGTCGCGATATAGCGCTTCGGGCCCAGCCGCTCGCGCTCGATGACGATCGCCGACACGAGCCCGACGATCTGCGAATCGCTCAGGCTCGGGCCGTCGAGCCGCGCCCACGCCTTGCGCTGCGCCTCTTCCCATGCCTGTTCGCGTGCAGCCGAGCCGCTTTCGGCGCGCACGTCGACCTCGATGCCCATGACCTCGATATCGCTGCTCGAGGCGATCGGGGCGATACCGCGCTCGCCACCGACCTGTGCCCAAACGACCACGCCAAGCGCGCACAGGCCGGCCAGTACGGCAGCCAGAACAGCGGTGCGACGAGGCGCGGGGGTGAGGGAAAGGGTCTGGATCATGGGGAAAACAGGGCGCCTTTTGCCGAAAGGCTGCTGGAAATCCAAGCGCGAATGCGTAAGGCGGAACACATGAGTGACGAACCGCGCCAGAACGCCCCCTCCTACACCTATGAACAGGCGGGTGTCTCGATCGAGGCGGGCAATGCTCTGGTCAGGGCGATCGGCCCGCTGGTGAAGGCGACGATGCGCCCCGGTGCGGACGGCGAAATCGGTGGTTTCGGCGGTTTCTTCGATCCGAAAGCGGCGGGATACAAGGATCCGCTGCTGGTGGCGGGCAATGATGGTGTCGGCACCAAGCTGAAGCTGGCGATCGACAGTGGCCGGCACGACACGGTGGGCGTCGATCTCGTCGCCATGTGCGTCAACGACCTGATCGTTCAGGGCGCCGAGCCACTGTTCTTCCTCGATTATTTCGCTACCGGCAAGCTCGATAACGGCGTGGCCGAGCGCGTCATTGCGGGCATTGCGGATGGTTGCAAACAGGCCGGCTGCGCACTGATCGGCGGGGAAACCGCCGAGATGCCCGGCATGTATGCTGCGGGCGACTACGATTTAGCGGGTTTCTGCGTCGGCGCGGTGGAACGCGGCGAGCAGTTGACCGGCGAACGCGTTGCGCCGGGCCATATCCTGCTCGGTGTCGCGAGTTCGGGCGTGCATTCGAACGGCTATTCGCTCGTCCGTCGCCTGGCCGAAGACAAGGGCTGGAAGCTTGATCGGCCCGCGCTGTTCGATCGCGATCGCCTACTGATCGATGCGCTGATCGAACCCACGCGCATCTATGTGAAGAGCCTGCTGCCGATCGTGCGCGACGGATTGGTCGATGCGATGGCGCATATCACCGGCGGCGGTTTGCTGGAGAACATTCCGCGGGTCCTGCCTGCGGACGCGCACGCCGAAGTCGATGCAGACGGCTGGGACCAGCCCGGACTGATGGCTTTCCTGCAGGCGCAGGGCAATATCGAACCGGCGGAAATGGCGCGCACTTTCAATTGCGGTGTCGGCATGGTGCTGGCGGTCGACCCGGCCAATGCCGAAATCGTTCGCTCGCGGCTCGAGGATGCGGGCGAAACCGTGCTTGCGGTCGGCCGTATCGCGGCCGGCAAGAAAGGCTGCACCGTGCGCGGATCGGCGGGCACCTGGGCCGCGCGCGAGGACTGGTCGGCGACCCATCTTGGCTGACACGAACGCCGAGACATCGCCCGCCAAGGCCAAGGTCGCGGTCTTCGTCTCGGGCACCGGAACCAATATGGCAGCGCTGCTCTATGCCAGCCGCCTGCCCGGCGCCGCCTATGAAATCGTGCTGGTGGCTGCGAACGATGCCGACGCAGGCGGACTGCAGATCGCCGCCACCGAAGGAGTGGCCACCTTCGCCCTCTCGCATAAAGGCATGAGCCGCGCCGATCACGATGCCGCGATGGAGAAAGCCGCGCTCGAAGCGGGTGCGCAATATATCGCGCTGGCGGGCTACATGCGGATCCTCAGCCCCGGCTTCGTCCAACGCTGGGAAGGCCGGATGCTCAATATCCACCCTTCGCTGCTGCCCCAATACACCGGGCTCGATACGCACGCCCGCGCGATCGAGGCGGGGGATGCGCATGGCGGCGTCAGCGTCCATCTGGTTACCGAAGAGCTCGATGCGGGTGAAATCCTCGGCCAGATCGCCGTCGCCATAATGCCCGGGGACACGCCCGACACGCTGGCCGCGCGCGTTCGCCTTGCCGAACACCAGCTCTACCCCCGCGTGATCGGCGATTACGTATCGCGCGGCAGCGATCCGCAACACCTGCTCGAACGGCTACGCGCATTGGCGCTGGCGCTGCCACAAACGCATGAGCGTGAGAGCCACGGCGCTCCCGGCTTCCGCGTCGGAAGCGAGAAAACGGGCAAGTATTTCGCCCATTTCTCCGATCGACATCACGGCACGCCGCACATCTCGCTGCTGGTCAAATGCAGCGGGATGGACGAACTGGAGCACTTGGTCGAAACCCAGCCCGAGGCCTATCACAAGCCGGCCTATTACGGGGCGAGCGGCTGGATCGGGATCATCCTCAACCGCCCCGGTCTCGACTGGGAAGCGATCGACGAATGGCTGCAGCGCAGTTGGCGGCAGGTCGCCCCCAAGAGCGTGACCCGCTTGCTCGACGCGGCGGACGAATTCTAGGCCGCATGGGCTCGCTGCCGCCCCGCCCGCACCCGCTTGCCCGCGCGAAAGCGGCCAACTGGTCGATCCGGGCGCTGCAGGCGTTGTGGGATCGCGGCATCACGCCCAAACCCGCTCTGGAACCCGCCTATCTGTGGGAGATCGGCAGTCGCGGTTTCGAAACCGCTGACGAGGCGGCCGGTCGCGGCCACGCCGAGGTCGCGGATTTCCGCGAACGGCTCGAAATCCTCTGCGCCAGCCTGCGAACCGAAGCGGACCTCAACGCGCTGGGTCACACCATGGCCTATGGCCAGCTGACGTCGGCGATCCGCAAACGGCATGCCTTGGGCCGCATCTGGCGCACCGAACCGGAACTCGCACAAACCCCGATCGCCGCGCCCATCGTGGTGGTGGGCCAGATGCGCGCAGGCACGACGCGAATGCATCGTTTGCTTGCAGCCGATCCGCGCCATGCGGGCACGCGCTTCTGCAACAGTCACAATCCAGTCCCCGTCACGCCCGACTGGCGTCCGCTCAAAGCCGGAGCAGCGCTGGCGATCGCGCGACGGGTCAATCCTTGGCTCGAAGCGCTGCATCCATTCGGGTCGACCCGCACCGACGAGGAAATCGGCTGGCTCGCCGGCGCTCTGTCTCCCGCGACATTCGAGGCGCAGTGGCACATACCGGGTTTCGTCGCCTGGAGCGAAGCGAGCGACCCCATGCCGGTCTATGCGGAGTTTGCACGCATCCTGAGGATGGATGCAGCCACGATGGGCGATGCGACGCGCCCCCGGGTACTCAAATGCCCGCAGTTCTCGGAAGACCTGCCCGCGTTGCTCGCGCAGTTTCCCGACGCGCGGCTGGTGGTGGCGCGCCGCGATGCAGCGGAAGTGCTCGACAGTTCGGTATCGCTGGTCGCCAGCCAGAGCGGCATGCAGAGCGACAGCGCCAATCTCGGCAGGCTGACGGCAGAGTGGCAACGCAAGCTGGCGCTGCGCCAGCAGCGTATCGAACGCGCGCTCGGCACCTTCGAGGGACACGTCGTCCATGTGGATTTCGCGCGCCTCAACGCCGATTGGGAACGCGAGATCGCGCAGGTCTATGCCGCGCTGGACATTCCGCTGTCGCAAGAAGCGCTTGGCGCAATGCGGGCGGAGCACGATCGTGCAGCCGGGGGCCAGCACACCGCGCATCGCCGGCAGATCGAGGAATTCGCGGCGGGTTGAGGCCGACTAGCAGATCGCCACGCGTGCTTCGGCTTGCGCTGCGAAAAGCGGCGCCGACATCAAGTCGCCCGGGCGAATGATCTCGATCCGGGAAATCCGCGCGCCGTCGAAACCGACCCGCCAGAGCACCTTGCCATCGATTTCCGGCATCGGGCTGTCCATGTGCCCGCGCACGAGTACGTCACCTTGCGAATGATCGAGCGTGCCGACGATCATTTGCGGGCTGTCAGCCTGTTCGCGGAAGGCACGATCGCTGGCTAGTATGCGGTCGCGCCCCGCAATGCGCCGCCCGTGGACGTCGACCATGACCGCATCGGGAGATAGCAACTCTGACACCGAGCGATAATCAAGTGCGTTGAGAGCGCCGACGAGCGCGAGGACGGCCCGGCCCCGGGCCCTGCGCGCCAAACGCCGGTTTATCAGTCCCCCCAACATAACGGGGACGACCCTATTCCGGATCGTCCCCGCGAAATACTGGCGTCACTACTTAGCCGGCCACGCGGCCGGAACGGCGCTTCAGCCGACCAGTTCGTCTTCGTTGAAGAAGAAGTCGATCTCGATCTTGGCGTTTTCGTCGCTATCCGAACCGTGGACCGAATTGGCTTCGATCGATTCGGCATAGGTCTTGCGGATCGTGCCTTCATCGGCATCGGCAGGGTTGGTCGCGCCCATCACGTCGCGGTTGCGCTTGACGGCGTCTTCGCCTTCGAGAACCTGCACGACCACCGGGCCCGAGATCATGAATTCCACGAGCTCGCCGAAGAAGGGGCGTTCCTTGTGAACCGCGTAGAAGCCTTCGGCCTGTTCACGAGTCATCTGGATGCGCTTCGATGCGACGACGCGCAGGCCGGCATCTTCCAGCATCTTGGTGACCGCACCGGTCAGGTTGCGGCGCGTCGCGTCGGGCTTGATGATCGAAAAGGTGCGGGTAACCGCCATGGTGATTTCCTTGCGTGGATTTTATTCGGGGGAGAGAATTCTCGCGCGCGCCCCTAGCGCCGCCCGCGCGCGCGGGCAAGATTCATTCGAGACCGCGTGCGACCGACAATTGCGCCTGCGTGACGTCTTCCTCGCGCGTGGCGGTGAAGGAGAAGCTGGTCCCGTCCGCATCCTCGCCGCCGATCATCATGGTCGCATCCGAACTGAGAGAGGTGGCAACATCGATCTGCGCGGCTTCGGCCTCGGCGCGGTAGTGCGCCACCATCTGTTCGGGCGTATCCTCGCTCTCGAGCGTGACCAGCACCAATTGCCCCGCCCCTTGCTCGACACGAGTATTGTTGGTCACGCGCGCCTCGGGATAGATCGTGAAGCCTGCCGGCAGGGCAATCGGTACTTTCTCGCCCGAACGCAGCGTGGTGGTGGTCCCGTCGTCTCCGGTATATTGCGCGCGGGTTTCGCCGGTGGCGGGATCGATGTCGTAGGATCCCCTTGCTTCGGCGCCATCTTCCGCGTCCTCGCTGCCGCCGTCCGCGCTGCAAGCACCGAGCGCGAGCGCAGCGGCACTGAATGCGGCGATACGGGCGGCGGTAGGTGTACGGCGGTTCATATCCTATCGACCCACGAGCCCCCCATGGGTTCCGTCAGCGGCCCTCGCGCCAGGTGCCGTTTTCGTCCTGCTTGTTGATCCGGTTGTCGACGGTTTCGTCCTGCGCGAAGCGGCGCCACAAGTCCGCGGCTGCATCTCGCTGCGCGCCGTCGAACAGCAGCAACACGCGATCGAAACGAAGCGCCTCCTCGCGCCATTGCCCGTCTGCGATCAGCGCCATGCGGGCTCCGTTCGGCGCGTCGCATGCATCCGCCAGCAGGATCGGCTGGCGTGCGGCATGCGGCGCCTCGGCCATGCCGTGCGCAAGGAAAGCGGCCCCGCCCTGCTCCCAGAGGATCTTCGAAAGATGCTCGCGTTGCGCCGCTTCCGCGCTGACCACGACCAGACGCTCGCCCGCCTGAAGCACCTTGCGCGCCAGCTTGGCGACGGTGACGTCGACCGGATCGCGGCTGAGCTGGTAGAAATCGACGCGGGTCGTCCCGGTCATGCGTCCCCTCCCCTAGGGTCAGCCGTTCCCGGCTTGTTGCGCCGGCATCGTTCGGAACAGTATTTGACCTGATCCCAGTCGCGCGCCCATTTCTTGCGCCACGCGAATTCCAGGCCGCAGGCAAGGCAGGTCTTGGTTGCAAGGTCGCCCTTGCGTCGCATCCTGCCTGTGCCCCCGGCCATCGTCGGCGTCAGCCTTCGATCGTATCGCGCACGAAGCGGTCGAGCAAGCGCACGCCGTAACCGGTCGCCCCCTTGCCCCAGGTCCGGCCGGGCTTGTCCGACCAGACCATGCCCGCGACATCGACATGCGCCCACGGCGTACCGTCGGCGATGAAGCGCTGGAGGAACTGCGCTGCAGTGATCGAACCGGCCGCACGGCCACCGATGTTTTTCATGTCGGCGATCGGCGAGTTGATCAGCTTGTCATAGGCGGGGCCGATCGGCAGCCGCCAGTTGCGGTCGCCCGTCGCCTCGCCCGCGTCGTGCAGCTGGCGCGCCAGCTCGTCATCGTTGGAGAACACGCCCGCGAATTCGTGACCCAGCGCAATGATCATCGCCCCGGTGAGCGTGGCGAAATCGAGCACGCGCGCGGGCTTGAACTCTTCCTGCGTCCAGTGGAGCGCATCGGCCAGCACCAGCCGCCCCTCGGCATCGGTGTTGAGCACTTCGATGGTCTGCCCGCTCATGCTGGTGACCACGTCGCCCGGACGCTGCGCCTTGCCGTCGGGCATGTTTTCGACAAGCCCCATGACGCCGACGATATTGGCCTTCGCCTTGCGTCCCGCGAGCGCGAGCATGGCACCGGCAACCGCGCCGGCACCGCCCATGTCCCATTTCATGTCTTCCATGCCCGGTCCCGGCTTGATCGAGATCCCGCCGGTGTCGAAGGTCACGCCCTTGCCCACGAATGCGGTTGGAGCGGCACCCGCCTCGCCGCCGTCCCAGCGGATCGCGAGAATGCGCGATTCGCGGTCCGAGCCGAGCCCGACGCCAAGCAGGGAGCCCATGCCGAGCTTCTCCATCTCGGCCTCGTCGAGCACGATGATCTCCGCCCCCGTGCCGGCAAAGCGCTCGCGGCAGCGTTCGACGAAGCTCTCGGGATACAGAATGTTGGCGGGCTCGGTGATGAGTTCGCGGGTGAATTCGACGCCTGCTGCCAGATGGGTCAGTTCATCCCACGCAGCTTCGGTCCCCTCGGGCGCGCCGACCACGGTGACCGTTGCAAGCGTGACCTTCTGTTCGTCCTTCATCGTGGTGCGATAGATGTCATAGCGCCAGTTGCGCAGGCGCAGGCCGAGCAGGACGCTGGCGGCTTCTTCGGCGCTCAGGCTGCTGCCCGCGAGGTCGAGCACCAGTTCGGCATTGCCGATCGACTGGTATTTGGCCGCCAGCGCGGCGCCCGCCTTCTCGCAATTGGCCAGCCGCGCCTCGTCATTGCGGTCGCCCGCACCTGCCAGTGCCAGCCGCAGGACCTGCCCGTCACGCTCGACGAAGCCTTCGAAAAGCTGTCCCGCCTTGCCCTTGAAACGCGCGCTCTCGGCGCCTTCTGCCAGTGCCTTTTCGAGCCCTTCGGGAAGCTTGCCCTTGTCAGTGACTTGCGCAACAAGGCGCGCACTCTGCGGTCGGGACTGGCTGAACTGAATGTGCATGAAATCTCCGGAATCGTCTGCAATCGGGGGCGGCGCGCGTCGCGACCAACCCACAAGGATGACGATTGCGATTAGGCGTGGCCGGTGCGATAGGCAAGGGATGCTCCCCCCTGTCGAGACCACCCCGCGTATCAGCCGGGAGGCCACCCGTCCTACCACCCTCACCGCGCTGGCGCTGGCCCTGTTCGCCGCGCAGCCCGCGTTGGCGCAGGATGCGGCGGACGCAGTCGGCAGCGTGGTCGATCCGCAAGGCACGCCGGGCGACCCGCAACCCGATCAGCCGACCGTGGATACGGCGCGCGACAGCGACGAGCTGCTGACAGTGCCCGATCCCAATGCCGGGCTCGATGCGCCGCCCGCTCCCACGGGCGACGACGGGGTGGACGCAGCGGGCAACAGGGCGATCGATTTCGAGGCCGACATTCTCGAATACAGCGCCAATAGCGACACGGTGACCGCCAGCGGAAATGTCGTGCTGCGCAGCGGCGATCGTTCGCTGCGTGCCGATTCGGTCAGCTGGAACGAAAGCACGGGCGAAATACTCGCCACCGGTCGCGTCCGTTTCGTCGACGAGAACGGGAACCAGCTGTTCTCCGAACGGGTCGAACTCACCGACGAATTCGAAGCCGGGGCGATGGACAATCTGCTGCTCGCCCTGCGACAGGGCGGGCGCCTCGCCGCGACGCGCGGGCTGCGCGAAAGCGACGGCACGGTCGCATTGGAACAGGCCGCCTACAGCGGGTGCGAAGTGGTCGATCCGCAAGGCTGTCCGCGCGATCCCAGCTGGCGGATAACTGCCGAGCGCGTGGTCTACGATCCGGCGAGCGAGCGGATCAGTTTCAACGGTGCATTCCTCGAGCTGTTCGGGGCCCGCATCCTGCCCCTGCCCGGCCTGACCATCCGTACCGACGGTGGCGCAGTATCGGGCTTCCTCGTCCCCGACCTGCGGTTTTCGGAAAGCAACGGCGTCGAGGTTTCGGGCAGCTACTATATCCGCTTCGCGGACGACAAAGACCTGACGCTGACCACGCATGTCTATACCGATGCGGCGCCGATGGTGGCCGCGCAATGGCGGCACCTTACCGAAAGCGGCGCCTACCAGATCACCGGCTATGCCACGCATTCGCAGCGCATCTCGACGCTGACGGGCGTGGCCGACAGTGCGGAGGAGTTCCGCGGCTACCTGTTCGCGAACGGCAAGTTCCAGCTGACCCCCGACTGGAGCCTGACCGGATCGATCCGCCGCTCGACCGATCGCACCTTCCTGCGGCGCTACGACATCAGCCGCGACGACCGGCTGCGCTCGACCATCGAGCTCGAACGGATCGCCGGAAACACCTATTTCTCGCTGGCGGGCTGGGCCACGCAGACGCTGCGGCTCGACCAGCCGCAGGGCGAGGTGCCCGTTGCGCTCCCCGTACTCGACGTGCGCTGGCGTCCCGACGCGCAGATACTCGGCGGGCAACTCGAACTGCAGGGCAATACGCTCGCGATCGCGCGCGACATCGGGCAGGATACCCAGCGCGCCTTCGCCCGCGCGCAATGGGACCTGCGCCGCGTCACCGCTCTGGGCCAGGTGGTCACGCTTACCGGCATGCTGCGCGGCGACGTGTACCACTCGGACGAGAACTACCTCACCGACACGGTCAGCTATCGCGGCAATCCGGGCTGGGAATATCGCGGCGTGGCATTGGGTGCGCTCGACGTGCAATGGCCCTTCGTGGGTGAAGCGTTCGGCGGCACGCAGGTGTTCACCCCGCGCGTGCAGTTCGTCGCCACGCCGCCGATCAAGAACCTTGCGATCCCCAACGAGGACGCGCGCGCGATCGATCTGGAGGATTCGAACCTCTTCGCGCTCAACCGCTTTCCCGGTTACGACCGGGTCGAGGACGGCGCGCGCGTTACCTATGGCTTCGACTGGTCGCTGCGCGTGCCCGAATGGGAGCTCAAGACCAATGTCGGGCAGTCCTACCGGCTCGACAGCGACCGCGACATCTTCCCCGTGGGCACCGGCCTGTCCGAACGCTTCTCCGATTTCGTCGGACGGACCGAAGTGCGCTACAAGGACTTCCTGCGCTTCACGCACCGGTTCCGGCTGGACAAGGACAATCTCGCGATCCGCCGCAACGAGATCGACGCCACCGTCGGATCGAGCAAGACCTACGCCGAGCTCGGCTATGTCCGGCTCGATCGCGACATTACCGATGTCGAGGATTTGCAGGATCGCGAGGAACTGCGCGGCGCCGTGCGCATCTCTTTCGCGAATTACTGGTCGCTGTTCGGTTCGGGCGTTTTCAACCTGACCAATCGCGAGGAAGACCCGACGCTCGAATCCGACGGCTTCGACCCGATCCGCACGCGGCTGGGGGTGGCCTACCAGGATGACTGCCTCGAACTGGGTGTCACCTGGCGCCGTGATTACATCACGTCGGGCGATGCCGAGCGCGGCGACACCTTCCAGTTCTATTTCAGCCTGAGAAATCTGGGTTTCCGATAGGTCGCGCTTGTTGGCACCTCGTCGTAAACACGCTATCCGCCCCGCAATTATCAGCTTTGGTTAAGCCGCGCCCCCGCATTGCGCGTGGCATATTCGGGCATCAGGGCGATGCCGCAAGACAGGTTCGACACGTGACTGCAAAACCGATTTCCCGACTGCTTTCGATGGCCGCCGCTGCCGGCCTCGCTGCCGCACCGATCGCGGGCCAGGCGCAACAGACGATGGCCCAGGGTGACCTGCTCGGCCTGCCGAGCGATCTCACCATGCTGCAGAACAGCGATCCCAATCGCCGGGTGGCGACATCGGTCGTAAACGGCTTTGTCATCACCGAAACCGATGTCGACCAGCGCGTGGCGCTGCTGCTGGCAGCCAATCAGCGGCCGGTCAGCGACGAGGAAATGACTCGCGTGCGCATGCAGGTGCTGCGCAATCTGATAGACGAAACGCTGCAGATCCAGGCCGCCATCGCGCAGGAACTGGATATCTCGCAGGCCGAAGTCGACCAGACCTATGCCCGTGTCGCGGCGCAGAACTTCGGCCAGGAACCCGGCCGGATGGACGAATATCTCACCTCGATCGGTTCCTCGCCCGAAGCGCTCAAGCGCCAGATCACGGGTGAACTGGCATGGAACGCGCTGCTGCGCCGTAATATCGCGCCCTTCGTCAATGTCTCCAGCGACGAGGTCAACGAGCTGATCGAACGGCTCGAGGCCTCGCGCGGTACCGAGGAATACCGACTGGGCGAAATCTACCTTTCGGCCACGCCCGAAAGCGAAGTGGCGGTGGAAGCCAACGCCAACAAGATCGTCGAGCAGCTCCGCCAGGGCGGTAGCTTCGTCGCTTACGCACGCCAGTTCTCCGAAGCTTCGACCGCCGCGGTCGGCGGCGATCTCGGCTGGATCCAGCTGGCCCAGCTCAAGAACGCCCAGCTTGAAGCCGTGGCCGCTGAAATGGCGCCCGGCCAGCTGGTCGGACCGGTGCGCATCCCGGGCGGCTTCTCGATCCTGTACCTGATCGACAAACGCCAGGTGCTGACCGCCGATCCGCGCGATGCGCTGCTCAGCCTCAAGCAGATCCAGATCAGCTTCGAACCGGGCATGTCGCAGGCCGCAGCACAGCAGAAGGTCGCCGCATTCACCGAAGGCGTGCAGTCGATCCGCGGTTGCGGCGATGCCGAGAACGCCGCCGCGCGGCTGGGTGCCTCGGTCGTCACCAACGATCAGATTCGCGTCCGGTCGCTGCCCGATGCGCTGCAGAACATCATCCTGCAGTTGCAGGTCGGCCAGGCGACCCCGCCCTTCGGCTCCTTCGAGGAAGGCGTGCGCGTGCTGATGCTGTGCGGCCGCGACGATCCGCAGGTCGCGGCGGGTCCCGACTTCAACCAGATCATGGGCCAGCTCGAGGACGAGCGCATCGAGAAGCGCGCGCAGCGTTACCTGCGCGACCTGCGCAACGACGCCTTCATCGAGTACAATTGACGCTGAGCATGGCGCCCCTCGCCGTATCGATTGGCGATCCGGCGGGGATCGGGCCTGAAATCATCGTCGAAAGCTGGGCTCGGCGCTTTGAAGAAGGCCTCGCGCCCTTCTTCGTCGTCGGGGGCGCGAACGTGCTTGCGGCCGCGGCGGCCGGTCGTGGCCTTGCGTTGGCGGTCGAACCTATCGAAGAACCTGCACAGGCGAGTGACGTGTTCGGCCGGGCATTGCCCGTTCTGGGCCAGGAGGATGTCACCGCAACGGTGGGCCGCCCGGACGAACCGGGTGCGGCGCTGGCGCTGCATTCACTGGCCGAAGCGACGCGCTGCGTGCTGCTCGGCAGTGCGGCCGGCGTGGTGACTGCGCCGGTGGCCAAGGCGCAATTGTCGGCGGTCGGCTTCGAGCACCCGGGACAAACCGAATTCCTCGCCGAAGTTTGCGGAATGGAAGCCGAACAGGCGGTGATGATGCTGGCCGGCCCCAGCCTGCGCGCAGTGCCGCTGACCGTGCATTGCGCGCTGTCCGAAGTGTCCGTTCGGCTGTCGCAGCCGCTGATCGAGCGACGCGCGCGGATCGTGGCTGCAGCGTTGCAAACGGATTTCGGCATCGCCACGCCCCGCATCGCCGTTTGCGGCCTCAACCCGCATGCCGGAGAAGGCGGGCGGTTCGGCACCGAGGAAGCGCGGATCATTGCGCCGGCGATCGAAACGCTGCGCGGCGAAGGCCTTGACGTGACCGGCCCGCACCCGGCCGATGCACAGTTCACCCCGCGCGCACGGCAGACCTACGATGCGGCGCTGGCGATGTATCACGACCAGGCGCTGGTCCCGCTCAAGGCGCTCGATTTCGACGAGGGGGTCAATGTCACGCTTGGCCTGCCGATCGTGCGCACGAGCCCCGATCACGGCACCGCTTTCGATATCGCGGGCAAGAACCTCGCCGATCCCGGGGCGATGATCGCCGCCATCCGCATGGCCACCGAGATCGCTGCCAACCGGGCCGCGCATGGCTGAGCTCCCTCCGCTTCGCGAAGTCATCGCCCGGCACGGGCTCAGCGCATCGAAGGCGCTGGGGCAGAATTTCCTGTTCGACGAGCAACTGCTCGACCGGATCGCGGCAGTTCCCGGTGACCTTTCGGGCAGGCAGGTGCTCGAGGTGGGCCCCGGTCCGGGCGGGCTTACACGCGCGCTGCTGCGTGCCGGTGCCCGCGTGACCGCAATCGAGATGGACCGGCGCTGCCTGCCCGCATTGGCCGAACTGGGCGACGCCTTCCCCGGTCAACTCAGGGTCATCGAAGGTGACGCGCTCAAGCTCGACCATGCCGAGTTGATGGGGGGAGAGCCTTTCGCCGTCCTCTCCAACCTGCCCTACAATGTCGGCACCGCGCTGTTCGTACGCTGGCTGGCGGGAAACAAGGGCAACGAGAACGCCTGGCCACCGCTATGGACGAGCCTGACGCTCATGTTCCAGCAAGAGGTCGCCCAGCGCATCGTCGCGCAGCCCGGCGGCTCGGCCTATGGGCGGCTCGCGGTGCTGGCACAGTGGCGCAGCCGCGCGAAGCTGGCGATGAAGGTCCACCGCAGCGCCTTCACCCCGCCCCCCAAGGTGATGAGCGCGATCGTCCATGTCGAACCCGCGGACATGCCCGAGGGGGTCGACGCCCGGCGGCTCGAACGGCTGACCGAAGCCGCCTTCGGCCAGCGCCGCAAGATGCTGCGACAGAGCCTCAAGGGTGTTCCCGGCGCAGTCGATGCGCTCGAGGTTATCGGCGTCGATCCGCAACGCCGCGCCGAAACCGTCACGGTCGACGAGTTTACCCGGTTGGCGCGTGCGCTGACCTAATCGGGGCGTGCAAGGCGCGGGGGCGAAAGCATACGTTTCAGTCGAAGCGGCATGCCCAGTCCATATCACTGATCGCGTTGCAGCTCCGAAGTCTTTCCCCGGTCAATTCGACCATGACTACCTGAGAAAAGCGTTCGGGATTGTGGCCGGGCGAGCGAACGATGGCGATTCCGCCGTCGGGAATACCCTCGCGATAGGTCACGGCGCGCGGTGCAGGCCCCGAAAGCGCCTGCTCGTGCGATTGGGCGAATGACCGCATGTCTCGTTTGGCAAGCATATCCATCGCAGCCCAATTCAAAGGCAGGGCGATAGCTATCGCGATCAAAGGCAGAGCCCGCCCGATATGTCGACGCCAGTTGGCACCATGCTGGTCTGGCTTAAAAAAGAGGGTCGCCAAGGCGGCGCAGAACGCCACGAACCCGATGATCGCCCAAGCGACCGTCCAAAAGAGACTTGCCGCCAAAGAGCCGCCCGTCACCCCTGCATCAGGGAGGAAAACCACCCTCGTAACGATGTAGATAGGCAGGAAGAGCACCAGCAGCCCTGCCGCGAATTTCTCGTTGAAACTGAAGGGACGCAGCACTCGCATGACGGGGTAGAGCCTAGGCCGCTATGCGCCCGACTTCCACCCGTCTTTGCGAGAGATTCCAGTCACCTGACCGGCGTCAAGCCACACTCGATCAGCCCTGCGCTTTCTTTTTGCGCCGCCAGGCGTGCAGCAGCGGTTCGGTGTAGCCGCTGGGCTGTTCGACACCCTTGAAAATGAGGTCCTTCGCCGCGCTGAATGCCGCGCCGTCCTCGTTCTCCAGCAGCGGCTGGTAGAAGGGATCACCCGCATTCTGCTCGTCGACCTTCGCCGCCATGCGGCGCAGGCTGTCCATCACCTGGTCTTCGGAAATGACCCCGTGCAGCAACCAATTGGCGATATGCTGGCTGGAAATGCGCAGCGTGGCGCGGTCTTCCATCAGGCCGACATCGTTGATGTCGGGCACCTTCGAACAGCCGACCCCGGCGTCGATCCAGCGAACGACATAGCCGAGCAGGCCCTGGCAATTGTTGTCGAGCTCCTCGCGTATTTCGTCCTCCGACCAGTTGGTGCCGTCGGCCAACGGGATGGCGAGCAGCTCGTCGAGCTTTGCCGCATCGGGCAGGCCCTTCTGGATCTCGAACACGTCCTCGCGGTGATAGTGGATCGCGTGCAGCGTCGCCGCGGTCGGGCTCGGCACCCAGGCGGTGTTCGCCCCGGCGCGCAGGTGGCCGATTTTCTCGATCATCATCTGCCCCATCAGGTCGGGCGCGGCCCACATGCCCTTGCCGATCTGCGCACGGCCCGACAGACCATGCGCCAATCCGATCCCGACATTGCGCGCTTCATAGGCCTTGAGCCAGGCCGAGTTCTTCATCTCGCCCTTGCGCATCATCGGCCCCGCACGCATCGAGGTGTGGATTTCGTCGCCTGTACGGTCGAGGAAGCCGGTGTTGATGAAGACGATGCGGTCCTTCACCGCATGGATGCAGGCGGCAAGATTGGCCGAAGTGCGGCGTTCCTCGTCCATCACGCCGACCTTGATCGTATGGCGCGGCAGACCGAGCAGGTCTTCGACCGCATCGAACAGGTCGTTGGTGAAGGCGCATTCCTCGGGCCCGTGCATCTTGGGTTTCACGATATAGATGCTGCCGCAGCGCGAATTGCCGTATTTTCCGAGGCCCGCAACATCCTGCGCGCCGATGGCCGAGGTGACCACCGCGTCGAGGATACCCTCGGGGATTTCCTTGCCGTCCCAGCGCATCGCCGGGTTGGTCATCAGATGGCCGACATTGCGCACGAACATCAGGCTGCGCCCGGGCAGGCTGTGTTCGCTGCCGTCCTTGCCGGTATAGGTCTTGTCCCCCACAAGTTTGCGGGTGAGCGTCTTGCCGCCCTTCTCGAAGCTTTCCTCCAGATCGCCGCGGATCACGCCGAGCCAGTTGCGATAGGCGGTAAGCTTGTCCTCGGCATCGACCGCCGCGACCGAATCTTCGCAATCGGCGATGGTGGTTAGCGCGGCTTCGAAATTGACATCGGCGATACCCAGTCGGTCGGTCTTGCCGACCTGGCTGTTCGGGTCGACCACGATCTCGATATGCAGGCCGTTATGCCGGAACAGCGGGCCCTTGTCGGTCCGCCCCACCTGTTGCGACGGGTCGGCCAACTCCAGATCGTCGAGCGAGTCGAGATCGCTCCAGCTTCCCGAAGCGAGCGGGAGGATCTCGTCGAGCAGCTTGCGCGCCTCGACGATAACCGCGGCGCCGCGTTCCTCGTCATAGCCACCCGGACGAGCTGCCGGCGCATCGAGCGCGTCGGTCCCGTAAAGCGCGTCGTAGAGGCTGCCCCAGCGCGCGTTCGCCGCATTGAGCAGGAAGCGCGCGTTGAGGATCGGCACCACCAGCTGGGGGCCGGCCATGGTCGCGATCTCGGGATCCACATTCTCGGTCCCGATGGTGAAATCACCCGGTTCGGGCACGAGGTAGCCGATTTCCTCGAGGAAGGCGCGATAGGCATCCGCGTCGTGCGGCTGTCCCGCCCGCTCGGAATGCCAAGCATCGATCCTCGCCTGCAATTCCTCGCGTTTGGCCAGCAGCGCGGCGTTGCACGGGGCAAACGAGCCCAGCAGGTTCGCGAAACCCGTCCAGAAATCATCGGCGTCGCGACCCAGCGGGCCGAGCACTTCGGTTTCGATGAAGGCGGCAAGCTGCGGATCGGCTTCGATTCCGGCGCGCGTGACAAATTCGGTCATGGAACTCCTCGAGCAGTAGTAGAACGGCGATGTCGTACCCGGGGAGGAGTGGCACGGTCTATGCCGCCAGCCGTTGATCTTTGCAAGGCGCGGGCTGGACTCGCGCAAAGGCAGGATTAAGGACGTTGCACATGAAACCGGATACCGCACCCCAGGCGCTGCTCGCGGCGATCGACGCCGATACGATGCTGCGCGAAGTTCAGGACTGGGCGGCAATCAACACCGGTACCGGCAACATCGCCGGGCTGGACCGGATGGCCCGGATCCTCGCCGATGCCTTCAGCACGCTCCCCGGCGATGTCGAACTGGTCGAACCCGCCACGGTCACCGCGATTTCCCCCGAAGGTCGCGAATACGAGAAACCGCATGGCAAGCACATGGTGCTGCGCGTGCGCCCCGAAGCGGACCGCCGCTTCGTGCTGACCGGCCATATGGATACCGTCTTTCCCGAAGATCACCCGTTCCAGCAGGTTAGCTGGCTCGACGATGACACGATTAACGGCCCCGGCACCGCCGACATGAAGGGCGGGCTGAATGTCATCCTCCACGCGCTGAAGACGTTCGAAACGATGGAAGGCGCTTCGCGGGTGGGTTACGACGTGATGATCAATTCGGACGAGGAAACCGGCAGCCTCGCCAGCCGCACGCTGATCGAGGAACTGGCACGCGGAAAATATGCCGCGCTGACCTACGAACCCAGCGCGCTGCCCGATGGTACGCTGGCGCATGCGCGCGGCGGCACGGGCAATTACGCGATCACGATCACGGGCAAGTCCGCACATGCTGGACGCAATCCGCACGATGGGCGCAACGCAATCGTCGCGGCCAGCGACCTGGTGCTCCGCATCAAGGCGCTCGAAGCCGAGGATATCACCGTGAACCCGGCGAAGATCGAAGGCGGCAGCGCCAACAACGTGGTGCCCGACCTGGCGATCCTGCGCTTCAACATCCGGCCCAAATCGACCGACGCGATGAACCGGTTCGACGGCCAGCTTGCTGCCATCCTCGACATCGTCCGCAGCGAACACGACGTTGTCATCCACCGCCATGGCGGCGTGACCCGCCCGCCCAAGCCCGTCGACGAAAAGGCGCAGAGGCTGTTCGATCTCGTCAAGGCCTGCGGCGCCGAGCTGGGCCAGCAGATCGGCTGGAAAAGCACCGGCGGCGTGTGCGACGGCAACAACATTGCCGCCACCGGCGTGCCCGTGGTCGATACGATGGGCGTGCGCGGCGGCGCCATCCATTCTCCGGACGAGTTCATGATCGTCCCGAGCCTCCGCGAGCGCGCGGCGCTGTCAGCGCTGGTGCTTGCCAAGCTTTCCACCGGAGACCACTTGTGACCTTCCGCCTGCGCGCGGCGCATATCGCCGACCTCGAACAGCTCTACGAAATGGCCAAGCTCACAGGAGGAGGCTTCACCAACCTTCCCGCGGATCGCGCTGCGCTGACCCGCAAGCTCGAACGCGCCGAGGAGGCCTTCGGCCGCGCATACGACGAATTGGGCGACGACCAGTTCACGCTGGTGCTGGAGAATACCGAAACCGGCCAGGTGCGCGGCACCTGCCAGCTGTTCAGCCAGGTCGGCCAGCAATGGCCCTTCTACAGTTACCGGCTCAACACGCTCACGCAGCACAGCCAGGAACTCGATCGTACGGTGCGTGCCGAACTGCTCAGCCTGGTAACCGATCTCGAAGGCTGTTCGGAAGTCGGCGGGCTGTTCCTCCACCCCGCCGAGCGCGCGGGCGGTTTCGGCTTGCTGCTGGCGCGCAGCCGCTATCTCTTCATCGCGATGCACCGCGCGCGCTTCGCCGACCGGATCCTCGCCGAATTGCGCGGGGTAATCGACGATCGCGGGGGATCTCCCTTCTGGGATGGCGTCGCCGGACGGTTTTTCGGCATGACCTTCCAAGAGGCCGACTATTTCAACGCGATCAATGGCAACCAGTTCATTGCCGATCTGATGCCCAAGCACCCGGTCTATGTCGCCATGCTCAACGAAGAGGCGAAAAAGGTGATCGGCGTGCCGCACCCGACCGGGCGCGCGGCGATGCGCATGCTCGAAAACGAAGGTTTCGCGGCCGAGGGCTATGTCGATATCTTCGACGGTGGCCCCACTATGACGGCCCGCACCGATCAGGTTCGCAGCGTGCGTAAGTCGGTGCCCGCAAGGATCGCATCGACCGAACTCGACATCGGCGAACGCGCGCTTATTGCCACCGGCACGCTCGACAGTTTCCGCAGCGCCTATGGCATGCGCGAGATTGGTCCCGACGGTTCGATCGCTATCGATGCATTGTGCGCGCGGACGCTCGAAGTCAGCGAGGGCGATGAAGTGTGGAGCGTGGCGCGCTGAGCGCGGCACCGGCGGACGGACAGGATATGCTTCAGGAAATCAATTTCGACGGGATCGTCGGCCCCAGCCACAATTACGCCGGGCTGAGCCTGGGCAATATCGCCAGTGCCAGCCACCGCGGCGATGCGTCCTTCCCGCGTGCCGCCGCGCTGCAAGGCATCGCCAAGATGCGCGGCAATATGGAACGCGGGCTGGCGCAGGGCTTCCTGCTGCCGCTGCCCCGCCCCAACCGCGGCCTGTTGCACGATCTCGCCGCTGGCCCCGACAGCGACCGTGCGCTGATCGCTGCGGCATGGTCGGCCAGTTCGATGTGGACCGCCAATGCGGCGACCGTCAGCCCTGCACCCGACACCGCCGATGGTCGCTGTCACCTAACCCCCGCCAATCTCGTCACCATGCTCCACCGCGGGCAGGAATGGCGTGATACACAGGCGCAACTGCGTATCGCATTCGGCGATACGCGCCATTTCGCGATCCATGATGCGGTCCCGCCGAGCTTCGGCGATGAAGGTGCGGCCAATCACATGCGGTTTTGCGAAGGCCACGATGCGCCGGGCGTAGAAGTATTCGTCTATGGCCGCCCGGGCGGGCGTTTCCCTGCGCGCCAGCATGAACAGGCCAGCCGCGCCGTCGCGCGCCTGCACGGCCTCGACCCCGCGCGCTGCGTCTTCATCGAACAGAACCCGGTCGCGATCGAATCGGGCGCCTTCCACAACGACGTGGTGGCAGTGGCGAACGAGACCGTGCTGTTCACGCATGAACAGGCCTTCGCCGAGCGCAAGGATGCCTATGAAGCGATCCGCGCGGTGTTCCCGCAGCTCCATGTCGTCGAAGTGCCGGCCAGTGCAGTCAGCCTCGAAGAGGCGATCCGCACCTATCTGTTCAACGCGCAACTGGTGACGCTGCCGACCGGCGAGATGGCGCTGATCGTTCCCGGCGAATGCCAGGAAAGCGCCAGCGTCTGGGCGTGGTGCGAACACATGCTCGCCTCCAACGGTCCGATCCGCAAGGTCATTCCCGTCGACGTGCGCCAGTCGATGGCGAATGGCGGCGGCCCGGCCTGCCTGCGCCTGCGCGTGGTTGCCGATCCGGCGACCGTCGATGCACGCTTCCTGCTCGACGAGGCGAAGGCCCAGCGGATCGAGTCGGTCATTGCCGAACTGTGGCCCGAACGGATCGAGCCGCAAGAGATCGGCACCGATCGCCTGGCCGTGCAGGTCATCGAGGCGCGCGAGGCCTTGCTCTCGGCGCTGTCGCTCGACGAGCTCGCCTGAATTCGCCACCCGGTTAACGCGCTGGACCGCCCTGTCGGGCGGCTTTACATCCCGGCAGGAATTAACCATCGTGGTCCGCAGGAACCCTGTGCTGGCACAGGAATTGCTATCCTATTGGTTAAGGGCGGAGACCAGAAGAAGCGTGCTCGCAAGGTTGAAACGACTGTTCGTGATCAAGACGCGGTTCGAAGCGTATCTGATCATTTTCGCGCTCGCTCTGGGCGCGATGACGCGCGGCGCGCAATACACGCTGCAATATCCTGGTGTCGGTGGCTATTTGCTGTTCGCCGCGACCGCGGGCGCGGTGTTCCTCGGCGGAGCGAAGATCCTCGATGCGCTGCGCTACGAACGCGAGGCGCGCGAACCCGGCGAGAAAACTGCGGACAGTCCCGCGGTATCGCCTGCCGAATGCTAGCTACCCCCGGAGCCCCGGAATCCGCTTCTGTTGCCCGGTGGGTCCAACCGCGCTTTAGCTTTGTAAATTCAGGCCGTTAGGCCATAAAATTACGCTGCGAGAGCGAGTGCTTCGTTATCGTTGGCACTTGTGTGTTGTGAACATTTTTACGGGATACTCAGCCCGGACGAAAACACTGTCTTTCAGCACACGTCGATCCTAGTTCGGCCCCGTCAGAACCCGCGCAACGGCGCGAATTGTGGTGGAGCCGCCGGGTACTGCCCCCGGGTCCGTTGTACCTATTGCACAGCGCAGTTTATCGCCATAGCCCGCAAAAAACGGGCAGGACCCATATAGGCCCTGCCCGCTTAATGTGAAGTGTATGCGGGCACCGGCCCGCGCAATTTACTTCTTCAGCGCCTCGCGAATCTCGGTCAGCAGCTCGATCTCGGTCGGGCCGGAAGGCGCCGCCGCTTCTTCCTTCTCCTCGAATTCGGCCATCACCTTCTTGGCGTAGCGGACCAGCAGGAAGATGATGAAGGCGAGGATCACGAAATTGATGATCGCGGTGATGAAAGCCCCGTAGCCGATCATCGCGGCACCGGCCTCCTTCAGTTCGGCGTAGTCCGTAAGCGAACCTTCATAGCCTTCGGGCGTGCTCAAGAGAATGAAATAGCTGGAGAAGTCGGCTCCACCGAACAGCGCGCCGACAACCGGCATGATGATTTCATCGGTCAGCGAGGCGACGATCGCCCCGAATGCGCCCGCGATGATGACCGCCACCGCCAGATCGATGACATTGCCCTTGGCGATAAAATCCTTGAAATCTTTGAGCACGCGATACCCCCTTAACTGTGAAAACCGGTGTCACCCCTGCCATTGCGCGACACAGCCGACAAGTACGGTAAATCTTGTATAGCCGCGCAGGTGTGCTATCTAGGCAAGACACATTTTACCGAAGAAGGAATTCGCATGAACCGCCTGGTTGCTTTCCGGACCTCCATAGTCGCTGCCGCCGCGCTGATGCTGTCGGCATGCGGGATCAATTCGGTCCCTGCGGCCGAAGAAACCGCCAAGGCCAAATGGGCCGATGTGGAGGCCGCGTTCCAGGAACGCGCCAATCTCGTGCCCAATCTCGAGCAGATCGTCATGAGTTCGGCAGAGCAGGAACGCGCCACGCTCGAGGCCGTGGTGCAGGCGCGCGCTTCGGCAACGCGCCCAGAAATCCAGCTCGACGGTGACGATCTCGGCGATCCCGACAAGATGGCGCAGTACCAGGAAGCCCAGAACACTTTCGGCGGTGCGCTGTCGCGCCTGATGGCGAATGTCGAAGCCTATCCCGAACTGCGCAGCCAGGACAATTTCGGCCGCTTCATGACGCAGATCGAGGGTCAGGAGAACCGCATTCGCGTCGCCATTCGCGACTACAACGAAGCGGTGCGCCAGTATAACACCACGATCCGCACCTTCCCCGACACGATCGGCGCGAACATCATTCACGGTGCCGAACCGATGGTGCCGTATGAAGCGGTGACGCAGGGCGCCGAAGTCGCGCCCGAGCTGAACATGCGCTCGGATAGCGACGCCGCCAACTGAGCTGCGCTGCAATGCGCTTCATCACTCGCATGATCCTGCCGCTGGCGGCGGCACTGGGCCTTGCCCAGCCCGCCGCCGCGCAGGAGTTTCCCGAACGCGGAACGGCGCCGGTCGTCGATGCCGCCAACATCATCGACGACGCCACCGAAGCTGCGCTGACGCAGAAGCTCGACCAGTTCGAGGAAGCCAACCAGCGCCAGTTCGTGATCGCGACGATACCCGACCTGCAGGGCTACGATATCGCCGATTACGGCTATCGGCTCGGGCGCGAATGGGCGTTGGGCGATGCCGAACGCAATGACGGCATCCTGCTGATCGTCGCGCCCAACGAACGCAAGATGCGCGTCGAAGTGGGGTACGGTCTCGAAGGCGTGATCCCCGACGGGCTCGCCTTCGAATATGTCGAGGGCATGAAGCCTTTCTTTCGCCAGGGCGACTATTCGGGCGGTATCGCCTGGGGCGCGGACCAGATCATCACACAGCTCGAACTGCCGCCAGACGAAGCGGCGCGTGTCGCGCAGGAACGTACCGCCGCGCGTGAAAGCGACGGCGGCTTCCCGATCGGCGCGCTGATCTGGCTAGGCTTCATCTTCTTCTTTTTCATCATGCCGATGTTCGGTCGCGGTCGGCGTTATCGCCGCGGCGGCGTGGGCGGCGTCGTCGGCGACATTATCCTGTGGGAAGCCGGCAAGGCCGTTGCGCGCGGTCTGACCGATGACGACTGGGGTGGCGGCGGCGGCTTCGGCGGGGGTGGCTTCGGCGGCGGAGGCGGCTTCGGCGGCTTCTCCGGCGGCGGCGGCAGTTTCGGGGGCGGCGGCGCCTCCGGGGGGTGGTAATGGGCTATCTTTCGCAAGATGATCACACGCTCGTTTCGGATGCCGTCGCGCGTGCCGAAATGACCACGAGCGGCGAGATCGTGACCGTGCTCGCCGACCGCAGCGACAGCTATGCCGATGTTGCATTGGTCTGGGCGGCGGGCCTGTCCTTCACCGCGATGAGCCTGTTCGCGATGCTGCCGCAGCCCTTTCTCGATCTGTGGGACGGGCTTATCGGCGGGTGGTCGCACGAATGGACGACGGGCGAACTTGCCAGCATGACGATTGGCCTCGGGCTGATCGCTTTCGTGCTCGGCTGGCTTGCGGCAAGCTGGGATCCGCTGCGCTTCGCGCTCACGCCGGGCCCGGTAAAGACCGCGCGCACGCATGCCCGCGCGATCAAGCATTTCAAGGTTGGCGCAGAACGCCGCACGCATGGTCGCACCGGCGTGCTGCTGTACCTGTCGATGCGCGAACACCGCGCCGAGATTGTTGCCGACGAACCGATCGCCGCGATCGTCCCCGCCGAAGTCTGGGGCGAGGCGATGGCCGACATGCTGGGGGAGATCAGGCAGGGTCGGGTTGCCGAGGGTCTCGCAGTCGGCGTGCGCGATGTCGGCAAGGTGTTGTCCCAACATTTCCCGCGTGCGGACGATGACGAGAACGAACTGCCCGACCGCCTGATCGAGGTCTGATCGTGCCCGTCCCCGATCACGATGCGGACGAGCGGATCGTCTGGCAGGGCGACTATATCACCGCCAAGACCCGCGGCCGCTGGGAATATGTCGGCCGGCCGCGCAATATCCGCGCTGCGGTGATCCTCGCCGTGGATGCGCAGGACCACGTGCTGCTGGTCGAACAATATCGCGTTCCTTTGGGCAAATACTGTATCGAGCTGCCCGCGGGCCTGATCGGCGACGAAGCCGAATTCGATGGTGAAGATCCGCTGGCCGCCGCCGGGCGCGAACTGGAAGAGGAAACCGGCTACCGGGCAGCGGTGCTCGAAGACCTTGGCTGTTTCTGGTCGTCGCCCGGCATGGTCAGCGAAAGCTTCACTCTCGTGCGCGCGCGCGAACTGACCCGTGTCAGCGATGGCGGCGGGATCGGTGACGAGAACATCATCGTCCATCGCGTGCCGCTGTCCGACATCCGCAGCTTTATCGACGGCAAGCGCGCCGACGGTTGCGGGATCGATGTGCGCATGCTCTTGCTGCTGGGACAGAACATATTGGCAGGAGAGTGAGAGATGGCAGGACGGTGTGCGGGCAAACTGGCACTGGTAACGGGCGCGGCGCAGGGACTGGGACGCGCGCATGCGACACGTCTCGCCGAGGAAGGCGCGCGGGTACTGTGTACCGACATCAATGACGACGGCGCGGCCGAAACGGCGAAACTGATCGACGACGCGCTCGGCGTCGGCACGGCTTTCTCGATCGCGCATGACGTGACCGACCCGCAGGCGTGGGAAGCTGCGGTCGATGCCGCGCGCGACAAGCTGGGCGGGCTCAACGTGCTGGTCAACAATGCCGGGATCGGCGTCGGTGGCAATATCGAGACCTGCGACTTCGACGACTGGAAGCGCTGCTTCGCGATCAATGTCGATTCGATCTTCCACGGCTGCCAGAAGGCGCTGCCGCTGATGCGCGAACATGCGCCGGGATCGATCGTCAACATCTCGAGCATCGCCGGGCTGATCGCCAGCGACACCATGCCCGCCTACAACGCCAGCAAGGCATCGGTGTGGATGCTGTCCAAGTCGATCGCGCTGCATTGTGCGAAGAACAACATGCAGATCCGCTGCAATTCGGTGCATCCGACTTTCGTCGATACGCCGATCCTCGATGGCACGGCGAAGAACCACAATATCGAAAAGGGCGTGCTGATGGATAAGCTGGCGCGCCAGATCCCGCTTAAATTCGTCGGCGAGCCGAACGATATCGCCAATGCGGTGGTCTATCTGGCCAGCGACGAAAGCCGCTTCATGACCGGTGCGGAGCTCAAGCTCGACGGCGGCATATCGGCGATGTAGCGGCAAACGGAGGCCGGAATCGAAAGAGGGGCCCAGCGGCCCCTCCCGGTTTTCCTGAAATGTGAGCCACGGCCGGCACAAAACCGGGACGGTTGGCGTGGGCCGTGGTCAGTCTGCGATCAGAGCGATCGCGAGGTAGATCAGGATGAAGCTGCCGAAACCGAGCAGCGTTCCTGCGACGAACCCGAGGCGGACCCAGGTGGCGTCGATGCCGAAGTAGCGGGCGATACCGGAGCATACGCCCATCAGCTTGCCGTTGCTGCGGTCGAGCGCGAAGCTCTTGGCGGGGCGGACGGCGTGGTCGTCTTCGCGAAACTTCAAATCGTTCATGCGATCAGTCCGTTGGGCGAAGCGGGGATGATGGCCGTGGCGAAGAAGGCCGCCGAAATAGCCAGCGAGAAGGCAGCTGCGAAGAGCTTCGTGCCGTTTTCGTGAGAGAACATAAATCCTTTCCTTTGCGTATTCGAGTGTGGGTTGGCGGCGATCAGGCGATCAGGCCGGCGGGGCTTGCGGGGACGATGGCGGCAGCCATGAACAGGGCCGAGACACCGAAAGCGAAGACAGCGGCGAGAGCGCGGTTGCTGGCGTTTTCGAAAGCAGACATTGGGTAACTCCTTGATCCTTGGTTTGTTTTTCCCGGCCATCCGGGATGCCCAATACTTTGCAATGGGCGTGCCAAACTCGACAAACCGCAGAATTCCGCCATTTCTTCACATAGGTAGATCGAAGCCTCTGTTCATCATTCCGAAAGGTTGGGAAATTTTCCCAAATGTTGGAATTGGTGTTTCGAGTGGCGGTGCTGCAAGGCGCACGCTATCGCGCTGACGACCCATGGCGCTCGACCGCATCTCGCTCACCGACTTCCGCAATCATGCCGCGACAGAGCTTGGCGCGACCGCGCGGTTCAACCTGCTGGTCGGAGACAATGGCGCGGGCAAGACGAACGTCCTCGAGGCACTTTCGCTGCTCGCGCCGGGGCGCGGCCTGCGCCGCGCCGCCTTGTCCGACATTGCCCGCGCAGGCAGCGAGCGCGGCTTTGGCGTCGGCGCCAGCCTCGTCCAGAACGACGATGAGCCGGTGCGCCTGGCGACCTATTCGGAAAGCGCGCATCCCAATCGCCGCCGGGTGCGCATCAACGGCGCCGATTCGAGCGCGGCCCGATTGGGCGAATGGCTCGCGGTTACCTGGCTGACCCCCGCCATGGATGGCCTCTTCACCGGCCCCGCGGGTGACCGACGACGCTATATGGACCGGCTGGCGCTCGCCCTCGATCCCGCGCATGCGAGCCATGCCGCACGCTACGAAGCCGCCTTGCGCGAACGCAATCGTCTGCTGTCAGACCTACGTGAACCCGAAAGCGGCTGGCTCGACGCAATCGAAGCGCAAATGGTGCAACATGGCACCGCGCTGATGCAGGGACGCGCCCGGCTGGTGGAAACGCTCGCGGTGCGGCTGGCCGAGATGCCCGCCGAGCCGTTTGCCCGCCCCGCCCTGACCTATGTGCCCGCAGCACCCGACCATGCCGATGGCCTGTCGCAGGCACTGTTCGATAATCGCAGGCGCGACCGCGCGGCGCAGCGCACGTTGGAGGGTCCCCATCGCGACGAGCTCGACGTGGTCCATGCTGCCAAGCGCGTACCCGCCGCGCACAGCTCGACCGGCGAACAGAAAGCAATGCTGGTCGCAATGACCCTGGCGCATGCCGGTCTCGCCGCGCAGGGCCGCGCGAGCCTGCTGCTTCTCGATGAAGTCGCCGCGCATCTCGATCCCGTGCGCCGCGCCGCGTTGTTCGAACAATTGCGGGGCAGCGGCGCGCAGGTCTGGATGACCGGTACGGAACTTGCGCCCTTCAGTGCCATCGCGGACGAGGCGGCGGTGTGGCGGGTCAGCGCCGGCGCGGTCGAACGGGACTAGCCTTCCGCCGGCAGCGCCTGCTGCACATCGTCCAGCGTATCACCCACCAGCATGCCCACCCCCTCGGCAGTCGGATGGATGCGATCCTCGAGGAAGAGGCTCGGGTCTTCGAAAATGCTTTCGAGCCAGAATGGGACCAGTCTGGCGCCATATTCGCGCGCGAGCTCGCTATAGAGCGCATCGAAACGCTGCTGGTATTCGGTCCCATAATTGGGCGGCGCGCGCATGCCCATCAGCAGGACGGGTATGTCGCGCTCTTGCAGCTCGTCGAGCATGGCGGCGAAATTGGCGCGGGTCTGGTCGGGCTGGATGCCGCGCAGCATGTCGTTGCCGCCCAGTTCGAGCAGCACGAGATCGGGCTTGGTATCCTGCGCGTCGAGCGTGAATGCCAACCGTTGCCGCCCCGCGGCGCTGGTGTCGCCCGAGACACCGGCATCGATCACCCGGGCATTGATCCCACCCTGGCGCAGCGCATCCTCGAGCTGTTCGGGATAGCCCTCTTCCTCTTCCAGCCCGTAGCCCGCGAACAGACTATCGCCAAAGGCGAGGATGCGCCTTTCGGGCCCTGCGACCGCGATATCTGCGACCGGCGCGGCTTCGCTCGGCGCACTTTCGGGAGGCACGGTGTCGTCCTGCGCACCGCCGCAGGCGGCCAGTGCGAGAACCGCTGCGGTGATCGACAAATGGCGCAAACGCATCGGCGAGATTCCTTGTGCAAGCTGAGGCTGCATGCCATCGCAGCCATGTGACCAACTCTCAAGCCGCGATTTCCGCCCGCAACCTCACCCTCACTCTCGGCACCAGCGAAGCGCCGGTCGATATCCTGCGCGGGATCGATCTCGATATCGCCCGCGGATCGACCGTGGCGCTGCTTGGCCCCTCGGGCTCGGGCAAGAGTTCGCTCATGGCAGTGCTTTCGGGGCTCGAACGCGCCACGGGCGGCAGCCTGCAGGTTGCCGGTGCCAACTTCGCGACCATGGACGAGGATGCGCTGGCGCATGCGCGGCGCGGCCGGATCGGGATCGTCCTGCAGGCCTTTCACTTGCTGCCGACGATGACTGCGCTCGAAAACGTTGCCACGCCGATGGAACTGGCGGGCGCAAGCGATGCGCAGGCCCGCGCGAAGGCCGAACTCGAAGCGGTCGGGCTCGGGCACCGGCTCGATCACTATCCGCAGCAATTGTCGGGGGGCGAACAGCAGCGCGTGGCCATCGCACGCGCGATCGCACCGCGCCCCGACCTGATCTTTGCCGACGAACCGACGGGCAATCTCGACGCCGCAACCGGGCACGAGATCGTCGAATTGCTGTTCGCAAGGCGGGCCGAAACGGGCGCGACACTGCTCGTCATCACGCATGACCCCGAACTGGCCGAGCATTGCGAGCGCGTGCTCACGCTGGGTGACGGCCGTATCGCCACCGATACCGCGGCATGAGCTGGGCCACTGCCTGGCGCATCGCACGGCGCGATCTCAACGCCCGTTTCAAGGGCCTGCGGCTGCTGCTGGTGTGCCTGTTCCTCGGCACTGGCGCGCTGGCGGCGATCGGTTCACTGACCGCTGCGATCGAAAGCGAGATCGAGGCAAACGGCCGCGAATACCTCGGCGGCGACCTGCAGATCGAACTCTGGCAGCGCGGGCTGGACACGGAAGAACGTGCGGCGCTGGAGGAGCTGGGCGATGTGTCGGCGGGCACGCGGCTGCAGGCGATGGCGCGGAACGGCGATCAGGCCGCGCCGATCGAACTCAAGGCGATCGACGCCTCCTATCCGCTCTACGGCGAACTGACGCTGGAAGACGGCCGTTCGGTCGGCGCCCCGGCCCCGGACGCAGCATGGCTTTCACAAGGCGCTGCCGACCGGCTCGGAGTGAACCCGGGCGACGCCATCCAGATCGGCACCGAGACACTGGACGTGGGCGGCATCATCGCGGTCGAGCCCGACCGGCTCGGCGAAGGCTTTCAGCTCGGCCCGACGGTAATCGTTGCCGAAGACCTGCCCATGCGCGCGGGACTGATCGCCCCGGGTTCGATGTACCAGTCGAAAACCCGCGTCCGGTTCGATCAGGAACGCGACCTCGAAGCGGTCGAGGAACAGCTCGAGGACCGCTTCCCCGAGGCCGGCTTCGACATCGACACGGCCGACCGCGCCGCTCCCGGTACCGACCGTTTCGTCGACCGGATGAGCGAGTTTCTCACGCTGGTCGGCCTCGCCGCGCTGGTGATCGCCGGGATCGGCATCGGCGGCGGCGTGACGTCCTATTTCGATGCGCGGCGGCAGAGTATCGCGACGCTCAAGATTCTCGGCGCGAGCAGCAGCGATATCGCGCGCATCTATGCATTGCAGATCGTTGCCGCCTCGCTGGCGGGAAGCCTCGCGGGGATCGCCGTCGGCGTCGCGTTGGTGCCTTTGCTGGGCATGGCGCTGCAGGGCTTGCTCCCCGTATCGAGCGGCGTGATCGTCGATCCGGGCGCGATCCTGCTGGCCCTGTCCTATGGCATGCTCGTCGCGCTGGTCTTCGCCGCGCCGCCTTTGCTGCGCGCTCGGCACTTTCCCGCGATGGCACTGATGCGCTCGCGCGTGGCACCGTTGGCGCGTGACCCCAAGGCCTTGCTGCTGGTCGGCGGCGGTCTGGCCGCAATCGTCGCACTGGCGCTGCTGACATCGGCCAATCCGCTGCTGTCGGCGGGCTTCCTCGCGGGTGCAGCGGGCGTGCTCGCCCTGCTGGCGCTGATCGGCCTCGGCATTCGCAAGCTCGCCGGGGCCCTGCCCCGTCCCTCCAGCCCGGTTGCGCGCAACGCGCTGGCCAACCTCCATCGTCCCGGCTCGTCCACCGGCGCGCTGGTCACCGCACTGGGCTTCGGCCTGGCCGCCTTCGTCCTCCTTGCCGCCGTGCAGAGCGCAATCGACGGGAACATCGCCAAGCGCGTGCCCGATCGCGCCCCAGACTATTTCGTGCTCGACATTCCGCGCGAACAGGTGACCGAATTCGAGGATCTCGTGCGCACGGCCGATCCGCAGGCGAATTGGCGAGCCGTGCCAGCCCTCCGCGGTGCGGTACTGGCGTTCGGAACCGACGAGGCGATGACCCGCACCGCCGAGCTCGAAGAAATACCCGACGGCGCTTGGGCGCTGCGCGGCGAGCGCGGGTTGACCTATGCGGACGATCTGCCAGCCGGCAACGAATTGACCGAAGGCGAATGGTGGGGCCCGTTCTACGACGGTGAACCGCTGGTTTCGCTCGACGAGGATTTCGCCGAAGCCGCCGGTCTCGAAATCGGCGACCGAATGACCTTTGGTGTGCTCGGTGTCGAACGGACCGTCCGCGTCGCCAACTTCCGCCGGATCGACTGGGAAAGCCTCGGCTTCAACTACGTCTTCGTGTTCAGTCCCAATGCGTTGCGCGATGCGCCGCACAATCTTGCGGCCACCATCGAGCTGAGCCCCGGCACCCCCACCGGACCGCTGCTGCAGGCACTGGTAGCGGCGTTGCCCTCGACCTCGGTCATCGAGGTCGGCGGCGTGCTCGAACAGGCGCGCACGATCCTCGAACAGGTCGGAATTGCCACGCTGGCCGCGGCCAGTGTCGCGGTGCTGGCCGGCCTCTCAGTGTTGCTCGGCGCCATTGCCGCCGCACGCGCTGCGCGCACATACGACACTGTGGTGCTGCGCGTCCTCGGGGCCGACCGGCGCCAGATCCTGATCATGCAACTGATCGAGTATGTTGCCTTGGCCGGGGCGCTGGCGTTCGTCGCGCTGGGTATAGGCAGCCTTGCCGCCTGGCTGGTCGTCACGCAACTGTTCGAATTCGACTGGCTGCCCGACTGGGGCGAGGTTCTCGCCGTGCTCGGTCTTGGCATCGGCGTGGTGCTGGCCTTCGCGCTGGGCGCTTCGCTGCCCCTGCTGCGCGCCAAGCCCGCCCAGGCGCTGCGCGCGCTTTAACAGCTTCCTTCAAGAGGCCATATATCGCAGAACAATGCTGCGCGCCGAGCCTCTGCATGAAGCGGGCCGCCCCTGTTCGATAATAGGGCATCCCAATCTCGCACACCGAGGCTCCATTCGCTTGCAGACAGGCCGATAATGTCGGCGCGCCGCTGCCGATGCCCATGTGCCATGAGCACCTGCCGACACGGTCCTATATCCGACGGAGTGCCCAACGCCGCGATCAGGCAAAGAAAAAGGGGGCCCGCAGGCCCCCTTCCCCTTTTCGCTATGTCGCTGCCGATCAGAAGCGGAAGCGCGCGGCCACGCCGTAGGTGCGCGGCTGGTTCGGGTAACCCGAGATCGCCTGGCCCTGCGCCACGGCCGGGAAGACCGTGGTGAGGTAACGGTCATCGAGCAAGTTGCGCGCCCAGACGCTGAGTTCCAGACCCATGTCGAAGGCATAGGTGAACGACGCGTTGAGGTTGTTCACTTCACGCTTGTAGGCAGCCGCCGCAGCGCGCGCCGGGCCGAAGTCGCGAGCGCCGGTTGCCGGATCGACCACGATGAAGTTGGTCAGGCCGTTCACCATCTGCACGGGCGACGAATAGGCGAAATCGCCGCGCAGGATGATGCGATCGCCCCGCGAATTGATTTCCTTGTTGTACTGCGCGCCGAGCACCGCCGACAGTTCGGGGACGCCGGCAACCGGTTCGCCCGAAAGGTCGCCGACCGGCGATGCGACGAAGCTGTCGTACTGCGCATCGAGATAGGTCATCGCGACGCTCAGCGTCAGCGAGTCGCTGGCGTAGAACTGGCCGTCGAACTCGACCCCGAAGGTTTCCTGCTTGCCGGCATTCGACAGGATGAACGAGGTACCGGTGAAGGTGTTCGCCTGAAAATCCTCGATCGACTGCTGGAAGAAGGTCAGATTGGCAGCCGCACGGCTCCAATTGCCCTTGATCCCGACTTCGTAGACTTCCGAGTTCTCCGCATTGGCGAAGCGGGTACCGGGGCGCAGGTTGGTGACTGCAAGTCCCTGCGCCTGCAGCGCGGCGAAGTCGGCCGGAAGCGGACGGCTGTCGCGCGACAGGTTGAAGCTCGGGGCCTTGTAGCCGGTCGCCCAGCTCGCATAGACGTTGAGCGTCGGCGTGACTTCATAGGCCAGACGGACGTTCCAGCTCCAGTCGTCGTCGTCGGTCGAGCAGTCTTCCACCGCGTTCGGGCAGTTCTGCAGCGGCGGCAGGAACTGGAACGGGGTGAGCGCGAGCAGCGAGTTGACCGCCGGATCGGTGTCGTTGGCGTCGGCGAAGGCCTGAACGCCTGCCGAAACCTGTGCGAAGGCTGCCGGGTTGGCACCGGCGAATGCGCCGATTTCAGCCTGCGTGGCGGGACGGCCGAGGCTGAGCAGCGAACCGACCTGCGTGGCGAGGCCCTGCGCGAAGATCGCGGTGTTGCCCGAAGCGACCAGATCGATGTTCGAGAACACGTCGGTACTCGTCGAGTTGGTCACGATCTGCTTCTTGTCCTTGGTGTAGTTGGCACCAAGCGTGAGGACGAGGCGATCGGTGATCTCGAAATCGACGTTACCGAAGATCGAGAAGGCTTCGTTGTCCTGCACGATGTTGTTGAAGAAGCCCTGGCCGGCAGCGAAGAACTGACCGGTGTAGTCGGTGCCGTTGAGCGCCGAGAGCGTGGCTTCGAGCGTGTCGACGGTCTGCGTGCCGCCGGTCGCGCCCTGCAGCAGCAGGTTGGCGAAGGGACGGAAGCCGTTGCCGTAGACGATCTGGTCCGACGTATCGACCTGCTCGTCGAAGTAGTAGCCGCCGACGAGGAAGTTGAGCGGGCCGTCGAAGTCCGAAGCGATCCGCAGTTCCTGCGTGAAGGTGTCGATGTCGGCATCGCCGATGTTCGCACCGCTCACCGCGTCGAGGCTGGTGAAGTCGACGTCCTGGTCGGCCGCCAGCTTGGTCTTGCGATAGGCAGTGATCGAGGTCAGCGTCAGCGCGCCGAATTCATAGTCGATCTGGCCCGAGATGCCGTAGTTCTCGACTTCGTTGATCGGGTCGACATCGGTGAAGACCACGTCGCCGTCGGGGTTGTTGCGGAAGTCGTTGACCTGGCCGCCGAGCAGCTGGATCGCACCGATTTCGGCCGAGGGCGCCACGTTGAGAACGCCGCAGCAACGCTCTTCGATCTTGTCGTAATCGCCGATCACGCGGACGCGCAGCGGGCCGCCATTGTCGAACAGCAGCTGGCCACGGGTGAACCAGCGGTCGCGGTCGTTGATATCTTCGCCATTGGCGCCGTTGGTCAGGAAGCCGTCACGCTTGTTGATGCCGCCGCCGGCGCTGAAAGCGACCGAATCGCTGATCGGGCCGGTGACGAAGCCCTTGACGACCATCGCGTCGTAATTGCCGTAGCTGGCTTCGACCATGCCGCCGAAGTCGAACTGCGGTTCCTTGGTCACGATCGAGATCACGCCCGCACTGGCGTTCTTGCCGAACAGCGTCGACTGCGGACCACGCAGGACTTCGACGCGCTGGATATCGGGCAGATCGGAGATCTGCGATACCGCACGGCTGCGGTAGACGCCATCGACGAACATCGCGACCGACGGTTCGAGACCGATGTTGTTGCCATCGGTGCCGAAGCCGCGGACCGAATAGCTCGTCGCGAACGAGCTCTGGTTCTGGCTCACCTGCAGCGAAGGAACGACGGTGGCGAGGTCGGAGACGTCGCGGATCTGCGCCTGTTCGATCGTTTCCGCGCTGGTCACGCTGACCGCCACGGGGGTTTCCTGCAGCGTCTGTTCGCGCTTGGTCGCGGTCACGACGATGACATTGCTGTTGACCGGTGCCTCGACGCCGGCGCCTTCGTCGTCGAAGTCGGCATCGGTGTCCTGCGCCTGCGCGGCGGCAGGCAGGGCCAGTGCAGCAGCACCGGCAAGCAGGCTCGTACGAACGGTCGCAGCGCGGCCGAAAGTATTGAATTTCATGAAAGGTCCTCTTCTCTCAAGACGTTTTTTGGTCTGGTCTGCTGCGCAGTCCCCAAAAACACGCAAGCTGCGGCCCGATACCAGAGTTGCCGCACCTCTCAAGGGTTTAGGTCAGTAGTTTCCCGCTCTCGCGGCGACTGTGCCTTTCGCGTTACACCGCAACATCTTGCCGCAATGCACCATCTAAGCTAGGGGCGCGCCCGAAACGCGTCGGGCCCCCATGCGTTGACGCTACGGCCCCCTAATCGAAAGCACATTCCATGTCCCGCGACCTGCGCAACGTGGCGATCATCGCCCACGTCGACCACGGCAAGACCACTCTCGTCGACCAGCTATTCCGCCAATCGGGCACCTTCCGCGAAAACCAGCGCGTCGAAGAGCGCGCGATGGATTCGAACGACCTGGAAAAGGAGCGCGGAATCACGATTCTCGCCAAGTGCACCAGCGTCGAATGGAACGGCACGCGCATCAACATCGTCGACACGCCGGGCCACGCCGACTTCGGCGCCGAGGTCGAGCGGATCCTCAGCATGGTCGACGGCGTCATCCTGCTGGTCGACAGCGCCGAAGGCCCGATGCCGCAGACCAAGTTCGTCACCGGCAAGGCGCTGGCGCTGGGCCTGCGCCCGATCGTGGTGGTCAACAAGATCGACCGCGGCGATGCGCGCCCGCAGGCAGTGCTCGACGAAGTGTTCGACCTGTTCGCCAGCCTCGATGCGAATGACGACCAGCTCGATTTTCCGAGCCTGTGGGCGTCCGGCCGCGACGGTTACGCCAGCGACGACGAGCACGCGCGCGAGGGCAACCTCGAACCGCTGTTCAAGCTGATCGTGGATCACGTCCCCGCCCCCGGGCTCGACACCGAGGCGCCGTTCAGCTTCCTCGCCACGCTGCTCGATCGCGACAATTTCATGGGCCGCGTGCTCACCGGACGCGTCCAGTCGGGCAAGCTCAACGTCAACGACCCGATCCATGCACTCGACGCGGATGGCAATGTCATCGAAGTCGGTCGCGCGACCAAGCTGCTGTCGTTCGACGGGCTCGACCGCGTACCGGTCGATAACGCCGAGGCGGGCGACATCATCGCGCTGGCGGGCCTCGAGAAAGCAACCGTGTCCAACACCATCGCCGATCCGGCGGTGAAGACGCCGATCGAAGCGCAGCCGATCGATCCGCCGACGCTGGCCATGCAGTTCTCGGTCAACGACAGCCCGCTTGCCGGGCGCGAAGGTTCCAAGGTCACCAGCCGCATGATCCGCGATCGCCTGTATCGCGAAGCTGAAACCAATGTCGCGATCCGCATCACCGAGAGCGCCGACAAGGACAGCTTCGAAGTGGCCGGCCGCGGCGAACTGCAGCTCGGCGTGCTCATCGAAACGATGCGCCGCGAAGGCTTCGAACTGGGCATCAGCCGCCCGCGCGTGCTGTTCCGCACCGAAGACGGCCAGAAGATGGAGCCGTTCGAGACCGTCGTCATCGACGTCGACGACGAGCATTCGGGTACGGTCGTCGAGAAGATGCAGCGCCGCAAGGCCGAGCTGACGGAAATGCGCCCCAGCGGCCAGGGCAAGACCCGCATCACCTTCTCCGCACCTTCGCGCGGGCTGATCGGCTATCACGGCGAATTCCTGTCGGATACGCGCGGCACCGGGATTATGAACCGCCTGTTCGAGAAATACGACACCTATCGCGGGCCGATCGAAGGGCGCCAGAACGGCGTGCTGATCTCGATGGTCCCGGGTGAAGCGGTTCCCTATGCGCTCAACGCGCTGGAGGAACGCGGCGAGCTGTTCATCCGTGGTGGTGCCAAGATCTACGAAGGCATGATCATCGGCGAAAACGCCAAGCCCGACGACCTCGAAGTCAATCCGATGAAGTCGAAGCAGCTGACCAACTTCCGCTCGACCGGCAAGGATGACGCCATCCGCCTAACCCCGCCCCGGGTTATGACGCTGGAACAGGCGATTGCCTATATCGACGATGACGAGATGGTCGAGGTGACGCCCGAGAACATCCGCCTGCGCAAGGCGATCCTCGATCCGCACGAGCGCAAGCGCGCCAAGCGTGCAGCACAGGGCTGATCGGCACCTGATCCTGATACAAGAAGGGCCACCCGCGAGGGTGGCCCTTTTCGTTTGGCTTGCGCTGCCGCTCAGAAGCGGAAGTTGAGCGTCGTGCGGACCGAGTGGATGTCGAGGTTCGGGTCCGAGGGACGCAGGCGCGTTTCGCCTGAATCGAGCAGGAACGGATTGGTCGCCGGGGCGGTGCCGGCACCGACCAACACATAGGCATCGTCGTCGTCGTAGCGCGAATAGAGATATTCGAGGCCGAGCGAGATGTTGTTGGTCAGGTAGAGTTCGCCGCCCGCACCGATCTGGCCGCCAAGCTGCCAGTCGTCATCGTCGGTCATGGTGAAGGAATTGGCGGTATTGGTGGTGACGAAATCGTGGTCGATATCGGCATAGGCGACGCCGCCCGTCACGTAGAGCAGCCCGCGTCCGCTACCTGGCGAGACACCGAGACGGCCACGTAGCGCGACCGATTTGTCGATGCCGCGAACGAAGGTGTAGCTGGCTGGGGTGGTGCTGAAGCCGGTCGAATATTCTTCCGATTCCGACAGCGCGCCCTCGACCAGCAGGCCGGCCACGATCGGGCCATCGCCGATGCGCTGGTCGAAACCGATGCGCGCGCCATAACCGAAGCGCGATTTGTCGTCGCTGCAGCCGGCGTTCGCCTGTGCGCCATTCGCGATACCGTTACAGTATCCCGGGCCGAATGCGTCTGCGCCTGTGGTGGTGGCGACCACATCGCCATATTCGCCATCGCCATCGGTGTCGAAGACGATGCCTTCGCCCGCGCTGTCATCGATTCCGTCGAGCCCGAAGTGCCCGCCGACATAGAAGCCGTCGAAGAACTCGGGTTCGGCATCCTGCGCAAAAGCAGGCTGAGCGAGAGCGCCCGCGAGAATCGCGGTTGCCAGATATGTCGATTTTTTCATTGGAAATCCTGTGGCTTGCGTTGACCCTGTTGCGGGGTATGACGCTTGGCGAAGCAAGCCGTTCCACCGGGGCCACACGAAACGCCAAAACTGTCGCAAGTTTGTCACAGGCGGGGCGGTGGCAGGTTTGCAGACCAGGGTGCGGCGGTGCGTTCGGGGGCCGCGGTGGCCAGAGCAACATGCATCTGTTAGGGGCACGGCCATGCAGACGGGAACACTGATTTCACTCGCCTTGTACTTCATTCTGATGATCGGGATCGGCCTGTGGGCGTGGAAGCGCTCGACCGATACCAGCGAAGGCTATCTCCTCGCCGGGCGTAACCTGCCTCCATCGGTTGCCGCGCTGAGCGCGGGCGCTTCGGACATGAGCGGCTGGCTGCTGCTCGGATTGCCGGGCGCGCTTTATGCCAGCGGGCTGGTCGAGGCCTGGATCGGTATCGGCCTGTTCCTCGGCGCGCTGGCCAACTGGTTCATCGTCGCGCCGCGTCTGCGCGCACAGACCGAAAGCTACGGGAATGCGCTGACGATCCCCGAATTCCTTGCCAACCGCTTCCCCGACAAGGCCGTCGCGCTGCGCGTCGTGTCGGCGCTGATCGTGGTGGTGTTCTTCGCGGTCTATACGGCTGCCGGCCTCGTGGGCGGCGGCAAACTGTTCGAAACGAGCTTCGCCAGCCTGTTCGGCGACGTCGGGATGAGCGACTATATGCTCGGCATCTGGATCACCGCGCTGGTGGTGCTCGCCTATACGATGGTCGGCGGCTTCCTCGCGGTCAGCCTGACCGATTTCGTCCAGGGCCTGATCATGGCCGTCGCGCTGGTCGTCATGCCGCTGGTGGTGATGTTCGGCGAAGGCGGCAGCGCGGGCGGTTCGCTGACCGATGTTCCCGTCGAAGGTTTTCTCAGCCTGACCAACGGGCTCACGCTTCTTGGCTTCATCAGCGCCGTCACCTGGGGCCTCGGCTATTTCGGCCAGCCGCACATCATCGTGCGCTTCATGGCGATCGACACGGTCGAGAAGGTGCGCCCGGCGCGTAATATCGGCATGACCTGGATGGGCGTCGCCCTGCTCGGTTCGATCGGTATCGGCATCGCTGGGCGCGCTTATGCGCAGCGCAACGGCATCGTGGTGGAGGATCCCGAGACAATCTTCATCGTGCTCGCCAATCTGCTGTTCCACCCGCTGATCACGGGCTTCCTGCTGGCCGCGCTGCTCGCTGCGATCATGTCGACCATCAGCTCGCAATTGCTGGTGGCATCGAGCTCGCTCACCGAGGATTTCTACAAGCTGTTCTTCCGCCGCAACGCTTCCGAGCGCGAAAGCGTCAATGTCGGTCGGATTTGCGTGGCACTCGTGGCCTTTGCCGCCATCGTCATCGCCAGCGATCCCGAAAGCCAGGTGCTGGGCCTCGTCTCCAACGCCTGGGCGGGCTTCGGCGCTGCCTTCGGTCCGCTCATCATCCTCTCGCTGACGTGGGACCGCATGACCGGCGCCGGCGCGGTGGCGGGTCTTGTGACGGGTGCCGCAGTGGTGATGGCGTGGATCGCACTGGGCTGGAATTCGGCGCTGCCGGGCATGGAACAGGGCCTGTATGAAATCGTCCCCGGTTTCATCGCCGCCTGGCTGGCTATCGTGTTGGTCAGCAAGGCAACTGCCGGCTCCAGCGAGCGCCCCTTGCCAGCCTGACGCGCATTCGTCACACCGTCTCGCACATTCAGGAGACGGACATGCGAGCATTCATGGCGGGCGTTGCAGCCCTCGCCCTCACTGCCACCCCCGCCAGCGCGCAGGAGGCGGCGGAGCAGCCCTCGGTCGAGGCGCAGATCGGGGGCGGCGGCCGGCCGGTCGGCGCGAACTGGGCGCGCAGCCCGGTAATCGCGCAGCATGGGATGGCCGCGACCGCACATCCCCTCGCGACGCAGATCGCGCTCGACGTGCTCAAGGATGGCGGCAATGCGGTGGACGCGGCGATTGCCGCCAATGCCGCGCTGGGCCTGATGGAGCCGACCGGCAACGGCATCGGCGGCGACCTGTTCGCCATCATCTACGATCCCGCGACGGGCGAATTGCACGGCATCAACGGATCGGGGCGCTCGCCTGCGAACCAGACGCTTGACCAATTGCTCGAGAAGCTCGGCGGCGCCGAGGCGTTGCCACCCTATGGTGCGCTGCCGATCACGGTGCCCGGAACGGTCGATGCGTGGTTCGCCATGCACGAACGCTTCGGCAAGCGCAGCATGGCCGACAACCTCGCCCCGACCGTGCGCTATGCCCGCGAAGGCCATCCGATCGCACCGGTCATCGGCATGTATCTGGCGCGCGCACTCAGGGCCTATTCGGCGCGCGAGGACGAATTCGACTTCAGCAATGCCCGCAAGGTCTGGTTCGCCGACGGGGCGGCACCCGAGGTAGGCGAAATATTCACCAATCCTGGCCTTGCCGACACGCTCGAGGCGATCGGGCGCGACGGCCGCGACGCCTTCTACGACAGCGCGTTGACCGATGGCATGGTCGATTATCTGCAGGCGCAGGGCAGCGCCTTCACGCGCGCGGACTTTGCCGATCACCGCAGCGAATGGGTCGAGCCCGCCTGTGTGGGCTACAAGGATGGCTATGAACTGTGCGAGCTGCCGCCAAATTCGCAGGGTTTTGCAGCGCTGCAAATGGTCAACATCCTCAAGAATGTCGACCTGTCGCAATGGCAGCGCGGTAGCGCGGAAGCCCTGCACTACATGGTCGAAGCGAAACGCCTCGCCTATGCCGACGTCGCGCGCTTCTATGCCGATCCCGCTTTCGCCGCCCTGCCCGAGGAACTTCTGACCGACGCCTATGGCGCGGACCGTTTCGAACTGATCGATCCCGCCAAGGCCACGCCCGAGTTCGCACCGGGCCAAATCGAGATCGCGCCCGAGCTGGAGGGTGAAGGCGACACCACCTATCTTACCGTGGTCGATGGCGACGGCATGATGGTTAGCCTGATCCAGTCGAACTATCGTGGCATGGGTGGCGGGCTGGTCGCGCCGGGAACGGGCTTCATGTTCCAGGACCGCGGCGAACTGTTCAGCCTCGATCCGGCGCATCCCAATGCTTACGAACCCGCCAAGCGGCCCTTCCACACCATCATTCCGGCCTTCGTGAAGAAGGACGGCAAGCCGTTCATGACGCTGGGCCTGATGGGCGGCGGCATGCAGCCGCAGGGCCATGTGCAGGTGCTGGTCAACATCGTCGATTACGGCATGAACCTGCAGGAAGCCGGCGATGCCGCGCGCTTCAACCACGATGGCGGACGCCAACCCACCGAGGCACTCGAAGGGCCTGCGGCAGATCCGCTCGGCACGCTCCATGTCGAACCGGGCATTTCAGAAGAAACGATCGAGCAATTGCGCACGATGGGGCACAAGGTCGAAGTGGTCGACAACGGCATCATGTTCGGCGGCTACCAGGCGATTGCGCGCGATCCGGATACGGGCGTCCTCACCGGCGCGACCGAGATGCGTAAGGATGGACAGGCAGCGGGTTATTGAGGGTCGCCTGACAAGGAGAGCGACATGGCAAAGGTAACCGGACTGGGTGGGGTCTTTTACGTGGTGAAGGACCCCGCCGCGACACGCGCGTGGTATCGCGATGTGCTGGGATTGGACGGCGAGTACGGACCGCAGTTGAATTGGTCGGAAGAGACCGGCGACAAGCCCTATTCGCTGATCAGCCACTTCGCCGATGACGAATATGTCAAACCGGGACGCGGGGGTTTCATGATCAATTTGCGCGTCGACGATTGCGACGCGATGGTCGCGGCGTTGAAGGAAAAGGGGGTCGAGGTACTCGGCCATGTCGATGAAGGCTATGGCAAGTTCGCCTGGATCCTCGATCCCGACGGAGTGAAGATCGAGCTGTGGGAACAGCGCGAAGCGCCCGACTGACCGTCGGCGCCATCGTTAGCGCCCTGTTAACCACACCGCTGCATAGTGGCGGTCATGCGACCGCATCCCGCCACCACTCTCCTCCTCCTGATGCTGGCGGGATGCGGCGTAGTACCCGGCTCGCAACCGTCCGAGCGCGGTGTGAGGCAAGGGGGTTCTCCCGCCGTCAGCGCGACGAGGCCCGAGGCGCGGCAATGCCATGCGCAACTGGGCCAATCGGGCTCCCGCTTCGCTCCCCTCCCCGACAAATTCTATGGCGCCGGCTGTTCGACTGTGAACAGCGTGCGGATCGAGGGCCTCGGCGGAGACCGCGGCGAATTCGCCGTTACCAATCTGGGCGCAGTCGCGTGCCCGCTGGCCAACAGCTTCGCCGATTGGGCGCGTTATGGCGTCGACCGCGCCGCACGCCAGATCCTCGGCAGCCCGCTGCAGAAGATCGAGACGATGGGCAGCTATTCCTGCCGCAATGTCGCGGGCACGGTGCGGCGCAGCGCGCATTCGCGCGGCGAGGCGATCGATGTCGCAGCCTTCGTGCTGGCTGACGGGCGGCGAATTTCGGTGCTGTCGGACTGGAACGCATCACCCAGGGAACGCGAATTCCTGCGTGTCATCCACGAGAGCGCGTGCAAGCGTTTCGGGACGGTGCTCGGCCCCGACTACAACCGCGCGCATCACGATCATTTCCATCTCGAATACGGCAAGGGCAGCTACTGCCGCTAGCCTGGCTGGTGCCGCTCGTTCAGCGATCCAGTTCGGACAACACCGCAGCGACCGCTTCATTGGTCAGCACGAAACCCATGTGCGAACAGCGCAGCGGCACTGCCCGGTCGCGTTCGTCGGGCCGACCACAGGCGGCGCGCGGGTGCACCACGCCATCGCGCGGGCTCCAGAAGGCCACGGTCTCAACCGGCGGCTTCTCGTGCAGCACGGTGTCGATCTCGGGCTCGTCGACGCGGTGGCCCGCGATCGCCTGATAGGCTCGCCAGCCATTGTTGGCGCGCGGGCTGTAGGAAAAGGGCGAACCCATGGTGATCACCTTGGCGACCTTATCGGCATGCTTCTTCGCCAGTTCGCGAGCCATCACCCCGCCAAGGCTCCACCCGACCAGATGGATCGGCTCGCCCGTGCGGCGGTAAAGATCGACCAACCGCTCTTCCACCTGGCGGAAGCGCGCCTCGGTTGCTCCGAGATTGTAGCCAAGGCCCCATTTCTTGGTGACGTGACCGGCCTTCTCGAGCTTGCGCGCCATCCAGCGCATGCGGATCGGGTGCGCGCCGAACCCCGGCAACAGCATCACCGTCTTGGGGCGCGCGGCCTGCGCGATCTCGAGCGGCTTGCCCAGCGCCCGGCGAACCGGTTCGAGCGGCCACAGAAATTCACGCAGCAGCAATTGCCAGCGAGGGCCGCGGGCATCGTCGGGGCACGGCTCGGCCGCCAGCGCCCAGCGCCGGGCCAGTTCCTCGCGATCGATGAATGCGGTGTCTTTAAAAGGTAACGTTGCCATCACGGTGTAATAATGCACCGCGGACGATTTAGCTCCCCTTAAAGCGCCTCGGTCTTCTAAGCGTCACAGTCGCCGATGCGTTCCTGCGAGCTGTTCATCGTCATCGTCATGGTCTGCCCGCCGGGGGCCTCGGCATCCATCGTCATGGTCATTTCCGACGACGTTTCGCCGCCCCGGCCCTTCATGGTCATCCGTGCGGCGCCCTGCCCTTCGACTTCGCAATTCATGATCGCATCGATCTGCCCGCCCGCAGCGTCGAACTTCTCGAAGCTGCAATCGTCGCCGTCTTCCTGCGCCTGCCGCGCCATTTCCTCGAAGCCCTTCTCGGCCTCTTCGGCGGTGAGGCAGTATTCATGCGTCTGCGGGCCCTGGTCGAGCATTCCGCGCATCATGTCCTGCACCTGCTGCGGCGCGCCCGGCAGTTCGACATCGACGAATTCGACCGTGGCGCGATACTGGCCGGGAAGCGGGCGGACCATGTCTGCGGTCTGCGCAGCGGCTTCTTCCATGCTGATCTCGCCATCGCCGTCGGCATCGGCGGTCCCGCCTCCGCAAGCGGCGAGAGTGAAGCTGGCGGCAGCGGCGAACACGATATGGCGCATGGAAAATCCCTCCTACTGGTCGGCCGCGAAGCTAGCAGCCGGACCGCGCGAGGCAAGCACCGTTGCACCCGTCACCCGCGTTCCCCATATGTGCGCGCATGAGCGAACTCGTCATCCGCCGCGGCCTCGAAGAACCCGATACCACTGGCGAGTTCGTCCCGCACAAGCCCGCCCGGCCCGAAAAATCGATGCCGGGCAAGAAGTTCAAGCTGGTCAGCGAATACACGCCATCGGGCGACCAGCCGACCGCCATCGCCGAACTCACCGCCGGTGCGCGCGACGATGAACAGACGCAGGTACTGCTGGGCGTGACCGGCTCGGGCAAGACCTTCACCATGGCCAAGGTGATCGAGGAACTGCAGCGCCCGGCGCTGATCCTCGCCCCCAACAAGATCCTCGCCGCGCAGCTCTATGGCGAATTCAAGAGCTTCTTCCCCGAGAACGCCGTCGAATATTTCGTCAGCTATTACGACTATTACCAGCCCGAAGCCTACGTCCCGCGGTCCGACACCTATATCGAGAAGGAAAGCTCGGTAAACGAGGCCATCGACCGGATGCGCCACTCGGCCACGCGCGCGCTGCTCGAACGCGACGACGTGATCATCGTCGCTTCGGTATCCTGCCTCTACGGTATCGGCTCGGTCGAAACCTATTCGGCGATGATCTTCGACATCAAGAAGGATACCGCCGTCGACCAGCGCGAGCTGATCCGCAAGCTCGTGGCACTGCAATACAAGCGCAACGATGCCGCCTTTGCGCGAGGCAACTTCCGCGTCCGCGGCGACAATCTCGAGATCTTCCCCAGCCACTATGAAGACATGGCGTGGCGGGTCAGCTTCTTCGGTGACGAGATCGAGGAAATCAGCGAGTTCGACCCGCTGACGGGCAAGAAGGGCGCCAGCCTCGACAAGGTTGAAGCAGGCCGCCGAGGCGATCAAGTTCGAGCTGACCGAGCGGCTCAAGGAACTGCACGAGGAAGGCCGCCTGCTCGAAGCGCAGCGGCTTGAGCAGCGGACCAATTTCGACCTCGAGATGATCGCCGCCACCGGCAGCTGCGCAGGGATCGAGAACTACAGCCGCTTCCTCACCGGGCGCCTGCCGGGCGAACCCCCGCCGACGCTGTTCGAATATCTGCCCGAGAACGCGCTGCTGTTCGTCGACGAGAGCCACCAGACAGTGCCGCAGATCGGCGCGATGGCGCGCGGCGACCACCGCCGCAAGATCACGCTGGCCGAATACGGTTTCCGCCTGCCCAGCTGCATCGACAACCGCCCGTTGCGCTTCAACGAATGGGACGCGATGCGTCCGCAGACCTTCGCGGTCTCGGCCACGCCGGGCACGTGGGAAATGGAACAGACCGGCGGCGTCTTCGCCGAACAGGTCATCCGCCCCACCGGGCTGATCGACCCGCCGGTGGAGATCAAGCCGGTCGAGGACCAGGTCCAGGACTGCATCGAGGAATGCAAGGCCACCGCCGCCAAGGGCTATCGCACGCTGGTCACCACGCTGACCAAGCGCATGGCGGAAGATCTCACCGAATTCATGCACGAAGCCGGCGTGAAGGTCCGCTACATGCACTCCGACGTGGAGACGCTGGAGCGTATCGAGCTTATCCGCGACCTGCGGCTGGGCGTGTATGACGTGCTGATCGGGATCAACCTGCTGCGCGAGGGGCTCGATATTCCCGAGTGCGGACTGGTGTGCATCCTCGATGCCGACAAGGAAGGCTTCCTGCGCAGCGAAACCAGCCTGATCCAGACGATCGGGCGCGCGGCGCGCAACGTCGATGGCCGCGTGATTCTCTATGCCGACCGCATGACGGGTTCGATGGAGCGCGCGATCGCCGAAACCGATCGCCGCCGCGAGAAGCAGCAGGCCTATAACGAGGAACACGGCATCACGCCGCAGACGATCCGCCGCCAGATCGCCGACATCGTCGCCGACACCGCGAGCCAGGATGGCGTCACCGTCGATACGGGCGACGACGAGCGCAACAATCTCGTCGGCCACAATCTGCGCGCCTATATCGAGGATCTCGAGAAACGCATGCGCGCCGCCGCCGCCGATCTCGAATTCGAGGAGGCCGGCCGCCTGCGTGACGAGATCCGTCGGCTCGAGAATGACGAACTCGGCCTGGGCGAGGAAGAGAAGAAGGCCCCCAGGGTCGGTCGCAGCGATGCGGGGCGGCCGGGCACGCGCAAGACCCGCTACGGCAAGACGCGCTACAAGCGGATGGGCGGCAAACCCTGATCGACGGACGTATTTGACGCCCCGCGTACGGCGCGGTCATACAGGGCGCCAAAGGGGACCGAAGATCATGAAAACCAGCCGAATTCTCACCGGCCTTCTGGCTACGGGCGCGATGCTGATGCTGCCGCAGCCAGCCGCTGCGCAGGACGATACAGATGCGAAGGCTCAGCCAGCCGCCGCGCAGATCGAACCCCAGGTGCGCAGTCGCGACATGGTGGGCACCTTCGGCGGACAGCGCGTTTCCTATCGCGCGACGATCGCGGAAACCGTGCTGGAATCGGACGACGGCAAGCCCGAAGCGGTCGTGGTCACCACCAGTTACGTCAAGCAGCCGCGCGATGCCGCGCGTCCGGTCTTCTTCCTGTTCAATGGCGGACCGGGTTCGGGGTCGGTCTGGCTTCAGATGGGTGCGTTCGGGCCCAAGCGTGTCGCGATCCCCTCCGATGCGCGCGACGACGGCGCCCCGCCCTATCCGCTGCTCGATAATCCCGACAGCCTGCTCGATGTCGCCGATCTGGTCTTCATCGACCCCCCGGGCACCGGCTTCAGCTATCTTACCAGAGGCACCGATCCCAAGAAATACTACGGGTTGGAGCAGGATGCCGAAGCCGTGGCCAAGGTCATTCGCCTGTGGCTCAACGACAACGGCCGCTGGAACAGCCCCAAATACTTAGGGGGCGAAAGCTATGGCACGACGCGCACCGCCATGGTCGCGCGCGAGCTCGAAGGCGGCACCTTCAACGACGTGGGCCTCAACGGGCTGATCCTGATCTCGACAATCCTCGACTTCGCCGGACGCGAACCCACGCCCGGCAACGAGATGGCCTATGTCGTCACGCTGCCCAACATGGCGGCCGCGGCCTATTACCACGGCAAGGTGCAGGCTCCGTCGGTCGAGGTGATCGTCGAGGAGGCGCGGCAGTTTGCCATCGGCCCCTTCATCACCGCCTTGCTCAAGGGGCAGGATCTGCCCGACGCCGAACGCGCCGCGGTGCGCGCCGAAATGGCGCGACTGACCGGCCTCTCCGAACGCTATCTCGACCAGGCCGACCTGCGCGTAACATCGCAGCGTTTCTACAAGGAACTGTTGCGCGATCGCGGGCTGACCATCGGGCGGCTCGACGCGCGCTACACCGGGCGCGATTTCGACAATGCGGGCGAATATCCCGACAACGACCCCAGCTTCTACGGTATCGACGCGGGCTACACGGCGGCGATCAACAGCTGGGCGCGCGAAACGCTGGGCTTCGAGACCCCGCGCGAATACCAGTCGATCGGGCGCGAGCCGGGCCGGCACTGGCAGTGGTCCACCGGTCAGGGCCGCGGCGCCTATCTCAACGTTGCACCCTATATCGGACAGGCGATGCGGCAAAACTCGCAGTTGCGCGTGTTCAACGCGCAGGGGTATTACGATTTCGCCACACCCTTCTTCGGCGCGGAATATTCGCTCAATCGCATGGGCATCCCGCAGGACCGTGTGGAGCTGCATTATTACGATGCGGGCCACATGATGTATGTCCGCGACGAAGACCGCGCCAAGCTTTCGCGCGATATCCGAGCCTTTATCCGCAACCGTTGAGGATTGTCGCATCGCGCGCGCTTGAATGGCGTCACACCTGTGTCATAGCGCGCGCATGCGTCGCGTCCTCGCTCTCCTCCCATTGGTTGCTGTCGCGGCCTGCAAGCCGCCGGCATCGGACGACTATATCGAGCGGACGCGGATCGAAGCGCCTGCCGAAGGACCTTCCGAACCGATCGATTCCCCCGATACGCAGGACGCGATCTGGGCGCCGGCAAGCGAGAACACCCGCCTGCTCTACGGCGTGCCGGGCGAACGCCCATTGTTCACGGTCGAGTGCCTGAGTGAGGGGGGCGAACCCATGCTTGGCTACACGCGGTTCGCGCGTGCGGATGCGCATGCCAAGGCGGTTCTGGCGCTGATCGGCAACGGCCATGTCGCACGGCTCAAGATCGATGCGGCGCAGGTCGGCGACGTGTGGCGCTGGGAAGGCACGATCGAAGCCGCAGACGAGCGGCTCGACGTGCTGACCGGCAATCGCGAGGTCGAAGCGACCGTGCCCGGTGCCGGCAGTGTCATTCTCAATCCCAGTGCATTGCCCGGAGAACTGGTCGAACGCTGCCGCGCCCTCGGCGAACCGCTCGGCGAAGAACCCGCTATGGCTCCGACGCCCGCGCCTTCCGCATCAGCAGATCCGGCGTAAGCACCTGCGGCAACTGCTCGGCCTCGCCGCCGGGCGCGTACCACAGATAGAGCGGTACGCCCGCCGCCCCCTGCCGCGTCAGCATGCGGCTGATTTCCTCATCGGGCTGGGTCCAGTCGCCGCGCAAGGCGACGACACCCGCTTCGGCGAAGGCGGCGCGAATCGCCTCGCGTTCGATCGCCACGCTTTCATTGACCTTGCAGGTGACGCACCAGTCCGCGGTAAACCAGACGAACACGGGGCGTCCCGTGGCGCGTGCTTCCGCCAGCGCTGTCTCGCTGTATTCGCCCGGGTCGAGCAGGCTCGCCTGCCCGCTCATGGCTTGCGCCTGCGGCTGCGGCAGCAAGGCCATGCCCAGCCCCACCACGGCGATCAGCACGCCGAAGATGACAAGTGCCCCGCCTCTCCCGCGGCGCTGGAACAGGCCGAGCAGCGCCAGCCCGAACAGCGCCAGTCCGCCGAGCGCGAGGACGAGCAAAAGGAATTGCCCGCCGCCGATCCGCCAGACGAGCCAGCCCAGCGCCAGCGCGGTCAACCCCATCGGCAGCGCCATCCAGCGGCGGAAGTGTTCCATCCATGCGCCCGGCCTCGGCAGCAGCCGCCGGATTGCGGGGACGAAGCCGACCAGCAGGAAGGGCAGCGCCAGCCCCACCCCGAGCGCGACGAAGACCAGCAGTCCATGCAGCGGTTCGATGACCAGCGCCGCGCCCAGTGCCAGCGCCATGAATGGTCCGGTACAGGGCGTTGCCACGAATGCGGCGAGCAAGCCGGTGCCGAAGGACCCGCCACGCGAAGGCGATCCACCCGAAATCGCGAAGCCCGGTATCTCGAACAGACCGAGGAAATTGGCGGTGATCGCTAGCGCCAGCACGAACAGACCGACCACCACCAGCGGCTCCTGCAGTTGAAAGGCCCATCCCACCTGCTCACCCGCCGCGCGCAGCAGCAGGATCGCCCCGCCCAGCGCCGCGCAGGCGAGCACCACGCCCGCGGTATAGGCCAGCGCATCGATGCGCGCTGTGCGTGCCTCGCCGCCCGCCTTGGCGAGCGAGAGCGCCTTGAGGCTCAGGATGGGAAAGACGCAGGGCATGATGTTGAGCACCAGCCCCCCGGCCAGCGCGGCGAGGAGCAATTGCCACAAGACCGGTTCACCGCCGCCCGATAGCGGTGCCGCTCCTTCGAGCGGAACGTCACCGGGTTGCGCGACGAAACGCAGGCCGCGTCCTTCGCCGAGGTCGAGTATGCCCTCGACGGTCTCCGGACGGGGCGGGACATCGCTTTGCACGCCGGGTGGCAGCGCGATCCGTTCGAGCGGGATTTCGGCGACCAGCAAATCGCCATCGCGGCGGAAGGTCTGCGTCGCGGTGTAAAGCGGCTTGTCGCTACCCCCCAGTTCCGCCGTGCCGAGAAACAGATGTGGTGCGCCGAGGCGGACAGCAGCGGGTAGCGGGATGCCGATCCGCAGCCGATCGCCGGCGAATTCGAACTGCGCTTCGCTGTCGAGCGGCGGCACCACCGCGGCGCGCCAGCCATCGAAGCGAGGGTCTGCCTGCGCATCCCCGGGCTCGAGTACCAGCCGCGCCTGCTGCGGGACGCAGATCGCATCGGTGCAAGCGAGGTAATTCGCCACTACGCCGATCCGCTGGGCGTCCTCGGGGTCGACGCCCGCAGGCACGCTGACCGGCACGAGCACCGCATAGGCGCCTTCGTAGACATGGTTCATCAGCCCGCCGATGACCAGCCGCTGCGGCAACGGATAAAGCGGCTCTCCCGCGCTCCAGCCCGCGGGCAGGTCCCACTCGAGCTGCATGCCAAGCCCCGCATCGCCCGGGTTCGACCAATAGCCGTGCCATTCGGGGGTGGAGGGTCGGAAATGCAGCGCGAGCATCCAGCGCTCTCCGGATTGCGGCGCGCCCTCGGCGACCAGTTCGACCGGCATCCGGTCGCTGCCCGGCCCCTGCGCGGAAAGCGGCGCAGCCACAGGTCCGGCAAAGGCCAGTACCAGCAGCGCCAGCAAAGCGGCGAAGCGTTCCATTATCCTTGCCTCGGTCACGCCGCAGGCTCTAGGGATTGGCCCCATGACAGACAAGCGAGACCTGCTGATCCTGGGCGGTGGCCTGGTGGGCATGACCCTGGCGCTGGCAGCGGCGAAGAAAGGGCTTTCGAGCCATCTCGTGGACCGTGCCGATCCCGCCAGCCTGACCGCGGACGGCTTCGACGGCCGCGCATCGGCGATCTCGACCGCGAGCTGGCGCCTGTTCCGCCATGTCGGGCTCGAAGAAACGCTCGAACCGCATGGCTGCGACATCGCTGCGATCGCGGTGCTCGACCAGATGAAGCGCGGGCGGCTCGATTTCCGGCCCGAACCGCATGAGGGCACGCTGGGGCGGATGTTCGCCAATCGCCAGCTACGGCTCGCGCTACACGAAGCGGCAAAGAAGGAACCGCTGATCAGCTGGCACGCGCCGGTCGAGGTAATGTCGCGCGACCGCAGCGAGTTCGGCGTTTCGGCAACGCTGGGCGATGGCACGGTGCTCGAGGCCGCGCTGATGATCGGCGCGGAAGGGCGCGGTTCGCCCAGCCGCGAGGAAGCCGGGTTCAAGATGGCCAGCTGGGATTACAGCCACCGCGCAATGATCGCGGGGCTCGACCACAGCAAGTCGCACGAAAACATCGCCTGGGAAATCTTCTATCCCGACGGCCCCTTCGCGCTGCTGCCGATGCTCGATGGCCCCGATGGTCAGCATCGCAGCGCGCTGGTGTGGACGGTCGACGAGAAGGACGCGGCGGGTGTGCTCAAGCTGTCCGATCGCGCCTTCCTTGCCGAAGTGCACAAGCGCATGGGCGACCTGCTCGGCGAATTGACGCTCAACAGCAGCCGTTCGTCCTACCCGCTCAGCTTCCAGCATACCGCAAAGATCGTCGAACACCGGCTTGCGCTGGTCGGCGACAGCGCGCACGGCATGCACCCGATCGCGGGTCAGGGCCTCAACCTCGGGCTACGCGACGTCGGCGCGCTGGTCGAAGTCCTCGACGAGGCGCTGCGGCTCGGGCTGGATCTGGGCGACGCGCAGGTGCTCGCCAAATACGAGAAATGGCGTGCGCTCGATTCGCTGATGGTGATGGGCGCGACCGACAGCCTGACGCGCATCTTCGGCATTCCGGGCAAGACCGCCAGCGCAGTGCGCCGGCTGGGCATGGCGGGCATCCAGCGAACCAGTTGGCTCAAGGCATTCTTCATGAACGAGGCCCGCGGCGTCTCGGGCGACCTGCCCGAACTGCTCAAGGCCTGAGAATCAGCTTTCCTCGGCCGGGCTCGGCTGTTCGATGCGATTGCCCGCGCCATCGCGCAGGCGACGCGGTTCGAGCACCGCCGCGGTTTCGATGAGGTCCAACGCACGCTGCGCGGCGGCGTAGCGTTCGGCATCGCGCAGCCAGCCCTCAGCCCGGTCGGCGCCGGGCAGGTTGCGCACTTCGGCGATCGCCGAATCCGTGCGTCCACTCTCGAGGAACAGCCGCGCCCGGTCGAGCCGGCGCTGCGGCTGCGGCGAGGGTGCGCTTTCGCGGCGGACCACGAACAATTGCGACAGTTCTTCGGTGAAGCGGGCGAAACCGTCCTGTTCGCTGGCCTTCGCCAGCCGCGGCGAAAGCCCTTCGAGCCGCGCGATCAGCTGGTCGAGCGTGATCGGATCGCGGCTGGTGCGAATGATCGTATCGACCGCATTGGGCATGGCGTCGCCGAACCGCAGCCGCAACTGGTCCGCGAGATAGCCGAGTTCGGCCCCCTTTTCGAGCGCGCGGCGCGTGGCAAAAGCGATCAGCAGGCCCTCGGCCCGCGCGGTGTTGCCCGCTGCCGCCTGCGCCTGAAGGTCGAGCCGCGCGAGCCGCTGCTCCGCCGCCGCCAGCCGCGTGTCGAGCCCGCCCTGCTGTTCGGCGACCCGCTCGACCGCATCGCGCGCTGCCTGGCTGGCGGTCGCACTGGGTGTCGGCGAAGGATCTGCCGTGGGGCTCGCCAGCGAGACCGGATCCTCGTCCGCCGGGGCTGCAACCGGTTCGCCCCCCTCCGACAGCGTGTAGACCGCATAGCCGGCGACCGCGCCGCCGAGCAGGAAACTCGCCAGCACCGCGATCAACATCGGTCTTGCCGAAGGCGTCTTGCGCCTTGTGCTGGAATAAGTGTTCATCGATTTCTTTCCGCGACCCAATGACCCGTCATGCGGGTCCCGCCTATCCCTCGGGATCGGTTTTACACAAAGCCTGCGCCAATGCCAGTAGCTCGCTGTCGCCCGGGGCGTCGGCAGTGTGGACCGCCCCCCAGCCCTCGCCCGCCATCTCGGCCACCCGCGGCCCAATCACGGCCAGGTCGACACGCGTGCGATCCAGCCCGTGGCGGTCGAACTCGACCTTGACCCGCTCGGCAGCTGCTCCGGAATGCAGCGCGACCACCCCGCCCCGTGCAAGCAGCGCGCGATCCTCCTTGCGCAACCCGTCGGGTACCGCCCGGTAAAGGATGCGCGTGTCGACGCGGATACCGTCGGGCAGCCGCAGAGTAACGCGATCCTCGCCCGCCAGCCGCAGGAGGTGCAATTCGCGGCCGTCGAGATCGTCGAGCAGGTTCTGCAAACCGCCGCGGCCCGTCCGCCCGACCAGGAACCCCGCTCGGCGCGCTGCGTCGGCGGTTGCCTCGCCCACCGCGTGGACGGGCAGCTTGGTCAGCTTATCCAGCTTCTTGCCGCCGTGGCGGAAGACATTGGCGCTGCCCACGAGAATGCCGTCGTAATCCGTTGGCGAAGGCGCATCCCATGGCACCGGCTCGATCGTGAACAGCGGCGAGCCATGGACGTCTAGTCCCATCGCGCGCGCGGTTTGCGCGCTGACCGACCAGCCCGGTTCGGGGCGGAACAGGAACAGGGGTTTCAACTCGTGTATCCGAAGTGCTCGGTCACCGCCGCGGGCGCGCGGGCGAGCAGATCACGGGCCAGTTCGAGCGGCGCGATACGGTCGCCCGCGGCAAATTCACTTTCGCCGCCGATGCGGACCTTTCCATCGGGGCTGAAGATCGCGGCGGTCAGTCTGATCCGGTCGCCCTGCGTAAGTGTAAGCGCGGCGATTGGACTGCTGCACGATCCGCCCAGCCCTTCAAGCAGGCGGCGTTCGGCGGCCACTTCGGCGTGGCTGGGCGCATCGTCGATCGCGGCGAGGATGTCGCGCACGCGTGTGTCGGCGCTGCGGCACTCGATCCCGATCGCGGCCTGCGCCGGTGCGGGCAGCCATTCCGCCGGATCCAGCCGGATCCCGATGTCGTCTTCGCCTAGCCGGTCGAGGCCGGCCGCGGCGAGGAAGGTGGCATCGGCCTCGCCCGCGGCGAGTTTGCCCATCCGCGTGGCGACATTCCCGCGAATGCCGACAACTTCGAGATCGGGACGGGCATGCAGCAGTTGAGCGGCACGCCGCGGGGCGCTGGTGCCGACGCGCGCGCCTGCAGGAATAGCCGCGATCGTGTCTGCACCAAGCAGCCGGTCCGCCTTGTCCGCACGCGGTAGGATCGCCGCAATCGCGATTTCCTCGGGCCGCAGCGTTTCGACATCCTTCATCGAATGCACCGCGGCATCGATACGATCTTCCATGAGCCACTGATCGAGTTCGCGGGTCCACAGTGCCTTGCCGCCGATCTCCGCCAGCGGGCGGTCCTGGATGCGGTCGCCGCTGGCGACCACGGGAACCAGTTCGACCGCCGATTCGTCCCAGCCATGCGCCGCGCACAGCCGCGCGCGCGCCTCGTGCGCTTGCGCCATGGCAAGCGGGGAGCGACGGGTTCCGAGGCGAATGAGGGGCGTGTCAGGCATAGGGTCGGCTTGCCCTAGCGAGCCATGGCGCTAAGGGAAAGCCGGATGGCACTGGTTCTCGGAATTGAAAGCTCCTGCGATGAAACCGCGGTCGCGCTGGTCGACAGCGAACGGCGCATCGTGGCGCAACGCATCGCGTCGCAGGATGCCGAACACGCGCCCTTCGGCGGAGTGGTACCCGAGATCGCCGCCCGCGCGCATGCCGAGCGGCTCGCCCCCATGATCGAGGGTGTGCTGGCCGATGCGGGCGTAGGCCTTGCCGATTGCGACGCGATCGCCGCGACAGCCGGGCCGGGTCTTATCGGCGGGGTCATGGTCGGCTTGGTGAGCGCCAAGGCGCTGGCCATGGCGACCGATACGCCCCTGATCGCGATCAACCATTTGGAAGGCCATGCGCTGAGCCCGCGCCTAGCCGACGAGACCATCGCTTTTCCCTATGCGCTGCTGCTGGTGTCGGGCGGGCATTGCCAGATCCTGCGAGTCGATGGCGTGGGCGACTACCGCCGCCTCGCGACCACTATCGACGATGCGCTGGGCGAAGCTTTCGACAAGACCGCCAAGATCCTCGGGCTTGGTTTTCCCGGCGGGCCCGCCGTGGAACGCACGGCAAAGGATGGCGATGCCACCGCCGTCCCGCTGCCGCGCCCCATGGTCGGCAGCGGCGAACCGCATTTCTCCTTCGCGGGTCTCAAGAGCGCGGTGCTGCGCGCATATGACAGCGGCAAATACGAAACCGCCGATATCGCCGCCAGCTTCCAGCAGGCGGCGGTCGACTGCGTAACCGACCGGCTGCGTATCACGCTCGCGAACATGACCGATGTCGATACGCTGGTGGTGGCGGGCGGTGTCGCGGCCAACGCCACGGTGCGCGGCGCGCTCGAGGCGCTTGCCGCCGATCACGCAATGCGTTTTGCCGCGCCGCCCCCGCGCCTGTGCACCGACAATGCCGCGATGATCGCGTGGGCGGGGATCGAACGGCTTGGCCAGGATGATCCGCTCGACATTTCCGCCCGGCCACGCTGGCCGCTCGATCCGGAGGCGGAACCCGTTCGTGGTGCAGGAGTGAAGGCATGAGCGTCGGTGTAATCGGAGCGGGAGCATGGGGCACGGCGCTAGCGCAGATGCTCGCCAGCGACGGGCGTGACGTGCTAATCTGGGCGCGCGAGGCGGAACTGGTCGCAGAGATCAATTCGGCACGGACGAACTCGCTTTTCCTGCCTTCGGCGACGCTGTCCGACACAATTCGTGCAACCGGCGACCTTGGCGAAATGGCGGGGCTCGACGCGCTGCTCGTCGTCACCCCGGCGCAGCACATGGGTAACGTGCTGGCCACCATGCCCGAACACCCGCGCGATCTCGTGCTGTGCTCCAAGGGCATCGAGGCGGGCACCGGCCGCCTGATGAACCACGTCGCCAAGGACGCCGCGCCGGGCAGCGCGATTGCGGTCCTGTCGGGTCCCACCTTCGCACATGAAGTCGCCGCCGGCTTGCCCACTGCCGTCACGCTTGCCTGTGCCGAAGGCGAAGAGCAGTGGGACCGCATCGCTCCGCTCGTCGCGCGGCAGGCGTTCCGACCATACTTCTCGGACGACGTCACCGGTGCCGAGATCGGAGGTTCGGTCAAGAACGTGCTCGCCATTGCCTGCGGTGTGGTCGACGGGCTCGGGCTCGGCCAGAATGCCCGCGCCGCGCTGATCGCGCGCGGCTATGCCGAAATGCTGCGCTTCGGCGAGGCTCTGGGCGCGCGGGCCGAGACGCTCGCCGGCCTGTGCGGCCTCGGCGATCTGGTGCTGACCTGCTCTTCCACCTCGAGCCGCAATTTCTCGCTGGGCAAGGCGCTGGGCGAAGGCCGGAAGGCCGATGAACTGATGGCCGATCGCAAGACCGTGGCCGAAGGCGCGCATACCGCGCCGGTGCTCGTCGAACTGGCCGCGCGACACGCGATCGCCATGCCGATCGTCACGGCGGTCTACGATCTGCTCAAGGGCGACGAGCCGCGCGCCGTGGTGTCCGCGCTGCTGTCGCGGCCGCTGCGCGCCGAACAGGGCAGCGCCGAGTGACCGACGAAAAACCCGACGAGGACCTGTCCGCGCTGGCCAAGGGCGGACGGCAGAATTTCTTCGGCTTCATCCTGCGGCTGGTTGCGCGGTTACCCTTCCTCTTCATTGCCGGCCGCCTCTACGGCCCTGACGCGCTGGGTCGCTTCGCCTCGGCGCTGGTGGTGGTCGAACTGGTGGCACTGGTGTGCGCCATGGGCGAGAAACGCGGGCTGGCGCAGCGCCTGTCCGAAGGCGAGGACACGCACCCCGCCAATCTCGTCTATGACGGCATGTTGCTGGCCCTGCTGTTTTCAGCGCTCGCCGCAGCCTTCTTCTGGTTCGTCCCCGCACCGCTGTTCCCCAGCGGCGAATACACCGAGCTCGACCGTTTCATCGTGCTGGCCATTCCCGGCTATGCGCTGACCGAGATCGTGCTCGCCGCGCAAGCCTACAAATACGATATCGCCACCACCGTACGCGCGCGCGCAGTGGTTGAGCCGTGGACGATTTCGATCATGGCGGGCGTGTTCTATTTCCTGCCTTCGGTCAGCGAATCCGGGCTGGCAATGGCCTATCTCGCCTCGATCTACGCGGGGCTTGCGACCGGGCTGTGGAGCTTTTTCCGCAGCTATGGCCGCCCGCTTAGCTGGCGGCCGCACCCGGTCTACATGGGCCGGATGACGATGCGCGCGCTGCCACTGGCCACTGCCGACGCGATCGAATGGGGCACGCGCCGCGTCGACATCTTCATCCTCGGTCTGTTCGCCGCTCCGGCCGCGGTGGGCGTCTATTACATCGCGCAGCAGGTCGCGAGCCTGCCACAGAAACTGAAGACCAGTTTCGAACCGATCCTCGGTCCGGTAATCACCAAGAACCTGAAGACCAGGAACTACGAGGCGATCGCGAAACAGATCTGCCAGGTGGGCTTCTGGATCGTGGCGATGCAGGCGGGCATCGCACTGGCGCTGGGCGTGCCGGGCGAAGCGGTGATGGGTCTGGTGGGCCCCGAATTCGTGGGCGGCACCGGCGCGCTTGCTTTCCTGCTCGTGGCCGAAGTGGTCGCCGCGACCGCGGTCGTCTCCGAAGCGGTCTTGGTCTATGTCGCGCGCGTGCGCAACCTGTGGATCTCGATCGGCACGATTGCGCTGCAGGCGGTGCTGACCGTGGTGCTGATAAAGGCCATGGTCGCGGGCGGTTATGGCGAACCCTACAAGGCGGCCGCGGCGGCGATCGCGCTGATGCTTGCGCTGGGCACCGCCAGCTTCGTCAAGGCGGTGTTGCTCTCGCGCATTCTCGGCCAGTCGATCAACACTTTCCGCTGGCCACTGATCTGGGCGGTCGCCCCCGCCGTTCTGGTCGGTTGGGCGGCGACGCAACTGCCCGAATGGGCCGAACTGATCGTCGGCATTCCGGCGATCCTCGGCGTTTATGGCCTGATCATCTGGAAGCGCGGCTTCGGTCCCGAGGACCGCGTGCTGTTCCGCCGCAATCTCGACAAGGAAGAGCCGGAGCGCATCTGAGCGTTTCGTCGCGCACATGCCACGTTCAGTAGGTATTCACCCCGGGAGCGGGTAGCTTGGAGCACTCGCAAGGAAGGGGAGGACTGCCCATGCGTTTCGCAAGATTTACCGTCACTTGTGCAGCGGTCGCACTGATCGCGGGCTGCGCCGCGCAGCAGGATGGCGACACCATAATCACCACCGCGTCGAAGGCTGATCAAACCCGCGAAGCAGGTGATGTACCGCCACCGCCACCGCCGCCCCCGCCTCCTCCCCCGCCGCCACCGTCCTTGCATATGGCGAGCCCGGTCATGGTCACCGGAGCACGCGTCGGCGCGGATGCAGCGGTCACCGATCCGGGCGGATCCGCCGTAATCGAGCGCGACTATCGCTATTTTCCGCCGGTCTTCGTGCCGACGCCGCCGAGTCGCGACCAGTATGACGGCGAAGAGGTTTCGCCGGTCAAGCTGGTGGGCAGCGAACCGGTTTCCACCTTCTCGGTCGATGTCGATACCGGCGCCTATACCAATGCCCGCCGGTTCATTTCCGAAGGCCAGCTGCCGCCCAAGGGCGCGGTGCGGACCGAGGAGTTCGTCAATTACTTCCGCTACGATTACGACCGCCCCGACAGCGCAGCGCAGCCCTTTACCGTCGACACCGATGTCGCGGTCAGCCCGTGGAATGCCGATGCGCGCCTCGTGCGTATCGGCCTCGCCGGATACGAGATGCCCGAACAGGAGCGGCCTGCGGCGAACCTCGTCTTCCTGCTCGATGTCTCGGGTTCGATGCACAGCCGCGACAAGCTGCCGCTGGTCAAGACCGCGATGCGCCAGCTTGCCGGAATGCTGACCGAACGCGACCGCGTATCTATCGTGGTCTATGCGGGCGCGGCGGGGCTGGTGCTCGAGCCCACCAATGACGAACGCCGGATCAAGGACGCGCTCGACCAGCTCGAAGCCGGCGGTTCGACCGCGGGTGGCGCAGGCATCGAGCTCGCCTATCGCGTGGCCGAAGGCAGTCGCATCGAGGGCGGCGTCAACCGCGTGATCCTGGCCACCGATGGCGATTTCAATGTCGGCACCGCGGATCGCGAGGCGCTGGTGGAACTGATCGAGCAGAAGCGCGAAACCGGCGTTACGCTGTCGGTGCTGGGCTTTGGCCGCGGCAATCTCAACGATGCGATGATGGAACAGGTCGCCAACAACGGGAACGGCAATTATTCCTACATCGACAGCGCGCTGGAGGCGCGCAAGGTGCTCGGCGACGAGGTCGGCGCGACGCTGTTCACAATCGCCAAGGATGTGAAGATCCAGGTCGAGTTCAATCCTGCGGTGGTCAGCCAGTACCGCCTGCTCGGCTATGAGAACCGCGCGCTGCGTGAAGAGGATTTCGACAATGACGCGGTCGATGCGGGCGACATCGGCGCGGGCCACCAGGTCACCGCGATCTACGAGGTGATCCCCGCCGGTGCGAAGGGCTGGATCCCCGCACGCCGCTATGAAGATGCGGTCGACGCGCGCGCACGCGAACTGGCCACCGAAGCCGCCTTCGTGAAACTGCGCTACAAGCAACCCGGTGGCGATACCTCGCAATTGCTCACTTACACACTGCCCGCCGCCGCGCTTGCCACGCAGCGCATGCCGCAGGGCGATTTCGCCTTCGCCAGCGCGGTCGCCGCGTTCGGGCAGAAATTGCGCGGCGACGCGCTGCTCGACGGGTTTACCTATCCGCAGCTCGTGTCCCTGGCGGGGCCGCAGACCGATTTCTGGCGCCAGGAATTCCTCCAGCTGGTGAAGACCGCGGACGGGTTGGAATAAGCCGCCTCGCAGCGCTTGGCAGGCGGGGCGGCAGGCGGCTAAGAGCCGTGACATGCCGATCCGCCCGTCTTTCGCGATCCTCGCCGGTGCCGTGGTGTGCGTCGCCAGCGCCTATGCGCTGGCCGAACGCGCCGCGCCCGGCTTCGTCGAGCGGCTCGAGACGCAGTCCGACGCAGCCATTGCCGATGCCGGAGGCGAAGGCGTGTCCGCGCGCTTCGTCAATATCAACGGTTCGCCCACGCGCCATCCGGTGCTCGAAGGCGGGGGAGCGTTGAACGAGGCTACCCGTGCCCGCGTGGCCCGCGCGGTCTACGACGTTCCCGGCGTGGGCGGCGTGGTGTGGAGCGACGGCACGCTGCGCGCCGAAAGCGACGAGCCCACTTACCAGCCGCTGCACTGCCAGGAGGATGTCGAGGGGCTGCTGCGCACCCGTTCGATCCGGTTCGAGGAAGCGAGCAGCGCGCTGCTGCCCGCGAGCCGCATCCTGCTCGACGAGGTCGCCGAGGCGCTGCGCCCCTGCCTCGGTTCGATCATCGCGATAACGGGCCACACCGACAAGGCTGGCACCGAACCGGGCAATCTGGCGCTCAGCATGGAACGCGCGCGCGTGGTCCGCGAAGCGCTGGTCCGCCGCGGGATCCCGCGCGATGGCCTGCGCGCCAGCGGCGTCGGCTCGAGCCGGCCGGTCGAAGGCCTCGCGCCCAGCGATCCGGCCAACCGCCGGATCGAATTCTCGGTCATCCGTACCGAACCGCTGCGCCCCACCCCCGTTGACACGCCCGGAGCCCGCTGATGCCGCTGTGGTTCGAACTGGCTTCGCTGATGCTCGCTGCCTATGGTGCCGGGATCGGCATCGGCTGGGCGCTGTGGGGCCGCCAAGACCAACATGAGGAATAGACCATGAGCGAATTGCTTCAGACCTATTGGCCGCTGATCGTCGCCGCGCTGCTGCTCGGCCTGGTGATCGCCTGGTATCTGTTCAGCGCCTCGCGCAAGACGCGCGTCAGCGGCACGAGTGGCGACGTGCTCGACGAAGGCGCCGCCCCCGCTCAGCGCAACAAGGCGCTGATCGACAGCGCGCCCGCCGCCACGCCGATGCAGCCGGCTGCGGGCATTCCGGCCGAACCCGCCGCACCTGCCGCAGCCACCGCCCCGGCTGCCGCCACCCCCGCCCCGGAAAAGCCGGCAGCCCCGCCCGCTGCCAGCGGCGCGGACGACCTTACCCGCATCAAGGGCGTCGGCCCCAAGCTCAGCAGCACGCTGAACGCGATGGGGGTCACCTCCTTCGCGCAGATCGCAGCTTGGGACGAGGCCGAGATCGACCGGATCGATGCGCAGCTCGGCCGCTTCCAGGGCCGTATCCGCCGCGACGACTGGGTCGGCCAGGCAAGCCTGCTGGCCGCGGGTGACGACAGCGGCTTTGCCCAGCGCTACGGCAAGCTGTCCTGACTTCCAGACTGAACCCCGGAACGATTCCTCTCCTGCGGTATTTTCCTACTTGGGTCGCATACGAGGAGAGCCAGGATGGGACAGCAATTGCGAGTGCTCGTTGCCGAGGATGAACCGATCGTCGGTTTCGACCTGTGCGACACGGTGGCCGAAGCCGGTTACATGGTCGAAGGTCCGTTCGACGAAATTTCGTCCGCCATGCTGTCCTTCCAGAAATGCAAGCCTGACATCGCCATCCTCGACGTCCAGCTGGGTGATGGCATAGTCTATCCGCTGGCCGAACAGATGATGGCGGAGAACGTCCCCGTCATTTTCCATTCGGGCCGGCTGTCCCCCGATGAGGTTGCGCTCCGGTTCCCGCATGCGCAGGCGCTGTCCAAGCCCTGCCCGCCAGCCGAAATGATCGACTCGATCCAGCGCGCCGCCGCAAAGGCCTGACCCCAAAGACTAGCTGGAACCACTGCGGCTTGCGATCCATTCCTTGGGCATACCCCCGCCCAACAAAGGAATTCGCCAATGTCGCTTCCCACCATGATCGCCGCCCACCCGCAGGTGGAAAATGAGACCGAGGAACTGGTCACCGCTGCACGGCACGCCATGCTGTGTTCGCTGTTCTGCACCAGCTGCGCCGATGCCTGCGTGGCCGAGGACATGGACATGGCGCAGTGCATCCGCAACTGCCTCGACTGCGCCGATGTCTGCGCCGCGACCGCGCGGCTGGCCGTTCGCCGGACCGCGCAGAATATCGATGTCCTGCGCGCGCAGCTCGAAGCCTGCATCACCGCCTGCGAAACCTGCGCCGCCGAGTGCGAAAGCCATGACAATCCGCACTGCTCGCTGTGCGCCAAGATGTGCCGCGAATGCGCGGAAGATTGCCGCAAGGCGCTGCCGCTGGTGAAGTGAGCCTTCGCGGCCCGCGCGGGTCTTGCCCCGCGCGGGCAACCCTGCCAGTGGCTGGGTTGGAAAAGAGGAGACCACATGGCCGGAATGGTGCCTTTCGCCTGGGACGATCCGTTCAATCTCGACGCGGAACTGACCGAGGAAGAGCGGATGATCCGCGACGCTGCCCACGCTTTTGCGCAGGGTGAATTGCAACCGCGGGTGATCGAGAACTTCAGCAACGAAGTCGACGATCCCGAGCTGTTCCCGATGATGGGCGAAGCCGGCCTGCTGGGCGCCACCGTGCCCGAGGAATACGGCGGCGCGGGTGCCAGCTATGTGGCCTATGGGCTGATCGCGCGCGAGATCGAGCGGGTCGACAGCGGCTATCGTTCGATGGCCTCGGTCCAGTCGAGCCTCGTGATGTATCCGATCCATGCCTACGGCTCGGAAGAACAGCGCAAGAAGTACCTGCCCGGCCTCGCCAGCGGACAATTGATCGGCTGCTTCGGCCTGACCGAGCCCGACGCGGGCAGCGATCCGGGCGGGATGAAGACCACGGCCAAGAAGGTCGACGGCGGCTACGTCATTTCCGGTTCCAAGACCTGGATTTCGAACGCTCCCTTCGCCGATGTCTTCGTCGTCTGGGCGAAGAGCGAAGCGCATGGCGGCGGTATTCGCGGTTTCGTGCTCGAAAAGGGCATGAAGGGCCTCAGCGCCCCCAAGATCGAAGGCAAGCTGAGCCTGCGCGCCTCGACCACCGGCATGATCGTGATGGACGAAGTCGAAGTGGGTGAAGACGCGCTGCTGCCCGAAGTGCAGGGCCTCAAGGGTCCGTTCGGCTGTCTCAACCGCGCGCGCTACGGCATCAGCTGGGGCGCGATGGGTGCGGCCGAGTTCTGTCTCCACGCCGCGCGCCAGTACGGGCTCGACCGGCACCAGTTCGGCGTGCCGCTGGCAAGCAAGCAACTCTACCAGCTCAAGCTTGCCGATATGGTCACCGAGATTTCGCTGGGCCTGCAATCCTCGTTGCGCGTCGGACGGCTGATGGACGAAGGCAAGTTCGCTCCCGAGATGATCAGCATCGTCAAGCGGAACAATGTCGGCAAGGCGCTCGATATCGCGCGCAAATCGCGCGACATGCACGGCGGCAACGGCATCTCGGAAGAATACCAGGTGATCCGCCACATGGTGAACCTCGAGACGGTCAACACCTATGAGGGCACGCATGATGTCCATGCGCTGATCCTCGGCCGGGCAATCACGGGGATTGCCGCGTTTTGACCCAACCGGCTCGGGCTGACCTGTCCTACAATGCGGCCTTGTGCCAAAAGCTGGTCATGCCCCGTTCCCGCACTCGTACCGCTTGCGCCCGCAATCTGCCGCGGGTGCGGGCGGCAGGTTTTTTCCGCTTGTACCGTGTAACACCCGGTCCATGTCGGGGAAGCACACAGGGCCATTCCAACACTCGCGCAAGATCGGGAGTCGCAGCATGATCCGTCTTCACGGCTACTATCGCAGCTCGACCAGCTATCGCCTGCGCATCGCGCTTGAGCTGAAGGGGCTGGCTTACGAATACGTCCCGGTAAACCTGCTCGAAAGCGAACAGAAAGGTGACGCTTTCACCAGCCGCAACCCTTTCGGTTCGGTCCCGCTGCTCGAGGTCGACGGCAAGGATTACGTCCAGTCGATGGCGCAGCTCGAATGGCTCGACGAGGCCTATCGCGACCAGCCCTTGCTGCCTGCCGATCTCGAGCATCGCTACGTTGCGCGCGAACTGGCTTATGCCATTGCCACCGAACTGCACGCGCCGCTCAACCTGCCCGTGCTCAAGTATCTCGCCAATGAATACGACAAGTCGCAGGACGAAATCGGCGTGTGGTACCGGCACTGGCTGGCGCGCACGCTCGATCCGCTCGAGGCGCGGCTCGCGCAGCTGAATACGGGCGACTTCCTGTTCGCCGAACCGGGCTTCTTCGAAGTGTGCCTGCTGCCGCAGGTCTACAATGCCCGCCGCTTCGGCTTCGACTTCACCGACAAACCCCACACCACCCGGATCGAACAGGCCTGCCTGGCGCTGCCCCCCTTCCAGCGCGCGCATCCGGACAACCAACCAGACAATCCAGAGAGGAAACAAGAGCTATGAAACTCGCCACGCTCAAGGACGGTACCCGCGACGGCAAGCTCGTGGTCGTGTCCAAGGACCTCACGCGCTACTGCGCGGCGGACAACATCGCCCCGACGCTCCAGCATGCGCTCGACAATTGGGCAGAGATCGCCCCGCGGCTCGAGGCGCTCTATACCGATGTCCAGCACGAAGCCGTGCCGTGCGAACGGTTCCACGAACGCGAGGCGCATTCGCCGCTGCCGCGCGCCTATCAATGGGCCGACGGCTCGGCCTACATCAACCATGTCGAACTGGTCCGCAAGGCGCGCGGCGCCGAAGTGCCCGAGAGCTTCTACCACGACCCACTGATGTACCAGGGCGGCAGCGACAGCTTCCTCGCCCCGCGCGACGACATCCCGCTGGGCGACACCAAGTGGGGTTGCGACATGGAAGGCGAGATCGCGGTCATCACCGACGACGTGCCCATGGGCGTGTCCAAGGACGATGCGGCCGATCACATCAAGCTGGTGATGCTGGTCAACGACGTCAGCCTGCGCGGCCTGATCCCGGGCGAACTGGCCAAGGGCTTCGGCTTTTTCCAGTCCAAGCCGGCCAGTGCGTTCTCACCCGTGGCGGTGACGCCCGACGAACTTGGCGATGCATGGTCCGGCAGCGTCATCCATCTGCCGCTGATGGTCGATTACAACGGCCAGCCCTTCGGCCGCGCCAATGCCGGCATCGATGCCACCTTCAGCCTCGCCGATCTCGTTGCGCATGCCGCGAAGACGCGCACGCTGTCCGCAGGCACGATCATCGGCTCGGGCACGGTCTCGAACCAGGGTCCCGATGGCGATCCCGGCAAGCCGGTGGCCGAAGGCGGGCTCGGTTACAGCTGCATCGCCGAAATCCGCATGATCGAAACCATCGCCAAGGGCGAGGCGAGCACGCGCTTCATGGTGCCGGGCGACACCGTCCGCGTCGAGATGAAGGACAAGGAAGGTCATTCGATCTTCGGCGCGATCGAGCAGACGGTGGTCGAAACCTGACGCCACCGCTTCTTTCGGAAGTTTCACCATGTCCCGGACACCGCAACGCGTGCGTCGCTGGAAGCTGGCGCTCGGCCTGATCGCCGCTGCAACGCTGGCGCTCGTGCTGCTGGTCACGAGCAGCCAGCCATGGGTGGCGGAATCGCGGCACGCAAGCGCCGAGCAGGTCGCGGCGGCGCGGGCACTGGCGAACGAGGCACGCAAGAGCCGCGAGAGCCGCGAGCCGGTGGCGATCGAAGTCGATGCTGCCGAACTCGAGGCGATCTCGGCCATGGTAACGCAGGGTTTCGCCCCCAATCGCTTCGAGGCGGCGGTAAAGGACGGCGAACTGACGCTGACCGGAAGCCGCCCGTTCCTCTTCCGCTGGATCAACATCCGCGCCGAAGCGAGCGGCAAGAGCACGGGCATTCCCCAGTTTGCCGTGCGCATCGGCGCCGTCCCGCTGCCGCGCTGGCTGTCCGACTGGGCACTCGCGCGGATCCAGCAGCGCATGGCGGACCAGGGCGGAACGCTGCCGCCGGTGGACACCATCGTTCGCTCGATGACGATCGGGGAAGACAGACTGACCGCGCGCGTGCTGGTGCCGCAGGGCAGCCTCCTCGCGCATGCCCGCGCAACCGGGACGCCGCCGATCGACGAGGATGCGGTCGCGGCGGTGTACTGCCGTCTCACGCGGACGGACGAAGCGCAGCCCGAGCCGCTGCTGGCGCGTCAACTGGGACGGGCATTGGCGGCCACCGAACCGACCAGCGAAGGGCACGGGGCCGCGCTCGTCGCACTGGCGCTGTTCACTGCGGGACCCGAAGCCCGCGAACTCGCAGGCGATCGCGTCGCGCTGGGCGATTGCAGCGGTCCTCCCGCACGGCTCACGCTGCAGGGGCGCGAGGACTGGGCCAAGCACTGGGCGCTGTCCGCCGCGCTCGAAACCGCCGCGGGCAGCCGGATCAGCACCGCGATCGGCGAATGGAAGGAACTTGCCGATACGCTGGCCAAGGGGCCGCTGCTGGCGCCCAGGGACCCCAGCGGCTTCTCCTTCGTCGACTTAGCTGCCGACCGTTCGGGCATCATGACCGCGCAGGCACTGCTCGATTCCGCGCGGCTTGAAAGCGCCCGTGCCCGGCTGTTGCGAGCCAGCGAAGCCGACCTCCTGCCCGCCGCTACGCTCGAGCTGAGCGATGGCCTGACCGATGCCCAGTTCGCGCGACGCTATGGGGCAACCGACGATCCGCGCTTCGCCGAGAAGGTGAAACAAATCGACGCGATGCTGCGGCAGGGCGGGATCGGCAAATAACGCCACCCCGCCCTGCGCGCGATCCGCTTACATCGAGCGGGCGATGACCATCTTCATCACTTCGTTCGATCCGCCGAAGATGCGGGTGATGCGGCTGTCGCGGTACATCCGCGCGATCGGGTAATCGTTGATGAAGCCCGCGCCGCCGTGGAACTGCAGGCACTTGTCGACCACTTCGCCCTGCAGTTCGGTGACCATGTACTTGGCCATGCAGGCGGTCGGCACGTCGAGCTCGCCCTTGAGGTGCTTGGCGATGCAATCGTTGACGAATACGCGCGCCGCCGTGCCGCGCGCGTTGAGATCGGCCAGCACGAATTGAGTGTTCTGGAAATCCCAGATTGTCTGGCCGAACGCCTTGCGGTTCTTGACGAACTCCATCGTGACCTCGAGCGCCTTCTCGATCCCGGTCATCGCGCCCATGGCGATGATCAGCCGTTCCTGCGGCAGTTCGCCCATCAGCTGGTAGAAGCCCTGGCACGAAGACATCGTCGAAGAAGAGTTCGGAGGTATCCGCCGCGTCCATCCCGACCTTGTCGAGCTTCTTGCCGCGCTGGAAGCCTTCGGCGCCCTCGGTCTCGAGCAGCATCAGCGAGATGCCCTTGGCGCGCTCGTTCGGATCGGTCTTGGCGACGACGATGATGAAATCCGCCGTCTGGCCGTTCGAGATATAGGTCTTGGCCCCGTTGATACGGTAGCCATTGCCATCCTTGAGCGCAGTGGTGGTGATGCTCTGGAGGTCCGATCCGACCCCCGGCTCGGTCATCGCGATCGCGCTGACCAGTTCGCCGGTCACCAGTTTGGGCAGGTATTTCTTCTTCTGCTCTTCGGTGCCATGACGCACCAGATAGGGCAGGATCACTGTGTTGTGCAGGCTGGCGGCGAAGCCTTCGACGCCATGCTTCGCTTGCTGGTCGATCACCACCATGTCGTGGCGGAAATCGCCGCCATGGCCGCCGTATTCCTCGGGCACGGAAACGCCCAGCAGTCCGGCTTCGCCAGCCTCGTTCCAGAATTCGCGTTCGACCTGGCCATCCTCGCGCCATTTGAGCACACGCTTCTCGGGCGCATGCTGCTGGTAGAACTTGCCCACCGCATCGGCGAAGATGGCAATTTCCTCGTCATCCATGAATTCGGGCTGGGGTACGTTGATCGCTGGCATCTTTCGGGTCCTCTCGAATGTCTTTCTGCGGGCCGAAGGGTCTTACTTGCCCTTCCAGTTCGGCGCGCGTTTCTCGGCAAAGGCGGCTGCGCCTTCGCGGGCGTCCTCGGAAACGAAGACGGGGGCGATAAGCTGGGTCTGGCGCTTGTAGCGTTCGTCCATCGGCCAGCCGCGCGATTGCTTGATCACCTGCTTCGACACGCGAACGGCGAGCGGGCCGTTGGCAACGATGCTCTTGGCCAGTTCCTTGGCCCCGGCAAGCGCATCACCTTCGGTCACGCGATTGATCAGGCCGAGTTCGTAGGCGCGCGCCGCGTCGATGAAATCGCCCGTCAGCGCCAGTTCCATCGCGATCCGTTCGGGGATCTGGTCGGGCAGCATCATCACCCCGCCCGCAGCGGCAACGAGGCCGCGCTTCACTTCGGGAATGCCGAACTTGGCCTTGGCATTCGCGACGACGAGGTCGCAGGCGATCATCAGCTCGAGCCCACCGGCGAGAGCATAGCCTTCGACAGCGGCGATAAGCGGCTTTTCAGGCGGCTGCTGCACCACGCCGCCGAAGCCGCGCCCTTCGACGCTGGGCGACTCGCCGCGCAGAAATCCCTTGAGGTCCATCCCCGAACAGAAGGTTCCGCCCGCGCCGGTCAGGATGCCGACGCGCAGGCTGTCGTCATTGTCGAGCCGGTCCATCGCCGCGGCAATCGCTTCAGCGGCGGCCTTGGTCATCGCGTTCTTCGCGTCGGGCCGGTTGATCGTGACAATGAGGATGCCGTCCTCTTCGCTGGTCAGGACTTCATCGGTCATAACTGCTCTCTCCCATTTCAAATCGAAACTTGTCTTGCGCCCTTGCTGCGCGACGTTTACGCAAACGTCAACCGGCATTCGCCGCACGAAAAGACAAATCGAGAGGAGTCCGAAGCCATGGCCGAAGCCTATATCATCGACGCTGTCCGCACCCCGCGCGGGATCGGCAAACAGGGCAAGGGCGCCCTCGCCCATATGCACCCGCAACACCTTGCATCGACCTGTCTCAAGGCGATCAAGGACCGCAATGATCTCGACACGGCAACAGTCGACGACGTGATCTGGTCGGTGAGCACGCAGGACGGGATGCAGGCAGGCGACCTGGGTCGCATGGCCGCGCTCGACGCCGGCTATGATGTCACCTCTTCGGGCACCACGCTCGACCGGTTCTGTGGCGGCGGCATCACCAGCGTCGCGCTTGCCGCGGCACAGGTCATGAGCGGCATGGAAGATTGCGTCGTCGCCGGCGGGACCGAGATGATGAGCCTCACCGCGCAAATGTCGAAAGACAAGATGGCCGCCGGGCTCAAGCCGCCGATGATGGGCAGCTACAACGAGCGCCTGCAGCGCCTGCACCCGCAGAGCCACCAGGGCGTCTGCGGCGATGCGATCGCGACCATTGAAGGCTTTACCCGCGAAGAGCTCGACGAAGTCGGCTATCGCAGCCAGCAGCGCGCCGCGCAGGCCATTTCCGAAGGCCGCTTCGACAAGTCGGTCGTCCCCGTGAAGGACGACGACGGCAATGTCGTGCTCGACAAGGAAGAATATCCGCGCCCGCAAACCACGCGCGAGGGACTGGCCGAACTCGAACCCGCTTTCACCAAGATCGCCAATGTCCCGCTGGACAAGTCCGGCACCACATTCGCCGGATTGGTCAATGCGAAATATCCCGACGTCGAGATCAAGCATTTCCACCACGCGGGCAACAGCTCGGGCGTGGTCGATGGCGCCGCAGCGGTGCTGGTGGCGAGCAAGGATTACGCGGAAAAGCACGGCCTCAAGCCGCGCGCACGCATCGTCGCCACCGCGAACATGGGTGATGACCCCACGCTGATGCTCAACGCGCCCGTCCCTGCGGCCAAGAAGGTGCTCGAGAAGGCCGGTCTGACCAAGGACGACATCGACCTTTACGAAATCAACGAGGCTTTCGCCGTCGTCGCTGCCAAATTCGTCCGCGATCTCGATCTCGACTGGGACAAGGTCAACGTCAATGGCGGCTCGATTGCGCTGGGGCATCCGATCGGCGCGACCGGATCGATCCTGATCGGTACGATGGTCGACGAACTCGAACGCCAGAACAAGCGTTACGGCCTCGTCACCATGTGCGCTGCGGGCGGGATGGCCCCCGCGATCATCGTCGAACGGGTGGACGATTTCGTCGACTGATACGCCATAAGCATGCGCGCCCTCGCCTATGTCCGCGAAAGCGGCTAGAGGGCGCGCCATGCATTTTCTCGACCAAGCCAAGATCTACCTCAAGTCCGGCGCGGGCGGCCCCGGCGCCGTCAGTTTCCGGCGCGAGAAATATATCGAATACGGCGGCCCCGACGGCGGCAATGGCGGCAAGGGCGGCGACATCGTGTTCGAAGCCGTCCAGGGCCTCAACACGCTGATCGACTTCCGCTACGCCCAGCACTTCAAGGCCAAGCGCGGCAATCACGGCCAGGGCAAGGACCAGACCGGTGCCGGCGCGCCCGACCTCATCATCGAAGTCCCGGTCGGAACGCAGATCCTGAGCGAGGACAAGGAGGAGGTCCTGGCCGACTTCACCGAAGTAGGCCAGCGCATCGTCTTTCTCGAAGGCGGCATGGGCGGCCGCGGCAATGCCAGCTACAAGACCAGCACCAACCGCGCCCCACGCCAGCATCAGCCGGGAGAACCGGGTGAGGAAATGTGGGTCTGGCTGCGGCTCAAGCTGCTTGCCGATGTCGGCCTGCTCGGCCTGCCCAATGCGGGCAAGAGCACGTTCATCAACCAGGTTTCGAATGCCAAGGCCAAGGTCGGCCACTACGCCTTCACAACGCTTATCCCGAAACTGGGCGTGGTTACGCACAAGGGGCGCGAATTCGTGCTTGCGGATATTCCGGGGCTGATCGAAGGCGCCGCCGATGGCGCGGGGATCGGTGACCGGTTCCTCGGCCACATCGAACGGTGCCGCGTGCTGATCCACCTGATCGACATTTCGGGCGACGACCCGGCGGATGCCTATCGCACGGTCAATGACGAGCTGGCAGCCTACGGCAGTGGGCTGGCCGACAAACCGCAGGTGGTTGCGCTCAACAAGCTCGATCTTGCCGACGAAGAGCTCGGCGAGGCCTTTGCCGCAGAATTGCTGGCGGCGGGTGCCGACAAGGTGTTCCCGATTTCGGGGGCGACGGGTGCGGGCATTCCCGAGATGCTCGATGCGCTGCTCGGTTACCTACCCGATCGCACTGCGACCGAGACCAATGCGGCCGAAGTCGAGGACGCACCCGAAGACGGCGGGGAATGGTCGCCGATCTGAGGGCCGCGGCGCCGCACCAATCCCGACTAGCAAAAGCAATAGCGATGACGGCTTTCGCGGGGTCACCGCTTTGGTTAGGGCTGGCACCGTGAAACCGATCGCCTCACTTGCCGAGCTGTCCCGCGCCAATCGCCTTGTTATCAAGGTCGGTTCGGCCTTGCTGGTGGAACAGGGGCGACCGCGCAGCGCATGGCTTGCCACGCTGGCGGCGGAAATCGCCGCGCTGCGGCAGTCGACCCAGATTATCCTCGTATCCTCGGGGGCGATCGCGCTGGGTGCAGCGAAGCTCGGCCTACCGCATGGCGGCCGCGGCAGCCTCGCCGATGCGCAGGCGGCGGCCTCGGTCGGGCAGGTCGAACTGGCGCGGCTCTGGTCCGAGGCGCTGGGCGCGCACGCGATCACCGCAGCGCAAATGCTGGTGACCCTTGGCGACCTCGAAGACCGCCGGCGCTATCTCAACGCTTCGGCCACGTTAGGCCGCCTGCTCGAAGCGGGCGCCCTTCCCGTGGTCAATGAGAATGACAGCGTCGCGACCGAGGAGATCCGCTTCGGGGACAACGACCGCCTCGCCGCGCGCGTTGCACAGGCGGCAGGCGCCGACGCGGTGCTGCTGCTGTCCGATGTCGATGGCCTGTACGATCGCGACCCGCGCGAACCCGGCGCCGAACTCATCCCATGCGTCGAAGGCGTCACGCCCGAGATCATCGCCATGGCGAGCGGAGGCTCGGGATCGGGGCTCGGTTCGGGTGGAATGCGCGCGAAGCTGCAGGCGGCGCGTATCGCCGGACGCGCGGGTATCGCGCTGGCGATCGGGAACGGGACGCATCGCTCGCCTATCGCCCGCGTCTTCGAAAAGGACATCGGCACACTGTTCCTTCCCCAGCGCGACGCCAGCGCACGCGAGGCCTGGCTGGGTGGCAGGCTCGCCCCCGCGGGCGTGATCACCGTCGACGCAGGTTGCGCTGCCGCGCTCGAGAACGGTGCCAGCGTGCTGGCGGCGGGAATTGCAGAGATCGCGGGTGAATTCGGTCGCGGCGATCTCGTTGCAATCCATGGCCCCAATGGCGCGCGGTTCGGCCAAGGACTGATCGAATACACGGCCGGTGAATGCCGCGCGATCCTCGGCCTGCGCGAAGACCAACAAGCCGCGAAGCTCGGCTACGCCCCCCGCGCCGCCGTGATCCACCGAGACCACATGGTGCGAACATGACGATCGCGCTGACCGGAGCCACCGGCTTCGTCGGGCGGGCAGTGCTCGACGAAGCCCAGCGGCGTGGCGTGACCCTGCGCGCGCTGACCCGCCGCGAACAAGTTGCACGCGAAGGCGTGCAATGGGTCACTGGTACACTCGCCGACAACGGGGCGCTCGCTCATCTGGTCGAGGGCGCCGAGGCGGTGATCCATGTCGCCGGGCTTACCAACAGCCCCGACCCGGCCGATTTCCACGAGGCCAATGTCGTGGGCACGCAAAAGCTGCTCAAGGCGTGCAAGGCGGCTCGAGCCAGGCGGTTCGTCTTCGTCTCCTCGCTGTCGGCACGCGAACCACGGCTGTCGCAATACGGCCATTCGAAGGCGGAGGCGGAGGCAATCGTGCAGTCCAGCGGGCTCGACTGGACGATCGTCCGCCCGCCGGGTGTCTACGGCCCGCGCGACATCGATTACTTCGAGATGTTCCGCAGCGCTCGGCTCGGCCTGGTGCCGCTGCCCCCGCGCGGGGCAAGTTCGATCATCCATGTCGATGATCTTGCAAGGCTGTTGCTCGATCTCGTCGACGCTCCACCCGCACTGGTGCGGCGCAAGACCTTCGAACCCGATGACGGGCGCGAGGGCGGCTGGTCTCACAGCGAATTGGCGCAGGCGATCGGCACTGCAGTCGGACGCCGGGTGTTCGCACCGCACCTGCCGCGCTCGTTGCTTTTTGCGGCCGCGCGCGCCGATCGCTTGCTGCGCGGCGACAAGGCACGGCTAACCGCCGACCGCGTCGGCTACATGACGCATCCCAACTGGGTCGCGCGCTCGGCAATGAAAGTCCCGGAGACGGTGTGGGCCCCGCGTATCCGTGGCGAGGAAGGGCTCGCCGCGACCGCACGGTGGTATCGCGCACAAGGGTGGCTCTGAATCGCTGGACATTCGCGCGCGTTTTCGCGAAAGGCGCGATTGGTCACGGGCCGGCTTAGCTCAGTTGGTAGAGCACCTGATTTGTAATCAGGGGGCCGCGGGTTCGAATCCTGCAGCCGGCACCATTCCCCTTGCGGCAAGGATGCAGGGTAGTTCCCCTTAGAGGAAGGGTTCCTCGCCGGGCTTGTGGATGCCGCATTCGACCTTGTCCCAACCCGACCAGCGGCCCGCGCGGGGATCCTCGCCCTCGCCGACCTGGCGGGTGCAGGGTGAACAGCCGATGCTGGGAAAGCCGCGATCGACCAGCGGGTGGCGCGGCAGATCGTGGGTTTCGAAATAGGCCGCGATGTCGTCCGCAGACCAGTCGATCAGCGGATTGATTTTGAGCCGGCCCTGCGAATCCGCGGTATCGACCTCGAAGCGCGGCAGATTGGCCCGGGTGGCCGATTGGAAAGCCTTGCGACCGGTGAAGCTCGCATCGAATCCCGCAAGCGCTTTTTCGAGCGGCTTGACCTTGCGTAGCTCGCAGCAACCATCCGGGTCGTAGGACCAGCGCAGCCCCGTCTCGTCGCGCGACTGCAGATCCGCGATCTCGGGATAAAGATCGACCCGGTTGAGCCCGAGCCGGTCGGTCAGCTCGTCGCGATAGGCCAGCGTTTCGGGAAAATGCTTGCCGGTATCGAGAAACAGCACCGGAACCGTAGGATCGACCTGCGCGATCAGGTGCAGCAGCACAGCGCTTTCCGCCCCGAAGCTGGACACCACCGCCATATCGCCCACGAGGCTGCCCTCGATCACCGCGCGCAGCCATTCCTCCGTCTCGGTCCCGCGGAACATGCGGTTGAGGCGGATGGCGTCCTGCTCGGTGAAGCGGGGCCCCGTGTCGATCCGGTTGATGGCGCGCACCTCGTTCATGCGTGCCGCTTGGTCCAGATCGGCGTGCGATCGTCGGCCGCGTCCTGATAGACTTCGGGCCAGCGATCGAACGCCGCCTGGACATCGTCCTTGTCGAGTTGCTGGTCGGGTTCGAACGCATCGAAACCGCAACGCCGCATATAGGCGAGCTGGTCGACCAGCACGTCGCCCACCGCACGCAGTTCGCCTTCGTAGCCGGCTTCGCGCAGGATGCGCGCGGAAGAATAGCCGCGTCCGTCACCGAAGGCGGGGAAGTTCACTTCCACCAGCGACAGGCGGCCGAGGTGTGGAAGCAGTTCGCGCGCGTCGTCGCCCGGTTCGATGCGGACGGCGGCGGCATTGGACTGGTCGAGGAAAGCGTCGACCGTAACTGCGGGATGATCGACCGGTTGGTCGTCGCGATAGCGCAGCGTCTCAGCCATAGAGCGCCTCCTTGAAGGGGTTCATGCCGATCCGGCGATAGGTATCGAGGAAACGTTCGCCGTCCTGGCGCTCGCTTTCATAGACATTGGTCACGGTCTCGACCGCATCGACGATGCCATTCTCGTCGAAGCCGGGGCCGGTGATCTTGGCGAGACTGACGTCTTCCGCCTCGCTGCCGCCGAGTAGCAATTGGTAATTCTCGACGCCCTTACGATCAACGCCGAGGATACCGATGTGGCCGGCGTGGTGATGGCCGCAGGCGTTGATGCAGCCCGAGATCTTGAGCTTGAGTTCGCCCAGCGTCCCGGTCTTGCCATTGGCCGCGAAGCGTTCTGAAATGCGCTGTGCGATCGGGATCGATCGCGCGTTTGCGAGGCTGCAGTAGTCGAGCCCCGGGCAGGCGATGATGTCTTCGACCGTGTCGAGATTGGGACTGCCCAGCCCGGCCTCGTCAAGCGCGGTCCACAGTGCATGCAGATCGGCCTTGCGGACATGCGGCAACACGATGTTTTGCGTGTGCATCACGCGCAGCTCGTCGAAGCTGTAGTCCTTCGCCAGATCCGCCATCAGCCGCATCTGTTCCGCGGTTGCGTCGCCGGGAATCCCGCCGACCGGCTTCAGGCTGATAACGGCCGAAACGTAACCGGCTTCCTTGTGCGCCACGGTGTTGCGATCGACCCAGACGGCGAAATCCGGATCGCTGCGATCGACTTCCTCCGGCGCCCCTGCTTCGAACAGCGGGTCTTCGAAATAGGTGCGGATCCGCTCAAGCTCCGCGAAGGGCGGCTCGACGCCTTCTTCGAGCAGATGCGCATATTCGGCCTCGACCTGGCGGGTGTATTCCTCCGCGCCCATCTCGTGGACCAGGATCTTGATCCGCGCCTTGTACTTGTTGTCGCGGCGCCCGTGGCGATTGTAGACCCGAAGGCAGGCCTCGGCATAGGTCACCAACCGGTCGAGCGGGACGAACGCGTTGATGCAGGGGGCCACCATCGGCGTGCGTCCCATGCCGCCACCGACGTAGAAAGCGGCGCCCAGCTCGCCCGCATCGTTCTTCACGATCTGGATGCCGATATCGTGCAACCGCATGGCTGCACGATCGGTGTCGCTGGCGATCACCGCGATCTTGAACTTGCGCGGCAGATAGCTGAATTCCGGATGGAAGCTAGACCACTGGCGCAGCAATTCGGCATAGGGCCGCGGATCGACGATTTCGTCTGCGGCGGCACCTGCGAAATGGTCCGAACTGATGTTGCGGATGCAATTGCCGCTGGTCTGGATGGCGTGCATCTCGACCTTGGCGAGATCGGCCAGGATATCGGCCGCGTCTTCCAGCTTGATCCAGTTGTACTGGATGTTCTGGCGCGTGGTGAAGTGGCCGTAACCGCGGTCGTACTTGTCCGCGATATCGGCCAGCGCGTGCATTTGGAGGCTGTTCAGCGTACCGTAGGGGATGGCAACGCGCAGCATGTAGGCGTGCAGTTGCAGGTAAAGCCCGTTCATCAGCCGCAGTGGCTTGAACTGGTCTTCGGTCAGCTTGCCTTCGAGGCGGCGGCGGGCTTGGTCGCGGAATTCCTCGACGCGGGCATCGACCATCGCCTGGTCGTATTGATCGTATTTGTACATCAGATCACCCAGTTGCCGATTTCGGGATCGGCGGGCTTGAGGGTCAGGTCGGGGCGGACGGTCGGGCCGAGAGCGCGCACGCGTTCCTTGATGTGCGCGGGCCGCGGGCTGCCCTCGTGCAGTTCGGCGTCGACGGCATAGGGCGAATTGACACGTCGCGAAGCCTCTTCGCGGCGGGCGATCTCGTCTTCGCTACCTGCCACATCGGCCGCATCCTCGACGTGGATCGACCAGTCGCTGCCGGTCCACCAGGTCACCGCGCCGGTCTTCAAATCGTTTCCGGTAAGCAATCTCATCGTGCCGCCTCCTGCGCGGCGACCGCCAGGGCGACATCGTCGCGCGCGGTCACTTCACCAATCACGATCAGCGCAGGGCTGACCACCTTTTCATGTTCCACCAGATCGGGCAGCCCGGCGAGCAGGCCGCGCAGCACACGCATTTCGGGCCGCGTACCGTTTTCGATGACCGCCACCGGCATGTCGGGCGAAAGCCCGTCTTCCATCAGCTTCTCGGCAATCAGCGGCGCGGTCTTCACGCCCATGTAGATTACCAGCGTTCGGCCCTTGCCCGCGAGCCCGGCCCAATCCTGATCCCTGAGCCCCTTGCACTGTCCCGCGACGAAACTGACGATGCTCGATGCGTCACGGTGCGTCAGTGCGATTTGCGCCGCGGCCGCCGCGCCATTGGCGGCGCTGATACCCGGGACCACTTCGACCGGAACACCCGCGGCGCGGGCAACTTCGGCTTCCTCGCCGCCGCGCCCGAAAATGAACGGGTCGCCGCCCTTGAGACGCACGACATCTTCGCCCGAACGCGCGATCCGCACGAGCAGGGCGCTGATGTCTTCCTGCGGCAGCGTATGATGCGAACGGCGCTTGGCCACCGAGATCAATTCGGCATCCTTGCGCGCGAGCGCCATGATCGCGGGGTCGACGAGCCCGTCGTGCACGATGGTGCGCGCTCGCTCGATCAGCCGCGCTGCACGGATCGTCAGGAGGTCGGGATCGCCCGGCCCCGCGCCGACGAGATAGATGGTTCCGGTCTTTGCCATGCGTGCAAGATGCGGGGACGCAGCCGCTGGCGCCAATCAGAATGCGTGTCCGACAAGGAAGACGAGATTTTGAAACCGGCGCTGTGCGCGCGGAAAACTAATCTTTCGCGCCCGATTGCGGCTCGCGGCGCTCGGCGAGCAGTTCGACCAGCCGCTCGAGCTGATCGCTGCCGCGCAGGTGAATGTCACGCTGCGGGAAGGGAATCTCGATCCCGTTGTCCTTGAACAGCCACCACAGCTTCTTGAGCACGGCGCTGCGAACGTTGCCGACGCCTTCTTCGGGATCCTTGATCCAGCAGTGGATCACGAAATTGACCGAATTGTCGCCATATTCGCTCATCCACACGGTCGGCGGCGGGGCGCTGAGCACCCGGTCGGAACTGCGCGCGGCCTCGAGCATCAGTTTCTCGGCCAGCTTCATGTCGGCCTCGTAGCTGACGCCGACCGGCACCTGCATGCGCACGTTCTTCGATGAATAGGACCAGTTCTCGACCTGGTTGATCATCAGGTTTTCGTTCGGGATCAGATATTCGCGCTGGTCGCGCGTGGTCACCGAAACCGCCCGGATGCCGATCTTGCGGATCTGGCCGAAGCTTTCGTTGCCCGCGAGATCGGCGACCGCAATGACGTCGCCCGGCTTGATCGAGCGGTCCATGAGCAGGATGATCCCCGCGATCAGATTGCCGAAAGTCTTCTGCAGGCCGAAACCGATCGCCAGGCCGAATGCACCCGAGAACACCGCCAGCGCGGTCAGGTCGATCCCCAGCAGGTCGATGCCGATGAAAAAGGCTGCGGCCCACACGATGATCGTGACGATCTTCTCGACGAGCAATTGTTGCGCATCGTCGAGCCGGGTCATGCGCTTGACGAGCCGGCGTGCCATGCGGCTGGCGAACCACGCGAATACGAGAACCCCGACGATCACCGCACTGACGATCAGCACGTCGAACAACGAAATGCGGAAATCGCCCAGCGAAAGCGCCACCTTGTCGACCGTGTCGATGACCGAGCCGACGGTTTCACTCTGCGAACTGAGCGCTTCCTTGGCCCCCTCCGCCGCCGCGACCGAGCTTTCCTCCTCCACCGGTTCGGCGAGGCTCCATGCCGGTTCGACGGGTGCTGCCTCGGTCGTCGGCTCTGCGGTCGGGGGTGTCGGGCCCTGCACGTTCATCCTTCGTTGAATGCCGCGAACCCGCGCTCGAGGTCGGCGATCAGATCGTCCTTGTCTTCGAGCCCGATCGATAGCCGGATGGCATGGCGATCCTCAACCCCCCAGCCCGCTTTCGGCCAAGCCATCCGGCTGCGCACCGGTTCGACATCGAAGGGCAGCGCGAGGCTTTCGAACCCGCCCCAACTGTACCCGATGCCGAACAGGTCGAGCCGGTCGACCAGTCGGCAGCGTGCCGCGTCGTCCCCGCCGCGCAACACGAAGCTGAACAGGCCGCAGCCGCCGTTGAAATCACGCTGCCAGAGGGCGTGGCCGGGCGTTCCGGGGAGCAGCGGCGAGAGGACATGCGCGACCTCCTCGCGCTCGGCCAGCCAGCCGGCGATGGCGAGCGCACTAGCTGTCTCGCGTTCGAGCCGGACGCCCATGGTGCGCAGTCCGCGCAGGACGAGCGCGGCATCATCGGGCGAAACGACATGGCCAAGCTGCTGCGCGCCCAGACGCAGGCGGTGATACCAGCGCTCACCCGCGCTCGCCGCGCCCATCATGACGTCCGAATGCCCGCCGACATGCTTGGTCAGCGCGGTGATGGCGATGTCGCAGCCGCGTTCCAGTGCCGGAAAGCCAAGCGCCGTGGCCCAGGTGTTGTCGACGAGGCTGACAGCGCCTTTCTCGCGCGCGATCCGCGCCAGAGCCGGGATGTCGCAGACTTCCATGGTGAGACTGCCGGGCACCTCGAGCATGACCGCGCGGGTCCTGTCGCAGAAGGCAGCCTCATAGGCTTCGAGATCGAGCGGATCGAAGAAGCGATGCTCGATGCCGAACCCCTTGAGCAGGCCCGTGGCGACGCTGCGCGTAGGATCGTAGGCATTGTCGGCGACGAGCAGGACATCGCCGCTACGCAGCACGGCCAGCAACGCGGCCGACAAGGCGGCAAGCCCGCTGGGATAGAGCACGGTGCCCGCAGCCCCTGGTTCGAGCGCGGTCAGCGCCTCGCTCAGCGCCCATTGGGTGGGCGCCCCGCGGCGACCGTAGAAGAATTGCCCGTCACGGTTGTCCGCCTTGCGTTCGCGCAATTCGGCGCAGCTGGCATAGAGATGCGTGCTCGCGCGCCAGACGGGCGGATTGACCACCGCTTCGGCAAAAGCGCCCGAGCGTCCGCTGGTCACCAGACGGGTATCGCTTCGGAGGGTTGGATCGTCCTTGCCGGCCATTGCTACCCTGCCATCCCCTGTTGCTTGGGCATATCCGGATCGCTGCTCCACTCGAGCCAGCTGCCATCGTAGAGCGCAACATCGTCGCGACCTGCCAGATGGAGGGCGAAGGCAAGGACTGCAGCGGTCATGCCGCTGTTGCAGCTCGTGACCACCGGCTTTCCGGCATCGACCCCGCTTTCCGCGAAAATGGCCGCGATGTCCTGCGGTGCGAGATAGGTTCCGTCATCGGCGAACAGACGCGCGAAATGGACGCACCTGGCACCGGGGATATGCCCCTGTGAGCCGCTGCCTTCCTCGCCTGCGAAGCGTGCGGCATCGCGCGCGTCCACCACCTGCTCGCGCCCGCTGGTGCAATTGACAAGCATCTGCTGCTTGGACCGAACCATGCCGGCGGGGCCGGTGACGGGGAAATCGGCCGGGCTGGCATTCGCGCCGCCGCTGGCCAGAGGACGATCCTCCGCTTTCCATTTGCCCAGACCGCCATCGAGGATCGCAACCTGGGCAAAACCGTAAAGGCGAAAGATGAACCAGGCGCGCGCCGCGCTTCTGATCTGGCTGTCGTCATACAGGACTACACGGCTGTTCGCTCCGATACCCAGTTGGCCCAGCCGGGCGGCGAAGTGTTCCGCCGTGGGCAACGCCTTGGGAACGGGTGAAGCCGTATCGACGAAGCTCGCCAGGTCGAGAAAGCGCGCACCCGGAATATGCGCCTCGGCGAATTCCTGCGCCGATTTGCGCGGACTGTCCGGCAGATGCAGCGAGGCATCGAGCACGACCAGATCATCGGCAGCGAGCGCATCGGCAAGCCATTGGGTCGAAACGAGACTGTCCATCCCGCTTCGGTTAGCGGGCCGGTCGGGTGAAGTCGAGCTAAGCGATCTCGCGCTGCGCGATGGGAGCGTAGCTGCGCGGTCCCTCGTCCAGCCGGAAAGGCTGCAGGCGCCCGCCCTCCGGCGTCCCCTGTCCGACCACATAGGTCTTCACCACCGCATCGCTCTCGGCACGATCGATCCGCAGGCGAAGCAGCGGCACCAGCAGCGGAAAACGGCCCTGGCGGATGACATGCGCTGTCGCCAGCGGCATCTGTACCTGCCCGGTCAGCGTCATGCTCTGGCGCGGGGAGAGGCGCGCGACATCGTGCCGCTGCTCGAGCACGCTTTGCAGCGTTGCGACCTGATCTTCCATCGGCGCCTCTGCATGCGCCGACACAAGGTCGAGCCCCAATGCGAGCTCGGTCAGCGCGGCATCGGTGCGATTGATCAGCGTGACGCTGTATTTGAGCGTGGCATAGGCCGCGCTGCGAATGAGCTTCTCGTTCTCCAGCCGGATCTGAACCGCCTCGGCCAGCGGGAGTGCCTGCGCAGGGCCAGCACCGGCCACCACCGGGCGTTCTATCTCGGGCACCACGACGCTACGCCGCCGGCGCCATAGCAGGAGGCCCGCACCGAGAAGAGCAAGCGCCGCCGCCGCACCCGCCAGCCAGGGCCATCGCACGGGAGCTACTGCACTCTCGTCCGAACCCGAGTCCGCAGCGTCGTTCGCGGGGACAGCGGGATCGGGCTGCGCCACGGATGGCACGGACGTATCGCCCGGCTGTGCTTGCGACGGCGTCGGCGAAGGTACCGGCGGCGATACGGGGGCGGTCTCGATTGCCCGCGGCGTTACCGTCGGCAAAGGAACCGCGCGGGGTTCGGGCTGCACCGGCAGTGGTTCAGGACGCGGCGAATCGGCAGTTGGCGTCGGGGTCGGAGTCGGAGTCGGCGCATTGGCGGTCGATGGGGTCGGTGCAGGCGTGTTTACCGCCCGCGGCCTGATCTCGATCCCGCTGCGCGTATCGGCAGGCCCCTGCGCCTGCGGCGTCGCGCTCGGCGTCGGCGCGGGCTCGAGCGAGAAATCATTGACCGACTGCGCGAGTGCCGCGGCGGGCAGGAGCGCCGTCACGGCGGCCGGGAAGATACGGAAAGCAAAGGACATTGCGGGTCGTTTCGTGGGCAGTGCACCGCCACAGTGCGGAGCGGCGCTGAATAGGTACTGAAGCGTGCGCTTTAAAGCCCCGGCTTGCGCCGCGGGGCGCTTCGCGGCAGGAGCGCGGCATGAGCGACACACCCGCCCCCAAGTTTCTCGGCGCCAATACCGCGCTGCCCGCTTCCCCCGAAGAAGCCGAGCTCGACTATGTGCCCAACCCGCGCGCAGAGCAGCTCTATATGGTGCGCTTCGCCGCACCCGAATTCACTTCGCTCTGCCCCGTTACCGGGCAGCCCGATTTCGCGCATGTGGTCATCGACTATGCGCCCGGCGAAACCATCGTCGAATCGAAAAGCCTCAAGCTGTTCCTTGGCTCTTTCCGCAATCATTGCGGCTTCCATGAGGATGTAACAGTGGGAATCGGCCAGCGGCTGTTCGACGAGATGAAGCCCCGCTGGCTGCGAATCGGCGGTTATTGGTATCCGCGCGGCGGGATCCCGATCGACGTGTTCTGGCAGAGCGGCCCCCCGCCCGAAGGCCTATGGCTGCCCGATCAGGGCGTCGCCTCCTATCGCGGTCGCGGGTAAGCGACGCTGCGGTCGCGAGTACCCGGCCGCCCGCCAGTTCATTTCACCGCGAATGTGCGATTGCCGCCGCGCGGGCGCTCCGCCTGAAAGCTTGCGCCAAACGTAGCGTTAGGTTTCGTTTTGCAAGTCAATATTTGCCTGTGCCATCAGTGTCGCACGCCCACGTTCATACCCAGATGCATGACGCCAACGAAATTTCCTCTTCCCTTATAATCGCGTCATATCTGTCACTTAACCGGTAGAGCGAACCGTATCCTCGAACCGGAACGAAGTCTCTCGATCCAACTTGCATTGACGAACCTACTACGTGCGGCTACTCCGGGATCACAGCAGTGGAAGACTGCGACTGGAGGGAGATCGGAATGACTTGGGCATCGAAATGCAGCACTCTCGCATTGGTGGCCGCGATGGCAGCAGCCAGCCCCGCGCAAGCGCAGGATGCGGAGGGTGACGAGGGCGCCGCTTCGCAAAGCAACGAAAACCAGCTGACGACAATTGTCGTCACCGCGCAACGCCGCGAGGCATCGGTCCAGGATACTTCGGCCGCGATCTCGGCCTTTTCGGGCGATGCGCTGGAGGAAAACCGGACGCTGTCGTTCGAGGATCTCGCAGGGCAGGCGACCTCGCTGTCCTTTACCGCGCTGTCGCCGCTCGACCAGGAATTCAACATTCGCGGGATCACCAATACCCGCCTCGACTCGCCCTCTGCCGACCAATCGGTCGGGATCTTCGTCGATGACGTTTACGTGGGGCGTTCGGGCCTGTTCAACTTCGACCTGTTCGATGTCGATCGCGTCGAAGTGGTCCGCGGGCCGCAGGGCGTGTTGCTGGGCAAGAACGTGGTCGGCGGGGCGATCAGCATCTACAGCGCGCGCCCCGAATTTTCCTATGGCGGCAGCCTGACCGCATCCTATGGCAATTACGACGAGAAGCTGGTGCGCGGCCATGTGACCGGGCCGCTGTCCGAATCGGTCGCCGCCCGCCTCGCATTCCAGGTGCGCAACCGCGACGGTTTCAATCAGGACATCGTGCACGATGTCGATCTCGACAATGTCGACAGCGTCCAGCTGCGCGGGCAGGTGTCCTTCGAACCGCTCGATTCCGAGTTCACCGCGGTCATCATCGCCGATTACACCAATGACGATTCCAACGGGTTCCACTCGGTTGTGTTCGACGGCCCTGCCGCCGGCGCCGGTCCGTGGAGCACCGCACGGGCACAGGTCGCAGCACTGCGCCCCGAGGGCCTCGACGTGCGCGAAAGCCTGCCCGATTACCAGACCTACAAGGGCGATGTAGCGCCGACCCCGCAGCAGCTTCACCGCGAAGCCTTCGGCCTCGCGCTCAACATGTCCTACGATTACGGCTTCGCCACGCTGACCAGCGTGACCGGCTATCGCGAGGGCGAAGCGTACAGCGTCTACGACCAGACCGGGATCGGGCCGAGCAATCCCTTCGGCATTACCCTCCCGCTGCTGTTCCGCTCACCGGTGCGCGAGCGCGAGGAAATCAACCAGTTCACGCAGGAACTGCGGCTGGTCTCGCCCGAACAGGATGAACGCGGCTTCGACTTCATCATCGGCGGCTATTACCAGCACGACGAAGTGAGCAAGGACGACATTATCTCGTTCGAGATCGCCGTCCCCGCGATCCCCACGCTGAACGGCCAGTCCGCATGGTTCAACGAGGGCACCAACGAGGCTTTCGCCATCTTCGGCCAGCTCGGCTATCGCTTCAGCGAGAAATTCCGCGTGGTCGGCGGGGTCCGTTACTCACGCGACGAGAAGAGCGGCGTCGTTCGCGGGCTGGCGCTCGAGACGGGCGATCGCTTCACACCGAACGATCCGGTTCCGTCTTCGCCGCTGTCGCCGACCTATCCCGAAGGCGGCGGCTACACCACGTCCTATTCGGATAGCTGGGAAGAGCTGACCCCGCAGATCACCGCGGAATTCAAGCCGAATGACAACATCCTGCTCTACGGGACCTTCTCCACCGGCTTCAAGGGTGGCGGTTTCGAGGACGATCCGGCCAACCCGCTCGCCGCGCAGAGCAGCTACGACCCCGAAACGGTCGACAACATCGAGATCGGCGGCAAGTTCGAACTGTTCAACCGCGCCGCGCGGCTGAACATCGCCGGCTTCTCCATGCGTTACAAGGATCTGCAGGTCACGCAGACCTCGGATGTCTGCCTGTGCAATATCACCGACAATGCTGCCGATGCGAAAATCAAGGGCATCGAGGCGGAATTGCAGGTGCTGCCCTTCACAGGCCTGCTGCTGAGCGGTGGCCTGACCTTGCTGGACACCGAATATATCGAGTTCACCGACTCGGTGGGCAACGTCAATGACGGCAAGTTCCTCCAGCGCACGCCCGATTACCAGTTCAACGTCTCGGCACGATACACTACCGATCTGGGCAGTTGGACCGACGGCTTCTCGGCCAACCTCAGCTACAGCGAACAGGGTGGCATGAGCTGGAACCCCGAAGGCTCCGCGAACGAGGACGGCTACGGCCTGCTCGACGGTCGCATCTCGATCAGCCCCAACCCCGATCTCACCTTCTCGATCTGGGGCCGGAACCTGACCGACAAGCTCTACCGCACGAATGCGATCGCCTTTTTCGGCGATGAAACCTCGCGGCTCGGTGCACCACGCACCTATGGTGCGGAGATTTCGATCAACTTCTGATCGCCGGTTACCCCAAGGCGCGGGCAATCCTCTTCATGCCCGCGCCACCCCATAGAAAAGGGCCCGTAGTCGCGATGACTGCGGGCCCTTTCCCGTTGCGGCGCAGCCCGGTAATCAGCCGCGCTGGTAGGTCAGATCGTCGGGCGCCTTGCGCCCCATCACCATATCGGGATGGGTGGTATCGAAGGCCCCGAGGCACCAGGTCTCGGATGCCGGCGCGTCGCGGTTCCAGTCGAACACGGCACGCCGATGCGCGATCCGCCATTCTCCCTCGCGCCGCTCGAACCGGTCGAATGCGCGTGCGCCCGTCAGCGTGTCGAACTCCTCCCCGTCCTTGGGAAAGCGCGCGAAAGTAAGGATGTAGGTTTCGACAAAGGCGGTGTCCGACCCGTCGAATTCGATGTGCACATTGCCGATGAAATGCTGCATCACCGGCTGGTTCTGGCGCATCCGGCCGGCCGCTTCCTTCAGATACGGCACTGCCGGCCCGTTATAGGCGGGGCCATGCACTTCGATGGCATCCTCCCAATAGCAACTCAGAAGCAGCGCCTCGTCACCCCGGTCGATCCCGCGCGCGTAACGCATGATACAATCCGAAATGTCCTGGCGAGCGAGCATCGTCTCGATCGTATTGGCGTGGGCCATGTCAGCGCCTCCCGTCGGGATTGCGCAGCCCGGCGGCCATCGAGGCCTTGAGCGTGGCCGGGTCGCGCGCAAGGAAAGCGCGTACCGAGACCGCATGCGGATCGGTGTCGTGTTCCTCGATATTGTGCTCGACCGCCACGATGCCCGCCTTGCCAATGTCGCGCGGGGTCGATTTCTCAACCCAGGTGACATGCGCGGCCATGCGTGTGTCGACCGACCCGACGATCAGCGAATGCAGCGTGGTCCCCTGCAGCGCCAGTTCGGGCCGAAGGCAATCGCCCGCCGCACGCATGGCGAATTTCGACGGGCTGTATCCGCCCATCGACGGCACCGGCACGATGCCGCCTGCCGAAAGGACGTTGACTACCGCCCCGCCACCATTGGCCTTCAGTACGGGCGCAAAGGCGCGGATCATCCGCACGGGCCCGAGATAGTTGACCTCCATGGTCTGACGGATGTCGGCTTCGTCTTCCGCAGTCAGCAGCGTGTTGCCGAGATTGAATGCCCCGGCATTGTTCACGAGCAGCGTGAGGTCGGTGCATTGCCCCGCGGCCGCCGCGACCTGTTCGGGACTGGTGACATCGAGTTCGATCGGCGCCAGTCGGTCATCCGCCGAAGCCGCGGCTTCGGCATCGGCCATGCGCCGCGCGGCGACATAGACCTTGCCTGCGCCATGCGCGAGCAGCTCCTGCACGAATCCTTCGCCGATCCCGCGGTTCCCCCCGGTGACCAGCGCAACACAATTTTCGACCTTCATCCTACTCTCCCGTGATATCCTGATAGAAATCGGCAAAGGCGGCCTCGCCGCCTTGGTATCCGCGTGGTTCCGGCATTGCGGCGAGCGCGGAGGGAGCGTCGGGCGAGAAACGCATGGTCGCGCTTTCCATCGCCCGCGCGGCACGCACATGCCCGGCGCCTGCGACCCAGATCTCGCCCGAGCGATCGCATTCCGCGCTCGCCAGCCAGGCACACGCTTCTGCGGCGCCTTCGGGTGCGAGCAAAGGATCCGGCTCCTGGCCCGGTTGGGCCGTCATTTTCGTGGCGGCGTATGGCGCAAGGACATTCACGCCGATCGCGTCGCGCCGCAATTCGGCAGCGAGGCTCAGCGCATAGCCGTTGAGCGCGCCTTTCGAAGCTGCATAGGCACTGCGCCCGCGCACGCCGTGCAGCCCGCCGGTCGACGAAACGAACACGACACGTCCCGCAGGCGACAGGCGCAGGTGGGGCAGCGCGGCTTCGACGAGGCGATGGTTGGCGGTAAGATTGATCGCGAGCACCTGCTCTAGCTGTGTGTCGCCAGCGCCGACCTTGACCGCGGGGCCGCTGATCCCGGCGTTGAGCACCAGCGCGTCGAGCCGCCCCCAGCGATCGATCGCGGATGCGACGATGCTCTCGGCCGCCCCGGGGGCATCTACCGCATTCCCGTCGGTCATGGCCGTGCCGCCCACATCGGCGATCCGGCGCACCACTTCATCGGGAGTGAACGGACGATCCGCGTGCCGGCGATTGTTGACCACAACCGCGTTCCCCTTGGCCGCCAGTGCCTCCGCAAAGGCGGCCCCCAGGCCGTTTCCGGCCCCCGTCACTATTGCAATCCTGCCTGTCATGACGACAAGGCTAGACGGGTAGGTTCGATAATGAAAGCTTAAATCAAGCCGGGCCCTCATCGAGTTCGAAGGTCACGTCCTGCGGCCTGATCGGTTCGTGACAGCACGAGCACACGACCTGCGGATCGAGTGCCTTGCCGCAGCTCTTGTGGAAGAGCACGACCGGCGCGCCCTCGGGCGAGGCATAATAGCGATCGCCCCAGATCATCAGCATCAGCAGCACCGGGTAATATTCCACACCCTTGCGCGTCAGCCGGTATTGCGAACGCGAAGGTGCCTCGGGATCCGCCTGCTGGCGAATGACCCCGATCGATTCCAGCCAGCGCAACCGTTCGGCGAGGATATTCGTCGCCATGGCGGTGTCCTGGCGGATCTCGTCGAAATGGTTGAGATTGGTGAAGATCGACCGCATGATCAGGCTCGCCCAGCGGTCGCCCATCAGCTGCGCCGCCTCGTCCATCAGCGACGTGGCCGGTTCGGACGATGCCCGCTGCTGACGCCGGCGGCTGTACACCGGCGCCATCAGGCCCAAGCCGGGCCCTTCGCGCCATTCGACGTCGAACGCGCTGATCGTCTCGCCGCAGCTGCCGCAGACGGGTTCGGGGGTGAATACCTTCCCGCAGGTCTTGTGCGTCAGCTTCACCGAAATCTTGCCCGACTTCGCCCACTCGGTTTCCCAGCGCAGCATCATCAGCGAGGTCCAGTAGACATCGCGCCCCTTCTCGGTGAGCACATATTCCGAGCGCGGCGGGGCGTCGCTGTACTGGCGGGTCTTCATGAGCCCGGCCGCAACCAGCTTCTTGAGCCGCGAGCTGAGCAGCGCCTTGAGCAGCCCGGTGCGCTGGCGGAAGCCTTCGAAGCGCCGTTCCCCGAACCAGCTGGCTTCGAGAATAAGCAACGTCGGGGTGTCGCCGACTACTTCGAGGCTACGCCATATCGAACAGGTTCGAATCAGATTTGGAGCATTCATTGGGACCGTGGGTTAGCATGTCTTGCCGCCACGAAGAACAACGCAGCACCAATTGCATAGCCGAACGGTGCGACTATCGCCATTGCATTGCGAATACCATCCCCACCTGCGAAGAATGCATCGGCAAGCGCAGCGGTTACGCTTGGCCCCAGCCCGATGCCCACGGCATTGATGACGAAGACATAGGCCGCGGCGATCGTCGCCCGCATGCCCGCGGGGGCAATCTCCTGCAGCACGCTGGGCGCGGCGCTCACCACGGCGGCAGCGGCAGTAAAGAAGGCGACGAACAACAGGCCCGCAAGCCAGATATCAGGCACCAGCGGGAAAGCCATGGCAGGGATGGCCGCCAGCCCGACGGCCATTGCGCAGAAGCGCAGCCGCGCGGAAGGGACCCCACCCCCGATACGATCCATCACCGCCCCGCCACCGACCATGCCCAACAGTCCACCCGCGATCAGCATCGCTCCCGCGATATAGCCCGTCGTCGAAAGATCGGTCCCGAAGCCACGCATATACATGGCAGGCAGCCAGTTCACCGTGCCGAGCACCGACAGGTTGACCGCGGCAACCCCGCCGAACACCGACCAGTAGAAGCGCGACTTGCTACGCAGTTCGGCGCGCACCGCCGACCATGGCAGCGCCTCCGCCTTGGGCACGGGCTGTCCGGTGTGCTGCTGTTCGAGCGGGCGCGGATCCGGAATGAAGAGGAAAGCCAGCGCAATCAGCAATCCGGGCAGCCCGGCGATGATGAAAGCGAATTGCCACGGGCGGACCTCGCCGAACAGCGGCAGCACCATCGTGTCCGCTTGTGCCACCAGCGCGACCACCGCCCCGCCGATCATGAAGGCAAGCCCGGCGCCGGTGGCGCTGCCGAGGCCGAATATGCCCATCGCCAGCCCCAGTCGGCGTCGCGGAAAACTGTCGGCGATGATCGAATAGGCCGCGGGCGATAGCACCGCCTCGCCGACGCCGACCCCCATGCGCGCGATGAACAGGCCGATGAAGCTCGACGCCTGTCCGCAGGCAACCGTTGCAAGGCTCCAGGCGGTTATTCCGGCCGCAACCGCCTTGGTGCGATGCACCCGGTCTATCAGCCGCCCGATCGGGATCGAGGCGAGCGTGAAGAAGATCGCGAAGCTGAGCCCCTGAATGAGGCTGACCTGCGTATCGGTAATGTCGAGGTCGGCCTTGATCTGGTCGACCAGCAGGCCGACGATCATTCGGTCGATGAACGAGCAGATATAGGCGACGAAAAGCGCGGCGAGCGTGAGCCACGAGGCGAGCGGCGTCCGGATTGCGCGGGACGCCGGAAGCGCGATGTCAGAAATCGCCTTCGACCCCCATGGCCTCGAGCAATTCGGCGCGGTCGTAATATTCGCGCCACTCGGCGACCTTGTCGCCCTCGATCACCAGCACGCCGACCACCGGTACCTTACCGGCATGGCCCTTGAAGACGAATTCGTCCTCGCGCTCGATGAAGACGGTGTTGCCGGTCACCGCCCAATTGCGCACGTTGAGTTTCATCTCGCTGGCGTTGTCGACAAGGAAAGCCATGCGCGGGCGGATCGCCTCGCGCCCCTTGATGGGATCGATCATCACAGAATGGAGTACGCCGTCCTCGGTAAACATCTCCGCGATCGCATCGGCGTCGCGCTCCTCCCAGGCGGCAATCATCTGTTTTACCACAGCGATGTTGTGTTCGGTCGAGTTTTCCATGGTGCCCTCCCTCTGGTCGGCGTGGACCGCGGGTTCGACAGCACCGAGCGCCGTTGCCGGCAGCATGGCGAGACCTAAAAGGATTAGCCCTTTGCGCATATTCCACTCCCTTGGGTTTGTTTATGCAAGCAAGGTTGGACGCCGATCTCGGCGCAGTCAAGAGCGTGTGGACCCGCGACTCCATTAAACTTGCAAATTAATACCTAAGCACCGTATGGTCGCTGCCGAACCGGGATGGAGAGAGCCCGGCAGTCCTGTTGCAAGACAAAGCGAGACATTGATGCGCGTCGATAAATTGCCACCGGTCAAGACGAGCCTGAAGCCGTCCAACCACCCTTACCTGAGCGGCCCGTGGACGCCGCAGCACGAAGAGGTGGACGCCTTCGAACTGGAGGTGCTGGAAGGTGCGATCCCCACCGACATCGATGGTATCTACCTGCGCAACACCGAGAACCCGGCGCACCAGCCGCTGGGACGGCACCATCCGTTCGACGGCGACGGGATGATCCACCAGATCGCGTTCAGCGGCGGCAAGGCGACCTACCGCAACCGGTTCATCCGGACCCGCGGATTCGAAGCCGAACAGATCGCCGGCGAATCGCTGTGGGGCGGCCTGGCCGACCCGCCGGGCGTGTCCAAGCGGCCGGGCTTCGGCGCGCATGGCGGCCTGAAGGACACCGCATCCACCGATGTCGTGGTCCACAACGGCAAGGCAATCGCCACCTTCTACCAGTGCGGCGAGGGTTACGTCTTGGACCCCGAGACGCTCGAGAACCAGGGCATCGCACCCTGGGTTCCGCTCGACGGCATATCAGCGCACCCCAAGGTCGACGCAGCGACCGGCGAGCTGATGTTCTTCAACTACAGCAAGCACCCGCCCTACATGCATTACGGCGTGGTCGATGCCGACGGGAAGCTGGTAACCTACGTGCCGATCGAGCTGCCCGGCCCGCGATTGCCGCACGACATGTGTTTCTCCGAGAACTGGTCGATCCTGAATGATCTGCCGGTATTCTGGGACGCGGAACTGATGAAACATCGCAATCTGCACGCAGTGCGACTGCATGAAGGCGTCCCGTCACGCTTCGCGCTGATTCCGCGCCACGGCACGGCGGAAGACGTCCGTTGGTTCGAAGCCGAGCCGACTTACGTCCTGCACTGGCTCAACGCCTACGAAGAAGGCGACGAAGTCGTCCTCGACGGCTACTTCCAGGACAATCCGACACCCAAGCCCGAAGGGTTCGAGCAATATGGCGAGCACGCGCATATGATGGCGTATCTCGACCAGCACTCGCTGGGATCGCGGCTGCATCGCTGGCGGTTCAACCTCAAGGACGGCACCACCACCGAGGAACGGCTCGACGATCGCATCGTCGAATTCGGCATGATCAACCAGCAATTCGCCGGCCGCAAGTATCGCTATGTCTACTCGACCATGGCGAAGCCCGACTGGTTCCTGTTCGAAGGGTTCGTAAAGCACAATCTCGAGACGGGCGAGGCAATCGAACTCAAGCTCGAACCCGGGCGCTACGCGTCCGAAGCACCTTTCGCCCCGCGCATCGGCGCCAGCGATGAAGACGACGGCTATCTGGTGAGCTTCATCATCGACGAGAACCAGGGCACGTCCGAATGCCTGTTGATCGACTGCAAGCGCTTCGAGGAAGGCCCGGTGTGCCGCATCGCCCTGCCGCACAAGCTGTCGAGCGGAACGCATGCGACCTGGGTGGACCGAGCGCTGCTCGACCAGGCGAAGGACCGCCGGCGGGCCGCGGCAATCTGACCTCGCGTTCCTGATGGTCCCGGCCGGAGCGTCCGGCCGGGATGATCAGCCCTGCAGCTGGCCGATGACGGTTTCGCGCAATTCGTTGCGCATCACCTTGTTCATCGGATTGCGCGGCAGGCTATCGACCAGCACCAGCATCTCTGGCCGCTTGTAGATCGCCACATCGCGCTCAGCGAGCCACTCGGTGACATCTTCCAGTTCCGGCGCACAGCCATCCTTTGCCACCAGCGCGACCGCGATGCGTTCGCCCAGCCGGTCATCGGGCACACCCACCGTGGCGGCTTCCACCGCCACCGGGAGCCCCGCCAGCAAATCGTCGATCTCCGCCGGGGAAATATTGATCCCGCCGCGGACGATGATTTCCTTCGATCGTCCGACGAAGCGATAGAAACGCTCGTCTTCCGCGATCTCGAACAGGTCTCCGGTGCGGAAATGGCCCTGCTCGTCGAACGCGGCCTCGGTCAGTTCGGGCGATTGCCAATAGCCGCTGAAAATGCTCGCGCCGCCAAGGCGCAGTTCGCCCGGTTTTCCGGGTTCGACGATCTCGGCACCGGTTTCGGGATCGACCAGCCTCGATGTCGAAACCTCGTGGCTTCGCGCACGCCATTGCTGGCCCGTTGCACCGAACCGCGGGAAAAAGCGTGCCCTGTTGCCATAGTCGGGAACGCTGTCCGCACTCGAGAACAGGCCCGCGCCCTCGTTCGAACCGAACACATTGGTGATCTCGATCCCGCGCTTTGCCCAGCCCTCTATCAGCCAAGGCGACAACGGTGCCGAGCCCGAAGAGACCGTGTGCAGCGTCGATATGTCCACGCCGTTGAGGATCTCGGGCTGTTTGAGCAAGGCAGTCAGCACGGCAGGCGGCGCGATCGTGTAGCTGACGTCCTCATTCTCGATCTGCTTCAGGAAGACGCCAAGATCGAACGGATGGTGCAGGACCAGCTTGGTAGCAAGCAGGAGCCAGGGCATCACCAGCCCCCCTATGGAACCGATGTTCACCAGCGGGAAGGGATTGAGCAGGATATCGCCGTCGCGCGCGCCAGTGCCATCCGCCACGACTTCGCCATTGAGAATCCAGTGATTGTGATCGCGTGGCACGCCCTTGGGCCGCGACTCGGTTCCACTGGTCCAGCAGACCGTCAGCACCTCGCCGCCTGCCACCGGATTTGCGGCCACGTGGTCCCACGTCCGCGCGGGTTCGGCGGACGCCGCGCGTTCGTAAAGCCCGTCCGCCCCTTCGGCGAACAGCAGCAGTTGGGGGCCGCCGGGCGTTGCTGCTATCGCACGGCCCTGCTCCGCATGGTCGAACCCGGCGAAGGCCGCGACCGTCACGAAGAAGCGTGGCGCGAGCTTGTCGACGATGAACTCCAGTTCGTGCGCGCGATAGGGCATCGCGACCGGGGACAGCACGGCGCCCAGTCGTGCGCAGGCGAGGAAAAGCAGCACCGCGTCGATCGTATTGGGCAATTGCGCGAGGACGATATCGTCCTTGCGCAAGCCCTCGGACAACAGAACGCTGGCGAGCCGGTCAACCCGCTCGTCCAGCGCTTCCCACGTGAGCCTTTCGGGATCGCGGCCGTCCAGCGATTTGCGGTTGAAGGGATCCACCAGCGCTTCTGAGCTACCACCCTGCGAGACGGCCCGCCGGGTCAGGGCGTCGACACTCTCGCCTCGCCACCAACCGCGTTCCTCGAACTCTCGTACCCGTTCTGCCGGGGTCAGGAACATGCGCGAATCCTCTCTGTTTTCAACTTTCATAAATATACTGACATATCCCGCACGATTGTCTAGGCATGGCTCGACTTGGGGAGAAATCGAACATGCGGGTAATCCAGTGGGCGACCGGATCTATGGGCCGCACGGCCCTGCGCAGGATCATCGACGCGCAGGAACTGACGCTCGCCGGGACCTATGTTTACGGCAGCGGCAAAGCGGGAGTCGACGCAGGAACGCTCGCCCGCCGCGCGGACACGGGCGTGCTGGCGACCGATGATCGCGCGGCCATCCTCGCGCTCGACGCCGATGTCGTGGTGCACTGTCCGCGCATAACGCTGCCCTACGATGCCTTGGTCGAAGACGTCGCCGCGCTGCTCGAATCCGGCAAGAACGTGGTTTCGATCGCCGGCTTCCACTGGCCCGACGCGCATGGGGACGAATATGCAAGCCGGCTCAAGGATGCTGCGCTGCGCGGGGGTGCCACGCTCGCCGGGGTAGGCGTGAACCCGGGATCGGTGGTCGAACGGATCGCGTTGGCAGCAACCGCGATGAGCCACGACCTCACCCGCCTGTCGGTCTTCGAGACCGTCGATGCCTCGGCAATGGAAAGCCCTGAATTCGTGTTCGGCCTCATGGGCCTCAACAGCGACCCGCAGGAAAGCGATATTCGTGAAGGGCCGCTGGGCGATCTTTATGGCGCGCTGTTTTCCGAAGTGCTTCATTTCTTCGCCGCCGAACTGGGCGGGACGGTCGAGCGCATCGTACCCGACCATCGGCTGACACTTGCCGAACGCCCCATCGCGACCGCTGCTGGGACCATTGCGGTGGACCGGGTTGCCGCGACCGAATGGCGCTGGACCGCGGTGACCGATCTCGGCCCCGAACTGCTGCTTTCGATCCTATGGACCGCCGATCCCGCGTTGCACGGCGACGAACGACAGGGGCACTGGACGATCCGCATCGACGGCCGTCCGAATATTCGAATGTCGCTCGACATCGAGGAACCCGACCCGGGCAAGCCGCCCAGCCGCGCACTGACCGATGCGACGGTCGCGGTCGCGATCAACGCCATCCCCCACGTGGTTGCCGCACCGCCGGGACTGTTCGCATTCCACCCGCCGGCAGCCTGGAGGCAGACATGAGTGTATTCATCCGCGATGCGGTCCGCACCCCGCGCGGCAAGGCACGGCCCGATGGCGGCCTCGCCGCGCTGCAACCACACGAACTGGTCACCGGGCTGGTCGACGGTCTCGAAGCCCGCGGAGCCGATCCGCGCGGGGTCGACCAGTTCACGCTGGGCGCGGTCGGGCAGATCGGCGCGCAGGGCGGCCACCCGGCCATGGTCGCGAAGATGTATGCCGGACTAGGCGACGGATGCGTGGTCCATTCGCTCAACAATTTCTGCGCCTCGGGTCTTTCGGCAATCGGGCTCGCCGCCAATGCAGTCGCGGCCGGGCAGGCACGTGAAGCGCTCGCGGGCGGGGTCGAGATGATGAGCCGCGTGCCCTTCATGGCGGATCGCGCCGACTACTATACGGCTGCCGACCTCCCACCGCTGCGCCGCTATATTCCCGTAGGTCTGGCGGCCGATCTTCTAGCCGAAGACGAAGGTGTTGCCCGCGAAGCCATGGACAGTGCCGCCGAACGTTCGCAGCGTTTGGCCGCCTCCGCAGAGGCGCATCCCTCCTTCAATGCCAGCCGGATCGCATTGAACGGGCTGGACCGCGACGAGGCCGTGCGCCCGACGACGATCGAGAAGCTCACTGCGCTACCGCCCGCATTCGGCGATTGGGGCCGCGAATATGCCGATGCGCTGCAACGCACTGCGGTGCATTCGCACACGGTCGCGCATGCACCGCCGATGGTCGATGGCGCTGCCCTGGCCCTCTTGTCGAGCGATCCACGCAATGCGCGCGCAAGGATCGTCGGCTTTGCCGAAGCCGGAGGCGATCCGCGGGCATCGCTGACCGCTGGGTTCACTGCGATGGAAAAGGCACTCGAACGCGCAGGCCTCACGCTGTCCGACATGGACCGCATTGAATTCATGGAAGCCTTCGCGGTCACGATTGCCAAGTTCCTGCGTGATTACCCGGTCGATCCCGAACGGGTTAACGTGTCGGGTGGGCACCTCGCCAAGGGCCACCCGATGGGCGCTACCGGCGCGATCCTCACCTCGACCTTGCTCGACGTTCTCGACGCGGCACAGGGGCGCTACGGACTGGTCGTCAGTACCGGCGCACAGGGCGTGGGCGCGGCCATGGTGGTGGAGCGCCTCGCGTGAGCCGCGCCGACTTGCGCAAGCTGCGCCTCCCGGTGATGGCAGCGCCGATGTTCCTCGTCAGCGGTCCCGATATGGTGATCGCCGCCGCGCGCTCGGGGATCGCGGGTGCCTTCCCCACCCCCAATTGCCGCACCGCCGACGAGCTCGACCGCTGGATGGAGCAGATTGCGCAGGAAACGGCCGATGCGCCGGGCACCTGGGCGGCCAATCTGGTGACCCATTCATCGAACGCGCGACTGGCCGACGACCTCGCGCTGGTGGCCAAGCACAAGCCACCGATCGTCATCACCGCGCTTGGCAGCCCTGCCCCGGCGATCGACCTAGTCCACGATTACGGCGGCATCGTTCTCGCCGATGTGGTAGACGAAAGGCTCGGCCGCAAAGCCGCTGCTGCCGGCGCGGACGGCTTGGTGGCCGTGGCCAGCGGGGCTGGTGGTCATACCGGCTCGCTCTCGCCCTTTGCCTTCATATCCTCGCTACGGCAGTTCTTCGACGGGGTGATCTGTGTCGGTGGAGCGATTGCCGATGGTGCGGGCGTGGCGGGTGCCGTCGCGGCAGGCGCCGATCTCGTCTACCTCGGAACACGGTTTATCGCCGCCGAGGAAAGCCTCGCCGATCCTGCCTACAAGCAGATGGTGGTCGATGCGCGCGCGGCCGACCTTGTCGTCAGCGCAGCGATTACCGGCACACCCGCGAGCTGGTTGAAGGCCTCGCTTGCCAGCGCCGGATACGATCCCGACGATCTCGGCAAGCCGGCCACGCGCGATTACGGCGGCGATCCCGCAAAGAAATGGCGCGATCTATGGGCGGCCGGGCAAGGCCTGCATGCGGTCAGCGAAATCGCCCCGCTGGCCCGTATCGTAGACGAACTCGAAACGGGGTGGACAGCCGCGTGCCGCCGCCTCGCAGCATTTGGAGAGAATAATGACACCTGAAGAAATCGAACAGTTTGCCGCCCATTTCGTCGACACCGTGCAGCGCGGCGATGCCGAAGCGATGCGCGCCTGCTACGCGCCCGATGGCGTAATCTGGCACAACACCGACGGCAAGGAACAGTCGGTGGACGAGAATATCGCCGTCCTCAAATGGTTCGTCGAAACGCTGCCCGACCGCACTTACACCGTGCAGCGCCGCGAAGTGATCCCCAATGGCTTCGTCCAGCAGCATGTGCTTTCGGCGACGCTGCCCGATGGCAAGAAATGGGCAATGGATGCCTGCGTCGTCGTCACGATGGAAGGCGGCAAGATCAAGCGGCTCGACGAGTATCTCGACAGTGCCAAGGGAGCGCAGTTGCGCGAATTCGGACGCTGACCCGAACGCCTCGAAGGCGAAGCAAAACGCCCCGGCCGCGCTTGAGCGACCGGGGCGTTTTCTTTGGCTGCTGCAAGGCGGTCAGGCGCGTTTGGGAAACCACGGGACGAAGCCCGATGTGCGCGCGACATAATCCGCATAGCCCGGTTTGGTTCGCGTCATCTTACCTTCGATGGTTGGCGCGCCAGACCACTTTGCCAGGGTCCAGGTCAGCAGCATCGGCCCGACGACACTCCACAGGCCGGTCGATGTTTCGGCGGCGACCAGCCAGATGCCCCACCATGCACAGGCATCACCGAAGTAATTGGGGTGACGGGTGTAGCGCCAAAGCCCGCGATCCATCACTTGCCCCTGGTTCTCCGGATTGCGCTTGAACCGTACGAGCTGCAGGTCGCCGACCGTCTCAAACAACGTCCCGAACAGGCTGAGGCAAGCACCGGCTATGGCCAGCGCCCCGAGCGGCGGGGCAGCATCGACCTGTCCGAGCTGCGCGGGCAGGCAGACTACGAACAGCAGCGGTGCCTGCGTCGCGAAGACCAGCAGCATGCTTGCCTTGGCAAAGGACCAGCCGCGCCGTTCCTGCGCCTTGCCAAGCATCGCGACATAGCGCCGATCGGAGCCGTGATCGCGCCACCGCCAAAGCATATAGCTGCCGAGCCGCACGCCCCAGACCGACGCGAGGACAAGGATCAGAAGCTTGCGGTCGGGATGGCCGGTGGCGAGCAGATAGCTGGTCACCGCCATCACCACCATGCCGAAGCCCCAGAAGCTGTCGACCGAAGTTACGTCGCGTGTTCGCAGGCAGATCGCCCACAGCGTCAGAAAGCACGTGACAAGCACGGCCGCATTGATTGCCAGAAGGCTCCAGACCGACATTGATTCCCCCGAAATGATTCAGATTGCCCGCACATGCGCGGGCGGTTCGTCGGCGAACAATGCGTCCACCTGTGATTTGCGGTTGTCGAGCACCGCACGCCGATTGATCGTCCCCTTGTCGGAGATTTCGTTCGCATTGGCGGTGGGCGGCGTCTCGAGCAAGGTCACGCGCCTGATCTTGGCGGATCCGCCTCGCTGACCCTCGTTGAATTCCGCCAGCTTGGCAGCGATCGCGTCGAGCGAGGTACCGGGCTTCGGCCATGCGAGGAGACCGAGAAACGGAGCGCCATCATCCGCAAGGACGATCTCCGCCAGTTCTTCGTTCAGCGCTTTGAGCAATTTATCGCGCATCTGGCCGCCATAGACCCAGGTGCCGTTCGACAGCTTGAACTCCTCCGCCATGCGCCCGGCGAAGGCAAGGCCTTGCGCGGGATCGTCGCGATCGTGGAACACCACCAGATCGCCCGTGCGATAATACCCTTCCTCGTCGAAGGCGGCGGCGGTCTTCTCGGGCTCGTCCAGATAGCCCTGCATCAGCATCGGCCCGCGCAACCGCGCTTCGTAGCGTTCGCCGGTCGGCACCAGTTTCATTTCGACCCCGGGCCCCGGCAGGCCGATCCCGACCTTGTCGGTTTCGAAATGGATGGCGCAGCATCCCGATACGGTCTCGGTCATGCCATAGCCCGTCGTCATATGAATGCGGTGGCCCGTTGCCGCGACCGCGTGTTGCTGCAGCCGATCGTAGACGTGCTGCGGCAAGCCTGCCCCGCCATAGAGCATAAGCCGCATGTCCTTGAAGAATGTGTCGCGCAATTGCGAGTCGCCATCCATCGCTTCGACCAGCATCGCATAGCCCAGCGGAACGTTGTTGAAATAGGGCACGCTTTTGTCGCGCAGATTGGCGATGCTCTTCTCGAACAGGCCCGGCGCCGGCTTGCCCGCATCGATATGCAGCGTGCCGCCGAGGATAAAGCCAGCGCGCAGCACGCTGGCACCCGCTGCGTGGTGCCAAGGCAACCAATCGAGCATGATGTCGTCCCAACCCGCTGCGCGGCCGATCAGTCCGACGCCTTGCGCCGTGTTCGCGGCGAGCGCGTCGAGCGACTGGACCACCACCTTGGGCAACCCGGTCGAGCCGGAAGTCATCATATATTGCGCGGGTACCGCGGAATCGATGTCCTCGATCGCCTGGTCGACCGCGGGGGTAGGCTCGGTAGCGAACAGCGTGTCGAGCGCGGTCGCGGCACCGCCGAACACTTCCGGCTCTTGCGCGATGATCGCGACATCGCCGCCGACAGCCTCGAGGGCAGCGGCATAGGGTTCCAGCGAATCGCAATAGATCGCCGCTGGATCGACCTTGGCGAAAACATGGTTCAACCGGGCATGATCGCCACCCGCGAGGCCGTAAGCAGGGCTGACGGGGCACAGGATCGTGCCGGTCGCAAAGGCAGCAAAGCTGAGTGCGGCGACTGCAATGCTGTTCTCCGCCATTACAACCAGCACCGATCCGCGCGGCAGATTGTCGAGCATCCATTGTGCAGCCGAGCGAACATGCGAGGCCATGTCGGAAAAGGATGCATAGTTCCATTCGCCATCGGCACCACGTTCGGCAAGCGCCGGCGCGTCCTGCAATTTCGCCGCCGTGGCAAGAAACGCCCGCGCCAGATTGCCGTCGATCATGTCCAGTTTCTGGCGTGTCTTCAGCCGGATAACCCCGGCCTCATCCTCGTTAATATCGAGGTCGACGGGAAGGAATTCGGCGTGGCGGAAAGGCGCATCGCGCCAGTTCGCGGGTGCCGCGATGATATCGTCCCGGGTCACTGCGCGGGCCGCCCGACCAGTTCGCGGACATGTTCTGGCCAGCCTTCCCCGGCCTTCTGACGATCAATCGTTCCCCGGTCGACATAGTCGCGCCAGCCGCTGATCTTGTCGCCGCAGAACTCGATCACGCCCGCATAGGGCGCGGCGATGTCGATTCCGTCGAGGCTGGTATATTCATCCACCCCTTCGACGAACAGGCGGTCGGCGGTTTCCGAATGGTGGAAGATGCGCCAACGCACTTCGCCGATATTGGCACCAAAGGCTTCGATGAAGGCGCGGGCTTCGGCCTTGCCGCGCGCAGGCGGTGCGATCGCGGCGGCGTAGTGCCAAACCACGTCGTCGGTCATTGCGCCGAGCACGGCCTCGATATCCTTGCGTTTCCAGGCATCGATAACCGACTGGAATTGCTGCATGCGTGTCATGGGGCGGCTCCTTGCAAGTGCCGGAAGGGGAACGGAAAGTAGTGCGAGAGCGGCAAGAAGGCCGCGGCGCGCGATCATGCGGCTTGCGCGTTTTCGACCACGAAGCTCGCTGTGGTCGTGGTCGAACCGCCGATGTTGAGCGTCTGGACGCGTTTGGCCCCCTCGACTTGGTAATCGCCCGCGGTGCCCGTGACCTGCTTGTGCGCGTCGAGCAGCATGCGCACCCCGGTCGCACCGACCGGATGCCCGAGCCCGATAAGACCGCCCGAGGCGTTGATCGGCAGGCGTCCGCCCATCTCGATGACGCCTTCCTCGATCGCCTTCCAGCTTTCGCCGGGCGCGGTCAGGCCAAGGTGGTCGATCGCCATATATTCGGTCATCGCGAAGCAATCGTGGGTTTCGATCGCGTCGATCTGTGCAAGATCGATCTCCGCACGCTCGCGCGCTTCCAGTATGGCGCGGCGGACTTGCGGAAAAACATAGGTCTCGTCCGCACTGGCCTTGACCTTCGAACGATAGGAGAGCGGTGCCGAACGGTGTCCCCAGCCGGCGATCCGCGACAGGCTGTCGGTGGAGCGGCCCTGCTTGCGCGCCCATTCGGCCGCCCACTCATCGGAGGCGAGGAAGATCACCGCCGCACCGTCGGTTACCTGCCCGCAATCCATCTTGCGCGTGCGTCCCTCCACGACAGGGTTCGCCTCGTCGCAGGCGGTGAAGCTCTTGTCGGTGAACTGCCAGCCGCGTGTCTGCGCGTTGGGATTGCGCCGGCCATTGGCGAAATTGACCTGCGAAATCTGCATCAGATGCGCACAGTCCAGCCCGTATCGCTTCTCATATTCCTCGGCGAGATCGCTGAACGCGCGCGGCCAGGGGAACACCGCGTCCTGCAGTTCGTGCCCTTGCCAGATCGCCGCGCCCAGGTTCTCCGCGGCCTGCTGTCCGGGGACATTGCGCATCAGTTCGATGCCCAGAACGCAGGCGGTGTCGTAACGCCCGGCCTCGATCTCGGCAGAGGCAGCGAGAACCGCCATCGAGCCGCTGGCACAAGCCGCCTCGTGACGCGAGGTCGGCAGGCCGTCGAGTTCGGGGTGAACCTGCGCGAACAGTCCGCCAAGCAGGCCTTGCTTGGCGAACATATCGGCGACGAAATTGCCCACATGTCCGGTCTGGATATCGGAAGGCTCGAGCCCGGTTTCTTCGAGCCCGCGCGCCAGCGCCTCGGCGAAGCCGTCGGCAATCTCATTGCCTTCCCTCGCCCAATTACGCGAAAAATCGCTCTGCCAGCCGCCGATAATCGTGACCATGAACCTCATCCTCTCCTGTTGGACAAAGGCTAGGTTCGATTATGAAAGTTGTCGAGTCCTTTTATGCAACGCATGGCAAAAGCGGAGACGCCGCGCGGTCTTCCGCGCGACAAGGGTCGAACATACCCATGCCGCCATTCAGGCATAACGCGAATTGTCCCGCCCACAGCCTACGCATGTCGGGTGGATCAAAAGTCTGAGGAAAAGCCCGTGGCGGAGAGGGTGGGATTCGAACCCACGATACGGTTGCCCGTATACCGCATTTCGAGTGCGGCGCATTCGACCTCTCTGCCACCTCTCCGCATTGTCGGGTGCGCTTGCGGGCCTGGGGCCCCGGTCGAAGCGAGCGCGCCGATTAGCCGAGCGCCTGCAGCTTGCCAAGCCCCTTTTCGAGAGAATTCGGGGGATCGATCCCGCGCGGCCATTGTAAGCGCGCGCGCAGCCACCATATCATTGCTACTCATGGAACGAGCACAATATTTCTCCGCCCAGGCCGGTCGCACCATCGATGTCCCCCGCCGCGTGAAAAGCCGCTTCGCAATTGGCGATGTGGTGAAACACCGGGTGTTCGATTTTCGCGGCGTGATCTTCGATATCGACCCCGTTTTCGCCAATAGCGACGAATGGTACGAGGCGATCCCAGAAGACATCCGGCCCGATCGCAATCAACCGTTCTACCACCTGCTCGCCGAGAGCGAGGACAGCGACTACGTTGCCTATGTCAGCCAGCAGAACCTGATCGGCGATTCGGTCTCGGGCCCGGTTTCGCACCCGGACGTGCACCAGTATTTCGAGCAGTTCGAGAACGGGCGCTACCGGATGCGGCAGAGCCTGACGCACTGATGGCACCCGCCTTGCGGCGTGCAGGGCTCAGTTCTTGATCTTCCAGCCCGACTTCAGCAGCCGGTAGGTACCCAGCGCCAGCAGCGCATTGAGTGCGAGCAGACCAAGTGCTGCCATTGCGACGGCGCCGGCATCGCCGATATCGCTGCGCCCCAGGAAACCGTAGCGAAAGCCGGAGATCACGTAGAAGAACGGATTGGCGCGGCTCACCGCCTGGAATGCAGGCGCCAACCGGTCGATCACGTAGAACGTTCCCGACAGCATCGCGAGCGGGGCAATGACGAAATTTGTCACGGCCGCATTGTGATCGAACTTCTCCGCCCAGATCGAGGCGATCAGGCCTAGCAGCGAGAGCATCACCGCGCCCATCAGCCCGAACCACAGCACTGCCCAGGGATGCGCCATGGCCAGGCTGACGCCGGGATAGAGCATCATCGCACCCGCCACCACGAAGCCCACCGCCACCGCGCGGGTGATCGCGGCACCGACGATTCCGCCCATCAATTCGCCTTCGGACAGCGGCGGCATCAGCAGGTCGATGATCGTCCCCTGGATCTTTCCGGACAGCAGCGAGAAGGACGAATTGGCGAAGGCATTCTGCATCATCGCCATGGCGATCAACCCGGGTGCAACGAAGGTCGGAAAGCCGACACCGAGCACTTCGCGCCCGCCACGTCCCAGCGCGACCGAGAAGATGACCAGAAAAAGCAGCGTAGTGATCGCTGGGGCCCAGATTGTCTGCGTCTGGACCTTGAGAAACCGGCGGACCTCCTTCATATAGAGGCTCCACAGGCCGATCCCGTTGACACCGCGGATCACCGGTTGCCCTCGCGGCGGAAACCGGCCCTCCCCTCCGGTATTATCCTCCACGAAGGAGGCGTCCGGGAAATCGCTTTCCGGCGATACGGGCGGGGCTTGTTCGACCATGAGGGCGCGACTAGGCCCAAGCGTCACGGCATGCAAGCCGCGGCGTCGAGACACGAAATACAGGACTGCGCAATGAGCTGGACCGACGAACGGATCGCAACGCTTAAGAAGATGTGGGAAGGCGGCTCGACTGCCAGCCAGATCGCCGATGAACTCGGCGGGGTGAGCCGCAATGCGGTGATCGGCAAGGCGCATCGCCTCGGCCTCAAGTCGCGCCCCTCGCCGGTCAAGGCAAATGAAAAGAAAAAGGCCGCACCGGCCAAGCCGAAGCCGGCGCCCAAACCCGCAGCGAAGAAGGCCGCGCCCAAGCCGGCTGCGCCCAAGCCCGCTGCACCGGCTGCGCCTGCGCAGCCGACCACGCCACCCGCATCGCGCCAGGATGCATCGCCTTCGCAGCCGATGCCGAACAAGAATTCGGACCTGCCCAAAATCGTTTCGGTCGGTCCCGGCGGCTTCCTGCGCCAGGGCCCCGGCGACCAGCAGGCACCGATCCCGCCCGCGCCACCGCGCCGTCTGGTGCCAGCCAAGCCCAGCCCCGAGATCGCCGACAAGACCAGCTTGCTCGACCTGTCGGACAAGGTCTGCCGCTGGCCGATGGGCCATCCCGGCGAGCCCGACTTCCATTTCTGCGGTGAAGCCGTGAATCCCGGTTTCCCTTACTGCGTCGAACATTGCGGGCGCGCCTATCAGGCCCAGCTTCCGCGTGGCGCGCGCCGTCCCCCTCCGCCGCTTCCGTTCGGCGGACCGCGGGTACGCTAACCGAGATTTTAGCGGGTCGCTCCTCGCCTAGCCCACAACGGGACGGCGTTTACAGTCTGGGACATTCGGCCACCTCCCGCAGCGCGGGGGGCGGCTTGGTGTGCGGAACCGTTTGGGGGCGGAAGAGATGGAATGGGGTAGCGTCGCTCTTGGTGCATTCTTGGGGATTGCACTGACTGTAGGACTGCTGGCTCTGGCAGTGTATCCGTTGGTGCGGCGCAGCTTCCTGCTATGGGCAGCATTGCGTGCGCTGTGCTTCGCCATAATGAGCGTTGCCTTATTCCCGGTAGCGCTCGCCAGCCCAATACTGGCAGGTGAATTTCGGGCCGATATCGGCGAGATCGCCTTGTCGATCGCGATCGGCAGCACCGGACCGTTTCTCGCCGCCTATATCGAAGACCGGCCTCGACTAGCGCGGATCCGCTACTGGCTGCGAACCCTATTCATCGTCGGCGTCCTGGGGGCGATCGCTACAGCATTGGCGCCGCTATGGTCGGGCTTCGATCTGATTCACGACCTCCTTCTGCTGACGATGATCCTCGGCATGACGGCTGGTCTTACGGCAGCCGTCCGATCGGGCAGCAGGTTCGCGCAGTATCAGGCTGTCGGCTATGCACCACTGATCATCCTCGGACTGCTGGTCCTTGCGTATGAGTTGAGTACGGGCGCGCCCGTTCCCTATTGGCCGGTGGCCGCCCTGCTTGCGGTGCTGGTCGATTTCATGGTCACTGCCGGCGGCGTCATCAACGGCTATCTCACGGTCAAGCGCGAACGCGACGAAGCGTGGGCCGACGTCAGCGAAGCGCGGATCGCGGTCGCTACCGATCCGCTGACCGAAATTGCCAACCGGCGCGGGCTCGCACTGCGCTTCCGTGATCCAGCCTTTGGGCGACCGACCGCGCTGGCGGTCATCGACTGCGACAATTTCAAGCGGATCAACGACATGTTCGGCCACGACACCGGTGACGAGGTTCTCATCGCGGTTGCCGAGGGCCTGAAGCAGGAGAACGTATTCCCCGCAAGGCAGGGCGGAGAAGAGTTCGTCGTGCTGATCTATGGCGAGGACTATCAGAGACTGGCAGAGACCGTGCGCCGGCAGATTACCCTGTCGGTGCTCGAGAAGGTCCCCGAGGTCCCCTTCCCCGTAACCGCGAGTGCGGGGCTTACCGAAGTGCGGCCGAACGACACGCTCGATAGCGCGGTCAAGCGCGGGGACGAGGCGCTGTACGCCGCCAAGGATGCGGGCCGGGACGTGCTGCTGGCGTGGCAGGACGGACAGCACCGGCACCCCCGCATTCTTCGCGGCGTCTGATACGATCGGGACTGGCAACAAGCGCGATCTTGCCTATGGTCGCGCGCAAATCAGGAGAGGAAATCCATGCCGCTATCGCTTCACGCCGCCTATGTTCCCAGCGCCTTGCAGATGCTGGGCACCGCGCGCCACCTCGTCGATACCGCCGAAAAGTGGTGCGCCGAGAACGACTGCGGACACGATGAATTCATTGGCGCGCGCATCTTCGACGACATGCTTCCCTGGGCCTACCAGGTCAAATGCGTCGCCGAGCACACCCAGGGTTCGATCGAGGGTGTCCGAGCCGGACTTTACACGCCCGACCTCAATCCGCCGCCGATGACGTTCGATGCCCTGCGCGACAAGCTCGCGGCAGCGGTCGCTACGCTCGAAGCGCTGACCGAAGAGGACATGGAAGCCTTCATCGGCCAGCCGATGCGGTTCGAATTCAAGGACCGGGGGATGGATTTCACCGCAGAAGAATTCCTGCTGAGCTTCAGCCAGCCGAACTTCTATTTCCACTGCTCCACGGCCTACAACATCCTGCGAATGAAGGGCCTGCCCGTGGGCAAGATGGACTTCATGGGCCGGATGCGGATCAAGCGCTAGCGCTTGCGCGCGAACCAGATCGTGTGGCGCGGCCCCTTGTTGTTGGGTCGCGCCCGCACTTCGCGCACTTCGACATCGAAGCCGCTTTCCTTCAGCCGCATGGTGAACTTGTGGTCGGGCGCCGCCGACCAAACCGCCAGGATTCCGCCCGGCCGCAGTGCGTCGCGCGCCTTGCCGAGACCGGTCTTCGAATAAATGCGGAAATTGGCATCGCGCACGATGCCGTCAGGCCCGTTGTCGACATCCAGCAGAATAGCATCGTACTTGGCGGTGGTGCCGTCATTGGCATCGTCGATCAGCGCCGCGACATCGCAGATGACGACCTCGCCGCGCGGATCGGACAGGCAATCGCCGGTCAGATGCGCTAGCGGTCCTTCCGCCCATTCGAGGATTTCGGGCACGATCTCGGCCACGGTCACCGAGCCGCCTTCGAGCAGGTTCTCAAGCGCGGCACGATAGGTGAAGCCCATGCCGTAGCCGCCGATCAGCACGCGCGGTTTGCGGGTATCGAGCTCCGCCAGCGTCAGCACGGCGAGCTGTTCTTCGGAGAACTGCATGCGCGTGCCCATCAGCTCGTCGCGGCCGAGCATGATAATGAAGTCGCGGCCGTGGCTGACCAGCGTCAGGGTTTCGCCGTCGGGGACCTCGGCGGTGGCAAGCGTTTCGCGCGGAAGCATCGTTAAATCTCCATAGCAAAGGGGGCCGCGAGCGGACCCGCGACCCCCTTCATTGCCTAGCGAAGGATCAGTCCTTCAGGAAGTCGGGCACGTGGGCTTCACCGCCCCCGTCCTTGTTGCCGCCACCGTCGCGGTCGCGACGCGGGCCGCCGCGGCCACCGCGACGATCGCCGCCACGGCCACCACCGCCGCCACGCGGGCCACGGTCACCGCGCGGTTCGCGCGGCGGACGGGTGTCTTCCAGCTCTTCGCCGGTTTCCTGGTCGACCACGCGCATCGACAGGCGGACCTTGCCGCGATTGTCGATCTCGAGGACCTTGACCTTCACTTCCTGGCCTTCCGACACGACGTCGGTCGGCTTCTCGACACGCTCGTTCTTCATTTCGCTGACGTGGACGAGACCGTCCTTGCCGCCCATGAAGTTCACGAAGGCACCGAAGTCGACGATGTTGACGACCTTGCCGTTGTAGATCTTGCCGACTTCCGCCTCTTCGACGATGCCCTCGATCCACTTCTTCGCGGCTTCGATCTCGTCGGCATTGCTCGACGAAATCTTGATCACGCCTTCGTCGTCGATGTCGACCTTGGCACCGGTTTCGGCGACGATCTCGCGGATCACCTTGCCGCCTGTGCCGATCACGTCGCGGATCTTCGACTTGTCGATCTGCATGGTCTCGATGCGCGGAGCGTGCTTGGACACGCCCGTACGAGCGGTCGACAGCGCCTTGTTCATCTCGCCGAGGATGTGCGCGCGGCCGGCCTTTGCCTGCTCGAGCGCGGTCTTCATGATTTCCTGCGTGATGCCGGCAACCTTGATGTCCATCTGCAGCGAGGTGATGCCGCTTTCCGAACCGGCGACCTTGAAGTCCATGTCGCCAAGGTGATCTTCGTCACCGAGGATGTCCGACAGGACGGCGAACTCGTCGCCTTCGAGGATCAGACCCATGGCGATGCCCGACACCGGGCGCTCGATCGGAACGCCTGCGTCCATCATTGACAGACAGCCACCGCAGACGGTCGCCATCGAGGACGAGCCATTGGACTCGGTGATGTCCGACAGGATGCGGATGGTGTAGGGGAAATCTTCATGCGCAGGCAGCACCGGGTGCAGCGCGCGCCATGCGAGCTTGCCGTGACCGGTTTCGCGGCGGCTGGTGAAGCCGAAGCGACCCACTTCGCCGACCGAATAGGGCGGGAAGTTGTAGTGCAGCATGAAGTGATTGTACGACAGGCCTTCGAGCCCGTCGATCATCTGCTCGGCATCCTTCGTGCCCAGCGTGGTGGTGCAGATTGCCTGCGTTTCACCGCGCGTGAACAGCGCCGAACCGTGGGTCCGCGGCAGCAGGCCGACCATCGCCTCGATCGGGCGAACCTGGTCGAGCTTGCGGCCGTCGATGCGCTGGCCGTCCTTGAGGATGGCGCCGCGCACGATTTCCGCCTCGAGCTTCTTGACCGCCTTGTTGGCGACCATCTGCGTTTGCGGTTCTTCTTCGGCGAAGGCTTCCTTCGCCTTTTCGCGGGCCGCGCTCAGCGCGTCCGAACGGGCCGACTTGTCGGTCAGCTTGTAGGCTGCGGCGATGTCGTCGCCGACGATGCCACGCAGCTTTTCCTTGATCGCCGAAGTGTCGTCCGAAGTGTCGATTTCCCACGGATCCTTGGCGGCCTGTTCGGCCAGGTCGACGATCGCGCCGATGACCTTGCGGCTTTCCTCATGCGCGAACATGACGGCGCCGAGCATTTCCTCTTCGGTCAGTTCCTTGGCTTCGGATTCGACCATCATCACCGCGTCCTGCGTGGCAGCGACGACGAGGTCGAGGCGACCATCTTCGCCGAGCGCATCTTCGAGGCTCGGGTTGAGGACGTATTCGCCGTTCTTGAAACCGACGCGCGCGGCGCCGATCGGGCCCATGAAAGGCACGCCCGAAATGGTCAGTGCGGCTGAAGCGGCGATCATCGCAACGATATCGGGTTCGGTCTCGCCGTCATACGAGAGGACCTGCGCGATGACGTTGATTTCGTTGTAGAAGCCCTCGGGGAAGAGCGGCCGCACCGGGCGGTCGATCAGGCGCGAGGTCAGCGTTTCCTTCTCCGTGGCGCGGCCTTCGCGCTTGAAGAAGCCACCCGGGATACGACCCGCGGCGGAGAATTTTTCCTGGTAGTGCACGGTGAGCGGGAAGAAGTCCTGCCCTTCGCGGACACTCTTGGCAGCGGTGACTGCGCACAGCACCACGGTTTCGCCATAGGTGGCGAGGACCGCGCCGTCGGCCTGACGGGCGATGCGGCCGGTTTCCAGAGTGAGGGTCTTTCCGCCCCACTCCAGCGATACGGTTTTCGTGTCGAACATGTATTTTCCTTTTGACCCGCGAGCCACATTGCATCGCGGGGCCTACTGATGCCGGGGATACCGTCCCGGTCCGGTCCGAGGCTCTTCGCCTCTAATTCCCGACCCCGTGCCGAATTGCATGGTAGCCGGATAAACAAAGGGGCGGCCTGAGCCACCCCTTCGAGAAACTCTTATTTGCGAAGACCCAGCTTCTGGATCAGCGCGTTGTACCGCTCGACATCTGTCTTCTTGAGATAGGCGAGCAAGTTGCGACGCTTGTTGACCATCATGAGCAGGCCGCGACGCGAGTGGTTGTCCTTGTGGTTGGACTTGAAGTGCTCGGTCAGGTTGCGGATGCGCTCGGTCAGGATGGCGACCTGGACTTCGGGCGAACCGGTGTCGCCCTTGGCCTGCGCGTTGTCCTTGATGATCTCAGCTTTCTTTTCGGCGGTAACCGACATGTATTCTACTCCGCGACATCCGGGATATTGAACCCCCGCACGACCTTGGCCGTACCTCCGCTGAGTTCCATCAAGGCCACGGGCACGTCGTGCAGCGTGGCAAGGTGGAGCCCGTCGGCCCATTCTGCTTGAACGGGGGGCAGTTCCGACAGTACCCGGCCCTGGCGGACCGCCTGCGCGCTGTCGGGATCGAGGGGGAGGACCGGGATGTCGTCCAGTCCGGCCTCAAGCGGCAGGAGAAGGTTTTCAATGGGCGCGCCCTTAGCGATTTCTTCCAGCTTGTCCAGTGAAATCGCCTGTTCCTCGAGGAACGGCCCGGCCTTGATACGACGCAGATAGGTGACATGGCCGACCGTGCCAAGCGCATGCGCGATATCCCGTGCCAACGAACGGATATACGTACCCTTGGAGACATGCGCGACGAGCGTGACGCTGTCGGCGAGCTCAAGCGGCGCTTGCGGATCGTAGGGATCCGGCCGCCCGGCAGTGGTGGCGAAGGCGGACCGCAGTTCCGCATCCTCGCGCCCACCCGCAAGTTCGAGCGAATGGATCGTCACCGCGCGCGTCTTCATCTCGACCGCTTCGCCCGCGCGCGCGCGGTCGTAAGCCCGTTCCCCGTCGATCTTGACCGCCGAATAGGCCGGCGGGACCTGTTCGATCGGCCCGGTGAAATGGCCGAGCACGCCGGCAATCGCCGCCATCGGCGGTCGACGATCGCTGCGCTCGACGATTTCGCCTTCGGTATCGAGCGTGTCGGTCTGCTCGCCGAACTGAATGGTGAAGGCGTAGATCTTGTCGCTATCCAGCATGCGCCCGGCCAGCTTGGTCGCTTCGCCCAGCGCGATCGGCAACACACCTTCGGCGAGCGGATCGAGCGTGCCGCCATGCCCGACCTTGGTCTTGGCATGGCCGCCCTGCCGCAGCACGCGCTTGACCGCCGACACCGCCTGCGTCGAACCGAGCCCACGCGGCTTGTCGAGGATCAGCCACCCGTGCGGTGCGGCCTTTTTCTCGCTCATCCCGCGATCCCCCGTGCGATCCATTCGGCGATCGCGAAATAGCGTTCCTGCAGCCACAGAACCGGTGGCAAAACCGAATTCTCGATCAGGCCGCTGTCGGGAAAGGCCCATGTCGCCGCGATCAGCACGATAAAAAACAGCATGCCCAGCGACTGGAGCTTCTGCCAGTTGCCCGCCCATTTGCGCGGCAGCAGGCCGCCAACGATATGCGACCCGTCGAAAGGCGGTATCGGCAGGAGATTGAACAGCGCGAGAAAGACGTTGATCAGGATGAACATGCTGCCCGCGGTTATCAGCCATTCGGGCGGCATCCCGCCACCGGCGACGATCGCTCCCGATATCGCGCCGAACAGCAACGCGCCCACCAGCGCGAGCACCAGGTTCGTGCCCGGACCTGCAGCGGCCACGGCGACCATGCCGAAGCGTGGATCGCGCAGCCGGTCGCCGCGCACGGGAACCGGCTTCGCCCAACCGAAAATCGGCCCGCCGAACAGCGCGAGCGCGCCCGGCACCAGCAGCGTGCCGACGGGATCGACATGGCGGATGGGGTTGAGCGAGAGACGACGCTGCTCTTTCGCGGTCGGATCGCCAAGCGCGAGCGCGGTCCAGCCATGTGCCACCTCGTGGAAAACGATGGCGACGATCAGGCACGGTATCAGGATCGCGGCGAGAAGAAGCGTTTCGGTCATGCAGGCTAGATAGGGAGCGCGGCCTCAGCCCGCCAGCGCTTCGCAAAAGTGCTTGCGGCACATGGCGACATAGCGGTCGTTCCCGCCGATCTCGGTCTGTGCGCCTTCGCGCACCGCCCTGCCCTGTGCATCGACGCGCAGGTTCATCGTAGCCTTGCGGCCGCAATCGCAGACCGCCTTCAGTTCGACCAGCGCATCGGCAATGCCGAGCAGCGCGGCCGAACCAGGAAAAAGCGCGCCCTGGAAATCGGTGCGCAAGCCATAGCAGAGCACCGGAATACCCGCATCATCAGCCAGCCGCGCGCATTGCCAGACCTGCGCTTCGGTCAGGAACTGCGCTTCGTCGACCAGCACGCAGGCGATCGGTTGCTCACCATGGTCCGCAAGAACACGGCTCTCGATATCGGTATCGGCCTCGTAGCGATGCGCATCGCTCGACAGGCCGATCCGGCTCGAGATCGCGCCGAAGCCGGGACGATTGTCGAGCGCAGCGGTCCACAACGACACGCGCATGCCGCGTTCGCCGTAATTGAATGCGGTTTGCAGCAATGTGCTGCTCTTGCCTGCATTCATGCTGGCGAAGTAGAAATAGAGCTTGGCCATGCACTGGCCCTAGCCCCCGGCGGCGTGACTGTTAAGAATGGCGTCATATGCGATCGGGGATGATCGCTTCGACGAACGATTATAAGATACCAGGGAACTTCGATGGCTGAGGCGACGACGGCGGAAAACACCCAGACCGGAATTCTGGCCTGGGTCGAGCGAACGGGCAACAAACTGCCCGATCCGGTGTTCATCTTTTTCTACCTGATCATCGCGCTGGTGGTGGTTTCGATCGTCGCGTCGCTCTCTGGCGTGTCGGCCTTGCACCCCACCGCAATCGACGAATCGACCGGTTCCGCGCTGCGGATCGACGCGGTCAGCCTGCTCTCGCCCGAGAACATCCAGCGCCTGTGGGTCGAAATGCCCGCCACGTTCACGCACTTCCACCCGCTGGGCTATGTTCTCGTCGTGATGCTCGGCGCGGGAGTCGCGGAACGTTCGGGCTTCTTCGCGGCCGGCATGTCGAAGGCGGTCAAGAGCGCGCCCAAGTCGCTACTCACCCCTGTGGTCGCGTTGGTCGCAATGCTCGGCAACCATGCCGCCGATGCAGGCTATGTCGTACTGATTCCGCTTGCGGGCATCCTGTTCGCTGCCGCCGGGCGCCATCCGCTGGCCGGGATCGCCGCCGCATTTGCCGGCGTTTCGGGCGGTTTCTCGGCCAATATCTCGCCCGGCCAGCTCGATGCGCTGCTGTTCGGGATCACCGAAGAAGCAGTAGGCGCGAGCGCGCTCGACCCGTTGTGGACCGCCAATATCGCGGGCAACTGGTTCTTCATCAGCGTGATGACCTTCCTGTACCTGCCGATCATCTGGTACGTTACCGACAAGATCGTCGAGCCACGGCTTGGCCCGTGGAGGGGCGGCGCGACCGCCGGCGCGCAGGCCGACGACATGAGCCCCGATCCCGCCGAGGAAAGCGGCGCGCTGGCGGCCAATGGGCTCCGGCATGCCGGCTATGCCGCCCTGTTCGTGATCGCGCTCTGGCTGCTGATGGTTTTCGCGCCGGGCACGCCGCTGGTCGACGAAGCAGCATGCGAAGCGGTGCCTGCGGCCGATTGTTCGATCCATACGCAGCTCGCACCGCTCTATCGCAGCCTCGTCGCCGCCTTCTTCCTGCTCTTCCTGCTGACCGGCTGGGCCTATGGCCGCGCGACCGGCAAGATCAGATCTCACCGCGACCTGGTCGAGATGATGGCCGAGAGCATGAAGGACATGGGCTATTACCTCGTGCTCGCCTTCGCCGCCGCGCATTTCGTGGCGATGTTCGGCTGGTCGAACCTCGGCCTCATCAGCGCGGTGCATGGCGCAGCGGCAATCCAGTCGACCGGCCTGCCGCTTCCGCTGGTGCTCGGCCTGATGGTGCTGTTCACCGGGTTGCTCAACCTGTTCGTGGGTTCGGCAAGCGCCAAGTGGGCTTTGCTGGCGCCGATCCTCGTGCCGATGCTCATGCTGCTGGGTATCAGCCCGGAGGGCGCGACCGCCGCATACCGCGTCGGAGACAGCGCAACCAATATCATCACGCCGCTGATGGTCTATTTCCCGCTGATCCTGGTCTTCGCACAACGCTGGCAGAAGGACTTCGGCCTTGGCAGCCTGACCGCGATGATGATTCCCTATTCGGTCTGGCTGCTGATCTCGGGCACGGTGCTGATCGTACTGTGGTTCTATCTCGGGATCCCGCTCGGCCCGGATGCGCCGGTCGGCTACACGCTGCCGGAGGTCGCCGCACCCACAGCGCCGCCGATCATGAACTGATCCATGCGTTCGTCATTCCCGTGCGCAGGAGTGGCGAACCGCAGGCGCAACACGCGCGTGCGATGCCAGTCTAGTCGTCGGTGTCGTCGAGATCGCGCGCCACCATGGGATCGGACAGCAATTTCTCGATCCGGTCGGCTTCGTCGAAGCTCTCGTCGGGCTGGAAATTGAGCCGGGGCGCGAACTTGAGACCCAGACGCTGTGCGACCTCCTTCTGGAAAAAGGCGGTGTTGGTCCGCAGCGCCTTGAGCACCACATTTTCGTCCTCGCCGAGCAGCGGTTTCACATAGGCCTTGGCGTTGCGCAGGTCGGGCGTCATGCGCACTTCGGTGACGGCGATGTTCGATGCGGACAGCACTTCGTCATGCGCCTCGCCGCGTGCCAGCAATTCGGACAGGATATGCCGGACGCGCTCACCCACCTTTAGGACGCGGACCGATTGCTGCTCGGGAGTGGACTGGTTGCGAGCCATCAGGCGAAATCTTCCATCTTTGCGAGAATGCGTTTGAGCGAGGTCATGTTGCGTGCCGTGCCCCGGCAACCGAGGCGCTTTTCGATGAAGCGACCCGTGAGATCGGAAACACCGACACCGTGCACATAGTCCAGATAGAGCACGCGGTCACCCAAAGCGAGCCGCTCCGCCCCGCGATCCCGATGCGCCTGACGCAGGGCTTCGAACCCGCCGGCGACGGGTTGCCGTGCCAAGAAGATGGTATGCACCATCTTATCCGAGCCTTCCCCATGAAAGGGATTGTCCTCGATGGCCGAGCGAACCTCGTCGACCGAGCGAACCACCACGAAGCCGGTAATGCCGAATTCTCCCTCGACGAATGCTGCAAGATCATCGGCAAGCGTCTGCGCGTCTTCGTCGCTCGACAGGATCACATTGCCGCTCGCGGCGACCGTTTCGACCGCGCCGAAGCCACGCGCGCTCAGTTTCTCACGCAAATCCGCCATCTTGATGCGGTTGCCGCCGATATTGATGCTGCCGAGCAGGGCCAGGCGTGTGGTCATTCCCCGCTGCCGGCCCCACTGCCGGGTCGCGGCGTCGGGATCGCAGTGCTGGTCGACCGCGCGAGCAGCTTGCCCGCTTCGTCGAACAATTCTCCCTCGAGGAAGATGACCTTGCGCCCGCGGCGTACCACCCGGCCCTTGCCGATGACCGGGCCGGCCATCACCGGTTTGAGCAGGCTGATCGATATCTCGAGATTGAGAGGGGCTTCGGCCTGGTCGGTCGCATAGACATGCGCCCAGCCCATCACCTCGTCGAGGAAACCGGCAACCAATCCGCCCTGCACACTGCCGCGCGGGGTGATGAAACTGTCGGGCGCGCGAAACCGCAGGGTGATCTCTTCGCGACCCTTGTCGAAATGTTCGAACTCGACGCCCATCAGGTGCGCATGCGGAGCGCTGAGGATCGCATTGTCCGACATCAATCGCCTTTCTCGGGCAGTGGCGTGGGAATGGCGCTCGAGGTTGCACGCGCCAGCAGATTGCCATCCTTGTCGAACAGTTCGCCCTCGAGGAAAGCGACCCGCTTACCCAGCTTGAGCACCCGTCCCTTCGCGGTGACGGTTTCCATCGGAACCATGCGCAAATAGGTGAGGTTCATGTCGAGATTGAGCGGGAGACGCTGCTCGGCCGCACCGAAGCGTGCTTCGGTAACGGCCAGCAGCGCCCCGCCCATGACTTCGTCGAGGAAGCCGGCGATCAGCCCGCCCTGCACCGCGCCGCGCGGGCTCGCGAAGCTCGGCGGCGGGGTGTAACGCGTGGTCAGCTCGCCCCGTTCTGCGTCGAAGGATACGAAGTCGCTCGCCATCAGTTCGGATGATGGCGAACGCCTGCGTTCGTGGATTTTCGCCATGCGTCCTCAGCCCCCGGTCAAAGCGTGCGTTCGCGCTCCTCGACCTCGAAGACTTCGAGCTGGTCACCCGCCTTGATGTCGTTCGTATCGGCCAGGACCACACCGCATTCGAGGCCTGCACGGACTTCGTCGACATCGTCCTTGAAGCGGCGCAGCGAGGCGATGGTCGTCGCCGAAACGATGACATCGTCGCGCGTGAGACGAGCGTGCAGACCCTTGCGGATGACGCCTTCCTCGACCAGCAGGCCGGCGGCCTTGTCCTTCTTGCCCGAACGGAACACTTCCTTGACCGCGGCACGACCAACGACGTTCTCGATCCGCTCCGGACCCAGCTCGCCCGCCATCTCCTTGGCGATCTCTTCGGTCAGGTGGTAGATGACGTCGTAATACTTCATCTCCACGCCGTCGCGCTTCACCAATTCGCGCGCCTTCGCATTCGGGCGCACGTTGAAGCCGATGATCGGGGCGTTCGAAGCCGACGCCAGCGTGACATCGCTTTCGGTGATCGCACCCACGCCTGCATGCAGCACGCGGACCTTGATCTCGTCGTTCGAGAGGTTGTGCAGCGCCGTGTTGATCGCCTCGACCGAGCCCTGCACGTCGGCTTTCACCAGTACCGGGAATTCGATCACGTTCGACGCGAGATTGTTGAACATCGTGTCGAAGCTGGTCGGGGCGAGAGCGGTGCGTTTTTCGGTCGCCTTTTCCTGACGGTATTCGGCAACTTCGCGGGCACGCTGTTCGTTCTCGACCACGGTGAGCACGTCGCCCGCCGAGGGAACGCCACCCAGACCGAGGACCTCGACCGGCATCGAAGGGCCGGCCTTCTTGATCTGCTTGCCCTGATCGTTGACGATCGCACGGACACGGCCGCTCTGCGTGCCGGCAACAAAGGTGTTGCCGCGCTCGAGCGTACCACGCGTGACGAGCACGGTTGCCACCGGACCGCGGCCCTTGTCGAGCTGCGCCTCGATGACCGTCGCTTCCGCCATGCGGTCGGGATTGGCCTTCAGTTCGAGCAGTTCGGCCTGCAGGCTGATCGCATTGAGCAGTTCGTCGAGACCGGTCTTCTCCTTGGCCGAGATTTCGACATCCTGCACGTCGCCCGACATCTTCTCGACGATGACTTCATGCTCGAGCAGGCGGTTGCGGATGTTGTCCGGATTGGCTTCGGGCTTGTCCATCTTGTTGATCGCCACGATCATCGGGACGCCCGCAGCCTTGGTGTGATTGATGGCCTCGATCGTCTGCGGCATGATGCCGTCATCGGCGGCCACCACCAGTACGACGATGTCGGTGATGTTGGCGCCGCGCTGGCGCATCTGCGTGAAGGCAGCGTGGCCCGGCGTGTCGAGGAAGGTGACGAGATCGCCGCTCTTGGTCTTCACCTGGTAGCTGCCAATGTGCTGGGTGATGCCGCCGGCTTCGCCCTTCACCACATTCGCGCCGCGCAGGGCGTCGAGCAGGCTGGTCTTGCCGTGGTCGACATGGCCCATGATAGTGACGACCGGGGGACGCGGCTTGAGCGTTTCCTCGGGATCGACATCGCCTTCGTTCTGGATATCGACATCGGCTTCGGAGACTTTCTCGATCCGGTGGCCGAACTGTTCGACGAGCAGTTCCGCCGTGTCCTGGTCGATCGTCTGGTTGACGGTCACCATCATGTCGAGATTGAAGAGTTCCTTGACGAGATCGGCGCCCTTCTCGCCCATCCGCTTGGCCAGTTCGCCAACCGTGATCGCCTCGGGAACGACGACGTCGCGCACCTGCTTCTCACGCGGCTTGCTCGAACCGCCGCCCTGCATGCGGCGTTCCTTCTCGCGCGCCCGCTTGAGCGCAGCGAGACTGCGGGCACGACGGCCCTCGTCCTCGTTGAGCGCCTTCTTGACGGACAGCTTGCCACCGCGGCGCTTGTCGACCTTCTCGGCCGCACGCGCGGGCTTTTCTTCCTTCTTCTTGCGCTCGGGCTTCTTGGGCTCGGGGCGCGCGACCGGGGTGAAGCGGCGCGGCGCCGGTGCGGGCGTAGCGCTCGATTTGGCGGGCGTTTCCGCAGCCTCGTCGGCCGCCTTGGCGGTCTCGGTTTCGGCCGGCGCTTCGGCGGGCTTCTTCGCGTCTTCGGCAGCCTGCTTGGCCGCTTCCTGTTCGGCCTGGCGCTTTTCTTCCGCGCGGCGCTTCTCGTCCTCGGCAGCCTGCTTGGCCTGCTGCTCTTCGCGCTTGCGCGCTTCTTCGGCCAGCCGCAGCCGTTCCTCTTCGGCTTCGCGCTGCAGGCGCGCCACGCGCTCCTGCGGGGTTTCCCCGGCGGGGGCGGCGCTCTTCTTGGGCGCCGGCTTCTCGGCTACGGGAGCGGGTGCCGGTGCCGGAGCAGGGGCAGGTGCCGGCGGCGGGGGCGGCGGTGCGGCTTCCCCGGGCTTCACGAGCTTGCGGCGGCGCTTCACCTCGACCGCCACCTTATTGGTGCGGCCGTGGCTGAAGGTCTGCTTGACCTCGCCCGGCTGCGCACCCTTGAGGCTCAGCGGCTTGCGGGTTGGTTTCTTGTCGTCGTCGCTCATTCTTGCTCGTTTCTCTTCTTCGTATCGTTCAATTCGTCATTCGGCGCGCGCGGAAGCGCGCCCATCCGCGGCGGGCAGGTCATGCCCCAGATAGTGCATGAGACGCGTGAGGGGTTTCAGTACCCTCGCGGCTGCAGCATCATCGGCCAGCGCCAGATGGACGACGTTGTCGCGGCCCAATGCCACAGACAAAGCGTTCCGGTCCAGAGGCAGTTCAAGTCCGCGCTCGCCCGAACCTTCCGCCTCGCGTCCCACACGCCACGCCTGATCGAGCTTCTTGCGCCCGTCTTCGCTGGCGTCACTGGCGTGCAGCAGCAGCGTCACCGCACCGCCGCGCGCCGCCTCGGCGATGCGTTGGGTACCCAAGATAAGCGCTCCGACGCGCATTTCGAGCCCCAGCCGGTCAAGAAAGACACGCGTCAGCGCGTCCTCGACCATTTGCGGCAGCGTATCGGGCAGATCCAAATCGCCCGTCTTGAAGGCGCGCGACAGCGCCCCTTTCAATTTCCCCGAGGCAAGCGCCTCCTCGAGCCCGGCCCGCGAGGTACCGATCCAGGCGCCCCGCCCGGGGGCCTTTTCCTGTGCATCGGGCAGCACGAGACCCACAGGCGAGACGGCGAGCCGCACGAGCGATTCGCGCGGCCCGGTCTCACCCGAAAGAATGCAGCGCCGCTCGGGCTCGGAAGCTTTCCGTGCCTTGGGCGTACCAGCGATGTCGGACGTCAGGCGCTCATTGGGTGGAGTCCGCATCGGCGGCCTCCTGCGTGTCGGCAGCCGCGGCAACGGCCGGGGCTTCCTCTTCGTCGTCGAACCAGTGTGCGCGGGCAGCCATGATGATCTCGTTGCCCTGCTCTTCGCTCAGCCCGTACTCGCCCAGCACGCCGCCCTTGTCCTGCTCGCGGACCGAGGGACGCCGCATCGGCGGGCCATCGGTATTGTTGCGGCGGCGCGGGGCTTCGCGCTTTTTCTGGATGAGTTCGTCGGTTGCAAGATCAGCCAGATCGTCGAGCGTCTTGATGCCCGCCTTGCCCAGCGTAACCAGCATGGCCTCGGTGAGGTGCGGCAATTCGGCAAGGTCGTCCTCGACGCCGAGTTCGCGGCGCGCTTCGCGATGCGCGGCTTCCTGCCGGTCGATCGCTTCCTGGGCACGGCTCTGAAGCTCTTCCGCCAGTTCCTCGTCGAAGCCTTCGATGGCAGCAAGCTCTTCGAGCTCGACATAAGCGACTTCCTCGAGCTCGGCGAAGCCCTCGGCGACCAGCAGCTGCGACAACGTTTCGTCGACGTCGAGCTCTTCCTCGAACATCTTGGAGCGCTCGGCGAATTCCTTCTGGCGCTTCTCCGAGGCTTCTTCCTCGGTCATGATGTCGATCTGGTTGCCGGTAAGCTGGCTGGCGAGGCGCACGTTCTGACCGCGGCGGCCGATGGCAAGCGAGAGCTGGTCGTCGGGAACGACCACTTCGATCCGGCCTTCTTCCTCGTCGAGCACGACGCGCGCGACAGTGGCCGGCTGGAGGGCGTTCACGATGAAGGTCGCGCCGTCATCCGACCAGGGAATGATGTCGATTTTCTCGCCCTGCAGTTCCTGCACGACCGCCTGGACACGGCTGCCCTTCATGCCGACGCAGGCGCCGACGGGATCGATGCTGCTGTCGTGACTGATCACGCCGATCTTGGCGCGGCTGCCCGGATCGCGGGCGGCGGCCTTGATCTCGATGATGCCATCGTAGATTTCGGGCACTTCCTGCGCGAACAGCTTCTTCATGAAATCGGGATGCGCGCGGCTGAGGAAGATCTGCGGGCCGCGGTTGTTGCGTTCGACCTTGGTGATCAGTGCGCGCACGCGCTCTCCGACACGCGCGGCTTCGCGCGGGATCTGCTGGTCACGGCGGATAACGCCTTCGGCGCGGCCGAGATTGACGATCACATGGCCGAATTCGACCGATTTGATCACCCCGGTGATGACTTCGCCCGCGCGATCCTTGAATTCCTCGTACTGACGTTCGCGTTCGGCGTCGCGGACCTTCTGAAAGATCACCTGCTTCGCGCTCTGCGCGTCGATGCGGCCGAGGTCGACCGGCGGCAGCGGATCGACGATGAAGTCGCCGATCTTGGCGTCGTCCTGGAGTTTCTGCGCGGCCTTAAGATCGACCTGCTTGAAGTAGTCCTCGACCTCCTCGACGACCTCGACCACGCGCCACAGGCGCAGGTCGCCGGTCTGCGGGTCCAGCTTGGCGCGGATGTCGTTTTCCGCACCGTAACGGTTGCGGGCAGATTTCTGGATCGCTTCTTCCATCGCTTCGATGACGATCGCCTTGTCGATCATCTTTTCCGAAGCGACCGAGTTGGCGATCGCGAGGAGTTCAGCCTTGTTGGCGGAAATGGCACTGGCCATCAGTCGTCTGCCTTTTCTTCGTCAGGGATGTCGGGAGTTTCGACGATTTCGTCGGCGCCACTCGTATCGAGCGGCTGGGTGGCGGCAATCAGCTCGTCGGTCAAGACGAGCTTCGCCGAATGGATCTGGTCACGCGGGACGGTTACATCGCCCGCCTTGCGGTCCTCGATGGTCACCGCATCGCCTTCGATACCCTTCAGGATACCGCGCAAATTGCGCTGGCCGTCATGGCCCTTGGCCATCGAGACCTTGGCTTCGTGCCCCGCCCAGTCGGCGAAATCCTTCGCGCGGGTCAGCGGACGATCGATGCCCGGGCTGGACACTTCGAGGTGATAGGCACCGTCGATCAGCACTTCGCCCTGCTCCTCGAGCGCGTCCATGCGGTCGGACACGCGGCGACTCAGCGCGGCGCATTGTTCGATCACAAGCTGACCGGTGGCGGGATCCTCGGCCATGATCTGCAACGCCTCGCCACCGTCGCCGGCTTCGGAAGGCATCATCTTGACGCGCACAAGCTCGAAGCCGAGCGCCTTCGCCTCGGGTTCGATCACTTCGGTCAAGCGGTCCAGATCGGCCATTCAATCTCCAAATACACACGCGCTGCGACACTCTCGTTGCCAAGCGGCTTGTGGCCGGCCCCTCGCGGCGCCAGCCCCTCCAGTGTCGCGACAATGTCGGGATGCAGGGCAGATAGGCGCGAGTCCCGCAAAAAGCAAGCGCGAAGCGAGGCGTTGCGGAGGCGCGGCCGCAACCGCCCGCGCGCCGCTCAATCGCCGTCGGTCAGCCCGTGTTTCTTGATGCAGTGACGCAGCTGGTCGTAGCTCAGCCCCAGCGCCTTGGCGGTCTGGCGCTGGTTCCAGCGGTGCTTGCCCAAGGCATGCTCGACGATCGCGCGTTCATGCGCATCCACGGCCGACCGCAGATCGTCCACAGTTTCGAAATCGGGTGTCGTGGCCGGTTGCGCCTGCATTGGCTCGGCGGCCTTGGGGCTGCGCTTCACCGGATCGAGCGGTTTCCACGGACTGTCGAAAGGATCGAAAACGACATGGCCGATCGGCTGCCCCCAGTCATCCCAGCGGTAGATAGCGCGTTCGACCACGTTGCGCAGCTCGCGCACATTGCCCGGCCAGGGGTGCGTTTCGAGTTCCTGCGCGACATGGTCGGCGAAGCCCGGCCAGCCTTCCCAGCCGAGTTCGGCGGCCATCCGGCGCCCGAAATAATCCGCCAGCACACCGATATCACCCTCGCGCACGCGCAAGGGCGGCAGCGTGATGACCTCGAAACTGAGCCGGTCCAGCAGGTCGGCGCGAAACTCGCCGCGCTCAGCCTTGCCGGGCAGGTCCTCATTGGTCGCGGCAACGATCCGGACATCGACCCGAACGGGCCTGCTCGAACCGATCCGGGTAATCTCGCCATATTCGACCGCGCGCAGCAGTCGTTCCTGCGCGCCCATCGACAATGTGCCCAGTTCGTCGAGAAATAGCGTACCCTTGTCGGCTTCCTCGAACCGTCCGACGCGCGCCTTGGTAGCACCGGTGAAGGCACCCGCTTCGTGGCCGAACAGCTCCGCTTCGATCAGCGTCTCCGGCAGCGCGGCGCAGTTCATCACGACCAGCGGCTCGTCCCAACGGGTGGAAAGGCGATGCAGACGTTCGGCAATCAGTTCCTTGCCCGTCCCGCGCTCGCCGATGACCAGCACGGGACGCCGCATCGGCGCCGCCCGGCTGGCCCGCTCGACCGCGTCGAGGAAGGCGCCCGACTGGCCGATGAACTGATTTTCCCGCTCCATTGCCAAGAGATAGGAATTTTTCCCGATACTTGGCAAGAAAAACCAACGTGCGGGCGGGCAGAATGTGAAAAGCAACGGTTTTCCGCCGTTTCGAAGGTTTGGCACACCGCTTGCTGAACAGGGGACAACAGCAATCGGCCATCCGGCCCAAGGGAGGTAACCCAGATGTACAACCGCAGTTTCTTCCGCAGCCAGCTCGGACAGGCTGCCATCGCCAGCATCGCGGCCATGGCCACTTTCGTCCTGCTGAGCTCGCAGATCGCGGTTACGGCCCCCACGCCGGTAATGGCCGCTTACGAACAGGTCGAGATCGCATGACCCTGCCTCCCGACCACGACCCCCTAGGGCCGGAGCGCAACTCCCCCGACAGTCCCCGAGGCAGCAATGCCGACGACGCTTCGGCCCGCCCCCGCTTGTCGCGGATCGAGGAGGAGGTAGAACGGCTGCGCCGTTCGCCGACTCCCACCCGCGATGGCGGGCGGCCCAAGGGATCGGACTTTTTTTCCAGTGGAGCACCGTTAATGGGCATTTTCAGCCGTACCCGCGATATCATCGCCGCCAATTTCAACGACATGCTCGACAAGGCGGACGACCCCCAGAAGATGATCCGCATGATCATCCTCGAAATGGAGGAAACGCTGGTCGAGGTCCGCGCCAGTGCCGCGCGCACCATCGCCGACCAGAAGGAAATGCATCGTCATACGGTCAAGCTCGACAAGCTCCAGGCGGATTGGAACGAGAAGGCACAGCTCGCCATCTCCAAGGACCGCGAGGACCTCGCCCGTGCGGCGCTCGTCGAAAAGAAGAAGGCGGCCGACATGAGCGACCAGCTCAAGCAGGAAATTGCCGTACTCGACGATGCGCTGCGGGCCTACGAGCAGGACATCCAGAAGCTGCAGAACCGCCTGCGCGAAGCGCGCAGCCGCCAGACCGCGATCGCCGCACGCCTCGAAAGCGCGGAGAACCGCGTCAAGCTACGCAGCCTGATGACCAATGAACGCGTCGACGACGCGCTGAGCCGCTTCGACCAGCTCGAACGCCGGGTCGATTACGCCGAGGGCCGTGCCGACTCGCTGAGCATCGCCGACCAGTCGGACAAGCCGAGCCTCGCCGACGAGATCGCCGCGCTCGAAGGCGCCGATGCGATCGACGACGAACTCGAACAGATGAAGAAGGCGCTCGGCAAGGGCAGCGCCGGCAAGGAGGACTGAGACCCATGGAAGAGATTATCATCATTCCCGCGATCTTCATCGGGCTTCCGTGGCTGATCCTTCACTACATCACCAAATGGAAGACCTCCGCCACCATCACCACCGACGATGAAGCCCTGCTGGAAGAGCTCTACAGCCTCGCCAAGCGGCTCGACGACCGGATGGACACGGTGGAGCGCCTGGTCGCCAGCGACAATCCCGAATTCCGTCCCGCACGCCTCGTCCACGACAGCGAACAGGACAATCAGCAGCTGCGCGAACTCGAACAGCTGATCGCCGAGAAGAAAGGAACCGCCCAGTGAACAGTCCCCGCACTACGCTTTACCGCGACAAGCAGAACGCGAAGCTGATGGGCGTCTGCTCGGGCATCGCGGACTACACCGGCGTCAACGTCTTCTGGGTCCGCCTCGGCGTGCTCGGCCTGACCTTCATGTCCGGCGGCTCGACCATCCCATTCTACTTCATTGCCGGCCTGCTGCTGAACAAGAAGCCCGCGCATCTCTATGTCGACCACGAAGAACAGACATATTGGCAGCGCGTACGGCAGAATCCCAAGCGCACCGCGCGTGAAATCCGCGCCCGCATGAAGGATGTGGATCGTCGCCTTGCCGAGGTCGAGACCTTCTACGTCAGCAGCAACCCGCGGCTGACCGCAGAAATCGAACGCCTGCGCTAAGGCCACCACGAGGGGGAGTGATCATGGAAAGTGTCGGCGTCTTCATCCCGATCATCGCACTGATGATCCCGATCGTGGCGATCTGGACCAAGCACCAGCAGAAGCTGGCCGAAATGAACGTCCAGACCACCGCGCAGGCGACCGCTGAGAAGGCTGCCCAATACGCCAGCAAGGTCCAGGATCTCGAAGACCGGGTCCGGGTGCTCGAACGCATCGTCACCGACAGGGGTTACGACGTCGCCACGCAGATCGAAGCGCTGCGCGACCAACGCAGCGTCGAGGCCCGCGACAGCGGTGTGCCGCTCGACATGAAACAGGGAGAACATACGTCATGAATTGGGGAGGCCCCGAATTCGTCATAGCCATCATCGCGCTGAGCACCGGTGGCTGGCTGATCAACAACTGGATTCGCGCCAAGCACGGCTATTCGCTCGAAGATGAATGGGGCGGCAAGACCGAACGCAGCGACACTGCGGAAACCAAGGCGCTGAAGGCCGAGAACCGGCAGTTGCACGACAAGCTTGATGCCATGCAGGATCGCATGGTGGTGCTGGAAAAGATCGTCACCGACCGCGGCTATTCGCTGCATGACGAGATCGAGGCGCTGCGCGACAAGCCCAGCGCAAGCGATGCGGGCGTGCCGCTGAACCTCAAGCGCGGGGAGACGGCGTGATGGAATTCTTTACCGAAACCGCGATCATCTCGGGCGTCGCGATCATGACCGTTGGCTGGGTCGCGACGACCTGGCTGCGCATCAAGAACGGCTACCCGCTCGAGAACAGCTGGGGCAAGTCGGTCTATCCCAAGAACGACCAGGCGGTCGAGCGGGTCAAGCTGCTGACGCAGGAGAATGCCGAACTGCGCGCAGAGCTCGGATCGCTCAAGGACCGGCTCGGCAATGTCGAGCGCATCGTGACTGACAGCGGCTATCACCTGACGCATGAGATCGATCGCCTGCGCGACACGAAGGATGCCAACTGATGGATGGTGATCTCGCCCTTATCTTCGGCTTCATCCTCGCCATCGTGATGCTGGTGCTGCCCTTCGCCTATTTCATCAACCAGCGCGTGCAGGAGCACGAAGAACGCAAGCTGGAGCTGAAAGCGCGGGCGGAGGAAGCCAAGGCCGAGCAGTTGCGGTTCTCCAATGGGGACTACAGCAGGATGGAAGAGCGCGTTCGCGTCCTCGAACGGATCGCCACCGACAGCAACCATGCGCTGGCCTCGCAGATCGAGGAATTGCGCGACCTGCGCGAGATCGAGGACCACACCGCGCCGCGGGAGCGCGCACGATGAGCGGCTGGGCGATCGTTGCGATCATCGGGATCCTCGTATGGGGTGTTACCCAGTGGAACCGCGCCAGACACGGCATCGTGACCGATGAATACGGCAACGAAAGCCGTGCGATGTCCGACGATCCGGAAACCCGCCGCGAGATCGAGGAATTGCGCGAGCGGATCAAGGTGCTCGAACGGATCGCCACCGACAGCAATTCGCTCGACGCACGCAAGACGAAAAGCATCGCCGCGGAAATAGAAGCGTTGCGCGACAAACAGGCCGATTGAGGAAGGCCGGGTTCAAGGAGGACATGCGACTATGTTCGAACCGACAGTGATAATCGCCGGAGCCGCCTTGGTCGGATTGACCATCGTCGCCAGCGCCCTGCTGCGGGCATGGCACGGCTGGCTCGCTCTTAAACGAGAGGAACTCGAGCGGGTCAAGGATACGCATGACAGCGACAGCGGATCGTCGATCGGCGCTGCGCGGATCGAGCTGGCCGACCTCAAGGAACGGATCAAGAAACTCGAGGCAATCGCCAGCGGGGTCGACCTGTGAGCGTGGCGCGCACCGACGCCGCCCGTGCGGGGATCGGGCTTGGCAGCGCCATCGCGGTTGCCATCAGCTGGAGCCTGCACCAGTCCATCGTCTGGGCCGCGATCCACGGTTTCTTCGGCTGGTTCTATGTTGCCTATTTCGCGCTCACCCGCCCAGGCGGCCTGTCCGGCTGAGTCCGATGGACGCCCGCGACACCGCCCGCTAAGGGCGCGGCATGCGTACATTGTCAGACATTGCCGAAGAATATGAATTCCTCGAAGGCGACGAACGCTATCGCCTGCTGATCGAACTGGGCCGCGAGCTCGAGCCCATGCCCGATGCGCTGAAAACCGATGCCACGCTGGTCCGCGGCTGTTCGGCGCAAGTCTGGGTCTATCCCACCGGCGAAACCGACCGGCTGCATTTCCTCGCCGACAGCAACGCCGCGATCACCAAGGGCATCGTCGCGCTCGTGATTGCGGCGGTCCAGGACCGCCCCGCTGGTGAAGTCGCCGCGATGGATGTCGCCGAGGCACTCGCCCCCTTCGATCTCAAGAACCAGCTGTCGAGCAATCGAACGCAGGGCGTGCCCAACATGATTGCGCTGGTGCGCGAACATGCAGCGCGGATCGCTGCGGGGTGACGTGAGGCGCCCGCTTTACAAGGGCCTCGGCTTCGTGGCGCTCGGCCTCGGCGCGATCGGTGCCGCCCTGCCAATCATGCCGACCGTCCCCTTTCTGCTTCTGGCAGTCTATTTCTTTGCCCGGTCGAGCCCCGAACTGGAACAGAGGATCCTCGACCATCCGCATTGGGGACCGCATGTGAAGGACTGGCGCGAGCGACGCGCAATCAGCCGACGCTCCAAGACCATGGCAATCGGGGCTATGGCGACCGGTGCGGTGTTCACCTGGTTCACGCTCGGCCACCCCTGGTACTGGATTTCGGTGGCGGTGCTGGTCGTCTGCGGGAGTTGGATCGCAACGCGCAACGAGTGATCCGTCGGAACCGCCGCCCTGTCACTCCGTTGATCGGTCATACCGCGGGAGGGAAGACGAAAGGACATTTCGCATGGCAATTCTGATTCTTATCGCGACCATTCTCATTCCGCCGCTCGGCGTCGCCGCCAAACACGGGCTGGGCGGCACTGCGCTGCTCAATCTCGTGCTCACGCTGCTCGGTTACATCCCCGGGCTGATCCACGGTTTGTATGTGAACTACGCCAAATAGGCTGATCGCCAGCTAGAATGGCATGCCCGAGGCCGGGACCGTTTGTGCGGTCTCGGCCTCTTCGCGTTCGGCGACACCTTCCTCGCGATGCATTTCGAACGTCCCGTTCATATCCGCGAGGCTCCACATGCCGACGACGGTCATGCCGTCGGGCGACATGTGCCCCACGTAATCGACGGGATTTTCATACCCCTGAGGCGGATCGATATAGATCTTCGTGAAATCGACCGATCGTGCGGCCCTGTGGCCGGAAATTCTGGCACCAATGGTTTGCATGGGACGAAACTGGTCCGGCTCGATCAATTCGCCACTGAAGCTGCCACCGTTCTCGGCAATGCGCAGGCGGAAAGGTGTAACGGCCTTGCCGCCGGGATAGCTGTAACTGCCGTCCCAGTCGCCTGTTAGGTCGCAAGCGTCCGCTATCGGGTCAGGCCCCGGCGCTTTCGCGAACCACGGCGATACCCGCTTCGCGCTGGCGTTTGAGTTCCGCTTTGAGCTTGGCGGGATCGCGCGCAAGGACGAAGCCGAAGCTGACGCCGCCCTCCTTGCCGATGGTTGCATGGTGCAGCTTGTGTGCCTGCACCAGACGCTTGGCATATCCGCGCTTCGGCACCCATCTGAAATAGCGCTGGTGGACCAGTCCGTCGTGCACCAGCGTGTAGATGATGCCGTAGAACAGGATCCCCAGCCCGATCCAAGTGCCGGGCCACCAAGCGCCCTCGCCCATGACGAGCGGGCTGCCGATGGCGAACATGGAAATGCTCATCGCTGCGCCGACGATGGCATAGAGATCGTTTTTCTCCAGCAGATTGTCGTGCGGTTCGTGATGGTCGCGATGCCAGCCCCAGCCGAAGCCGTGCATGATGTACTTGTGGCTCGCCCAGGCGACCCATTCCATCGCGATAACGGTCGCGACCACGATCAGCACGGGAACGAAAATATTCATCGTGTGGGATATAGGAGCTCGCACGCGGCAGGCAAAGCCCGCAACATGGCTCAGGCATCGGCGGGTTTGTCCTGCTTGCGCGGGAGGCCGAAGTAGTTTTCCGCCACTTCGCGGCTGATCCGTGCAGGGCGCAGGCTTTCGGCATCGATGCAGCACCACATGCTTTGCACTTCGGCCAGCACGTCTTCGCCGCGGCGAATCACCGTGTTGTAGAAACTTCGTGCGCCGGCAATCTTTTCCAGCACGGTCGTGGCAATCACCTCGTCATCAAGGAATGCGGGGCGACGATAGGTAATCTCATGCTTGAGCGCGACCCACGCCTTGCTCGCCACTTCTTCTGCCGGGGCCAGTTTCTGCCAATGCGCGAGGACGGTGTCCTGCACCCAGTTCAGGTAGCGCGCATTGTTCACGTGCCCCATGAAATCGATATCGTCCGGCAGGACCTTGATCGGAAATGTGAATGGCTTTGCTGACATTCATGTCAGTAGAGCAGGGAAAGGTTAAGTTTGGAAGACTCTTGTTTTGCCTTTTTGCGCGCCCTTCCATCCTGCCGCACATTCCCGGCCCATGGCCAGCACACCGCGCACGCTCTACGAGAAGATCTGGGACCAGCACGTCGTCGAACAACGCGATGACGGCACATGCCTGCTCTATATCGACCGGCATCTCGTTCACGAGGTCACCAGTCCGCAAGCCTTCGAAGCGCTGCGGCTGACGGGGCGCAGCGTACGCCGTCCCGACCTGACGCTGGCGGTGCCGGATCACAATCTGCCCACGACACCGCGCCTCGCGGCAGACGGGTCGCGTCTGCCGATCGCGGATGCGCAAAGCGCTGCGCAGTTGGCCGCACTCGAACGCAATGCCCCTGCTTTCGGAATCGACTACATCGATGCAGTCGCAGCCGAACAGGGCATCGTGCACGTCGTCGGCCCCGAACAGGGTTTCTCGCTGCCCGGTGCCACGATCGTATGCGGTGACAGCCACACCGCCGCGCATGGCGGCGTTGGCGCGCTCGCTTTCGGGATCGGCACCAGCGAGGTCGAGCATGTGCTCGCCACTCAGACGCTCCAACTGCGGCGCTCCAAATCGATGGAAGTGCGGGTCGATGGCGATCTCGGGCCCGGCGTCACACCGAAAGATTTGATCCTCCATATCATCGGGGTCATCGGAACCGCCGGCGGTACGGGCTATGTGATCGAATACCGCGGCAAGGTTTTCGAGCAGATGAGCGTCGAGGGTCGCCTCACGGTCTGCAATATGAGTATCGAGGGCGGAGCGCGCGCCGGACTGATCGCCCCCGACGACACGGTCTTCGCCTATCTCAAGGGTCGCCCCTACGCCCCGCAGGGCGAAGATTGGGAACGGGCGGTAACATGGTGGCGTTCGCTCGCCACCGATGAAGGCGCACGATTCGACAAATCGGTCGCGATCGACGCGGCGGATGTCGAACCCACGGTAAGTTGGGGCACTAGCCCCGAAGACGTTGTGGCGGTCGGCGGCGTGGTGCCTGCGCCCGACAGCTTCGCGGATCCCTCGAAGCAGGAAGCGGTGCGCAAGAGCCTGGATTATATGGGTCTTGAACCGGGCACTCCGATCGAGGACATCGCGGTAGAGAACATCTTCATCGGCAGTTGCACCAACAGCCGGATCGAAGATCTGCGCGCTGCGGCGGAAGTGCTCAAGGGACGTACCAAGGCCGCGAATGTACGCTGGGCGATCGCAGTGCCGGGCTCGGGGCTCGTCAAACGCCAGGCCGAGGCTGAAGGGCTCGACCAAATTTTCACCGATGCCGGATTCGAATGGCGCGAGCCGGGGTGCTCTGCCTGTCTTGCCATGAACCCGGACAAGGTTCCGCCGGGTGAGCGCTGCGCCTCGACCAGCAACCGCAACTTCGTCGGTCGCCAGGGACCGGGTGCACGCACACATCTGGTCAGCCCGGCGATGGCCGCTGCCGCCGCTGTTACCGGGCGTCTCGCCGATGTGCGCAAGCTCGCCCCTTGCCAAGCTGCCAGCGGCTGACCATTGAGATCGCATGACCAAGAAGCTTACCGGAAAAGCCGCCATTGTCGGGGCAATTGGCTCCGCCGCCGTTGCCGCTGCGCTACTCTATGCGAACAAGCGCAAGGACAAGAAGAATGGACCCCGCCAGCCGGGCCCCATTCCTTCGGGAGAAAATCCCGAAACCGATTGAGGTCGCTCGTCACAGGGGAGGTAGACATGTCGCCACATTCAGGAGTTCTCGCCGCGTTCGCCGCGGCGCTCGCCATGCCGGCCGCGGTGTCCGCGCAGGAAGCGGCGGATGTCGAAATGTGGCGGCTCGATTGCGGGACGCTCGAATTGAGCGATACCGGGCCGTTCTCCGACACGCATCTTTACGACGGCCAGCCCCGCCGACTGACCGACAGTTGCTACCTGATCCGCAACGGCACCCGCTACCTCCTGTGGGATACGGGCCTTTCCGGCGCGCTCAAGGGCACCAGCGAAACGCGCGGCGTGTTCACCTCGAGCGTCGATCGGACGATCGTCGAACAGCTGGGCGACCTCGGTCTCGCCCCCGAAGATGTCGCGATGGTCGGGATCAGCCACTACCACAACGACCATATCGGCCAGGCAGCCGACTTCCCCCATGCCGAATTGCTGATCGGTGCAGGCGACGCAGAGGCGGTGATTGCGAACGGGCGCGAGGAAACGATCGCACAGCTCGCCCCGTGGTTCGGTGCTGATGCCGACGGCAAGGTTACGCGGATCGCAGGCGATCATGACGTGTTCGGCGACGGCACGGTCAGGATGATCGCGACGCATGGGCATACGCCGGGCCACAAGGCGCTGGTGGTGGAGCTGCCGCGGATGGGCACCTACATGCTGACCGGCGATCTCTATCACTTCGAAGAGCAGATCGAGAACGAGGGTGTGCCCACCTTCAACACCGACCGCGCCGATACGCTGGCATCGTTCCATCGTTTCAACCAGATGGCCGACAGCCTGGATGCCACTGTCGTGGTGCAGCACGAACCGCGGCATATCGAACGCCTGCCAGCGTTTCCGGAGAGCGCAAACTGATGAGAGCCGTTTCCACCATCGAAGGGCGCGCCATTCCGCTCGGCCTCAAGAATGTCGACACCGACGTCATCATCCCTGCACACTGGCTGAAGACGATCAGTCGCGAAGGTCTGGGCAAGGGTGCCTTCGAAACGATCCGCGCGGCTCCGGGCAATCCGTTCGACGTCGAGGATTTCGCCAATGCACCGATCCTGATCGCCGGCGACAATTTCGGCTGCGGATCAAGCCGCGAACATGCCGCATGGGCCATGCTCGACATGGGACTGACCGCGGTTATCGCGCCCAGTTTCTCCGACATTTTCGCAGGCAATGCGTTCAAGAACGGCATTCTCGCGGTCGAACTGCCACAGGAACAGGTTGATCGCCTGCTCGAAGTCGCGAAGGATCAGCCGGTGACCATCGATCTCGAGAACCAGGTCGTCACCACCCCCTTCCAGGATCGCTTCGAATTCGAAATCGATCCGTTCCGCAAACGCTGCCTGCTCGAAGGGCTCGACGAGATCGGGCTGACGCTCGGCAGCGAAAGCGCGATTACGACGCACGAACATATGCGTCAGGGCAGCATGCCCTGGCTCGACAAACCAAAGAGGAGAGAAGCAGCGTGAAGGCAGTCCTGTCCAAGGAAGTCGGCGGCCCCGAAACCCTGGTCGTCGAAAATATCGACGAACCCACCCCCGGCAAGGGCGAAGTGCTGATCAAGGTCGCCGCTTGTGCGATCAACTTTCCCGATACGCTGATCATTCGCGACATGTACCAGTTCAAGCCGCCGCGCCCGTTCGCGCCCGGTGGCGAGATCTCGGGCACGATCGAAGCGATCGGCGAAGGGGTCAGCGATTTTGCCGTGGGCGATCGCGTGATGTGCGGTGTCGGCAATGGCGGCCTGCAGGAAAAGGTCGCGGTCGCGGCCGAACGCCTGTTCAAGGTTCCCGACGGGATCGACCTGGTGAAAGCCAGCGCGCTGCTCATGACCTATGGAACGACGATCCACGGGCTGAAGGACCGCGGGGACATCAAGGTAGGCGAAACCGTGCTCGTGCTCGGTGCTGCCGGCGGGGTCGGCCTTTCGGCAGTCGAGCTGGCCAAGGCCTATGGCTGCCGCGTCGTGGCGGCGGTCTCCACCGAGGAAAAGGGCGAGGTCGCCAAGAAGCACGGCGCTGACGAAGTCGTGATCTATCCCCGCGCCCCGTTCGACAAGGACACGTCGAAGCAACTCGCCAGCGACTTCAAGGCTGCGGTGGGCCCGAACGGTGCGGACATCGTCTACGATATCGTTGGCGGCGACTATTCCGAACCTGCACTGCGCGCCATCGCTTGGGAGGGCCGCTTCCTGGTGATCGGCTTCCCCGCCGGGATTGCCAAGATGCCCCTCAATCTCACCCTGTTGAAAAGCTGCGACATCCGGGGCGTATTCTGGGGCGCGTTCACTGCGCGCGAACCCGAACGCAACCAGCAGAACATCGCCGAACTGTTCGACCTGTGGAAGGCAGGCAAGATCGATCCGCTGGTCAGCGAGACCTACGATATCGAGCATGCGCACAAAGCGATCGCCAAGCTCGAGAACCGCGGCGCGATCGGCAAGCTGGTGGTGACGATGGACTGATCGGGTTCGGGGGCGCTTGTCGAACTATCGGACAAGCGCCCTTGCGGCCTCGGTGGGGCGGGCCTATTCCGGCCGTGAAATTCCATCCGAGAGGACCATCATGACCGATTTCAAGGATCGCGAGCGCGCCGAAGAAGCGAAATTCGCGTTCGACGAGGAAAACGCCTTCAAGATCGCCGCCCGCCGCAATCGGCTGGTGGGCGAATGGGCCGCCGGCCTGATGGGCCTGACCGAAGAGGAAACCGACGCCTACAAGAAGGCCGTCGTACAGGCCGATTTCGAGGAAGCAGGCGACGAGGACGTAATCCGCAAGCTGCTGGGTGATCTGACCGCGGCCGATTGCGACGTGTCCGAAGCCGATATCCGCGGCAAGCTCGAGGAATGCTCCGTCGAAGCGCGCCGCCAGTTCATGAGCGAACGGGGCTGATCGTCATGCCCATGGCAGCCGAGACAATCGTTTCGTTGATCGAACAGGCGCTGCCCGGCGCAACGGTCGAAATGCGCGACCTCGCAGGTGACAACGATCACTGGGCGGCCAAGGTCACCGCACCGCAGTTCGAGGGGCTGACGCGCGTCAAACAGCACAAGCTGGTGTATGACGCGCTGGGCGAGCGGATGGGCGGCGAACTGCACGCCTTGCAACTCACCACGCAAGCCCCCACCTGAATTCCACCAACCCAATTCATACAAAGGACGGACCCATGTCCGACACCAACCAGCGCATCGCCGACATCGTCGGCGACAACGATGTCGTCCTCTTCATGAAGGGCACCCCACTTTTCCCGCAATGCGGTTTCTCGAGCCGCGCGGTGGCCATCCTCGATCACTGCGGTGTCGCCTATGACAGCGTCGACGTGCTGCAGGACATGGAAATCCGCCAGGGCATCAAGGCCTATTCGGACTGGCCGACGATTCCGCAGCTTTACGTGAAGGGTGAATTCGTCGGCGGCAGCGACATCATGATGGAAATGTTCGAAGCCGGCGAACTCCAGCAGATGATGGACGAGAAGCAGGTTTCCAAGGCCGCGTCCTGAACCGCTTAAGCCGCTCGCCGGCAATTCGGACACTGATCAGAACGGGTAAGGCCCGCCGGGTGGAGAACCGGGCGGGCCTTTTATTCGTTCGGGGGCGCTAGGGGGCACACCCACGAAGACTGAACGAATGCACCGGACTGTGCATGCGCCATGCCAATCCCCCATAGACGGCGCTTTCTTCGCGTTCGCGATGGTAAACGCGAATTTTGCCGCGTCGCCTAGTGTAAAGCAGCCCGACACCCCGCATTTACCTTTGCGCTTGGCAAGCTGCGCGGCCCTCGTCACAACTAAGCTATGAGAGAGACAATCGAGACCGGGCCCGACGGCATACCCGCCGCCACCGTCGTTATCTTCCGCAATGCGCCTGCGGGCGGCCCCCCTGAAATCCTGATGACGATCCGATCCCGCGAGATGGTGTTCGCGGGCGGGATGGCCGTCTTCCCCGGTGGCCGGGTGGATCCGGCGGACTTCGATCTCGGCGCGCGGATCGGCGGCCCACTCGATCCTGACGAGGCCGCGCATCAGGTTGCCGTCGTCCGCGAAACGCTCGAGGAAACCGGCCTGGCGATCGGGCTATCGGGCGAAATCGATGCGGACAAGGCGCGCGCTGCGCGCAGCTTCCTTCAACAGACAGGCGAACTCGCACCGGTGCTCGACCACTTCGGCTGGGACCTGGACCTGCAGCAACTGGTGCCCTTCGCGCGCTGGTTTCCCAAGAACGAGCGCATCCCGCGCGTCTACGACACGCGGTTCTACCTTGCAGATCTCGGGACGGGGGCGGTCGAAATCGAAGCCGATCTGTCGGAAAACACCCATCTGTTCTGGACCAGCGCACGGGATGCGCTCGCTGCGGCCGAACAGGGCGATATAAAGCTGATCTTTCCCACACGTCGCAACCTCGAGCGCCTCGCCCTGTTCGACAGTTTCGCCGCCGCACGCGCGCAGGCCGAGGCGATCCCCGTGCGCACGATCACGCCTTACATCGACGAATCCGAGGGACGCTCGTGGCTGCATATTGGCGAGGACTACGGCTACCCCGTAACCCGCGAGGCGCTCGAGACCGTGGCGCGGGGGTGAGCGCGAGTTGCGCGGTCCGTTCCCGGTTCTCACGCGGCGCACGCTGCTCGCTGCGGCAGCCGTCTCACCGGCGCTGCTGTCCCCCCCGCTGTTTGCGCGACCCGGCGCCATGCTGACCGGTGCGAACCTTATCGAGGATCCCGCCGCTCCCTTTGGCAGCGGCAAGGCACGCGAAAGCTTCAGGCTGCTTGCCGAAGCTGGCGCGAATATGGTCGCGCTGATTCCCTTCTTCTGGCAGGCTCACGGCAGCGATCCCAACCTCGTGCGCGGCAGCGCGCTTCCCCGTGATCGGCTGCGTCGGGGCGTTCGTGATGCAGTGGATGCAGGATTGCAGGTGCTGATCAAACCGCATGTCTGGGTGCCCGAGCGCTGGGCCGGCAGCGTGGTCTTCACCGATGAGAGCGCCTGGAGGCAGTGGTTCGCCGCCTATGAGGCAGCCTTGCTCGAATGTGCCGACACAGCGCAGGAGACGGGCGCGGTTGCCTTCTCGATCGGGACCGAACTCGAACAGACCAGCGCACGGCCGGAATGGATACCGCTCATCGAGAAGGTCCGACGCATCTTTGCAGGGCAGTTGACCTATGTTGCGCACAATGCCGCCGAAGCGGAGCGCGTCGGCTTCTGGGACCGGCTCGATATCGTATCCATCTCGACCTATCCACCGCTTGGCGCGGCGACTGATCGTCATGGCTGGCGGGCGGTAATGGAACGCGAACTCGGCGCTCTGCGCAGGCTGGCGGATCGGCACGGCAAACCCGCATGGCTGGGCGAAATCGGGCTGCGTTCGGCCCGCGGTGCCACGCGCAAGCCATGGGAGAGCGCCGAGGAACGCGCCGCTCAGGCCGATCCGGGGTTGCAGCGGGACGTCCTGCAGATGTGGTTCGATATCGCGCGCGTGCATGCAATCGAAGCGGCATTCGTCTGGCGCTGGCTGAGCGATCCGGCAGGCGGCGGCATTCAAGACACCGATTTCACGATCCAGAACAAGCCCGCGCAGGACCTGCTCGGCACGCGCTAGCGGTGCCGGGTCAGAACGAGACCCACACCCCAGCGAACATGCCACGCTCGCGCAGCGCGTTCTCACCGCCCAGCGTTCCCATGACGCCCAATTGCAGGGCGACCCCCGGCGCGACGGTGTAGACACTGCTCAGTTGGACGTTGTGATAGCGGTACTCGTCGAAAATGCCGCGCCCTGCCCCGTCGCTGATCGTGTTGAGCGATTGTGCCATCAGCAGGAAATCCGGGTCGGGTCGGTAGCCCAGCGTCAGGTCGGCATGAAATTCGTTCGGCGGGTCTCCTGCGCGCAAGCGATAGCTGGCCTGAGCATCGACGAAGCCGGTATCGCTGCCGAAGGTGAGGTTGCGGAAACCGCGAAGACGCAGATCGTATTCGGCGTCGGTGCTGCCTACCTGCGCCAGGTTGTCGTCGCGCGAAACGCCCGGAATCCGCACGGTAGCCTCCGCGGCGAGCCAGCCGTCCTGATCCCCGGCAAAGCGGTAGCGCCCGCCGATGTCGGTATAACCCAGGCCGCGGTCGTCATCGCCTCCCTCTACCGAAACGCTTCGGAAGCTGGGCTTAAAAAGCAGCGTGAAGTCGGGCGCGATCGCGTATTCGGCGAGCAGGAACAGCTCGACCTTCTCGTAGTCCGCAATATCGATCGTATTGCCGTCGGCATCGTAGCCCTTCGTGCTGTTGGAATAATAGAAGGTCGCGATGACCTGGCCGCGGTCGGCCTGCTGGTCGGCATCGGTCACGATACCCTCCTGCGCCAGTGCCGGAGCGGCGCCTGTCATACAGGCCAGGGCGATGGCATAAGCGCTGAATTTGCCGGTCATTGTCGCTCCAGAAGGACTTGTTTGGTGGTATCGATTATCGTGTCGGCGGTTAGCGCCAGATTGCGCGGCTCGGCCCAGGCGGCTTCGGTCCACAACGTCACGCGGTCGGACTGGATCGAGTTGCCATGCGGGATATCCGCCTGTTCCACCGCCTCGCGCGCCTTGCGATTCCAGGCTTCGAGGTCGGCCGAATGCGGCGCGCCGGGATGGATGAGCATGAACGAACCCGGGCCGTTGGCGACCATGAGAATGTCGAGCGCGGCGGGAATTTCCTGCAACAGGCGAGCCAGACGCTGCGTCAGCCGCGTCGCCTTCTCTTCGCCATGTAGCGCGCCATAGGCTTCGAAATCGACGATCTGGATGAAGCTGATCGCCGCCGGGCGATCCTGCGAACGGCAATCGGAAATGACGAGATCGAGTAGGCGCCGCTTGAGCAGATTGCTGTCCGCATCGATCAGGCTCATCCCGGCCTGCCCCTGCCGGAGCGTCGCGTTCTGGACCTTCAGATCCTCTTCGCGCAATTCGCGGCGTTGCTGTTCGCGTTTGATCCGCATCAGCGTACGCACACGTGCCAACAGGCGGATTTCGTCGATCGGCTTGGTCAGGAAGTCGTCCGCCCCCGCCATATAGGCCTGGTTGAGCAGTTCCAGGTCATTGGTCGCGGTAAGCATGAGGATCGGCATGTAGCGGGTGCGCCGTGACATGCGCATGTGCGCGCAAACCTCGAGCCCATCGATATCGGGCATCATGATGTCGAGGATCACCATCTGGAATTCGGTTTCGCCCTCGGCCTCTCCCTGCCCGTCGACGGTAACGCCGCATTTCTCGAGCGCCTCGTACCCACCGCAGGCGATTTCGACATCGGTGAAGTTACCCTTGGCGAGCAACGACTTGGTTATCAGCGCACTCTCGGGAACATCATCCACGATCAGAATCTTGGATCGCCGGTTCTGACTCATGGCTGGACCTCGTTGCTCAATTCGTACACTCGCCAACGCGCTCCGTCATAGGCCAAGCGATACCCGCTCGCCCCGCTGTCATAGAGCGTCGGGAAAATTCGGCCAATCCGGTCGCTCCCTAGTCCCGACGCGCGATTGCGTACCACGAGCACATCCGCATCGGTACGGTTGCGCAGCGATGCCAAGCGGAACTGTTGCGTTCCGCTGCTCCAGACACCCATTGCATCGTTGCGCAGCGCAATCACTGCAGGGGCCGCCTCCGCGTCGAACAGGATTCTCTCGCGCCCGGTCAATGCCCGGGCAAGGCCGGTCAGTTCGGGATCGCTTTCTGCCACTGACCGGCTGAGCATCGCCGCGCGCCAGCGTTCGGTTTCATGCGCATTGTCGACGAACAGCAAAACGGCCCCGCCGATCAGGCCGGCTGACAGCAGATTGAGCTCGACCCGGTTGAGACGACTGATCGGCCAGCGTGCGACGCAGGCCGCCGCCGCGGTAACGCCCAGGCTCGCCGCAAGCGAAACCGACGGGAAGAAACCGAAAGTCTGCGACAGGAACATCCCCGCCAGCAGGGTGGCGGACACCGCCAGCACAGCATAACGCAGCGGCCCCATGCCCCGCGCGGCCACGAAGAAGGCGAACAGCACCGGACTGACCGCGAACAGGCTGACCGCGGAAAGCAGCAGGTTGCGCACGTCGGACCCGTTGCCGCCGGGCGCCGTGTCGGCCCCCAACCCCGCGCCCTCGCGGCTGATCGTGTGGATGAAAGCGGTTCCATCGCCCACGAATACCCAGTTCACATACATGAAGGACAGCAGGCAGAAGATCATCGGGAACAGCAGCATCAGATACATCGGTATCGGTGCATTGCGCAGCCGGTCCGCGGGCATGACGAGCGCGAGGAACGGCAGGCTGGCGAAGACCAGCAGCATGCCGAAGGGATGCGCGAACGCCATTAGCGACAGGCCCACCGACACCAGCATGAGATCGTTGACCCGCTCGCCGCGGCGGAGGCTGAAAGTGCCCAATGCGGTCAGCCACAGCCCCCAATGGATCATCATGAAGCCGATGCCTTCGGTCGCAGCGCGCAGGAAGACCGGGTTGAGTGCAAGCGCCGCGCAGGCGGCGCCGGCTTCGAGCAGCGACAGGCCGTTGGCGCGAAAGGCACCGAACCATGCTACCACCAGCAGTCCCGCCAGTACCGCGCTGGCGACTGCCAGATCGATTGTATCGGACAGCGGGAAGACGTAGCCCAGCCCGATTGCGGAGATATATGGCAGTGGCGGAAAAGCGGTAACGACGTTTTCGAAGCGGATCATGCCGCCAAGCGTCAGCAAAGTCCGTCCCTGCAGGTCGAGATTGCTGGCCGAGACATAACCGCGCGTCCACAGCAGCACCGCCAGCGCGACGATCATCGCGGCGAGCACCAGCGGGAACAGGTAGGGGGCGAAAGCGCGCCAGTTCATCCCGCCAACTGCCCTGCCTGCGCCTTGCTGACTTCCGACGCGGTATGCTTGGACAGTCCGTGCTCGGTCTTTTCCCAGTAGAACGGCTTGGTGATGAGCTGCCACGCGCCCTTCCATGCAGCGACCGACATCAGCACCCAATACCAGAACACCGTCAGACTATAGGGTGCCAGCGACAGCCAGTTTCGGCGGAACGGCGCCAGCATCATGATGAACATGAACAGTCCGTTCCCCGCCAGCAGGTTGAACAGCGACAGGTACAGCAGAACTGGCGGGAACAGCGGATCGAACACCCCGGATTCGGTCAGCAGCCAGAAGATGAAGATCAGCCAGAACAGCGGGTTCAGCAGTCCCGACAGCATGGTGCCACCGATGAAGAAGATGAAGCCAAGCACACCGAGCGGGCCGATGGTTTTCATCAGGTGGATCGGGCGGCGCGTATGCACGAGGAAGGTCTGCATGTAGCCCTTGATCCAGCGCGAGCGCTGCCGGATCCAGTTGCTCTGCGACACATTCGCTTCCTCATAGGTGGTCGAGGCGGCAAGCCGGACTTCGTAGCCCTTCTGCGTCAGCCGGATGCCCAGATCGGCATCTTCGGTGACGTTGAAAGGGTCCCAGGCACGCAATTCGCGCAGCACGTCCATCTTGAAGTGGTTCGACGTCCCGCCCAGCGGGATCGGCACCTTGAGCTTTTCGAGCCCGGGCAGCATGAGATCGAACCACAGCGAATAGTCGAGCGTGAACAGGCGCGTGAGCCAGTTCTCGTCGCGATTGAAATAGTTCAGCCGGCATTGCACGCAGGCGACATTGTCGGGTGCACGATCAAAGGTGACCACCACCTTTTTGAGCTGGTCGGGTTCGGGCTTGTCCTCGGCGTCGTAGATCACGAGATACTCGCCCCGCGCAAATTGCAGCGCGTAATTGCAGGCCTTGGGCTTGGTCTGCGGTTGCGAGGGCGGGACGAGGATGATCTCGAAAATGTCCTCCAGCCCCAGCGCGGTCGCGGCATCGATGGTCAGCTGGTCGCCCTCCTCGAGGACGATCTTGATGTCGAGCCGGCTGGTGGGATAATCCAGTTCGCGCAGCGCATTGGCAAGGATCGGCAGCACGTCCGGCTCGCGGAACATCGGCACCAGCACGGTGTAGATCGGCAAGTCCTCGTTGCGCAGCAGGCTGACCGCGGTGTCGAGCCGCCGTTCGCTGGCATGCTGGTTCTTTCCGCCATACCAGATCAGCACGCTCTTGAAGAGGAAATTGCCGAGATAGAAAACGGTCATCACGAGGTTGATGACGATCAGCGTGGCAATCGGCTCGACTGCCAGCCCGATTGCTGTGGCCGTTACCAGCGCCCATGCGACCACTAACTGGACCGGCGTGAACACCGTCTGCGCGGACATAACCGGATCATAATTGGCGAGATCGAATACCGCCGCATCGAGATAGCGCTCGGAGAACACCTCTTGCACCGCGCGCTGAATATCTTTCTTGGGCGCGATGCGGATCTTGACCCCCTCGCCCCATTTGCGGCGGGCATAAAGGATAAGCTCGGGTCCGGGGCGTGCAGTGACAATTGTGGTGGCGCCGTTCTCTGCGCGCCATGGAACGGCCAGTTCGCGCATGTAAGTCGCGACATCGGCTTCCTCGAGCAGATCGCGGTCCAGCGGATCGCGTTGCAGATCGACCAGTTCGACGCTGAACCGCTCGGCCAATGCGGTGTAGTATTCATCCTCCGCGATCCAGTTCTTCGTCAGCATGACGTCGGCAAGGTTGGCGCCCCAGCGCACCGCCAGTTCGCTCGCCTCGTTCAATTGCTGCGGCGTGACGAGGCCACGCTCGGCGAGGAAATCGCCGGTCCAGCTATCGATCGAAAGGAACCGCCCCACGGTCAGTCCTTGGATTTGTTCGAAGCGATCACGCGGCGCAGCAGGTATACGAAGCCGAGCGTCACGAGAAGCCAGCCCAGACCGATCAGCCAGAGCCTGTAACGCTGGAGAAACTTCGAAATCGTGTTCTCTTCGGGGTAGCGGATATCGATCAATCGCACACGCTCGTCATGAAACGCGAAGTCGACCTGGTCCCCGGCTAGAAAGGCGACATTGCCATAGCCCAGCGCGGGCGGGCTTGCGCTCGATCCGAGCGTGGCAAAGTCGCTCCCGGGACGGATCCACAGCACCGAGCGACCATTCTGTTCGAGCAACTGGACGGTGGTCAGCGCATCGATCGCGTCACGATCGAGGATCGTTTCACCGTTCTCGCCGCTGATTTCGATCGCTCCCTGAGTGAACCGGACCTTGGGTTCGCTGCCCGCCGGCGCATCGGCGCCTACGTAGACCACTGCGCCGTTGGCGGGCATGGCATCGAAGGACACGCCCACAGGCCCTTCGCCGCTGGCCAGCGGGTTCAGCAATGCCGCCACCGGGGCAAGGCTGGCAGGGTCGGGCATCACCACGGTGAAACCGCCATTGAGGACGCTCGGAAGATCGGAGAAATCCTGCGGTGACCCTGCCTCACCCAGTTCGATGCGGCTCGAAGGCAGCAATTGCGCGGGATAGCCCTGCGGGACATATTTGCAGTCGCCACCCGCGGCCTGCCTCACCACGCTGACTTCGAGATTGTTGAGTGTATTGGCGAGCCCTTCGGGCAGGTCGACCGCGATCTGTGTGCGCCCATCCTCTTCGGCTTCGGCACTGGCAAGCAGTACGCCGTTGAACAGGACCGCGATAACCGGGCGCGCTTCGCCACCATCTTCTGCCACTGCAACATCGAGTGTCAGGCCGGTGATGCGCTTCCCTGCGGGGATTGCTGTCGCCGGGATGGCGACGTTCCACTGCCCGCGATCCGCAATGCTCTGGGCCGAGCTATCCGCGCCGAGATCCGCAATGGTCAGCGTCTCGCGTTCGCCATCGGCCGAACCACGGCGCGCCGTCGCGAGACTGGACGATGCAGCTATGCTGTTCCAGCGACTGCGGAACAGGCGCGCGCTGGCGACCGGGTCCTCGCCGCCGATCCGGATCGACGGTGCCCCGCCCTCGTTTTCCACGGACAAGGCGGGCGCCGACGCATCCGCGAAACCGATCCGGCCAATCCGCCAGCCGTCCTGCGTCGCCGCATCGTCGGCGCGGGCCCCGCCCAGACGCGAATCGGAACCGCCGAGCATCAGCGTCAGCGCGGCTGCCAACTGTGCCTCGCTCGCTTGCGAGGGCAGCGATAGAACCAACGCAGCGGGCATGACCGAAGCGACCGTGGAAACGCGGCCGAGACTTGGCCCTTGCAATCGCGCGCGCAGCCCACCCTCGCCAGCGAATGCGAGATAGGCTCCCGACAGGCGCTGATCGACGCAGCGGTCCTCGGTGATTGCTCCCGAATACACGATACGGGTTGCCAGAAATCCGTCCTGCGCCAGCGCGGGATCGACCGGAATGTCGATCACGCCTTCCGATAGGCCCTCGGGCAATGCGGCGGTGTATTGCGTCCGGCCGCCAATCTCTATCGCGATCGAACGCCGGCTCCCGAACGACGAATCCGCACGATAGGGCAGGATAAGGCGCAGGTCGTCGACGCCCACTCCGGCAGGTACGGGGAAGTACAGCGTACGGCCGCCCGAAAGACCTTCGATTTCGAAGCCGTTGTCGAAGCCGAGTTCATCGAGCGTGATGACCCGCGTGACAGGAGCGAACGACACCGCAGCCGCTTCGGCCTCAACCGGCGCGGGAACGCTCGGTACGGGGGCTTGCGCGGCCCCGGAAGAGGCCAGAATGGCGCCTGCCGCGATGGCGGATAAGAATTTCTGCTTATTCATAACGGTCCCTGTACGCATGCATTCATTCCGTCAGCGCAACCCTTTTCGAGAATAAAGAAGCGGTTGAAAGGAATTAAAAACCCCAGCATTCTCGTCGAAATGCCACATTCATCTTCTTTATGGAACCGAGAACCGGGGTTACCCGGGATTGTACCTGCGGTGTCTTTCTTGCATATCGGACGGACAGTTGTGCCACGCCGATGAATTGAGCCCCTTGATGATGAGTGTTGATGTCCTGTCGGTTGTGCTCGGTTTCGTCGCCGGCTTGGCGGTGCTCGGAGCCCTCGTGGCGTACCGTTCACGCAGCCATCCAGGCCATGGGACGTCGTCCGAAACACTCGGAACGCCCCCGGTCGGCAGCACGGACGACGTTGCAAATGGTGCGTACTTTGCCGAATTGGCGCGCACAGTGCCGGACATGGTGGTGGTCATCGGACCCGATCGCGTGCGCCGTTACATCAGCCCGGCCTGCGAGTGGTTGCTTGGTTATCCACCCGAGGAAATGATCGGACAATCGCCTATCAACGGGATCCACCCCGATGATCGCGCCACTACGATGGAAGCCAGCGAGCGGCTGTTCAAGGGCGAGGTCTCGGTCGCGCTAACGACCTATCGTCACCGCCATGCTGATGGCCACTACGTCTGGCTCGAAGCCCATTTTGCCACGCGCTGGAACGAGGATGGCGAGCTTCGCGACTATGTCGGCGTGGTGCGCGACATTGGCGGGCGGCGACGCGAAAAGCTGCTCGATACCGAACGCAATGCGCGCATTCGCGAAAACAACCGCCTGCTGCAGATGGCGGAGCAAATTGCCAATGTCGGGCACTGGCGCGTCGATGTTCAGGAGGACACGCTGATCTGGTCGGATCAGGTCTATCGTATTCACGGGGTCGACAGCGATTTCACACCTACCGTCGCCGACGGCCTCGAGTTCTATTACGAAGAGGACCGCGAGCGGGTCAGCGAAATGGTCGGCAAAGCCTTCGAGGAAGGCGAGGATTTCAGCTTCCAGGCACGCATCGTCCGCCCCGATGGCGAATTGCGCCACGTCGCCAGCGTGGGCCATGCCGAGACCTCGCCGACCGGCGAAGTGATCACGGTTTTCGGTGTCTTCAAGGACATCACCGAAACCGTGGTGGCGCAGGAGCAACTGCGCCAGTCGCGCGACGAGGCCGAACGCGCCTCGCAAGCCAAGGCCCATTTCCTCGCCAATATGAGCCATGAAATCCGCACGCCGATGAACGGGGTGATCGGTTTCGCCGACCTCCTGCTCGAGAGCGAGCTGGCCGACGAACATCACGAATATGCGCGGATGATCTCGGATTCGGGCAAGGCGATGCTGCGGCTGCTCAACGAGCTGCTCGATTTGTCGAAGATCGAGGCCGGCCGTATGCAGCTGTCGCGCGAAGCGGTCGACTATGGCCATCTGGTCCGCAGCAGCGTCCGCCTATTCGAACCCAACGCCAAGGCCAAGGGTATCGCGCTCGACATGGAAATCGCGGACGACCTGCCCGAGGGCGTGAGCGACAAACTGCGCGTGCGCCAGATCATCCTCAATCTCATCGGCAATGCGATCAAGTTCACCGAAAAAGGTTCGGTGCGGATCCGGGCGCGCGAAGAGAACGGCAAGATCGTGATCAGCGTGATCGATACCGGACCCGGCATTGCGCCTGACAAGCTGAACTACATTTTCGAAGAGTTCACGCAGCTTGAAGCCAATGCCCCCCCGGGAACGGTGGGATCGGGTACGGGCCTCGGACTTGCGATCGCGCGCCAGCTTGCCGAACTGATGGACGGCGAACTCTCGGCCAGTAGCGAGATCGGCAAGGGGTCGGTGTTCACGCTTACCCTTCCGCTCGTGCGGTGCGGCGCGCAGGCCCCCGCCAGGGCGGCACCGAGTGATGCCGCCTCCTTCCGCACCAGCCTGGTCGGTCGCCATGTGCTGCTCGCCGAGGATGCCGACATCAATCGCAAGCTGGCAGTGGCCATGCTTTCACGGCTTGGAATGACTGCCGACATCGCCGAGGACGGCCGGCAGGCGGTCGAGCAGGTTCGTGCAGCGCGTGCGCGCGGCGAAATGTTCGACGCTATCCTGATGGACATGCAGATGCCCGAAATGGACGGGCTCGAAGCCACGCGCACGCTAAGGGCCGACGGCTTCACCGCGAACGAGCTGCCGATCATCGCAATCACCGCCAACGCCTATGCCGACGATATCGAGCAATGCCTCGAGGCGGGTATGCAGGACCATCTGGCGAAACCAATCGCGATCGAGCGTCTGGGCCCCTGCCTCGAACGCTGGCTGGTGAAGAAGGCGCCCGCTGCGCCCGTTTCAACGCGCACGGTGCCCAGCGAGGAGGATGAAGCGCGGCAGATGTACGAGCAGCGCAAGGCTCGCCTGCGCGACCAGCTTGCAGAGATCGACACCAGCCAGGTTCCTGGCACCGAACAAAGCGGCCATCTGCGCGACCAGCTCCACGTCATGGCCGGGATCGCCGCGCATTTCGGCGATGCCGAACTCGGTGACCTCGCCCGCAAGACCGAACGCCAGCTGAAGCTGAACACCGATGACGGCGCATTGGCCGCGGCCATCGACGAGTTGCAAACCTGGTTCGAGCGCTAAACAGAAACCTTCCGCATCGGGAAGACGCCATTCCACCCCGAGTCGAACCACCGGAGAATTGACGGATTGGCGCGCCCGGCAGGACTCGAACCTGCAACTCCAAGCTTAGAAGGCTCGTGCTCTATCCAGTTGAACTACGGGCGCGCTGTGGGGGTGCCATAACGCGGGTTTCGCGCGGGGCCAATCGCCACTAACCCTGTTTGCGATGGAAAACACCGCCCAGCCCGCCCGCACCGCGCCGCAGCACTTTCGCTATTATGATCTCGTAATGGCGGCCTTCGTCACCATTCTGCTGCTGTCCAACCTGATCGGCGCGTCCAAGCCGAGCTACGTGACACTGCCGCTGATCGGCCAATGGTCGTTCGGCGCGGGTGTGCTGTTCTTCCCCGTCAGCTACATCATCGGCGACATCCTCACTGAGGTCTATGGCTATGCCCGCGCGCGCCGCGTAATCTGGACCGGTTTCGCGGCACTCCTGTTCATGGCCTTCATGGCTTGGGTCGTGGTCCAGTTGCCCCCCGCGGCTGGTTGGCCGGGACAGGAGGCCTACGAGTTCGTCTTCGGCAACAGCTGGCGTATCGTGCTGGCTTCCATGGTGGCCTTCTGGGCGGGCGAATTTGCCAACAGCTACGTGCTCGCCAAGATGAAGATCTGGACCGCGGGCCGCCATCTGTGGATGCGTACGATCGGATCGACCGTCGTCGGCCAGGGGCTCGACAGCCTGATCTTCTACCCGCTCGCCTTCTGGGGGCTGGCAGGCTGGCCGGTCGAGTTGCTGTGGCAGGTGGTGCTCTCGCAATGGGCGATCAAGACCGCGTGGGAGGCGCTGCTGACGCCTGTTACCTATGCCGCAGTGGGGGCACTCAAACGCGCCGAGCAAGTCGACCTCTACGATACCGAAACCGATTTCTCGCCCTTCGCGCGCACGCGTGGCTGACGCGCACGAAGAGATGCGCATCGAAAAAGGGGCGACCCGCAGGCCGCCCCTTCCCCCTCTCCCCTATTCGCTGGGGTATCTTTAGAACTTCGCACCCACCGCGATGCCGTAGCGCCGCGGATCGAGCGTGAAGATGTTGGTGAAATTGCCCGAACTGGCATCGGTGACGTAGAGCCCCGTTACCGAATTGCTGTCGAAAATGTTCTGCACGAAGCCGCGCACGAACCAGCGGTCGTCCGCGCCGTTGAACTGGATCGAGGCATTCGCCTGGACGAAGGGTTCGATCCGATTGACGTTGCCGTTGAACACATTGCCGAACTGTTCGCCCGTATAGGCGAGGTCGAAGCGCGGAACGAGCGACATGCCATTGTCGAATTCGGCGGTGTACTGCACACCGATCGAGGCCTTGTACTCGGGCGCCTGCGGCAAGCGGTTGCCCTTCAGGTTCACTTCGACCCCCGGGCTCAGCACGTTGATCGGTCCAAACGCTGCGAAGGCCGGGTTGGCGGTCTGCGCATCGAGCACGCTGCAGATGCTGAAAGCCCCGGTCGAGGCGATTCCGCCATCGCTGGGGAAGGCGGTCGGACCTTGGAGCCCCAGTCCACCATTCACCGCGCCGACGAAGGCGTTCGCGCCTGCCCCGGTCACCGCGCACAGCGAGCCGTTCGACAGGTCCTTGATGATCACCGCATCGGGATCGCCGCCGCCCGGATCGCGCGGGTTGCTGAAGAACTGGTCGCCCGAAACCTTCGCATTGAGATAGCTGAGGTTCATGTTGATGAGCCAGTTGTAGCTCGGGCGTAGGATCGTCTCGAGTTCAAGGCCCCAGATATTGGCGTCGATCGTGTCGTTGACCGAAGTCCGCGCCACGATGCGGCTGAGCTGCAGATCCTTGTACTTGTAGTAGAAGCCGGTGAGATTCACCTGCGCAGCACCGTTGAGGAAGGTATTCTTCGAACCGATCTCGAATGCATCGATCTGTTCCGAACCGAAGCTCTCCGAGACCGCGAAGACAGGTGACAGCGGTGGGTTGATCCCGCCCGATTTGTAGCCCCGCGAGTAGGAGAAATAGATGTTGCTGTCGGGCGAGAACTCGTAATCGAGCACGGCGCGGCCGGTGATGGCGTCGAAGCTGACCTCGCGCTCTTGCAGCAACTGGTTTCCGGGCACCCCGGCATCGGCATCGAAACTGCCTACGAAGGGGGAGGTGAACGGATCACCATTGCCGAACGGGTTGAGGAAATTCGCCAGCGTCGTCCGTGCCGAGACACTCTTGCTGTCGTCATTGTAGCGCAGACCGCCGGTGAAGGTCAGACGATCGGTGATGTCGAAATAGACCTCACCGAAAATACCGAAACTCTTGAGTTTGAAGTCGGTCGTGTTGTTGCGATACATCGAGGTCGCGAGATAGGACGGCGGAGCGCCCGCGCCGAACGCCGAAAACGTGCCGAGGATCGCAGCGGCATAATCCAGCCCGAAGCCGTTCACATAGTAGCTGTTCTCGCTGACATCGGTTTCGGCATAGATGCCGCCGAGCAGGAAGTTGAACGGTCCGTCGAAATCGCTGCTCAGGATTGCCTCGCCCGACCATGATGTCTGGTATTGAACCGAGCGGTCGAAAGCGAGCGGCACGTCAGCGCATAGGGAATTGCCTTCGAATGCACCCAGATTGCCATCGTCATTGTCTGAGGTGCAAAGCTGGCCGCCGGGGCCATTGGGAATCAGCGCATCCGCGATCGGGGCGAAATAGGCGCTCGAGCCGGGGACGAATGCGGGCGCCGGCGGAGCCAGTCCGGTGGGCAGGCCATTCGCCGCGAAGAACGCCAGCGTGTTGAGGCCCGTAGCGTAACCCGTCCGATCGAGCACGCCGAGGTTGTAGTCCTGCCGCGAATCGACCGTCGTTTCCTGATAGATCCCGGTGAGCGAGAGATTCATGGCGCCGATGGCCTGGTCGAGATGAGCCTGAAGCTGCAATTCGTCGGCGAAATATTCGGGGGTGAAAGCCGTATTCACCGTGCGAACGTCGTCGGGTTCGTCGAAATTCGCGTAGCCGTCGGGTCCGTAAACGCTCCCCAGCGCCAAAGCATCGGGGATGCCCTGGATGCGGAACAGTTCCTGCGACGTCAGAACGGTTGCCAAGGTCGAATTGGCATTGGTGCTGTCAAAGTCGCGACGATTGTTCAGGCAGCCGAGCACACCGGTGGGATCGCGCTGGCACAGCTGCTTCTGTATCCGCAGGCGGTCGTCATTCTCGCGGAAATAGAACGCCATGAGATCGAGCGTCGTGGTCGCGGTCGGCTCGAAACGAAGCGAACCGCGCAACGCATACATGTCGCGCCCGTCGATATCGCTGTTGTCGTAGAGATTGGTCGTATAGCCGTCGCGGTTTAGGTAGAACCCGGCCGCACGGAAGGCCAGCGTGTCGCCCAGCGGCACATTGACCATGCCCTTGGCCTTGATGCTGTTGTAATTGCCATATTCAAACTCGCCCGAAGCGGCAAACGTGCCGAGTTCGGGCTTGGCAGTCACGACATTGACCACACCCGAAGTGGCGTTGCGGCCGAACAGCGTGCCCTGCGGTCCGCGCAACACTTCGACGCGTTCGAGGTCGAAATATTCGGTCTCGAACAGGCGGGTCCCGAACAGGGGCGAGCCATTCGTATGAATTGCCGTTGCGCTATCGCAGGTCACGCCGACGCACAGGTCGCCGATGCCGCGAATGGTGAAGCTCGCACTGGTGAAGTTCGACTTGGTAAAGGAGACGTTGGGCAGGGTCAGTTGCAGGTCGCTGGCATTCTCGATCTGCTGCGCTTCGAGCGCCTTGCTGTCGAACGCGCTGACCGCAATCGGCACTTCCTGCAGCGACTGGTTCTGGCGCTGCGCGGTGACGATGATGACATTGCTGCTCAGCCGCGGATCGTCGAAATCGGCGAAATCCTCATCCGTGTCCTGTGCCTGAGCCGGAAACGCAATTGCACTCGCGCAGATACCCGCGAGCAAGGTAGCCCTTACCCTCATTAACCCTCTCCTCTCCATGTGGCCGTCTTTGCAGCCTATGGTGTATTGCTAACACACATTCGTATGCACGCAAGCGCTTGCGCATCAATGTTGCGCAAAACACGGAGGAATTTTGGCGAGTGTTGTCCGCGCACCGCAGAAGCGCATCCGGGATTACGCTACGGAAAGCTGAAATTTTTTCAGGCGACGCGAATTGGCGTTGTCAGACCAGCGTGTGGCTTTCGGCGATCTGGGCAATGCCGCGTTTACCGTTTTCGTCGCGCCCGAGTTGCACCATCACGTCGATTACGCTGGCCGCATAGGCGATCGTATCGCTGCGCGTGAGGCCGATTCCCGTCTGCATGACCATCAGCGAAAGCTGCTCCAGCGCGCCGCGCAGCGAGTTCGCGTGGACGGTCGAGAAACTGCCCGGATGGCCGGTGTTGATCGCGCGCAGGAAGCTGACGCTCTCGGCGCCGCGCAATTCCCCGAGCACGATCCGGTCGGGGCGTAGCCGCAGCGCGGCCTGCAGCAATTCGTTGGCGGTAACCTTGGCCTCGCCCAGTTCGCCCTTCACCGCGACCAGACCCACACCGTTTTCGCCGGGCAGCTTCAGTTCGGGCGTGTCTTCCACCAGCACGACGCGTTCGTGCCCCGGTATCTCTCCGAGCATGGCGTTGAGGAAGGTGGTTTTGCCGGTGCTGGTGCCGCCCGAGACGAGAATCGTGCGCCGCTGACGGATCGCTTCGCGCAGAAAGGCGATCGGCTGTGCCTGCGGATCGGGCAGCGCGTCGTGCTGATGCGGTGTCAAAGGGCCGGTGTCATAGGCGTCGAGCGGCAGGTCGAGCCGGCGATGGCGGCGGATCGCCATCGCCCAGTGCTTGCGCGCCGCGGGCGGGCCGCAGAACTGCACACGCGCGCCGCCCGGCAGCGTCGCGCCGAGCAGCGGGTGTTCGCGATTGATGCCCTGATGGCTCACCCGCGCAACCTGCTCTGCCAGACGCTGGATCAGCCGATCGTCTATGTCGGCGCGTACGACCTTGTGCATGCCGCCGCGCGCCGCATCCTCGACCCAGACCTCGCCGGGGCGGTTGACGAGGATCTCGGTCACCGTGTCGCATTCGAGCCATTCGCGGAACGGCGCGAGATAGGCATCGAGATAAACGCTGCGCTCGCCGTGCAGGTCGACTGGTGGCGCGTCCTCTTCCGGATGGTCGTCCGGATGGAAGGGATGGATATCGGCGCTCATGTCGGCAGTTCGCTCAGCTGACCGAGGAAAAGTCGAGATCGCGCGCGGTGAAAATGCGGATCGGTTCGCCCTGGCGCACGCGGACGGTGGGGCCGCGCTGGCCATCCTGCTGCGCGGCTGTGGCAGCCGCCGAAGAACTCGCGCCGCCGATCAGCACGCCCGCTGCGCCGCCCGTCGCAAGCGAGCCGACGCCGCCCACGACCGACAGCAGCATGGCCGAGCCGAAGCGCTTGAAGAAGCTGTTGCCCGACACCTTGCCGGCAAGGCCCGTGGTCCCGTCGAAGCCGATGGCGGGAGAGGCGAGATTGACCGAGGCGCCATCGGGGCGGATGAGCCGCGTCCAGATGACATAGGCGCGCTTTTGCCCGTTCTGCAGGCCCGACTGGTACTGGCCGATGAGCCGGCTGGAACGCGGCACCAGCACCTTGGTCCCGTCGAAGCTGCGCACGTCCTGGCTCACCACTGCGCGGACGTAGCCGGGGACGTTGGTGTCGATGGCGGTTTCGAGGATTGCCGGAATCAGCGTCCCCTGCGTCACCGTAGTCGCCGGATTGACCATCGCCCGGGCCTGCGCGGGCGCCCCGCCCACCCCGCCGATGCGGCTGGCGAAATCGCTGGCGGGATTGCCCGTCGAACCACCGGCGGCTTCGCCCGCAGCGCCCGGTTCGGCGACCGCCAGCGTGGCGGGTGATGTTCCCGCATCATACACCACGGTGGGATTGGCATAGGGATTGGCGGCAAGGCCGGGCTGCGGCTGTGCGGCGAGCACCGGCTGCGGTGCGGGATCGGGCCGGGCGACCTGCGCGGGCGCCGCGGCAGCGGGCGTCGGCGGCGTCACCGCTTCAGGCGCCACAGCCGGCGCGGCCGCTACCGGAGCCTGCTGTCCGCCGATGCCTTTTGGCTGCGCGACACGCGTCGAGTTCATGCTCCACAGCGTCACCAGCCCGAGCCCGGCGACGATAGCGATCCCCGCCACCATGCCCAGCGCGTCGGACTTGCCCGCGGGGCGCGCCACCGCCGGGAAGGCGTTGCGCTGCGCGAGGTCGATCACCTCGGCATCGCTGTCCTCGCGCGGATCGATATCGTTCGCGACCCCGCTGTCGCCGGGCTTCTTCTCTGGCAGTCGCATGGCAAGGCGCATCGGTTACTTCCCTTTCGCAGCAAGAGCGGGGCTTCCGCTCGCGCTGACTGCAGGCCGCTCGGGCCCGGTGTTGATCAGCGTGGCACTGTCTTCGCCCGACCGCAGCACGATGCTGCGTGGCACGCCATCGACCACGATCGTGTCGCCGCGGACGGTGAAATTGACCGGTCCCTCGGTGCCTTCACTATTGGTCACGAGGATCGCGGGCACGTCCTTCCCGCTGGGCCAGGTGAGGAACGTGGCGGTGCCGTCGTCATAGGTGTTCTCGGGCAAGAGCTCGGGATCGCCCGAGGCATTCCACGCGAAATTGAGATCCGCCGGATCGACGACTGCATAGGGATCGCGTGCCGCCTGCCGCTCAACCGCATTGGGGGCTGCGGCCATCTGCACCGCTTCATCCTCCGGCTCGTCGGGATAGGCGAAGCGCATCAGGTAAAGCGGCTTGGCACCGGGGCTGGCGACAAGATCGAACAGGTAGGTGCGTTTGCTGGTGACGACCGTGAGATTGGTCGAGGCGCGCGGCTCAAGCGGTTTGACGAAAAGGATGTTGGCGCGCTTGTTGGGAGTGACCTGCCATGTCGCGCTGTCGCCGATGGCGACGTTCTCGATCACCTCGTCATCGCCGAACATGATACTCGCCTGCACCGCGACGCGGCCGTCGATGCGGACCACCTTGGTCTCGTCATACATCACTTCGACGAGGCGCGGATCCTGCGCCATTGCGGGGCTGGCCAGCAAAGCGAGGGCGAGCGCGGGGATGAGCGCGCGGATCATGCGTGTTTCTCCATGGAACGGTCGAGGGCCTTGGGCGCGGCGGATTTGAACCGGCTTCCGATGCCGGAGCCGCGCGCGCGAGCCGAACTTGCGGGGATTGTCGAATTGGTTGCAGAAGAGGTCGCATAGACCTTCACGGTACGCGAACCGCTGCCACCCGAGCTGCCGCTGTCATTGGCGGCATAGGCGGTCGGAACTGCCGAAACGTCGATCCGGCGAGCCTGCGAACTGGCTTGGCTGGCGGCCTGCGCCTGCGCAAGCGCAGCGGCGGGCGCAGCCTGCTGCGGGGCTTGTGCAGGCGCGGATTTGTCTTCCCGCTCGGGTACCAGCCCGAACACGCTCCAACCCGCGACCATCGCCCCGGCCACCTTGAGTACCAGCACCATCAGCGCAACATGCACCGCGCCGATCATGAAGAATGCCATGCCCGCCTGCGCATCGACCTGCCCCGGAGTGGCGGTCAGCGCGCCGAGGATCGGAACTGCGAGTTCGAGCATCACGCTGCCGCCCAGCACCGCGAACAGCGGGGCCAGCGCGCACAGCGTCAGTCCCTTGACCCAGCCGGTGAACAGGCCGCGCGTGCCGTTGAACAGCGCCATGACCACGAACAGCGGCCCCAGCGCGACGAGCACGCCGAGCGCGATCTTGGTCGTCACCAACAACCCGACGGTGCCGAGCATGAACAGCATTGCGCCGAACCACATCATGCCTTCGGGCGAGAAGGTCGAAATATCCTGCGCGCCGGCGCTCGCTTCCTGAATCGCCAGGAAGACCACGTCGATCTTCTGTGCGAACACATCGGTCGCGGATCCCTGCGTGCCGGTGAGCACGCCGGCGAGATAATCGGGAGTGGCAACCGCGAGGTTCCACACCACGCTCTGGTAGGCGATCCAGCTGGTGGCAAAGGTCAGCACCAGGCCGAGCGTCATCATCCGCGGGACGAGACTGCGCACGCCGATATTGGTCCGGCCGGTCAGCAGCGCGAAAGCGAACAGCGCGATGAACAGCGTGAGCACCAGCGTCAGCACAGTGCCGAGCGATCCGCCGGGCGCGAACAGCCGGCCGAAGGCGGCGGCACTGGCTTCACCCGCAATGCAGTCGACCCCACGCAGTGCGGCGGCGACACCATTGCCGACCTGCTCGGTGGCCTGCTGGCAGTTCACGCTCATTCCGCGGCCAGCCCGAGGGCTTCGACCCCGGTGTCGCCTTCGTCATTCGCACCGCCCGGCCACTTGGTGCCGGTAAGCGCGGGGAACCATTCGCTCGGGGCATCGCCCAGCGCTTCGCGGAGCAGGTCGAGCCGTCGGACCGAGCTTTCGCGCCCCGACAACAGCGTGAGCACTTCGGGCGCACCCGACAGGTCGAGCCGCACGACGACGCTGGCATCGGGCTGGCGCACGAGGAAACAGCGGCTGTGCGCCGGCAGCGTGCGGATCAGCGCAAGCTCGTGCTCGGTCAGGCCGAAGCCGTCGCAATAGTCTTCCGGCCGCGCGCGGCTGTTGGGCATGAACACCATGGTCGCAGTCTGCTCGACCAATGCGGTCGAAATGCGGCTCTCCAGTGCATCGCGCGCGCTTTGCGTGGCAAAACCGACCAGTGCGTTGCGCTTCCTGAGCGTCTTGAGCCAGTCGCGGATGCGCGCTGCGAAGATCTCGTCGTCGAGCGCTTTCCAGCCCTCGTCGATCAGGATCATGGTCGGCTTGCCGTCCAGTCGCTCCTCGATCCGGTGAAAGAGATACATCATGGTCGGCGTGCGCAGCTTGGGATTCTCGAGCAGCGCGGTCATGTCGAAGCCGAGGACGCGGGCCGACAGGTCGAGCTTGTCTTCCGCATTGTCGAACATCCAGGCGTTCTCGCCCTCACCGATCCATGCACCCAGACGGTCGGCCAGATCGCCCGGTTGCGGGCGGCGGCTGCCCGACAGCAGTTCCCTGAAGTGGCGCAGGCGTCGCAGGCTGGCATCATTGGCATAGGCCGCATCCACCGCGCCCGCGATGGTCTGCTCTTCTTCCGGCCCTTCGGCCTTCAGCAGCACTCCCAGCCAATCGCGCAGAAAGGCCTTGTTGCCCGGCGTGTCGGGCAGCGCGAGCGGATTGAACCCGGTCGGTTCGCCCGAGCGGATGCTGTCGTAGCGCCCGCCGATACCGCGCACGAAGAGTTCGGCACCGCGATCCTTGTCGAACAGGATCGTGCGCGGGCTGAATTTCTGCGCTTGCGCGGCAAGGAAGTTCATCACCACGGTCTTGCCCGAACCGCTTGGCCCGATAACCGAGAAATTGCCGAGGTCGCCGTGGTGGAAGTTGAAGAAGAACGGGGTCGCGCTGGTGGTTTCCAGCAGCGTCACCGCCTCGCCCCAGTGATTGCCCTGCGCCTGCCCCAACGCGAAGCCGTGCAGCGATCCGAAGCTCGCCATGTTCGCGCTCGAGATCAGTGCGCGGCGCACCAGATAGGCTTCGTTGCCGGGGAACTGCCCCCAGAAGGCGGGCTCGAGATTGGTGTCCTCGCGCACCGCGATCGCACCGGTATCGGCCAGCGCGGCGGCGCAGGCAGCCATCGCGTCGTCGAGGCGGCCGAGATGGCGTTCCTTGACCATCACGGTGAGGTGATGATCGCCAAAACCGACAGCGCCATTGCCCAGCGCATCGCGCGCGGCCATCATGTCGGCGCGCTCGGCGGCGGCCTCCTCGTCGGCGCTCTTGAGGCGGCGGATCGCGAGGTCCATCCGTTCGCGCGCGGTCTGCCGCTCGGTCGGGGCGTAGCTTTCGCTCACCACCATTTCGAAGGGCAGCCGCAGCAGACTGTCGAGCAAGCCCGGGCTGGTTGCCTCGGGATAGTCCTTCATGCCCAGCACGGCGGCGAAATCGGGCGAGCCCGAGCCGCGCATCTCGATCGCGTCGAGACCGAAGCTGACGCGGCGGTAGGGCAGCATATGGCCGATATCGACATCGTCGGCGGGCTTGCGCACCGGGCGCATTTCGCCATTGTAGAGCGCGCTCAGCAGTTCGAGCATTTCCGAATTGGTGTTGCCCTGCGGGCCGACGTAGTCGCCCAGCGGGGTCGCGCCATAGGCCTGCAGCGCAGCGACCAGCCCCTGCGAGGCGGCACGCAGGCTCCGCAAGTCCTTGGGATCGGGTTCAAGCCGCTCGCCACCCTTGCGCCTGAACTTCTTGCCCATCCGCTCGACCAGCCCGGCCTTGCCCCGCGCGGGGCGGCGGATCAGCGTGATGAACTGGTCGTTGACGAACAGTTGCCCCGAACCGAGCCGCTCGCGCCAGCGCGCATCGATGTGGCGACTGATCGGATCGGGAAATTCGGCATCGAGATCGACCGAGACGCGCCGCCGGATGACGTGATGATACAGCACGAAGCGCGCATCGAGCGTAGAGCGCAGCACCACCTCGCGGGTCGCCGCATGCGCATTGAGCGCCTCGCTGTCCTCGGTTTCGAACAACAGGCCGGGGACCTGGATCGCAGTCATCACCGAACCGTCGCGCAGCAGCAGCGTGCTTTCGTCGATGAGGCGCAAATACGGCAGGCGGTCGCCCGCCCGTGCTTCCTTCGCACCCCAGGCGGCAGCGCCCATCCATTTGTCGTTACGCGGCATAGGAATTGCACCCCCAGCGCTGGTAGTTCTTCACCCGCGGACACTTGCTGACCTTGGTAATCCACAAGTCGAAGATGCGCGGTTCGCGCAGGCAGGCGAAATAGCCGATCGCGTGCATCACAGCGAAAACCAGCAGCGCCAGCCAGCTCCCGGTGATGAGGAAGGCCTCGGTGGTCACCATCCCGTTGATGATGAAATAGTTATATGTCACCCCCGCGAACATCTGCGGACGCGTCAGCGCGCGGTGGACGGGATGGCGGACCAGCGCGGTCATCTCAGCCGGCCACGCCCTGGATACCGGCCACGATCGAAGCCGCGCCGAACAGGATGAAGACGCCGATGATTACGGTCGCGCCGAAGCGCCAGTTGAGCCGGCCGGTCAGCATCATGAAGCCGACCGCGGCCACTGCCATCACCGCGACTGCGGTGGCGACATTGCCCAGCAAGGTGCCCTGCAGCCAGCCGAGCGCGGCGACGATCGGGCCCGAGCCCGCGGGATCGGCGGCCTGCGCGAAGGCGGCGCTGGGGGTCAGGAGGGCGGCCAGGACTGCCGGCAGGGTGAACTTGCGACTCAATTGATTACTCCCGTGAATGATCGGACAGGCGGCCCATGATGGCGGCCACGTAAAGCTGGGTTTCGCGAATGCGCGGAATGCCGCCCGCGCGGATCACGCGGCCGGGGCCGGCATTGTAGGCGGCGAGCGCCTTCTCGAGATCGCCATCGAACCGGTCGAGCTGTTCGCGCAGGTAACGCGCGCCGCCTTCGAGATTGGCGAAGGGATCGTCGGGATCGACGCCAAGGTCGCGGGCGGTACCCGGCATCAATTGTGCCAGCCCTCGCGCCCCCACGGGCGAGACCGCATTTTCGCGCCAGCGGCTTTCCTGCCACACCAGCGCCTCGATCAGAGTCGGACTGAGATCGAAACGCGCGGCGAGTTCGGCCACCTTGGCCTTGTAGCCGTCGGGTACCAGCAGCGCATGCGTGCCGGGATCGGCAACGGCGATATCGGGAACGAAGATTTCGGAAGGGACTTCGGCAAGCGGCTCGACCGCCAGCGTTTCCACGGGCGCAGCCGCTTGCGCGGCGCTTCCGCCGGCAACCCAGCGCGCTCCGTCAGCATCAATCTCCATGACATCCGCCTTCACATCGAAAGCGGTCAGCGCCGTGCAGGACAATCCCATAACCAGCGCCAAGCGTGCGAGAATCATTGCACCCTCCGTCCGGCCCCCTTGGGCATACTACATGACAGGCGGGTGACAAAAACTCCAATGTACGACGAAGCCATGGCGAGTGCGCACAAAAAAGCCCGCTTCCTCAAGGGGAAGCGGGCCCGGTGGCTCAGCTGCTGCGAAGAATCAGCGGAGCGATAGTGCGTAATAGCGTGCGAATTCACCCTTATCCAGCATGGCCAGCGCCTTGCGCGCGAGGCGACGGGAATCGACCCATTCGCCATCGGCCGTTTCGAGCTCGATGCTGTTGCGCGCACCGGCAGCGGCTTCGAATTCCGCGCGGGCGGCGTCGTAATTGCCGGTCCGCGCCAGCGCGATGCCGTGGTTGATCAGCCGCGCGGGGTCGTTCGCGGCCAGTTCGTCGCAATTCTCGATCGCCTTGCGCGCCGCGACGTTCTCGTTGGCGACCAGTTCTTCATAGCCGACATCGAACGCGGTGTCCGGGGCCTGTGTGGTGGTGGCAGTGCCCTGCGCCAGAAGGGCCAAAGCAACGCTAGTGATGATCGCCATGACAGCTCTCCCTTTCCTGTTGTGGGAGCCTTTATGAAACCCGCGAGCGAGAGCTGCAACAAAACTGTAACGATGTCATAAAACTGCAATCTCGCGACGAACGATCATCTTTCTGCCGCATCGCCTGCGCGTCGGCGGAAGATACGTCGCTTTTGCAACATAACGGTCACGAACCGACAAAAACTGTCACGAACCATCCCTAGCGGACGAGTCGCGATCACGAATTCGCATTTCGATTCATCCGGTTTTTGAGGGGACCGTTACCCGTGACCAATTTCCATCGTTCGCTCGTCCTCGGCTGCTCCGCACTGGCTCTCGCCAGCTGCGGTGCCGACGAAATCGTCTCGCCGGGCACCGGCGGTGACGTCATCATCAACAATCCGCCCGCCACTGCCACGCCGACCCCGACGCCGACGCCGACGTCGACGCTGGTGACGCCGGCGGCCGGCTGCCCGACCATTTCGGACCCCGTCGGCCTGACCGACGACAACACCATCAGCGGCCCGACCGGCGAATATCGCGTCTGCACCCTGCCCGAGCGCTTCACCGCGTCCTCGACCCTCCCCTATGTCGAGGGCCTGCTCTACCGCATCAACGGCCGCGTCGACGTCGGCACCGATGGCGGTGCAGCCGATACCGGCGCCGATACGGATGTCGAACTGACCATCGAACCGGGCGTGATCCTGTTCTCGTCGGGTTCGGGCTGGCTCAACGTCAACCGCGGCAACACGATCGACGCGAACGGCACCGCCGACCGCCCGATCGTCTTCACCAGCCGCGACAACGTCCTCGGCCTCAACAACGCCAACTCCTCGGGTCAGTGGGGCGGCGTCGTCCTCTCGGGCCGCGCTCCGGTCACCGACTGCATCGCGCCGGGCGCAACCCCCGGCACCACGGCCTGCGAACGCCAGGTCGAAGGCGCTGCGCAGCCCGCACTGTTCGGCGGCGCCACCGTCGACGACAGCTCGGGCAGCATGAGCTACGTGCAGATCCGCTATTCGGGCTTCGTCCTCTCGGGCGACAGCGAACTGCAGGCGCTGACCACCGGCGGCACCGGCACCGGCACGCAGCTGAGCAACATCATGAGCTACAACAGCTCGGATGACGGCGTCGAATTCTTCGGCGGCCAGTTCAACCTGCGCAATCTGATCGTCGTCGGCGCAGAAGACGACAGCCTCGACACCGACACCGGCGTCAAGGTCGACATGCAGAACGTGATCGCGATCCAGCGCCCCGGCGTCGGCGACACGATCATCGAGGCTGACTCCTCGAACGGTCTGGAAGAAGACACCCCGCGCCAGAACACGCGCATCTCGAACGCGACCTTCATCGCCAACAGCGGTACCGGCGACCAGGCCATCCGCATCCGCGGCTTTGCCGACTACACGATCGTCAACTCGATCCTGGTCGACAACGAAGGCTCGACGCCGTGCCTGCGCATCGACAACACCGAAACGCTCAACCGCGCAGCCAATGCCGCGATCGACGAAGCCGGCCCGGTCGTCTTCAACTCGTTCGCGCTCGATTGCTCGGTCGACTTCCGCGACAGCTCGGGTGGCGTCACCGCCGCGCAGATCGAAACCCGTTTCAACGCCGGTTCGAACAATGACGCGGACTTCACCAATACGCTGACCATGGGCTTCGTGAACGGTTCGAACGAAGACGGCGTCGCCGTGTTCGACCCGACCGGGATTTCGTCCTTCTTCCAGCTGCCGACCAGCATCGGTGCCGTCTACGCCGGCAACGACAGCTGGATCCAGGGCTGGACCTGCAACTCGGCCACGGTGACCTTCGACGCCGCGGTGTCCGACTGCACCAGCCTGCCGGTCTACTAATCGGCCAGACAAGCCGCGGGGCGTGCACATCATGCGCGTCCCGCGGCCTTCTTCGCATTTTCGCACTGGAGCCGGACAGCGGCTCCCACCCAGTTTTTAAGGCCTGAACATGAGGGGGTCTCGAACCATGTCGACCGGCAAGCAGCTTTCCGCGCTGCTCCTGCTCACCACCGCGCTCACCTTTCCTGCCGGCACCGCTTTCGCCCAGGATGCGAGCACGGGCGCCGAAGGCGTACCCGCCGAAGAAGATCCCGCGACCGACGCCGTGATGGCGCAAGAGGCCGAGGGCATCGACGACACGCCGCAGGAGGAAGCGTTCGAGCAAACCGAGATCTCGGTCCCGGGCGGCGCGATCGTGGTCACCGGGCGCCGTCGCCAGGACGTCACCCGCGCCTCATCGCAGGTCGTCTCGGTGCTCGACAGCGCCAGCATCGCGCGGACGGGCGAAGGCGACATAGCCGGCGCGCTGACCCGCGTGACCGGCCTGTCGACCGTCGGCAATGGCCTCGTCTATGTCCGCGGCCTCGGCGATCGCTACTCGCTCGCGCTGCTCAACGGCTTGCCGCTGCCCTCGCCCCAGCCGCTCAGCCGCGTGGTCCCGCTCGACATCTTCCCGACCAGCGTCATCGCCTCCAGCCTTGTCCAGAAGACCTATTCGGCCAACTTCCCCGGCGAATTCGGCGGCGGCGTGATCAATCTCACCACCCGCGCCGTGCCCGATGAAAGCTTCGTCAAGGTCAGCGCGGGCGTCTCGGGCGACACCGAAACCACCTTCGGCACGGGCTACACCTATTTCGGCTCGGATTACGACTGGTTCGGCTTCGACGACGGACGCCGCGATCCCGGCCCAGTGCTGCAGAGCTTCCTCGATAGCGGCCAGTCGATCAACGATCCGGACGTGGACCAGCAGGCGATCCTGACCGAGCTGGGCGATCCCAACCTGATCCTGCTGCAGAGCACCGACGAGCTGCCCGTCAACTGGTCGGGCGGCATCACCGCCGGCACGAGCGTGGACGTGTTCGCCGACGGGCGGTTCGGCGTCATCGCCACCGCTTCGCTCAGCAACAAGTACCGCAATCGCTACATCACCCGCCAAGCGGCGCTGAACGGCGATCTCGATCTCGACCAGACGGGCAACCAGTTCCAGACCGACCAGCGCATGCTCGCCAATGTCATGCTCGGCTTCGGTCTCGAGGTCGGCGAACACCGCTTCCGCCTGACCAATCTCTACATCCGCGATTCGCTCAAGCGCGCCTCGCTCGCGCAGATCTCCGATCTGACCGACGACGATGACGACCTGATCCAGAACACCGCCTGGTACGAACGCCAGCTGTTCGACACGCAGTTCGTCGGCGAACTCGAATTCGGCGATCTCTCGGTCGATCTGCGCGCAGGCTATGCGCAGACCCAGCGCGAAGCCCCCAATGAATGGGAATTCACCTATTCGCGCGACCTCAACCCCAGTGGCGGGCTCGACGACGTCTATCTCAACCTCCAGAACGGCGGCCAGCGCGGCCGCACGACGGTGGCCTTCTCCGACCTTACCGAAGACCTCTATTACGGCGGTCTCGACGTCAGCTACCAGCTCGCGAACTGGCTCGGCGTGACGCTGGGCGGTGCCTATACCGACACCGACCGGCTTTCGCGCCGCCGCGAGTTCGACATCCGCACCACGGGTGACTACCCGATCGCCTTCGGCGCCTTCCGGCCCGACAATCTGCTCGGCGATGCGCTGATCTCCCTCGGCTACGACACCGAGGCGCAGACCGCGGCGGGAATCGGTCCGTTCTCCTACACGATCATCGACACGACCGCGGCCGACCCGGCCTTCTCGGCGGGGCTCGAGATCAAGGCGGGCTATGTCCAGGCGCGGGTCGAACCGGTTGCGGGCATCGCGCTCGACGCGGGCGTGCGCTACGAGGACGCGACGCAGGAAGTCGTCCCGCTCGGCCTCGACGGCCTGCCCAGCGGCTCGGCCAATGCCACGCTGCTCAACAACGATTACTGGCTGCCTGCTGCCACGCTGACCTGGGAAATCGCCGACAGCCTGCAGGCGCGGTTCAACGCGTCGAAGACCATCGCACGCCCCCAGTTCCGCGAGCTGATCCTGCAGACCTATTACGATCCCGAAAGCAACCGCCAGTTCACCGGTAACCCCGGCCTGGTCGACAGCGAGCTGACCAATTACGAAGCGCGTGTCGAATATTACTGGGGTTCGGGCAGCAAGTTCAGCCTCGCCGGGTTCTACAAGGACATCGAGAACCCGATCGAAGTATTCTCGAGCTTCAACGACAACACCGTGGTCAGCCGCTTTGCCAATGCGCCGCAGGCCGAGCTCTACGGCGCCGAAGTAGAAGTCCAGTGGAACAAGGATCTCTACACGCTGGGCGAATGGTGGGACAGCAAGCGCTTCGTCGCGATCGCCAACTACACCTACACCAAATCGGACATCAGCGTGCAGGCAGGCGACCTCGTGAACGTTCCCGAACTGGGCGGCGAACAGGCGGCGACCAACTTCTTCGAAGACGGCACCGCGCTGACCGGCCAGTCGGACCATATCGCCAACGTGCAACTGGGGCTGGAAGACCTTGACCGGGTCAGCCAGGTCACATTCCTGTTCAATTACGGCAGCAAGCGCGTGGTCAGCCGCAGCACGCTGTCACGTCCCGACATCCTCGAGAACCCGGGCCTGACGATCGATTTCGTCGCCCGCCAGGGGATCGAGCTGGCCGGAGCCGAGCTGGAGCTGAAGTTCGAAGCGCGCAACCTGACGGGCCGCGACCATTTCGAATACCAGACCACCGGCACCACGCGGATCGAGAACAACAGCTACGACGTGGGCCGCAGTTTCAGCTTCTCGGTCTCCGCCGAGTTCTGATCATACCGGATACCCTCGTAGGATAGGGCCGCCCTCGGGCGGCCCTATTCATTTACGTGAGGCTCGCTACAGGTGGCATGAGCGCGAGCTTAAGCCGCTCCGCCTTTGCTCGTTCGAACGTTACCATCTGCGCCATCTCGGCGAGTCCTCTCCAAGACTTTTCGGCGCGGAGGCTGCGCTGCCTGACATTTTCGAGCGTAGCCGCCTCGGCTTCGAGAGCAGCTTCCTGCGCGCGGGCAGTGTAAAATTCGAATGACAGTCTCATAGTTTACCTCTCTAAGCCGTGTTCAGATTTGGGTGCCACCTCGCGCGCCGGGTCGCAGAGCACGCGAGAGGAACCATTCAAACGCTAGGCGATGCGATTACGACGCGAGTTTCGCGACCTTCGCGAGTTGTCGATGGCAATGTGCTCGGGGAACAGAAGGCTGTTTCGGAACCTGTGTTCAGGATCGCCGCACTGTCAAACTGCGCCTTACTCCATGCGCAAGCTGCAGCCGCAGCCAGACCATGTTGAAACTCACTGATCCGTCCGGCGATGAGGGACGCTTGCGCAAGTTTGGCGATACGGTCGTCAACGTTCGCCGCACCGACAGCGCCCATCAGGGCTCGCTGATGCTTGGCATATTGCTGGTTCAGATCCATCTAGGTTCTCCTGCTTGGGCGGAGATGCTGGTGCATGGCCGCATATTCGGTCCGCTGATCAATCGACCATCCCGGCGACGATCCGCCGCAGTTCGGCGCTCGGCAAAGAGCTTTTGCCCGCTCGATCACGTTTCGCGCACAGCTCGGAGTTTGCGCCATAGCGCAACGAAAGTTTGGGGCGCGACGTATCGCGCATGTTAAGTGCATTCATTGTTGTTTTGTCCGGCAGGCTAGCCCGCCGCCTTTACTGATGTCTCAGCGCCTGTATCCGCGCTTTCGAGCACCGGCGGGCATTTGCCCCGGGGTTCGCTCGCGGAAGACGATCCGGCCCTTGGTCAGATCGTAGGGCGTCAGTTCGACATGTACGCGGTCTCCAACGACCGATCGGATTCGGTAGCGACGCATCTTGCCAGCTGTGTAGCAGATGAGACGGTGCTCATTGTCGAGGACCACGCCGAAACGGCCGTCGGGCAGAATCTCATCGATCGCGCCCTCCATCGTAATGAGCTCTTCTTTCGCCAACCAGAACACCCTTGCGTACGAAAAGTCACCCGCACGGACGAATTCCGGTGCGGAGCCAGGAAGGATGAAAAGGATGTGGTGCCGACAGCGCGCCATAGCGCGGGGGATGGCAATCAATATCCGTCGCAAACGACGTTAGGCAATTTCTATATAGCAGAGTGCAAAGAAATTACAATGCCTAGCGAAAAATAACATGGAAGTTACCGTCGGCATAAAGACCAGCGCAACCGGGCCGGGCAAAGGGGGGCGGCAAAGCCTTTGTTGCCGCCTATGGTCAATCGTAGCTGTCGTAGACATATCCCAGCGAGCGTACCGTGCGTACGCGTTCGCCCGCGCCGACCTTGCGCAAGGCACGGCGCAGGCGGCCGATCCAAACGTCGACCGTGCGCTCGTCGATCGGCGGTTCCTGCTTGCCCAGAGCCGCGATCAGGTCGCCGCGCGACAGCACGCGATCGGGGTTCTGCGCGAGGAAATGCAGCAGGCGGAATTCATTGGGTCTGAGGTCGAGCGCCCGGCCGTTCCAGCGCGCCTGCAGCGCCGCGAGATCGACCAGCAGCGCGCCCAGTTCGAGCCGTTCGTTCACGCGCGGCTGCGCGCAGCCCATCTGCAGCGCCATCACCCGGTCGAGCACGGTGGTTCGATCAACCGGGCCGACGAGGTAATCGTCTGCCCCTGCGCGCAGGGCGCGGCGCTTGTCTTCGGCATCGTCCTCCTCGAGCACGATGGTGATATGCGCGTCTTCCATGCGCGGGTCCGAGCGCAGCCTGCGGCACATCTCGAGCCCCGAGAGATCATCCATCACCCAATCGACAAAGGCGCAGACGGGTCCTTCGACCAGTCGTCGCGGGCCGTCGGGAAAGAGGCGTGCGAAAGCATAACGCAGATCGCCATTGTCGAAGTCGGGAAAATCGCCCGCCACCGGGTCGGTCAGGAATATATTGATCGTTCGCACGCGGCTGTCACCCCACCAGTCGGGGCAGCGATGCCGCAGTCATATGACTTGTATGTGACCCCTCCGGCGGGATTGTAACACTTGGGCGGAAAGGCCCGCTGCGGCCTAGCGCACCACTTGCGTCAGCGACCAGTCGCGCGGTGCGGTGGAGGCCACGCCGACGGGCGCCTTGGGCAGATAGGGCGCTTCGAGCCGCGCCACTTCCTCGTCGGTCAAGCCAAGCGTCACCGCCTCGAGTGCCGCGTCGATATGGCCCGGCTTGGTCGCGCCGATGATCGGCGCAGTCACGCCCTTGGCGAAATGCCATGCCAGCGCCACCGTTGCGCGCGATACGCCGCGATCTGCCGCAATCGCCCCGACTGCCTCGACGATTGCGCGGTCGGCGTCCTCCTGCTGACGGTAGAGCAGCTTTCCGAACCCGTCGGTCTCGCTGCGTACCGTCGTCTCGTCCCAGGCGCGGGCGAGACGGCCACGCGCTAGCGGGCTCCAGGGAATGACCCCCACGCCCTGGTCGGCGCAGAGCGGCAACATCTCGCGCTCTTCCTCGCGATAGAGCAGGTTGACGTGGTTCTGCATCGCAATGAAACGCGTCCAGCCATTGGCGCGCGCGACTTCCTGCGCCTTGGCGAACTGCCAGGCGAACATCGACGAGGCACCGATGTAGCGCGCCTTTCCCGCCTTCACGATGTCGTGCAGCGCCTCCATCGTTTCCTCGATCGGCGTGGTATCGTCCCAGCGATGGATCTGGAAGAGATCGACATAGTCCATGCCGAGGCGCGTCAGGCTGTCGTCCACCGCCTGTATCAGCGCCTTGCGCGACAGCCCGCCGGCGTTGGGGGCCTGCCGCCAGGGCAGGAAGGCCTTGGTCGCCACCACGATCTCGTCGCGCCGCGCGAACTCTGGCAGCAGCCGACCGATGACTTCCTCCGACGCGCCGAGCGAATACATGTTCGCCGTGTCGAAGAAATTGATCCCCGCCTCAACCGCCTCGCGGATGAAGGGGCGGCTATCGTCCTCGGACAGCACCCAGTCGCCATGCCAGCCCTTGCTGGTATCGCCATAGCTCATGCAGCCGAGGCAGAGCGATGAGACCTTCAGCCCCGAATGTCCCAGGTTTACATAATCCATCGCTCGGCTCCGTTCATGAAAGCGTCAGTCCGCCGTCGACGCGAATAGTCTGGCCCGTGACATAGGCGGCCAGCGGAGAAGCCAGGAACAGCGCTACCCCCGCCATGTCCTCGGGCGTGCCCATGCGCCCGGCCGGGATGCGTGCCACCGCGCCCGCGGCGCGTTGCGGATCGTCCGTGGTGACCTTTGTCAGCTTGGTTGGCACAAGGCCCGGGGCGATACCGTTGACACGGATGCCCTCACTCGCCCAGGCCTGCGCGAGCGATCCCACGAGGCTGACCGCGCCCGCCTTGCTGGCGGCATAGGCCGGATTGCCGATCATCGCATGGAAAGCGCCGACCGAGCTGACCACGATCAGCGACCCGCCCCCGTCGGCCAGCGCCGGACGCACCGAACGCGCACAGTCCATCAACGAATTGAGATTGACTTCCATCACCGCGTCCCAGCCCTCGCGCGTGAATTCCTTGCGGTTGTAGCGCACCGTGCCCTGGCACAGCACCACCACATCGAGACGCTGCGGCAGATCGAGCGTGGCAAATGCGCCAGGTCGCGCGACGTCTACGCTGTGGTAGACGAGGTCTGCGAGATCGCTGCCATCCTCTACGCGGTAATCGCCTGCAGAGGCGCGCGTGCCGCTGACTTGTACCGCGGCGCCGCGCTTGCGAAACCCATGCGCAATGCCATTGCCGATACCGCTCGACCCGCCGACGACGAGAACGGTCTTACCTGCGAAATCAAGCGGATCGGACATGGCTAAACGCTCCTTCAGATCGACCGGCTGATCACTTCCTTCATGATCTCGTTGGTGCCGCCGAAGATGCGCGTGACGCGCGCGTCGCGCCACAGCCGGGCGATCGCATATTCGTTCATGTAGCCCGCCCCGCCATGCAGTTGCAGCGCGACGTCGCATGCCTCCCACTGCAGGTCGGTGTGCCACAGCTTGGCCGCGCTTGCCTCGTCGGTGGTAAGCTCGCCCGCGAGGTGTTTCTTGATCGCCCAGTCCAGATGCGCCCAGCCGACCTGCAGCTTGGCCTTGAGATCGGCGAGCACGAATTTGGTGTTCTGGAATTCGAACACCGTTTTGCCGAAGGCCTTGCGGTCCTTGGTGAACTTGACCGCCTCGTCGAAGGCGCGCTGTGCCGCGGCCTGCCCGCCCACCGCGATGCCCAGTCGTTCCTGCGGCAGTTCTTCCATCAGGTGGATGAACCCACGGCCTTCGCCGCCGAGGATATTGGTCATCGGGACGCGCACGTCGTTGAAGAAAAGTTCGGAGGTGTCGGCCGAATGCTGACCGATCTTGTCGAGATTGCGCCCGCGCTCGAAGCCTTCGGTATCGGCGTCGACCAGCACCAGCGACGTACCCTTGGCGCCCTGTGCGGGATCGGTCTTGGCGACAACGATGATCACATCGGCGTTCTGGCCATTGGTGATGTAAGTCTTGGACCCGTTCACCACGAGATGGTTGCCGTCCTTGATTGCGGTGGTGCGGATGCCCTGCAGGTCGCTGCCCGCCCCCGGTTCGGTCATGGCGATGGCCGAGATGATGTCGCCCGACACCATGCCGGGCAAGTATTTGGCGCGCTGTTCCTCGGTGCCGAGACGTTCGATGTAATTGGCAGTGATGTCGTTCTGCAGGGTGAATCCGGCCGAGCTGCCGAGATAGGACAGCTCTTCGCAGAGCACGCAGTTGAAGCCGAAATCGAGGCCCAGACCGCCATTCTCTTCCTTGACCGTGGGGCACAGCATGCCCGCCTCGCCCAGCGCCTTCCAAGCACTGCGCGGCACGATGCCCTCCTCCTCATGCTGGTCGAGAAAGGGGGTCATGTGCTCGGCAAAGACCTTGCGCACAGTGTCGCGGAAGGCCTCGTGGTCTTCGTTATATGCGGTGCGATGACTGGTATCGAGCATGATCGGTTCCTCCCCTTAACCGTCGAGGAAACCGGCGAGCCGCTGGCGGATCAGCACTTCGGCTTCCGCCATGATGCCGTCGATCAATTCCTTGCAGGTCGGAATGTCGTTGATGAGGCCCGCAACCATGCCGCATGACCATGCGCCCGCGTCCATGTCGCCTTCGCTCATGATCCGCGGATAGACGCCCGCGACTTCCTCGATAATGTCCTCGAACTTCAGGTCCGCGCCCAGTGCGCGTTCCTTCTCGAGCAGCCGCTCGACTGCCTCGTTGGTTAGGACGCGCTCGGTATTGCGCAGCGGCCGCATGACCAGGCGCGTGTCGAGTTCGCTCGCCGCGACGATCGCCTTTTTCACGTTTTCATGCACCGGCGCTTCCTTGGTAGCGATGAAGCGCGTGCCCATGTTCATGCCTTCGGCGCCCATCGCGAGGCTGGCGACAAGGCTGCGCGCATCGGCCATGCCGCCGCTGGCGACAAAGGGAATGTCGAGCTCGTCCGCGGCGCGCGGTAGCAGGATCATGTTGGGAATGTCGTCTTCACCCGGGTGACCGCCGCATTCGAAGCCGTCGACGCTGACCGCATCGCACCCGATCGACTGCGCCTTGAGGCTGTGCCGCACGCTGGTGCATTTGTGGATCACCTTGACCCCGGCGTCCTTGAAATAGGGCAGCACCTGCGCGGGATTGTTGCCCGCGGTTTCGACCGCTTTCACGCCGCCTTCGATGATCGCGCGAACCAGTCCGGGGTAATCGGGCGAATTGACCGTGGGCAGGAAGGTCAGGTTCACGCCGAACGGCTTGTCGGTCATGTCCTTGCAGCGCGCGATCTCGTTGGCGAGCTTCTCGGGCGTGCCCTGCGTCAGGCCGGTGATGATGCCCAGGCCGCCCGCATTCGAAACCGCTGCGGCCATCTCCGCGAACCCGACATAGTGCATGCCGCCCTGGATGATGGGGTGCTCGATGCCGAACATTTCGGTGATGCGGGTTTTCATGTGCTGTGCCTCTTCCCTTGGTTGCTTTTCGCAACGGGTATCGGCAGCGCGGCGCTGAGTCTAGCGCTTCGCCAGTGCTTCTAGCGCGGCCAACAAATCCGCCCCGCTCGCCGTAAGGGAAAGCCCGCCGCCTTCGCGCTCGGCCAGCCCTTCGCGCTCGAGGTCTTCTCCCGTCGGTGCGCGCATGACACGTCCATAGCGGCCGCCATGATAGATGAGCGGTTCGGCGTCGCGGCGATCGAAATCGACGACTTCGCCCAGGAAAATGGCGTGATCGCCACCCTCATACTCAAATTGCGCGCGGCAACCGAAACGCGCCGCATAGCCAGTTAGCAGCGGCGCGCCCTCGGGCCCGTCGCACGGATCGAGGCCTTCGAACTTGTCCATGCCCGGTCGGGCGAAACGGTCGGACATGCCTTGCTGGTCGGCTGCGAGCACATGCACCGCCCAGCTCGCTGCATCGCGGAACACCGGCAGGCTTCCCGAGCGCAGCGACAGGCTCCACAGAACCATCGGCGGGTCGAGGCTGACCGAGTTGAAACTGTTCGCGGTCAGCCCGTAGGGGCGCCCCTCCCCGTCGCGTGCGGTCACGATGGTCACGCCGGTGACGAAGCTGCCAAGCGCATCGCGGAATGCCTGAGGATCGAACATCTCCTGTCCAGCTAGTCGCGCCCTGATCAATGGGCAACCGTCGTCATCGTCTGGCGGCGTAAAACCCTGCGCTTGAAACGGAGCCCCTTCGCATTCTCCGATGTTTCTGCCATGCCCCCGCGCTGCTTCACACGACGGGGACCGACCGAGACTTATGACCGACGCCGAACTTGCCGCCCATCTCGCCCACGTGGCGGGCCGAATTCTGGTCGAAGTCCGCGACAGCGCCATGTTCACCGGAAAGGCACTGGGCAAAGCGGGCGACGAAACCGCCAACCAGTTCCTCGTTCATGCGCTGCGCGAACAGCGGCCCGACGACGGCCTGCTGAGCGAGGAAAGCAAGGACACTGACGAACGCCTGTCAAAAAAACGCGTGTGGATCGTCGACCCGGTCGACGGCACGCGCGAATATGGCGAGGCGCGGACCGACTGGGCGGTGCATGTTGCGTTGTGCGTCAACGGCAAGCCCGAAATCGGCGCGGTCGCGCTGCCCGGGCTCGATGTGGTCCTGCGTACCGATGTGCCCGGTGAGCTACCCGAAGCGGCGGCGAAGCCGCGGATGGTGGTCAGCCGGACCCGTCCCGCTGCCGAAGCGGTCAGCGTTTCCGAAGCGATCGGTGCGGAGCTGGTCGGCATGGGCAGTGCAGGAGCGAAGGCAATGGCGGTGGTCCGCGGCGAAGCTGAGATCTACCTCCACACCGGCGGCCAGTACGAATGGGACAGCGCCGCCCCGGCTGCGGTCGCGCTCGCGCATGGATTGCACGCCAGCCGGATCGACGGCAGCCCGCTGACCTACAACAATCGCGACACCTACATGCCCGACCTGTTGATCTGCCGACCCGAATGGGCGGAGCGCGTGCTGGCGGAGGTTGCCAAGCTCTGAACCGGGACGAACCACCCGCGGGAGGTACTGGAGGGGTTTAGCCTTCGACCTGCGCGAGCAATTGGCGCGCGCGCGACAGATGCGGTCGATCGAGCATGCCGCCCTTCCAGCCAATCGTTCCGGCGCCCGGATTGGCTGCGAACAGATCGACGATCTCGCGCGCTTCTGCCACTTCCTCTTCGGTCGGCGTGAAGGCCTCGTTGATCACCGGCACCTGTGCAGGATGGATCGCGAGCATGCCGCGATAACCCTGGCGGCGCACTTCGATGGCACGCTTGCGCAGCGCCACGAGGTCACGGAAATTGGTGTCAATCGTCTCCACCGGAACCACTTCGGCAGCCACTGCACCGAGCAGGCACAGGCTGCGCGCGAGTTTGTAGGTGAAAGCGAACTCACCTTCGAAATCCTTGTTGCTCTGCGCACCAAGCGAATCTGCCAGATCTTCCGCGCCCCAGGTCATGGCAGCCAGCCGCGACAGGCCGCCGTAATCGCCGGTAGTGAACATTGCCGCGGCGGTTTCGGTCACCAGCGCAATGACCGGCGTGCTGCCGGGCTCGATGCCGTTTTCCTGCTCGAGCGCGCTCATCATGCTGTCGAGTTGTTCGACATCATGACGGCCCCGAGATTTGGGCAGCATGATCCCGCCCGGCCCGGCGGGCATGACGGCGGCAAGATCATCGGCCGTCCACTGTCCGTCGAGCGGGTTGACCCGCACCCACAGGCGGGCGCGCTCCTCGGCGCTCTTCCCGGCAAGGAATTCGGCAATCGCCGCTCGGGCATCGGCCTTGCCGCTTTCGACCACCGCATCTTCGAGATCGAAGATGACGATGTCGGCGTCGCTTTCGGTCGCCTTGAGCATTTTCTTGCCACTGTCGCCGGGGGCGAACAGCCAGCTGCGCATGCGGATTCGGGGTTCGGGTATCGCGTTCATGCGCGTGCTTGAGACGCAAAGCGCAGCATTCGTCAAGCATGCCCTAACGTATTTCCGTAAGCGTAAAGCTTGCGGTATGCAGATCGACGGAGATTGAGGAGAGAGACATGGCAACGCAGCTGGAACCACACCTGCATGCCGACGAGGACGCCTTCCGCAGCGAAGTACAGCAATTCCTCGCGGCCCACTTCCCCGCCGAACTGAAAGGCAAGGCCAATGCACTGGCCGGGGTCGACGGCCCCACCGACGAAACGCCCGCGCAGACCAGGTGGCGCAAAGCGGTCGGCGAACGCGGCTGGGGCACACCGACCTGGCCGAAGGAATATGGCGGCGGCGGCGCAGGAATTCGCCAAGGTCGGCGCCTACAACCCGATCGGCGGCATGGGCGTGATGATGTTCGGCCCGACGCTGCTCGAATATGGCAGCGAGGAACAGAAGCGCCAACATATCCCGCCGATCTGCCGAGGTGAGATCCGCTGGTGCCAGGGCTATAGCGAACCCAATGCCGGGTCGGACCTCGCCAATCTGCAGACCTTCGCCGAAGACAAGGGCGATCATTACATCGTCAACGGTCAGAAGACCTGGACCAGCGGCGGCCAGTGGGCCGACAAATGCTTCGCCATCGTCCGTACCGACAAGAGCGACAAGCACCGCGGCATCAGCTTCATGCTGATCGACATGGATGCCCCCGGCGCCGAAGTGCGCCCGATCACCATGATCAGCGGCACCAGCCCGTTTTGCGAAACCTTCTTCGACAATGTGAAGGTGCCCAAGGAAAACCTCGTCGGCGAAGAAGGCCAGGGCTGGACGATCGGCAAGCGCCTGTTGCAGCACGAACGGACCAATATATCGGGCGGCGGACGTCTCGCCAGCATGATGGGGCGCAGCCTTGGCGACATCGCCAAGAAGTATGGCGATACCGATGCGGCGGGCGAGCTCGCCGACAAGGTGCTGCGCGACCGGATCGCCGATTTCGAGATCCGCTGGAACAGCTTCCTGCTCACCGCGCGCCGTGCGGTCGAGGAGAGCAAGGCGCAGGGCGGTGTGTCCGAAATCAGCTCGGTACTGAAGAAGCTCGGCACCAAGCTGAGTCAGGAACGCAGCGAATTGATGATCGAGATCCGCGGGCTGCAAGGGCTCGGCTGGGAAGGCGAAGAGTTTACCGACGGCGAACTCGAAGCGGTCCGCGGCTGGCTCTTCGGCAAGGCGACGACGATCTACGGCGGGTCCACCGAGATCCAGAACAACATCATCGCCAAGCGCGTGCTCGGCATGCTCGACCACCAGTAAGAGAGGGGAGCAGACAACATGGCAGTTCTCAACGAAGAACAGGAAATGCTGCGCGACATGGCGCGCGACTGGGCAACCAACGAAAGCCCGGTCTCCGAATTCCGCAAGGTCCGCTCGGCTGGAGAGCCGCAGGCCTATAGTGCCGACGCCTATGCCAAGATGGCCGAAATGGGTTGGGCGGGGATCGTCATTCCCGAAGCGCATGGCGGCTCGGACTTCGGCTTCATGTCGGCCGGCCTCGTGGTGGAAGAACTGGGCAAGACGCTGACCGCCAGCCCGCTGGTCGCGACGACCATCGCCGCGAGCGCGATCATTCTCGGCGGGAGCGACGAACAAAAGGCCAAGTGGCTGCCGAGGCTCGCGAGCGGCGAAACGGTGGCGACGCTCGCGGTCGACGAAGGCGCGCATCACGATCCTTCGGCAATCGAAACCAATGTCTTGGCGGGCAAGCTGACCGGTAAGAAAGCCTTCGTCCACGAAGCGCATGGCGCCGATCTGTTCGTGGTCGCGGCAACCGACGGGCTGTATCTTGTCGAAAAAGGCGATGGGGTTGCGCTGACCACCCGCAAGCTCACGGACCAGCGCAGCCATGCCGGTGTCGTGTTCGACAATGCATTTGCCGAAAAGCTCGATGATGGCAGCGACAGCCTGCTCGAGGATGTTGTCGCGCGCGCGCAGGTGCTGACCGCGGCCGAAATGCTCGGCATGGCGCAGGCTGTGTTCGACACCACGCTCGACTATCTGAAGCAGCGCGTTCAGTTCAATCAGGTTCTCGCCACATTTCAGGCGCTGCAGCATCGCATGGCCGATCTGTTCGCCGACCTCGCGCAAATGCGCTCGGCGGTCGAGGCGGGGCTGCAGGCGGTCGACGGCGGATACGGCGTGGCTCGCGCCGCGGTCGTCGCCAAGGCCGAGGCGAACCGCGTGCTGCACGTGATCAGCAACCAGGGCATCCAGCTGCACGGTGGCATCGGCATGACCGACGAATACGACGTCGGCTTCTACCTCAAGCGCGCCCGCGTGCTCGAGGCAAGCTGGGGTTCGTCGAGCTATCTCCGGGGCCGTTTCGCCAAGCTGTCCAGCTATTGAACGAACCGCCCGCCACCACGGGCAATGACGAAGTGGCGCGCCCGGACGAAGATGTCTGGGGGCGCCACAACGCCTTCATGGAGGCGAACCTCCGGCGCAATTACGCCACCAATCTGACGCATGGCGTCTTCGGCATGACCGGCTTCCGCCTGATCTACGCCCCGACCATCATCCCCGCCTATCTCTACCTGCTCACCGGCAGCGCGGCCGCAGTGGGCCTCGGCACGGCATTGCTGCAACTGGGCGGGACGGTTTCGCCCATCCTGTCGGGAGCACAGGTCGAAAGCCGGAAGCGCATCCTGCCATATGCCGTCACCGTCGGATCGCTCATGCGGGTCATGGTGCTGGCGCTTGCGATCGCGGCCTGGACGCTCAAGGGCACCGCCCTGCTCGTGGTCACTCTGGCGGCCTTCCTGTTGCTCGGTTTCTTCAGCGGGGCGCAGCGCGTCGCGTTCCAGATGCTGATGGCCAAGCTCATCCCGATCGACAGGCGCGGTCGACTACAAGGCATCCGCAACATGGCGGGTGGCCTGATCGCGGCGGGCCTCGCCTGGGTAGCGGGCCATTACTTCATCGCGCAGGAATGGCATGGCAACGGCTATGCCACCACCTTCCTGCTGGCATTTCTGCTCACTTCGGTGGGTCTCGTAGTGCTCAGGCTCGGCATTCGCGAACCCGACGCGCCGCGATTGCGCCCCGTGTTGCCGCTGCGCGACCGCATGGGCCAGTTCGGCGAGCTGTTGCAGCATCGCGACTTCCGCGCCTTCCTGGTCGCACACGGCCTTGCCGCTGTCGCGCGGGTGGGCCTGCCGTTCTGGACGCTTTTCGTCGGAGACCGGCTGGGTCTGGACGGCGCGTTGATCGGCTCGCTCAGCCTCGCATTCCTCGCGGCGGATACGATGTCCAATCTCGTCTGGGGATCGCTGGGCGACCGGATAGGCTTTCGCGCGGTCTATCTGGGATCGCTGTTGTGCAGTCTCGCGGGGCTGGCCCTGCTGGTGCTGGGCGACGGGTGGCTGGTCTATGCCAGCTTCGTCGCACTCGGCTTTGGCTTCTCGGGCTGGATGATGGCTGCGGTCACGCTGGTGCTCGAATTCGGCGCGCATGAAGACATTCCCATGCGCCTGGCGCTGACCACCACGGTGGAAGGCGGAGTATCTTCTGTCGGCCCGATACTGGTCGGCCTGAGCATCGCTGCGCTCGGCTATGCCCCGCTGCTCGTGGCCGCCTTCGCTGCGCTGATCGGCAGCCTGGCGCTGATGCTGTGGCGCGTGCGCGAGCCCCGCGGCTCAGCCTGACGGAGCGAGCATGCCTTCGGACATCACCGACAGATAGGTTCGCGTCGCTGCTTCCGGCGGATCGAACCGTGCCGCCCAGTGCCGCGCCTCGTAGGCCGAGTTGACCGTCGACATGATCACCTGCCCCGCCACCAGTGGGTCGATCGCGCGCACCGAACCATCGGCGATACCGTCGATCAGCATCCCGGCAAAGCGACGCGCCAGCCGGTTCGACCTCGTCACGACGCCGACCTTGTGCTCGGCATCGAGCGCCTGCAGCGCCGTGGTACGCAGCAGTGGCGTACGGTCGAAGAACTGCAGGTCGACAAGCTCTGCCAGCACGCTGGTCAGCCGGGTCCAGTAATCGACCCCGATATCGCGCCCGGCGATTTGAACCGTCGAAAGCCGGTCGTAGCTGTGCTGAAAGCACGCGAGGACGAGATCGTCCTTGGCTTCGTGGTGATGGTAGAAGCTGCCCTTGGTCACGTTGAGACTCTCGGCAATTCGGTTGACCGATGCCCCGCGATAGCCGCGTTCGTTGATCGTCACCGTCGCCGCACGAAGGAAAGCCTCGTTCTGGCTCGCATCGTCGTCGTCGGACGTGCGCCAGCTCCCGCTGAGCGGTTGAGGCGCGTAAGTGCCGCGCTGCGCAGGCAGCCCGTGCGCGAGCACGTCGAAAAGGCGCTCTTCGATGCGCGCGAAATCGAGCACCGAATACCGCATCGACCACACCGGCCACCACATCATCGCCTCCAGCAGGATGTGCGCGCGCGCAGAAAACAGCGCCCGCTGGTCGTTGCTGCTCCATTCGCCGAAAAAGCGCCGCACCAGATCGACGATCCGCAGGTAATGCGCCATCAGCGGATCCTGCACTTCCGGTTCGAGCGTGCGGATTTCGGATAGCGCGGTCGTCAGGCCGTGCTCGCCTGCGCGGATACGCTGACGCAAGGTGACGTGCGCGGCGATGAAATGGCGCAAACGCGCGGCCGGGTCTTCCTGCGCCAGCGCTTCGCGCGCAATGTTCTCCATCAGCGTCAGCGTCTGGTCGTAGACCGCGACGACGAGTTGCTCCTTGCGCGGAAAGTAATAGGTCACGCTGGTCGCATTGAGCCCGATCGCGCGCGCCACTTCGGCCAGCGTGGTCGCCTGGACGCCCACCTCGTTGATCAGCACCGCAGCGGCCTGGACGATGGCTTCGCGCTTTTCGCCGAACTTGCGCGTAGCGGCCGGCCTGTTCATGCGAAGAACGCCCCGAGGTCCTTCTTCAGGATCTTGCCATTGGCATTGCGCGGCAGGGTGTCTTCGATGAAAGTGATGCGCACCGGCACCTTGAACTTCGCCAATCGCGCCGCGACCCAGTCACGCAATTCGTCCTCGGTGGCCGTCATCCCCGGCGCGAGATGCACCACGGCGGCAGGTTCTTCACCCAGCGTCGGGTGAGAAATGCCCACCAGCGCGGCATCGGTTACCGCCGGGTGATCGTAAAGAACGTTCTCCACTTCGGAAGAATAGATGTTCTCGCCCCCACGGATGATCATGTCCTTCGCACGGTCGACGATATAGCACCAGCCCTCCTCGTCGAGCCGGGCAAGGTCGCCGGTGCGCACCCAGCCGTCGACGAAGGTTTCGGCGGTCGCCTCGGGGCGGTTCCAATAGCCTTTCACCACCATTGGGCCGCGCGCCCACAACTCGCCGACTTCGCCGGGTGCCAGTTCGCTGCCATCGTCCCCGACGATCTTGAGATCGGCGACCGCGACCGGCGGGCCGCAGCTGTCGGGCCGGTTGAGATAATCCTCGCCCGAATTGCCGGTGACCGTCGCCATGGTCTCGGTCATACCCCAGCCATTGGCCGGAAGCGCGCCGAATTCCTCGTGGATCTTGCGGACCAGTTCGGGCGCGGCGGGCGCGCCGCCATAGGCCACCGCCTCGAGGCTTGAGAGATCGTAATTCGCCCGCTCGGGATGTTCGAGCAATTGCCAGGCGATTGTCGGCACGCCCCCGGTCAGATTGACCTTCTCGCTCTCGATAAGCTGGAAGGCTTTCACCGGATCCCACTTGTGCATGAAGATCATCGTGTGCCCCGCCACGGCATAGCCCATGAGCCCTGCCGAACAGGCCGTGACATGGAACAGCGGGATCACCGTCAGCCCGACCTTCTGCACCGGAGCGGGCGGCTCCTCGCCGCGGCGAAGGGCTGCGAAAGCGCCATTATAAGCGCTCGACACGATGTTCGTGCACAGATTTCGGTGCGTGCCCAGCGCGCCCTTGGGCTGCCCCGTGGTCCCGCTGGTGTAGAAGATCGTTGCCTCGTCATCCGGAGCGATTTCGACCTCGGGCAATTCGGCAGCGGGCAGCGCGCCGTAATCGCTCGGTGTCCCGATAATGTCCTCGAGCCGTTCGCCGCCTGCGGCATCACCGCGCGAGACGAACACGGTTTCCAGTTCGGGCAAGTCGCCGCGATGCGGAACGATCCGCTCCCATCGTTCGGCATCGCAGACCAGAAGTTTACTGCCGGAATTGGCCAGTCCGAACGCCAGCTCGGGCCCGGTCCACCAGGCGTTGAGCGGCACGCAGATCGCTCCGATCGTCGTGGCGGCGAAAAAGGCCACCGGCCATTCGGGCAGGTTGCGCATGGCGAGCGCCACACGGTCGCCCTTCTCCACCCCGCGCGAACGCAATTCCGCAGCCAGCCTGGCGACCGCGCGGAACCAGCCTTCGTAGCTGACGCGTTCGTCCTCGTAGATCGCGAAGGCCCGCTCGCCATGCGTACGGGCAAGCAGCGCCACCTGCCTGAGGTTCGCCGGGGCGTTCTTCCAGACGCGTGTCGGCACCCCGCGAATATCGATGGTTTCCATCTCGAAGCGCTCGCCCGGTGCAGTCAGGCGCTCGATACATTGCGCTCTGGACATGGCAGGCCAGCCCGGTGGCGGCACGAAATCGATCGCACGCGCGAGGTCGTTCATGGCATTCCCCTCATCCTCGCCTCTGCGGGCGAGTCTCTCTCTCAAACGTGTGGTCTAAACCTGCTTGGCGGGTCTGTGCAAGCCGCCTTCGAAGCAAAGGTATGAGGGTGGCAAGAACAGATGAAATCGCTATTCGTGCAAAACAGAAGCATAGGTATGCGCGGAGAGGAGAGCGATAATGGTCGAACTGGCGGACGCCGGGACGCAGGGTTTCGATGCCGGGAGACTGGAGCGAATAGCGCCGTTCCTATCGCAAACCTATGTCGACAGCGGCAAACTGCCCAATGCGCAATTGCTGGTCGCGCGCAATGGCGAGCCGGTCCACTACACCCGCCTTGGCACGATGGGCGACGATGGTCGCGAATTGCGCGACGACGCGCTTTTCCGCATTGCCAGCATGACCAAGCCGGTAACCTCGGTCGCCTTCATGCAACTGGTCGAACAGTGCAAGGTCGCACTGGAGGAACCCGTGACTAGGGTATTCCCCGAGTTTGCCGACCTGACGATCTATGCCGGCGGTGGCGGGTCGATACCCTTCGCACCGGGTACGCCCGCCCAGCCGATGCGCTTCGTCGATCTGCTGACGCATATGTCCGGGCTGACCTACGGCCTGCAGAACCGGACCAATATCGATGCAGTCTACCGCGAGCAGAATTTCGACTTCGCACGCGACCATCTCGACAGCGACGGTTTCATCGAACGGTTGTCGAAGCTCCCGCTGGAGTTCGCCCCCGGGCAGGGCTGGAACTACTCGGTCGCGACCGATGTGCTGGGTATCGCGGTCGAACGGATCAGCGGCATGCGGCTGGGCGATTACTTCGCAAAGCACATTTTCGCGCCGCTGGGCATGGCAGATACCGGTTTCGGCGTGGCCGAGGGCCAGAGCGAGCGGCTGGTCGATGCCTATGCCTATCGCCCCGGCCAGGCGCCGCGGATGATCAATGCCGGGGCGACCAGCAAGCTCAACCAGGGCGGCACGTTCGACAGTGGCGGCGGGGGCCTGATCGGCACGATCGAGGATTACCACCGCTTCGCGACCATGCTGCTCAACGGCGGCGAACTCGACGGCGCACGGATCATCAGCCCCAAGACGCTGCGCCTGATGCGCACCAACCATCTTCCCGGCGATGCCGACCTGACCGAAATGTCGAGCAGCCTGTTTTCCGAAGCCAACAATGCCGGAACGGGTTTCGGTCTGGGCTTCGCCATGGTGATCGACTCGGCCAGAACGCTGATGCCGTCGAGCCTTGGCGAATTCTACTGGGGCGGCGCCTATTCGACTGCCTTCTTCGTCGATCCGGTCGAACGCATCACCATGGTCTTCATGACGCAGGTCTATCCTTCGTCGACTTATCCGATCCGGCGCCAGTTGAAGACGCTGATCTATTCCGCACTCACCGAAACCTATGCCTGAGGAGAAACCGATGACCTCCCCCATCCGCACCGAACGCCATGACAACGTCCTCGTGGTCATTTCCGACAATCCGCCGGTCAACGCGCTGGGGCAGGCCGTGCGGGCCGGGCTCAAGGAGGCGATCGGCGAAGCGCTGGCCGACGACAGCGTCGAGGCAGTGGTCATCCGCTGCGACGGCCAGACCTTCTTCGCCGGCGCCGACATTACCGAATTCGGCAAGCCACCCGTCGGCCCGAACCTGCCCGAGACGCTCGATGCGATGGAGGCCAGCGACAAGCCGGTGGTGGCGGCGATCCACGGCACCGCGCTGGGCGGCGGGTGCGAGGTCGCGCTCGCCTGTCACTATCGCGTCGCCGTGCCCTCGGCGAAGCTGGGCCTGCCCGAAGTCAAGCTCGGACTGATCCCGGGCGCGGCAGGCACCCAGCGCCTCCCCCGTCTCGTCGGCGCGGAAGCCGCGCTCCCGCTTGTCGTGGGTGGCAACCCGATCCCGGCGAAGAAGGCCGAGAAAATCGGCCTGCTCGATGCATTGGTGGGCGAAGACAGCCTGGAAGCCGACGCGATCGCCTTTGCCAAGACAAAAATCGGTCAGCCGGTTCCGCGATCATCCGAGGGCCAGGCGAATGAGGACGGCGTCCGCGATCCCGACCTCTTCGACCGCTTCCGCGCATCGCAGGCCCGCCGCATCCGCGGGTTCGATGCCCCCAATGCGGCGATCGAGGCGGTCAAGGCAGCGGGCGAATTGTCCTATGCCGACGGCGTCGCCAAGGAACGCGAGCTGTTCATGAAACTGATGGGCGGCACGCAGAGCGCCGCCATGCGGCACTATTTCTTCGCCGAACGCGCAGCGAACAAGATCGACGATGTGCCCAAGGACACCCAGCTGATCCCGATCAAGAAGGTCGGCGTGATCGGTGCGGGCACGATGGGCGGCGGGATCGCGATGAATTTCCTGTCTGCGGGCATTCCTGTCACCATCCTCGAAATGGCGCAGGATGCGCTCGATCGTGGCACCGGCGTAATCCGCAAGAATTACGAAAACACCGCCAAGAAGGGCCGCATGTCCGCAGAACAGGTCGATCAGGCCATGGGTTTGCTGGCCCCCACCCTGTCCTATGACGATCTGGCCGATTGCGATCTCGTGATCGAGGCGGTCTACGAGAGCATGGAGGTGAAGAAGGAGGTTTTCGGCAAGCTCGACGAAGTGGTGAAGCAAGGCGCGATCCTCGCCTCGAACACCAGCTATCTCGATGTCGACGAGATCGCCACCGCGACCAAGCGGCCAGGCTACGTGCTTGGCATGCACTTCTTCTCGCCCGCGAATGTGATGAAGCTGCTCGAAGTCGTGCGTGGCAAGGAAACCCGGCACGACGTGCTCGCCACCGTGATGAAACTGTCGAAAAAGATCGGCAAGGTCGCCGCCGTATCGGGCGTCTGCCCGGGCTTCATCGGCAATCGCATGCTGTCCAAGCGCCAGGAACAGGCCAATGAACTGCTGATGGAAGGCGCGAATTACTGGGAGGTGGACGAGGTCCTGCTCGATTTCGGCTTCCCCATGGGTCCGTTCCAGATGGGCGACCTCGCCGGCATCGACATCGGCTGGCACCGCGACCCGAGCAAGGTCACGACCATTCGCGAAGCACTGTGCGCGGTCGGTCGCTTCGGCCAGAAGGCGGGCAAGGGCTTCTACGACTATGACGAAGCGCGCAACCGTACGCCATCGGACGAAGTGAAGCAGATCATTGCCGATTTTGCCGCCAAGGAAGGCAAGCCGCAGCGCGAGATCTCCAAGGACGAAATCCGCGAACGCCTGCTCTACCCGATGGTCAACGAGGGCGCACTGATCCTCGAGGAAGGCATGGCGCAGCGCGCCAGCGACATCGATGTGGTGTGGATCAACGGCTACGGCTGGCCGCTCTATACCGGCGGTCCGATGTTCTGGGCGCAGACAGTCGGGCTCGACAAGGTCGTGACCGGACTCGAGCAGTACGGACTGCCCGTGAGCAATTATCTGCGCACCAAAGCGGAGAATGGCGGAAAATTCGATTGATCGCACGCAGAACTGCGACATTTTTGAAACGCCGGTACGTCATTTCATCGAATGGTGACGTCGTTCGTCCGCTGTCTCTTGACAGCGGACGGGAGGGCGGTTTGAACAGCAACAAAAGATAAATGGGCGCCGCAGAAGCGGCTCCCGGGAAGAGGAGAAATTATGAGTAAGCTTGGTTTACGCCATCAATGCGCCCGGGGCGCACTTGCCTGCGCGATCGCCCTTACGCCTGCGATCGCCCACGCCCAGGACGCGGGTGCGGCAAATACCGAAGAAGCCGATCTAATCGATGCCGCCGATGTCGATAGCGGCAGCGTCATCATCGTCCGCGCGCAGGGCCGCGAACAGGCTCTGGCCGATGTCCCTGTCGCGGTTTCGGCGGTCTCGGGCGAACTGCTCGAAAAGTCGGGCGTCGCGGATATTCGCGACCTCAACCAGGTGGCCCCGTCGCTGCTGATCTCCTCGACCGGCAACGAGGCCAATGGCTCCGCGCGTATTCGTGGCATTGGTACGGTCGGCGACAACCCCGGCCTCGAAAGCTCGGTCGCGGTCTTCGTCGACGGTGTCTACCGGTCGCGTTCGGGCAACGCGATGGCCGAACTCGGGCCGCTCGATCGCGTCGAAATCCTGCGCGGCCCGCAGGGCACGCTGGGCGGCCGTAACTCGTCGGCCGGCCTGATCAACATCTACACCGCCCCGCCCGAGTTCGAATTCTCCGGCTACGGCGCTTTCACCTATGGCAATTACGACGCGATCAAGGTCGAAGCCGGGATCAACGCGCCGCTCGGTGATACGGTCGCCGCGCGGATCGACGGCGTCTATTTCGAGCGCGACGGGTTCTACAACGATGTCGTGAACGACGTCCGCATCAACGATCGCGACCGCTACCTCGTCCGCGGCCAGCTGCTGTTCGAACCGACCAGCGACCTCAGCCTTCGCCTCGTAGGCGATTATGCGAAGAAGGAAGAGGCTTGCTGCGCCGCGACCTTCGTCCAGCCGAGCTTTGCGCCGCTTGCGCGTGTTTCGTCCGGTCTCGACGGCTTCAACCGTCCGAACGGCGGTCCGGCGCTGACCAGCACGGACAATCCGATCGTGCCGATCCTGCTCGGTCTCGGCCAGGATCCGCGCGCACTGAGCCAGTCGACCTTCGACCGCGATATCTACGTCACCCCCGGGCGGTCCTATGACGGCGAGACGGAAGACTGGGGTCTTTCGGGCGAGGTCAACTGGGACTTCGGCAATGTCACGCTGACCTCGATCACCGGCTATCGCGAATATTCGAACTTCCAGGGTTCGGACACCGACTACACGCAGGTCGACCTGCTTTATCGCGCGCCGGGGCCGAATGCTGGCTCGCGCGAGTTCAAGACGTTCACCCAGGAATTCCGCCTGAACGGCACAGCCTTCAACGACACGCTCGACTGGCTGATCGGCGCCTATTACGCCAACGAAAAGCTGGAAACGCGTGACAATCTGCGGTTCGGCAATGACTACGGCACCTTCGCCAACTGCCGCATCGCGCTGGCGATCAATCCGGCATTGGCCAATCCGTCGGCCGACAACTGCCTCGGCGCCAACGTCGCCGCGATCGACGGCACGCTGACTGGTACGCCGGCATTTGGCGCCGCCACCCCGCTGATCATCGCCGGGATGAACAATCTCGCGCAGGTCCGCGACATCGGCGGCACCGGCGATCGCTACAACCAGAAGAGCGAGAACTTCGCGCTCTTCACGCACAACATCGTCCATGTCACCGATACGGTCGATCTGACGCTTGGCCTTCGTTACACCAACGAAACCAAGGACTTCAACGCCGCCTTCAGCAATGATAACGTGTTCTGCCCGCAGGCACGCAACCTGCTGAACGGGCTGCTCACCACGCCGCTGGCCGGACTTGCGGGCGGCCTGATCTCGCTGTCATGCCAGGGCAATTCCACTGCCGAGCTCGACGGTGTCACGCTGTCCGACACGCGTGACGAGGACGAATTCACCGGCACCGCCATCCTGAGCTGGAAGCCCGATCCCGACTGGATGGTCTACGGCTCCTACTCCAAGGGCTACAAGGCCGGCGGCTTCAACCTCGATCGTTCGGCGCTCGCGGTTCCGGTCGCCTTCAACGTTAACAACCTCGATCCGAGCGCGTTGCAGTTCGATGCCGAAACCGTGGACGCCTTCGAAGTCGGCGTGAAGTATTCGAGCCGCAAGTGGGGCTTCAGTGTCGCCGCATTCCGCCAGGAATTCGAGAATTTCCAGCTGAACACGTTCAACGGCTCGGTCTTCCTCGTGCAGAATATCAACGGCTGCGACACCGACCTCGGTGGTCTGGACCGCGATGGCGATGCGACGACGGGAAGCTGCGCGACCGACAATGTCGCACCCGGCGTGATCGCGCAGGGCGTCGAGTTCGAAACCTCGCTCAGCCCGATCCGCGATCTGACGATGACGGTCGGCCTGACCTATTCGGACACCAGCTACGAGGACAATCTGGTCGGCCGCGACAACGGTTCGCCGCTCGATCCGGCACTCCGGCTGCTCCCGGGCGACAATCTGTCGAACGCCCCCGAAGTGACCGCGACCGCCTCGCTCAGCTGGACCCCGCCGATCGGCAATTCGGGTCTGTCGGGCCTGTTCTTCGTCAACGCGCGTACGACCGGCGATTACAACACCGGTTCGGACCTGCTCTACGGCAAGGAACAGGACGGCTACACGCTGGTCAACGGTCGTATCGGCATCACCGGCCCCGATGATCGCTGGGGTGTCGAAGTCTGGGCAAACAACCTGTTCGACATCGATTACAGCCAGGTCGCCTTCAACACGCCCTTTGTGGCGCCGCAGCAGACCTATTCGGCATTCCTCGCCGAGCCGCGGACCTACGGCGTGACGGTACGCGCAGGTTTCTAAAGCCCGCCGTTCAGCTGACTTTCAGAAGGCCCGGCATCTTCGGATGCCGGGCCTTTCGTCTTTTGTGCCACTGCGAAAGGCCCTGATAAGGGATTCCCCGTAGGCTCCGCGCTAAGCGTCGGAGAAGCTTGAGGATAACGGCATGGTGCAACGCGCAATTTTCAGAAAGACTAAGGCCACTAACTTGACATAACGTGAAAGCGCGCTTTCACTTTCGATCGAGAGGTACGCGATCAGAGACGTACCCCGATGGAGAGGGACATGACCGGATTCACTTTACGCCATAGTTGTGCGCTGGGCGCGCTTGCCACCGCTGCGCTTTACGCATCGCCCGCATTCGCGCAGGCCGAGGTGGAAACCGCCGGTGCGGCCACGCAAAATGACAACCGCATCGTGGTGACCGGGTCGTACATCCGTGGCACGCCCGAAGATGCCGCCCTCCCCGTCGACGTGTTCACGGCGGACGATCTTGCCGAGCAGGGCGTCGACAGCCCGCTCGAGTTCATCAAGGAACTGCCCTCGGTTGGCGCGTCGCTCGGCGACAGCAACCAGTTCTCCACCGATGCGCAGGGTTTCCAGGGCGTCGGTTCGCTCAACCTGCGCGGGCTCGGCCCGCAGCGCACGCTCGTGCTGCTCAACGGCAAGCGTACCATCCTCAGCCCCGGCGCGGGCTTCGTCGACACGCAGCTGATGCCGCTGTTCGCGCTCGAGCGGATCGAGTTGCTCAAGGATGGTGCGGGTTCGACCTATGGCTCGGACGCGATTGCCGGCGTGGCCAATTTCATCACCCGGTCGACCTTCACCGGTTTCGAGTTCCAGGGCGACTACAATTTCATTGACGGATCGGACGACAATTACAGCCTCAGCGGTCTCGCGGGTTTCGAACTGGGCGATTCCGGCAATCTGGTGTTCGGCGCCGGCTGGCAACACCGCAGCGAACTGGGCACGCCGCAACGTGACTTCGTCAATGTCGGCTATGAGACCAACCCGTCGGCCTATTCGGCGCTGGCAACGCCGGGCCTGTTCGCGGTGAGCTATTTCGACACGGGAACCGGAACGGTGAATACACAGATCCGCCCCGACGTCGGCTGCACCGATCTGGGCGGCACGGTCGATGTGGGCCGGTGCTATTTCACCTATGTCCCGTTCGACAACATCACCGAGGACGAGAACCGCTATCAGGCCTTCGCCGAGCTCACCGTCGATCTCAGCGATACGATCCGCTTCCGCGCCGATGCGCTCTATTCGCGCAGCGAGCTCAAATCACTCAACTATTCGCCCGCCTTCCCGCCGACCCAGGGCCCCAACGGTTCGGGCTTCGTCAGCGCTTTCACCACTTCGCCAGCCAATCCGGGCGTAGCCGCCTTTCTCGATCAGGTCGGATTGCCGCAGAGTTCGGCGACCAACCCGATCGTGGCGGTCACCAACGTTCTCTATCGCCCGTTCGGCTATCTCGGCAATCCGCGCGATGCAGATCGCGGCGCGGGTACCGGTAGCGCCATCAACGACGCCTATCGGTTCAGCGGTGGCTTCGAATTCGCACTCAGCGACACGCTGCGCTTGAACGTGGACGGCACATACTGGCAGTCGAACCGCGATTTCTACGCACCCGGCATCGTCGGGTCGCGGTTGCAGGCTGCGCTCAACGGGCTCGGCGGGCCGGATTGCGACGGCGTCACGCCGGGCGGCAATGGCTGCCAGTGGTTCAACCCGTTCACCAATGCCGGACAAGGCAACGGCACGTTCAACATCTCCAACCCGTTCTACCGACCAGGCGCGGAAAACAGCGAGGAACTGGTTGCGTGGTTGCAAGTGCCCAATGGCACACGCGAGCAGGAATCGCAGTTCGTCTTCGATGTGGTCCTTGCGGGCGAAACGGGGATCACCTTCAGCGGCGGTCCGCTGGCCTTCGCAGTGGGCGGCCAGTTCCGCGACAACCGCTACACCAGCGATCCCTACAACGAGGAATCGAACCTCGATGTGAATCCGTGCTTCATCGAGGGCGACCTCAGCTGCGTCGGGACCACCACCGAGGGCGTCGGGCCATTCATCTTTCTTGGCGGTTCGCGCCCGGTCAGCCTGCAACAGGACGTGTATGCACTGTTCGCGGAACTCAATGCGCCGATCACCGACCGGCTTGAACTGTCCGCGGCTATCCGCTTCGAGGATTACGGCAGCCCGATCGGTTCGACCGTCAACCCGAAAGGCTCGCTGCGTTTCGAAGTGACCGATTGGCTGACGCTGCGCGGATCGGTCGGCACGACCTTCCGCGGTCCGCTGGCGTCGAACGTCTCACCCAATTTCGTCACGGCGCTCGAAGGCTTCACCGCCGCCGGCGGCAATTACAAATCGAAGGACATCTACGGCAATCCGACCGATCTTGGCCCGGAAACCGCCTTCACCTACAATATCGGGGCAATCATCTCCGCACCCGTCGGTGGTGGCGATATGACCTTCTCGGTCGACTACTGGTCGATCGATCTGGAAGATCGCATCACGATTACGCCGGGCAATGCGATCGCGAGCGTGGTCGGCAATGGCCAGACAAACGGCCAGGCGCCGGTCGATTGTTCGAGCCCGCTGGTCAACCTGATAACCTTCTCGAACAATCAATGCGTCCAGGGCACGACGCTAGGGATCGACATCAGCCGCGTGCGGACCGATTTCGTCAATGGTCCCGACGTGAAGATCGCGGGTCTCGATTTCGCGCTCAACGCCAGCTTCCCGCTGGGCGATACCGCCGAATTGTCCTTCGGCGCCAATGCGGTGTGGAATCTCGATTACAGCTTCGACGATTTCATCGTGCAGGGCGTCAACGTGCAACCCGCTTATGACGCGGTCGGCTTCGGCAATTACTTCCGCGATCCGAACACCGTTCCCGAATGGCGCGCCAACGCTTTCGTCAATCTGGGTTTCGGCGATTTCAACGCGCGCTACGCGATCCAGCATATCGATGGCGTGACCGACGATCGCTGCATCAATCGCGACCCCTGCTTCAGCACCGCGGGCGGCGTAGGGACCAATTTCGGCGTCGAGAGCGGCTCCTACACGCAACACGATTTCGCGGTCACATACGATCTCGAACTCGCCGGTGCCGAGGTTCAGCTGCAGGCGGCGGTCGAAAACTTCACCGACGCCGCCCCTGCCGAAGCGCAGCTTCCGCTAGGCTTCAACCCGTTCATCGGCAATGCGATCGGACGCAATTACCGGCTTGGGCTTCGCACGCGCTTCTAAACGGAAGCCGCCTGACACAAAGGGTCCGGAGCGCTGGCTTCGGGCCCTTTTTTTTCGGCCTATCGGATCAGCGCAGCGGGCTCCCGCCAAGCGCCTGCCACAAGAGAACCCTCGCCCGCTGCGCACGGCCCATAGCCGCAGCGGCGCGTTCCCCGCTCGCATCGGCCGCGCGGCGTGCCTCCAGCACAGTCAGGAAATCGGCCAATCCCGCCTCGTACCGGGTGTTCGCCAGCCGGGCCGCGCGCTGAAGGGCGGCAGCTTCCCGCACGGCAGCAGCGGCTTCTTCATCCGCCGAGGCGACGAGGCCGTAGCCCGCCTCGGCATCGCCCAGCGCCGTGTAGACGACGCCACGATAGGCCTCGAAAGCGGCGCGCTTGCCCGCAGCAGCGCCATCGATTTCGGCCTCGATCCGGCCGAAATCGATCAGCGGACCAGCGATAGCCGCGCCCACAGAGCCGACGAGGGAGTCGTTGTCGAACAGGTCGCCGATGCCGAAGGCAAGCAGACCGATCGCACCCGACAGGTCGAACACCGGAAAGCGCCGGCGCGCGGCCGCCGCCAGGTCGGCGTCGGCGGCAGCCAGCTCCGCAGCCGCGGCAAGCACATCGGGTCGATTGACCAGCAATGCGGAGGGAAGCGTCGCCGGGGGCAATGGGCGCGACTGCGCCTCCCCATCCTGCGCCAGCGCCGCACGCACCTGCGCACCGCCCTGCGCGGTCAGCGTAACGAGCCGTCCCAACAGCCGGGCGCGTTCGCTTTCGAGCGCGGACAACCTGCTGCGCGATCCCGCCGCGGCGCTTTCGGCGCGTACACGATCGAAGCCCGGCGCGATCCCTGCGCGTTCACGCACCCCGGCGAGCCGCGCGAGTTCGTCGGCGGAGGCCAGGTCGCTGCGGATCTCACGCTCGCGCGCTTCGAGCGTCCGCCAGTCGATCACGCTGGCCGCGATTTCGGACAGCAGCGCAAGGCGTACGGCACGCGCGCTGGCGTCCGCGGCATCGGCACGCGCGAGCGCGGCGCGTTCCTGTGCCCGCAGCCGCCCGAACAGGTCGAGGTCCCAACGCGCGGTAAGATTGGCGGCATAGGACGTCCGCTCGGTGTCTATGGCGATACCGGGTGGCAGCGCTCCCCCGAACGATTCGGGATTGGTACGCTGGCGTGTGACCGAGGCATTGGCCCCGATTTCAGGCAAGCGACTGGCCCCAGCCCGATCCGCACCGGCGCGCGCCTGTTCGACCCTGGCGACCGCTTCCGCCAGGCTTGGCGAGGAGGCGAGCGCTTGCGCCGCCAGAGTGTCGAACGCAGGGTCACCAATCGGCAACAAGCGTTCGAGCGCGACCTCGGTCGTGCCATCCGCTGCGAAGAGATAGCTTTCGGGCAGCACGGGTACCGGCGTGACCACTTCGGGCGGCGGCCCCGCAGCACAGGCTGCCAGCGAGAGCGCGCTCGCCGTCGCGAGGATCGCGCCGCGGATCACTGATCGGCTCCCTCGGCCGCGATATAGGCGTCGACCTGCTGCCCAACGCGGAACAGGCCGTTTGTTTCGGGCAGCTGGTAGATGACCTGCAGCACGCGCACGTCGACCCGCTCGGCCGCACTGTTGGTCAGCGAACGCTTGGGGACGACCAATGGCTCGGCGCGGACGAAAAGTGCCTCGACCTGCTTGTCCGACGCCCCGCGCGGACTGACCGTAGCCGGTGCGCCCAGCGCCAGCCGCGGCGCCTGTTCCTCGTCGATGTCGATCCGTACGTGCAGGGGGCTGGTCTGCCCCATCTCGATGAAGGGCTGTGCACCACCCCCGCCCATCGTGCTGACATATTCGCCCGTGCGGATGTTGACCGCGAGAATTTCGCCGGCGATCGGCGCGCGCACCTTCAGCCGCGCAATTTCGGTCCGCGCCGAACCGGCGCGTGCCTGCGCCGCGTTCAGCCGGGCCCGTGCCAGCCAAAGCCGTTCACCGGCAGCGGTGGCTTCGCCTTCGGCGCGAATAACCTCGGCACGGCTGACCGCGGCGGGATCTTCGACATTGCGATACAGCGCCAGCTGGCTTGCAGCGGTGTTCCGCGCGCTTTCGGCTTCCGCAATCGCTGCGTGGGCTTCGGCAATCGCGGCATCCGCCTCGCGCAATTGCGCCCGCACCGCACGGTCGTCGACGGTGAACAGCAAGTCACCCTCGCCCACGCAGTCGCCGGGCTGGACATAGAGACCGGTGATCAGCCCCGAGAGTGCTGAGCCGATCTGGATCGTCTCGCTCGACGGTTCGACCACCCCCGATCCGGCCACGCGCGCCTCGGCGGCAAGCTGTTCGGGCGCGCGCGGCGGTTCGCGGCCGGGCTCCGACAGTTCGCGGTCGGGCAGGCCCGCAAGAATGAAGGCGACCGCCGCAAGGAGGCCGACGATCGCGATCAGCGGCAGGATCTGGCGCGAGAAACTGAGATTCTTCAAATCGAGTGCCATGTCAGTGTCCTTCGGGCATGTCCTTGCCGTCATGCGTAATCCGCCCGTCCTCGAGCACGAGAATGCGGTCCGCGAGATCGAAAATGCGGTTGTCGTGCGTCACGATGATGCAGGCCCGATCCTCGGCCACGGCAACGTCGCGCAGCAGGTCCATCACGCGGCGACCCGACGACGCATCGAGGGCCGCGGTCGGCTCGTCGCACACCACCAGCCGCGGTTCGTGAACCAGCGCGCGGGCAATGGCGACACGTTGCTGTTGTCCGCCCGAAAGCTGTCGCGGCAGCTTGTCCGCCTGATCACCGATATTGAGCTTTTCCAGCATCGCCACCGCGCGCTCGCGCGCCTCGAGCCGATCCATCCCCTGCGCGATCAGCGGGACCGCGGCATTGTTCGCCGCATCGATCGAGGGGATCAGATTGTATTGCTGGAAGATGAAACCAATGTTCTGCAGCCGGAACTCGACCAGATCGCTATCTGACAGTTCGTAGATGTCGGTGCCAAAGACCTTTACCTCACCCTGGGTCGGCCACAGGATCCCGCACATTATCGAGATCAGCGTGGTCTTGCCCGACCCGCTTTCGCCAACGAGAAAGGTGAGCTCCCCGGCGCGGATGTCGAGATCGATACCGTGCAGTACGGTAATCGTCTGCTGGCCCGCCTGGAAATCACGGGTCACGGCGCGTGTACAGATCGCCGCTTCGGGCCTGCAGCCACCGATGGCGGTCGTGTCGATCGGAGTCCCCATCAGCGGAACACCGATGCGGGCTCGGTCTTGAGCACGTTGCGCAGCGCCAGCCAGCCGGTCAGCGCGAGAATGAGGAACACCGCGACAAGGCTGATCAGCGGGATCTGCCAGGGAATGTAGAACCCCTTGAAGGTCGGATTGCTCGAGAAACCCCAGATGAAGAACACCGTGCCGACGACGCCGAGGCCGTAGCCCACGAGGCCCACCAGCCCCGCCTGAACCGCGACCATGCGGCGGATCTTGGCATTGGTCACGCCGATCGCCTTGAGCGCGCCGAACTGCTTGATGTTGTCGCGAATGAAAAGGCTGAAGGTGAGCCCGACGATCGCGACCCCGACGATGAAGCCGAGCGCGACGGTAATCCCGAAATTGAGCGGAATGCCGGTGTTCTCGATGATGAAGTCGATCCCGTCCTGCGCGAACTCGTCGCGCGTCTGCGCCTTCAGCCCGGTTTCGTCCTCGATCCGTTCGGACAACGCCTTCGCCTGAAGCGGATCCTCGGCCCCGACCAGCACGAAGGACAACCGGTTGCGCGTACCCGGCACGAAATTCAGGGCCTGGCTGTATTTGGTGTAGAGCACCACAGTGCTGGTAAAGCTGGGAATGGCATCCGCGATCCCGCGGATCATCGCGCGCTGGTCGTTGAGTTCGAGCCGCTCCCCAATCGGCGATTGCCCCGGGAACATGCGCGTGGTGCCGACATCGTCGATAATCACGCTGTCGGGCTGCGACAACACGTCGATCGATCCCTCGACCATGCTCTTGGGCAGTCCGATCAGCGTGGCATCGTCGACCCCGATGACCGCAACCCCTTCGAGATCGCCATCCTTGGTGCGCACGCTGGCCTGCGCCCGCAGATGCGGCACGGCCCATTCGACGCCGGGGACGCTGCGCACCTTGTCCAGCGCGGTAGACGGCATGGCATAGGCGACGTCGGTCGTGCGGCTGACCGGGTCCATGACCCAGACGTCGGCGCTCGAGACATTGTACACGCCGCTCGCGCCGCGCTCGATCAGATTCACGAAAATGGTCAGCTGCTGCGTGATCAACAGCGTGGAAAATGCAATGCCGAAGACCAACCCGTAGAATTTCTGGGCGTCGCCGGTCAGCATTCTGATCGCAATCCAGAGCACGCTAGCTTGCCTTCCCTCACCGAACCGTCCATTACTGAACGACAGCGTTCAAGTGAACGGAGGCGTTCAGATTGTCAAGTGGTGAAGTGAAGCGGACCGGGCGACCGGCCGATGAGGCCAAGCGCGAGGCCATTCTCGGAGCCGCGGCGGACAGCTTCTTTGCGCATGGCTTTGCGGCCAGTTCGATCGAGCAGATCGCCGCCGACGCTGGCGTGTCGAAAGTTACGATCTACAACCGCTTCGGCGACAAGCGGGCGCTGTTCATCGCGGCGGTGGAGCGCGAATGCGAACAATTGCGCGGCAATCTGGAAATGCCACAGGTCGCGAGCGGCAGTCTGCGCGATCGGTTAACGGCGATTGGCGAAGCCATGACCGCGTTTCTCTCGCGTCCCAAGATGGTCCAGTTCGAGCGCCGCATCGCCGCAGAAACCGAGCATGAGCCGTCCGTAGGCGAAGCATTTCTGGTGGCCGGGCCATTGCGGATGAAGCGCGCATTCGCAGCACTGATCGGTGCGATGCATGACGCCGGCGACATAGAGGTCGACGATCCGGAACTGGCGGCCGAGCAGTTCGCCAGCATGTGCAAGGGTATGGGCGATCTCGAACGGCGGTTCGGCGCAGCGCCCGATCCCCAGCGCAACCGCGAGCGCATCGCTGGCGCAGTGGAGGTGTTCTGCCGGGCCTACGCGCGCGACTAACAATCTTCTAACACGCACCGAGGGGGATAACGCGTTGTGCCCCGCGCGAGAATGGGCAAGAACGCTACCGATGTCATTGTCGCTCAGAGGCCTGTTTATTGCGCTGCCTATCGTCGCACTGATCATTGGTGCGATGGCGTGGGGCATTTACAGCGGGAGCATCGACGAAGATCGCGCCGAGGCGATGCGCGAAGTCGGTATCGCCAATGACTCGGCCACCGGGGCCCTCGAACGCGGCATTTCGCTTATCACCGAAACCGAGCAGAAAGCGGTGGCCACGATGACCGCCAAGCTCGATCGCCCGGGGCCTACATCGCTCGACGAGATCTTCGTTCCGGCAGCAGACGGTGCCGCCCATACGCGCGACGAATTGTGGAGCGGGGCACGGACTGCGGGTGCCATCCGCCTCTCCGGGGTCGGCGGATATCTGGCGCCGCCGCAGCCGACCGGCGAACGGCGTGCGGCAATCCTCGCCGCCTTCGAGACGCTCAGGCAGATGACCAACGGCCTGCCCAGCGAGATCGAGAGCCTGTATTTCTTTTCCCCTGCGAACGATCTGCTGATCTACGCGCCGCGTCGCCCCGACGAACTGATGTTCTACCGCACCGCGGCGGCGGATTTCGATTTCCAGAACGCCGAGTTCAGCCGCATCACCTCGCCCGAGGAGAATCCCGAGGGCGAGCTCAGCTGCACCAGCCTGCAGACTCCGCTCTATGACGACAGCGGCGACAGCTGGACCACTGGCTGCATGCTGCCCATCCGCATAGAGGGGTGGCATCTCGGCGCCTGGGGCATCAGCATCCCGCTCGACCTGCTGACCGACCGCCTGACCCCGCCGCCCGAAGACGCCTTCACCATCATCGTCAGCGCCGATGGCAAGCTGATCCATCATTCGGGCGCGTCCCAGATGGAAAGCGCCGAACTCCAGGCCAATGTCGATCTGGCGACATCCGGAGAACCGCTGCTCCGTAAAGTCTGGGCTTATGTGCAGGGCGGCATCGACGAACGCACGTTCTTTTCCGACGATCTCGATGCCTATGTCTCGGCCAGGGCACTGAGTGCACCCGAATGGGTGGTGCTGACCGTTCTGCCCAAAGAAGCGCTGAGCGCGCGAGCCTGGTCGCTCGCCCAGCGAATGATCCTTGTCGCGCTCACCGGAGCGTTGGCGCTGGGTCTGATACTCTCTGCAATCTTCCACCGTACCGTCGCCTCGCGCGTGTCGCGACTGGTGGCGCGGATCGACCGCGTATCCGCCGTCGAAGGGGTCGCGCTGGAGCCGGACTCGAACGACGAGCTCGAACAGCTCGAGCATGCTTTCGACAAGATGGAAGACCGTCTGGCAATGGCACGATCGCGCGAACAGCGCTCGTTCGACGTGCTCGTGAATGCAGCCGAACGCTACGCCATGGTGCTGTATGACGATCACGGGCAATTGGTGCGCGCAAGCAAGGGGGCACTGGATCTCTTCGGTGAACGCCAGTTGATCCATCTCGGCAGCGAATGGGGGCTGACCGCAGAGGCCGCGCCCGAACTGCCTGCGGCCGCCGGCTCTCGTCCGCAGCCACGCATTATCAAACGCCAGTTGGCCAATGGCCGCGAAGTCTGGCTTGAGGAATTCCTCATTCCGCTGGTCGACGAGAGCGGTGCGCCGTTCGGCACTGCCTATATCGGACACGACATCACCGAAGCGCACGAAGCGCAGCGTGCGATCAAGGAAAGCCTGCTCTTCCTCGAGCTCGCGCAATCGAGCGCCCACGCCGGGCATTTCGCTCTCGACCCGGAGACGATGGACCTGTCTATCTCTACCTGGCTGCGCGAACGTTTCGGCGTTCCAACGGACACTTTGCCGCTCGCCCAAGTGGCCGAGCTCGTGCACGAAAGCCGGCGCGAGGAAACCATGGCGGCCATCGCACATGCGATTGCGGCGAAATCCGAATTCTCCTTCGAGACGCTCGCAATCGATGCCGATGGCAAGCCTGTTGCCGTCGTCGTGCGCGGCACGGCGGTGTTTCGGGAAGGCAACGAAAATGGGCAGCTGGCCGGGTTCTACGGGATCATTCAGGACATTACCGAACAGAAGGAAGCTGCCGAAGCGCTGCTTCATGCGCGCGACGAGGCGCGCGCCGAAGCCCGGACCAAATCCGATATTCTCGCAGTCATCTCGCACGAAATCCGCACGCCCATTTCGGGCATTCTCGGCCTGATCGACCAGATTCGTCGCGAGCGGTCGGAAAGCGAACGCAGCCGCGCACTCACGCTGGTCGAGGATTCATCCGAAGCGCTGCTCAAGACACTCGATGCGACGCTGCAGCGTACGCGATCCGAGCAGGAGCGTACGGTCGAGGAGGAGGAGGAGTTCCGCCCGGCCGATCTGATCGAGCGAGTGGCCGAGCTGTTCCGTCCCCTTGCCCGACGCAAGGGTCTGGCAATCGACGTGGATGCCCCGGCGCGCGGTTGCGTGATGGGCCAGCCGGCCCGGATTCAGCAGGTCCTGGCCAATTTCGTCTCCAATGCGATCAAGTTCACCCCGACCGGTCGGGTGAGCCTGTCGGTAATGGCCCCCGAGCCCGGTTCGACCGACTGGACATTCACGGTAGAGGACACTGGCGGTGGGATCGACCCGGAGCGCATGAAGACGATCTTTCAGCCTTTCGGCGGGAGCGCCCCCGATACACTCGGGCGCGCCTCGGGCAGCGGATTGGGTCTCTCGATCACGCATGACATCGCCCGGCAACTGGGTGGCAGCGTCAATGCCAGCAGTTCGCCCGGCGGTGGCACGCGCATGCGCCTCGTCTTGCCGCTCGCCGCGGCCGAAAAGAGGTCCGACGAGTTCGCCGAACGCGGCACTATCGCCATCGACTTGGCGCAGGCCTCGCTCGCGATTCGCATCGAGGTGATAGCACATGAGAAGGGTTTCACTTGCGTCGAACCCGGCCAGCAGCCTTCACCCGATCTGTTCGTGACCGACGCCGAAACTTCTGCAACGGAGCGTTCGGATAGCGGTGGCGGATTTACCGCACGTCTGATCGGCAGCGGACCGGTGGAACGCGGTGCGGATCATCTGCAGGCTACCGAACCCGACCTGCTTGAACTGCTGCCTGGCCTGCTCGACGAGCTCGCCGATGGATAAAATGGAAGACCTTCCCCCTCAGCGTCGCGCCGAGATACTGGCCGCGCGACTGGAGCGGAGCCAGCGGGCACTCAGCGATGCCGAAGATGCGCTGGAATCGCGCATGAAGCAGCTGTTTCGCGCCAATCAGGATCTGAGCCTTCGCGAAAGCGAGCTGGCCCGCAAGCTCGAGATCGAGAGCACGCTGCTGCTCGGTGCGCTCTCGACCATCGGCATGGCGACCGTCTATGGCGAGCGCGAGCGCGGTTTCACGCTGTCCGAAGGCGCCAATGCCATCCTTGGCCTGCCCGACGGCGAAGCAGCGACGGTGGAACGCCTGGTGGCCGCCTTGCACCCGCTCGATCGCGACCGCATCGTGCGCGAAGGGCGTCGATTCTTTTCGGAGAAGGCTGCCGGCGTCCCCCATGTCTATGAACACCGGATCATCCGCTATGGCGATGGCGAAACGCGCTGGCTGAGCTGGTCGATCACGCGCGAAGAAAGCCGCGAAGGGCGCCCGGCCTACTTGCTCGCAACGGTTCGCGACATCACCGAGGAACGGCAGAACAAACGTCAGGTCAGGGCACTGCAATTGCGCGCCGAACGACGGGTCGCAGAGCTGGCCAGCCTGCAGGCCGAACTGGCTGCGGCGAAGGAGCGGGTCGAGGACACGCTGAGCGCGCGCAACCGCTTTATTTCAGAAATGGCGCATGCAATCCGCACTCCGCTCGCCGCGTTGACGGGCGGGTTGGAATTGCTGCAGGCCAAGGTTCGCGACGACGGCCTGCAGGACCTCACCATTGCGCGCAACGCCTCAGACCAGCTGGGCGAACTCGCTTCACGCCTGATCGAGCAAGCCGACAGCGGGGACGAAGCCCCCTCGCCGAGCTTTCCCGGAACGGCCGCGTTGCCAACGCCTTCCACCGCAACCGCCATTCCCGATCAGCCCAAGGTGCTGCTCGCCGAAGACACGGAGAGCAATCGCTATGTCGTTGAACGGCTGCTGGACGAACTGGGTTGCGTGGTCACTTCGGTCGAGAACGGCGCAGCGGCGGTCGAGGCAGTCCGGCGCGAGGATTTCGATCTGGTCCTGATGGACGTGATGATGCCGATCATGAATGGCGAACAGGCGACCCAGACGATCCGTGGGCTCAGCGGTCGCGCCGCGCGGACGCCGATTATCGGAGTAACCGCGCACAGCCTGCAATCCGAGCGCGAACGGCTGTTGTCCGCAGGCATGACCGCATGCCTTGCAAAACCGGTGCGCAAGGAAGCGCTGGATACGGCAATCCGCACCGCGCTGATATCGGGGCGAGATGTGAGCACCAACCAGGCGCGGTTCGATCACGAGCTTTTCCGGCGCACTTTCGGCGATTTGCCCCCCGCCTATCGCAGCCGCATGCGCGATGCCGCGAAGAAGGACATAACACGCTATGCCGGCGAAGTGCTGGAAGCGGTCGAAACGAATGACGACGAAGCGCTGTCGCGCGCGGCGCATTCGCTGACCGGCGTATCGCTCAACATGGGCGCTATCGGGATCGTCGAGGAATTGGCTGCGTACCGCGAGGCCGCCCCGCTTGGCCAGGTCTCGATCGAACCGTTCCGCGAAGCGGTCGCCGCCTGCCTGCTGGTGGTCGACGACCTCTACGACGCGCTGGTGTCCGAAGCGCAATAGGCTTCCGCTTCCGGCTCCGGAGATTCACCGGAACAGTCAGGTACAGCGCCTTCAGAGTGGCGACCCAGCTCCGGCTGCGTCCATGGGCGCCTTCATGGCGCGAAGCGGCAGGTACTTACCACAACTAAGCCCGCGCACCCCCGTTCGCATTTCGCAACCGAGCCTCGCAAATTGCCGCGCAATCCGGCTGCAGTTTGCAAGGACAAGGGCTGCACAATGCGATCCAGGCCAGATGAAATCCTGCTAAAGCACTGATATAACGTAGGTTTTATGTTTTGGCACGAACCGTGAAACCAATGTCCCCGAACACTTCGATTGGGGACGACACATGATATTTCTGGTTCTCGCAAACGCAGCAGCTCTGGCCGGAGCACCAGCGTCCGACGTTGGACGCCCGCAGAGCGCGCCGATGTCCTTTCAGCGCGATGCGCAACACAACCGCGTCGTAACTTCAGGGTCTGCCTCGCAAGGCCGCAGGCTGATGGCCAATCCCGCCCGGCGGCACCGCAAGGACAGCCGAGCAACCGCGATCGCCAACATGATCAATGTGACGGTCCACGGCAGCAACAACACGGTGGTTGTGAACGCCCGCCAGGTCAGCACGGGCAATCAGAAGGCGGTCGTCGCGACCATTCCTTCCTCGCTCGGACAGGGAGGGTAAGCTCATGATCGGGGGAAAGAAGATCATTCACCGGGCGATTGCTTTGGCAGCGACCGGCCTTGCATTGGGGGGCTGCGCGAGCTTTGCCGATACGCCGCCCCAGCGGATCACGCCGCTCAGCGGCGCGCGCGTCACCGATGGGGACACCGCCTATTCGAGCATCTTGCGCTGCATGGCGGCGCAAACAAACGCCGCAGTGCAGCCGCGGATCGCCGTTGGCGAGGTTGCCGACTACACCGGGAGACTGGACGGGCTCAACGGTTCGGTCGCCCCCCAGGGCGCGGCACTCATGGTGATTTCCGCTCTGGCAAAGGCCGGCTTCCCGCTTGCAGAACGACTGGATCTGCGGATCGCTTTGCAGGAGCTCGACTACGCCAACAGCAAGCTCCTCGGCCCCGACGGCCAGCCGACCGAAGACTATCGCAGGATCTACTCCGGGTCGATCGCGGAGGCAGATCTCATCGTCCTCGGCGGCATTACCGAACTGGACTTCAACATCCGCAGCGATGTGGCCGAAGCCTCGGTCGGGCCGGTGGGCGGCGGTGCCCGTTCATATGTGATGTCGGTCGGCGTGGACCTTCGCCTGATCGATGCGCGCAGCCTGCGGGTCGTCAACGTGGCCAGTCTGCAGAAGCAGATCCGTGGGCGCGAAATACGCGCCGGCATCTTCGAGTTCATCGGCAACACCACCCTGGATCTCGGCGTTGGACGCCGCCGCCAGGAGCCGGTGCATGGAGCAATCAGGGCTATCATCGAAAAGGCGGTGATTGATCTGATGCTCGAGCAAAGGGGTGCCAACGCGCCCAGCTGTCCAACCAACGTTCAATCGGTGAGCTACGCCGTAGAACAAGCGGCGAGCCCGCAAACTCAATCTGAAGGAGACTGAAAATGAAGAAGTTTTACCTGATGACTACGGCGGGCCTGCTCGCCATGGCCGCAACCCCCGCAACCGCACAGGTGTCGCTGCCGACCGAGCCCGACCCGTTGGTGGCAGTGGACGTCGATCTCTCGACGGGCGCGCTGTTGGGCGATCAGTCGGTTCTCGATGCCGTCGTGGAAGTTGGCGGGGGTGAACTCCTCGACGTCTATCTCGGCCTGCTCGAAGGCTCGACCGGCGGCACCAATTTCCAGCTGCTCGACGGGACCATTCTCACGGCCCTCGAGACGCTCGGCGGCCCGGAACTGGTCAGCGCATTCGAAAGTCTCGTCGGTACCACGGCGCGCACCGCCGACTATGTCACCAACCAGGCCAATTCCGCCAGTCAGGTCTCGACCCTCGCCGCTACGGCAAACTCGGTCGCTAACGTCAGCGCCACCGCGGCGAGCATCGGCAACAGCTATGCGCTCGATGCGGCAGCGAATGTCGTGGCGGACCTAGGCCAAGTCAACGAAGGCGCGGGGACCAGTACGGTCGCCACCGTCTACAGCGCCGTTAGTGACGTGACCGAAACCGCCGCCTCGATCGGCAACTCGGGATCGTTCAATGCCGACGGTGCGCTCCTCGACGTCGCGGTCGACCAGAACAATCTGGGCGACCAGACTGCCGCTCTGTTGACCGTCCAGAACATGGTCGCTGAAGCCACGAGCACGGCCGCATCGATCGGCAATTCTCTCTCCGTAGAGATGCCGGGTGGCAGCAAGATTACTGCAACCCAGAACAATGCGGGTACGATGATCGCGGATCTCACGGGTACGATCGCTTCAACGGTAGACTATACGGCGACCGCGGCGGCAATCGGCAACAGCTATGCGTTGACCAGCCTCGACAGCGGTCTCGCCGGCAATGTCTCCAGTTCGCTGAACCAGTGGAACGGTGCCGGCCAGATCGCCAAGGTCACTGCAAACATCGCCGCCAGCACGAATGCTGCCGCAACTGCCGCTGCTATCGGCAACAGTGTCAGCATCAACGTGAAATAGCTTCCCCCGGGTGGCCCGCACTGCACGCGTAGTGCGGGCCACCAAACATCGCGAGATGCCGTCAACTGCAAGCTAAATTGGCGACAGGCAGACAGGCACTACAACGAGCGCTCTCGCAATTTGCGAGGGCGCTCTTTGCATTTTGCAAGAATGTGTTGCATATTGCAGCAATCTCGGACCTGTACTCACCCGATACGCCTGTCTTCAATCCGGCACGGCCTTTGCAATGGTGCGTTGACCACGCAGCAGAGCATTCGGAGATTACGGTGAAAGGCATCATTTTTACGGAGCTGGTCGGCTTTCTCGATCACGCAGGCGGCCCCGACTTTGCCGAGAAGGTCCTGGAGGATGCGGGTCTGCCGCACGGGGGCGCCTATTCGCGCGTTGCCCGCTACCCCTGGCAGGAGGCGGTCCGGGTGGTCGAGGCGGCGTCCCGCGAAACCGGGGCCGAGTTCAGCGACTTGTGCCAGCAGTTCGGCGCCTACCTGTTCGAGCGCTTCACCGTGCTCTATCCCGAGATCATCGGACGATACTCGGACGCCGAAGCCCTGCTGTCGCATGTCGAGGACCACATCCACGAAGATGTGAAGATCCTCTATCCCGATGCCGAGCCGCCCACCGTGACCGTGCGCAACGAGGGCGATCGCTTGCGGGTGGAATATGCTTCGCACCGGCCTTTCGCGCACATCGCACACGGGCTGGTGGCCGGTGCGATGAACCATTTCGGCGATCTGCGCGATCTCGAGTGGCTGACTTCGAGCGAGGGCGGCACCCGCGCGGCTTTCGCCATGACGAGGTAATCGATGTCCAAGCCTGCCGTCCTCATTATCGAAGACAGCGCCTCGCTCGCCTTGGGCTATGCTGCGCAGCTTGAGGAAGCAGGCTATGAGGTGACGCTCGCGGCGACGCTGGCCGAGGCAGAAGACGCACTGGCCACCACCAGCTTCGCAGCGACCCTGCTCGATCTCCAGCTACCCGATGGCGACGGCCTGTCATTGCTCGAGAAGCGCAATGCAACCTCGCCTGCCTTCGTCGTCATCACCGCCGACGGGTCGCTGTCGCGCGCAATCGCGGCGATGCGGCTCGGGGCTTTCGACTTTCTGGTCAAGCCGGTGGCGGGCACCCGCCTGCTGGCCACTGTCAGAAGCGCCGCCGATCAGGCGGATACGCCGGCCGCACCGGCCAAGAAGTTACCTGCGGCGCAGGAACCGGGGCGATTTCACGGTTTTATCGGCCAGTCTCCCGGCATGCAGGGCGTTTTCCGCACGATCGAACAGGTAGCCGATTCACGTGCTGCGGTGTTCGTCACCGGCGAAAGCGGCACCGGCAAAGAAGTTACCGCCGAAGCCCTCCATTCAGCCTCGCGCCGACGCGACCGGGCCTTCGTCGCCATCAATTGCGGTGCCATTCCCGAGAACCTCCTCGAGAGCGAGTTGTTCGGCCATGTAAAAGGCGCCTTCACCGGTGCGGTCGAAAACCGCATCGGCGCTGCCAAGGCTGCCGACGGAGGGACGCTGTTTCTCGACGAGATCTGCGAAATGGAGCTCAAGCTGCAGGTAAAGCTGTTGCGCTTTATCCAGACCGGGATGATCCAGCGCGTGGGATCGGCCAAGGCGGAGCCGGTCGATGTGCGGATCGTCTGCGCCACCAATCGCGATCCGCTGCGCGAAGTGGCGGAGGGGCGTTTCCGCGAAGACCTCTACTACCGGCTCAATGTCATTCCCATCCACCTGCCGCCGCTGCGCGAACGCGGCGACGATATCCTCATGCTGGCCGATTATTTCCTGCGCCGCATCGCGGAGGAGGAGCAGCGTTCGCCCTTCGATCTCGACAGCACGACGCGCGCAGCGATCCTCACACATCCGTGGCCAGGCAATGTTCGTGAACTCCAGAATGTGCTGCGACGGGCAGCGATCACCTCATCGGACAGCACGCTCGAAATTCATGATCTGGCGACCCGCCCACTGGCAAGCCGCCCCGATGCGCTTGCCGAGCCCTCGCCGCGCCCTGCTGCCGGCGTGGCTGTACCCGCGGATCCCGTATCCGCACCTTTGTCGGAAACCCAGTTGGCAGGAATGACGCTGGCGCAGATCGAACGCATCGCGATCGAAGGTGCGCTTGCGCGGCACGCGGGCAATGTCACCCGCGCCGCGAAGGAACTGGAAGTGAACCCCTCGACGATCTATCGCAAGATGGAGCGCTGGCAGCAGCCGTAATCCCGGCGCATCGCTTACCGACCCTTAAGATCGTTCGAGCGTGATCGAAATCCGTCGGTTGCGCGGATCGCTCGGATCATCGGCTATCAGCGGCTCGGTATCCGCTACCCCTTCAATCCGGCGAAAGCGTTCGCGCACGATGCCGTGACGGATCAGGTTCTGGCGCGTCGTTTCCGCCCGCCCGGCCGAGAGCGACCAGTTGTTCACCCGGCTCGGATCGCGATATTTGAGCGCGTCCGTGTGGCCTCGCACGGTAATCTTGCCGCCTTCGGGGCCGATCGCCTGCGCGATCAGGTCGAGCAGTTCGCGCGCATCGGTGGTCAGCACGGTGGTGCCGAGCGAGAACATCGAGAAATCGGCGTCGTCGACCAGATCGATACGGATCCCCGTCGTGGTGTCGATCATCCGGACCTGGCGCATCAGCCGTTCGAGCCGCTTCTTGTCGGCGATGGCATCGTCGACGCGCTGCTGGATACGACGGATGCTGGCCGCCCCTTCCTTCGGTCCCCCGGTAGCGTCGCGCGGAACGGTAAGCGTCTGCGTGCCGGTCTGACCCGCGGCATGCGGATAATTGTCGACATCGACCAGCGACGAGCCGCCGAGAACGCCGTCGGCGCCCGCGCTCTGTTCCTTGGTCTTGACCAGCGTGGGCGTGAAATAGTCCGCCAGCCCCTTGCGCTGGTCCTCGGTCGTGGCGCCGAGCAGCCACAGCAGCAGGAAGAAGGCCATCATCGCGGTGACGAAGTCCGCATAGGCCACCTTCCAGGCGCCGCCGTGATGCCCCGCCTCGACGACGGTCACCTTCTTGACGATTATCGGGGCGGGGTCGTTGCGACCCGCGGCGGAGCTGGCCATCTTACCGCCCCCGCAACGCGTCGAGCAATTCGTTCAACCCGGGGCGGACCGTGTGGCCGAGTCCGGACCGCGCGCTTTCTACCACGAGCGGCTGCGGATGGCCGTAAAGCGAAGCGATGATCACCTGCTTGACCGCATGGAAAATCTGTTCGTCCTGTTCGAGAACCTGCTTCAGGCGCCCCGCAAGCGGCCCGACGATACCATAGGCAAGGAGAACGCCGAGGAAGGTTCCGACCAGCGCAGCGCCGATCATCTTGCCGAGGATTTCGGGCGGTTCGTTGATCGATCCCATGGTCTTGACCACGCCCAGCACGGCGGCGACGATTCCCAGTGCGGGCAGCGCGTCGGACAGCGTGGTCAGATTGTGCTGCGGCTCGTGCATCTCGTGGAAATGCGTTTTCATCGCATTGTCCATGACCTCTTCTACTGCATGCGTCTCGAGCGTGCCCGAAGAGACCACCAGCAGTGTCAGGGTGTCGCAGATCAGCGCGATGAGCGGTTCGTTGGCGAGCAAATTGGGATAGGCGCTGAACACGGTGGAACTGGCCGGATCCTCGATATGCGGTTCCAGCGCGACCGGTCCATCGTTCTTGAGCATGCGCATCAGCTGCGTGGTCAATGCGATCGCGTCGATATGGTCCTGCTTGGTGTGACGCGGCCCCTTGAAAATCTTCTTGAATGCCCCGCCGACGGCCTTGAGACCGTCGAGCGAATTGCCGGCCACCATCGCGCCGACCGCGGCGCCGCCGATGATCAGCATCTCGTAGGGCATGGCCGCCATGACGGGCCCGAGCGCACCGCCGCTGAGCGTAAACCCGCCAAAGACCATGACGAGAAGGACGATAATGCCGATAACCGCGTACATTTCGAATTTCCTTCGGTTGGCGCGATCAGCGCAACATTGAGAACAGCGAGAGGTTGGCGAGACGCACGAAGCTGGCCTGGCTGGCTTCGAGCACGGTGAGCGTTTCCTGCAGTCGACTCATCGCTACGGCGATATCGGCGCCGCCGACCTGGGTCCGTTCGTCGGCAACCCGTTCGGAATTGATCTCGCGGCGTTCCGACATCAGGTCGACCCAGTTGAGCCGCGAACCGATCACCGTCTGCGCGGTGGTTACCTTTTCGAGGCCCGCATCGAGATCGCTCAGCACGGCCGAACTGGCCTGCGCTGCCGCATCGCCTCCGGCTGAAAGTGCGGCGGCGAAATTGCCCAGCACCGCAAACAGGTCGGTGGCCCCATTGGCGGTGTCGAACTCGAACACTTCGGGCCCGGTCAGCCCGGGCATGACCGATTGGCCCTCGCCGATCTCCACCGGAGTGAGCGCGCCACTGCCGACGAACTCGATCCCGTTGCCATTGTCGGCATAGGCCGCGCCCGAGGCCTGTCCGCCAAGGAGGGCGTGACCAGAGATGTTCCGGCTGTTGGCCAGCAGCACGAGATTGTCGCGCAGGCTCGCCACTTCGGTGCCGATGACCGAACGCTGCGCATCGCTCAGCGTGCTCGAGGCGGCCTGTACCGCCAGTTCGCGCACGCGGACGACGACATCGGCAATCGAGCCGAGCGTTTCGTCGGTAAGCGACAGATCGGCTTCCGCGAGTTCGGAATTGCGCGTATCGACGGTCGAGATGCGCTCGTTGCGCGCGAGCATCCGCAGCCGCGCAGCCGCGACCGGATCGTCGGATGACCGCTCGAGCCGCTCGCCGGTGCCGATCTGCTGTTGCAGCGATTCCGCCTTGGCGCGCAGCGTGCCGATCTGGCTGGTGCTGCGCTCGTAGAATGCGCCGGTGCTGAGATTGATCATCGCCCGATCCCCAGGAGAGTGTCGAATATGTCGCTGGCTGCCTGCATGGCCCGGCCCGAAGCCTGGAACGCCTGCTGGAACCGAATGAGATTGGCGGCCTCGGTATCGAGGTCCACGCCCGACTGCTGTTCGAGCGAGATGCGCGCCGAAGTCGCGATCGTGTCGAGCGCGCTTTGCGTCACTGCGCGTCCGGCGACCTTGCTCGAAATGTCGAACAACACGCCGTTGAGCTGCTGTGCGGGATCGAGCGCGGTGAGCGACTGGCGCAATGCGTTGAGATTGGAATCGTCGCGGCTGCCTGCCGCCGCACCCGCCGGGGCGGTGGCCAGCCCCGCGCCCCCGGTCATCACGACCCGCAGCGTCCCGGCCGTGGTACCGGCGAAAATCGGCTGGCCCTGTGTACCGTCGAGCGCGACGCCCGCAGCCTGCGCATTGTTGACCGTGTCGGCAATGCCCGCGGCCACGGTATCGAGCCGCTGGCGCAAACTGGCGAGTTCGGTCAGCGCAAGCGAAGCGCCTTCCAGGCTGCCCGAACCAGGGGTCATGGCCTGGCCATCGACCGCGAAGGAAAGCGTACCATCGGCCGCAGTGGCCGAGGTGAGCGTGCCAGCCGTACCGCCCTGCACGAAGCTGCGCGGCGGGTTGCTGCCCAGCGACACGGCCACCGTGCCGTCGGCGGCAAAGGACGTGGTGAGCGAACTGAACCCGCCCAGCCGTTCGAGCAATTGGTCGCGCTGGTCGAGCAGTGCAGCGCGATCGCTGCTGCCGCTGCCTGCGCGCGTCAGCCGCAGGTTCACGCGCGCGAGTTCGGCGCCGATGATATTGGCGTCATTGACCTCGGCCTCCGCATCGAAACGCAGGCCGTCGCCCACCGCTTCGAAGCCCGAGGCGGTGATGTTGAACTTGTTCGCCAGCGTGCTGGCTTCGGCGACCACCGCGGCGCGGCGCGACGGATCGACCGGGTCGCTCGAAAGCTGCTGGAGCACGGCCTCGAATTCGACGACCGCAGTGAACACGCCCGACTGTTCGAGCGCGCTTTCCATGTTCTGCAGGCCCGACAGCTCGACATTGGCGCGCTGCAGATCACCCGATGTGCGGCGGACCTCACCCTGGAGGAATGCATCGGCATTGCGGCGGATTTCCGCAACGCGGGCACCCGACAGCGAAATGTCGCCGATCCGACCTGCCCCGCCCGAAGCGGACACTTCCTCGATCCGCAGGCTGCGCCGGACATAGCCATCGCTCGAGGCATTGGCGATGTTCTGCGCGGTCACATCGAGCGCGCTGCGCGCTGCACGTGCGCCGCTGGCGGCGATCGAGAGCAGGTCGGATGCCATCAGTCATCTCCCTCGGGCAGGAACCGCGCCAGTTGGTGTTCGATCGCGGCAGCAAAACCGAGCTGACCCGATTGCGCCGTAACCTCGGCGAAACGCGCGTCGCGCATCTCACGGAAGGTGTCGTCGCTTGCCCCGAACAAATCGTTGCCGCCGAAATCGGTATTTCGCGCACTCGCCAGCATCTGCCGCAGCAGGATCGCTTCGAACTGCTGCGCGGCTTCGCGCAATTCGCCATCGACCGGTTTCGCCGCCCGTTCGGGCAGACCGGTCGTGCCGGCAGGACTGATTGCCAAGCTCGTCATATGATCACCAGCTCCGCGGTCAGGGATCCCGCCTGCTTGAGGCCTTCGAGGATTGCCACCAGATCGGCCGGGCTGGCGCCCAGCGCATTGAGCGCGTCGACCACTTCGGCGAGCGAAGCGCCGGGGCCGACACGCGAAACCACATTTTCCTGCTGGCGCGCGGTGATCGTGCTGTTGGGTTCGAGCGCGGTCTGCCCGCGCGAGAAGGGTTCGGGCTGCACCACGGCCGGGTTTTCATCGATCCGGACCACCAGGCTGCCATGGCTGATCGCCGCAGGAGCCAGCCGGACCGCGCTGGAAATCACGATCGTGCCGGTACGGCTGTTGATCACCACGCGTGCCGCGCGCTCGGCGGGGCTTACGTCGAGCATCTCGATGTTCGCCATGATTTCCGCGCGCGTATTGGCCCCCGGCGGCAGCATGAGCGCGAGCGTGACCCCGTCCTCGACCTGCGCCATGCCCGGATAGAAGGCGTTGATCGCATCGCGCACGCGCGAGATGGTGAGGAAGTCGGCTTGGTAGAGGTTCCAGCGCAGCACTTCGGTGAAATCGAAATTACTGGCCACCGCCTGCTCGACCGTAGCGCCATCGGCAATGCGGCCAACGGTCGGGACATTGACCGTCAGTTTCGAGCCGTCCTGGCCCGAAACGCCCAGTCCGCCGACTGCGAGATTGCCCTGCGCCATCGCGTAGATCTGGCCGTCGGCACCATAGAGGGGTGTCATGACCAGTGCCCCGCCGCGCAGCGACTTGGCCTTGCCCATGGTCGACACGGTCACATCAATCCGCTGGCCGGGCTTGGCGAAAGCGGGCAGTTCGGCGGTGATGATCACTGCCGCAGCATTCTTGAGCGCCGGATTGACGCCCGGCGGCAGTTGCAGGCCCAGCCGCCCCGACACGCCGCGCATGGCCTGCGTGACATAAGCGAAGTTGTCGTCGCCCGAACCGTCGAGGCCGACGACCACGCCATAGCCGGTAAGCTGGTTGGAGCGCACCGACTGGAACTGTCCGAGATCGCGCACGCGTTCGGCGGCGGCTGGAACCGGCAGCAGCGCGAGCATGGCGACGAGAAGCAGGGAGAGACGACGGATCATGATGGTCATCCTCAGAAGGGCGAGATCGCGCCGAAGAACCGCGACAGCCAGCCTTCGCGGCTGGCGCGCTGGACCGAGCCGGCGCCCGAATAGGAAATGCGCGCATCGGCCACGCGGATCGACGGGATGCGGTTGTCCTGGTCGATATCCGACAGGCGGATGATGCCCGAAAGCTGGACCCATTCTTCGCCCTGGCTCAATTGCATCACCTTTTCCCCGCGTACCAATGCCGTTCCGTTGGGTCGAACCTCGGCAATCGTCACGGTCAGATCGGCCCGGATGGAGCTGGCCTGCGATGCATCGCCCGATCCCTTGAACGACGATCCGCCCGAAGCATTAAGGTCGGCGTCGTCGATGCCGATGAATTGCGGCAGCGAAAGACCGATGTCCCCGTCGCGCTTGGTCGAACCGCTGGTCGACTTCGACGTCTGCGTGCGTTCGACCAGAACGATCGTGACGATATCGCCGACCCGGGCCGCGCGATTGCCGTAATAAAGCGGCGCATAGCCATGGCTGGCCTGGTAGATCGCACCGTCCTGATGCCGCGCGGGAGCGGCCTGCGGGGCCGGCGGCAGCGCCGCGGCGAACCCTTCGGGGCGAGCGGACCCGCCGCCGCAAGCGGCCAGCGCAAGGGTCAGCGGGATGAGGCAGAAAGTGGCTTTCATGGCGTTCGTCCTCACAGCGTCTGGTTGGCGTTGCGCAGCATTTCGTCGACGGCGGAAACCATCTTCGAACTGATTTCATAGGCGCGCTGCGCTTCGATCATCTCGACGAGTTCCTCGACGATGTTGACGTTCGAGGCCTCGAGCATGCCCTGGCGAATATTGCCGCGACCGTTCTCGCCGGCAGGCGCCAGTTCAGCGGCACCGCTGGCGGCCGTTTCGACGAGGAAGTTGTCGCCGATCGCCTGCAAGCCCGCCGGATTGGTGAAACGCGCGACCTGGATCTGGCCGAGTTCGGTCGGTTCGGCTTCGCCCGGCACGGTTGCCGACACGGTGCCGTCGGGCGAGACCGCGATCGAGGTCGCGCCTTCGGGCACGGTGATAGCCGGCTGCACGGCATAGCCCTGCTGCGTGACCAGCTGGCCCTCGGCCGAGGTGGTGAAATTGCCCGCACGGGTATAGCCGACACGGCCGCCCGGCAGCTCGACTTCGAAATAGCCATCGCCGTCCAGGGCGAGGTCGAAGGCATTGCCCGTGGTGTTGAGCGCACCCTGCGTCATGATCTGGCTGGTCGACTGGACCGCAACGCCGGTGCCGAGATTGAGCCCGGTGGCATAGGCGGTTTCGCCCGACGAACGCTGCCCCGCGACGCGCGCGTCCTGATAGGCGAGCGTGGCGAAATTGGCGCGATCGCGCTTGAAGCCGGTGGTCCCGACGTTGGCGAGGTTGTTGGCGATGACGCGCATCCGCGCATCCTGGGCCTCGAGCCCGGTGCGGGCGACCTGAAGGGCTGAAGTGGGCATGGGTTATCCTTTCCCCTGATTAGCCGAGGCGCATGAGCTGCGCGCCGCTTTCGTCGATTTCGCGTGCGGTCGAAATGAGCTTGCTGCGCATGGCGAACAGCCGCTGCGCATCGATCATGTCGACCAGGACTTCGGTGGTTTTGACATTGGACTGTTCGAGCGCGCCGACCTTGACGGTAGCTGCCTCGTCGCCCGGCAGGATGCCCCCGCCCTCGACACGGAACAGGCCGTCGAGCCCCTTGCTAACCGGAGAACCTTCCCACGTAGCCAGCTTGATCCGGCCGACCTCCGCGGGCGGCTGGTCGGGCGCGGCGGGATCGGCAATGGTAATCGTGCCGTCGGGCGCGATTCCGGGGATGCCGACCGGCGGAATGGTGATCGGACCGTTCTCGCCCAGCACCGGGCGCCCCTCGCCATTGACGAGAAGCCCCGTTGCCGAGATCGAAAGGTCGCCGCGCCGCGTATAGGCTTCGGTTCCGTCGACCGCCTGCACCGCCATCAGCGCGTCGGTTTCGATCGCGATATCGAGATTGCGACCGGTATCCACGATTTCGCCCGCAACCATATTCGCGCCGCGCACGCTGGCGGTCTGCATCGCGCGCGCCTCGTTGGGCTGGCCCTCGATGGTGACGGCGCGCTGGTCGAGCATCTCGGCCCGAAAGCCGAGCGTGTTGGCGTTCGCCATATTGCTCGCGATGACGCGCTGGCTGTCCATCGACGCACGCATGCCCGAAAGCGCTGTATGGATGAGGCGATCCATGGCGATCAGGTCCGCAGGTTGATGACGGTCTGCGAGATCTGGGTCGCGGTGTCGATCGCCTTGGCGTTGGCCTGGAAATTGCGCTGGGCGGTAATCAGACCGACCAGCTCTTCGGCAATATCGACATTCGAACGCTCGAGCGCGCCCGACAGCAGCGAACCATAGGCGCCCGAGCCGGGCGAACCGTAGCTGGCGGGACCGGACAGGCCAGTGCTTTCCCAGTTTGCCGAACCAACCTTCTTGAGGCCGGTGGGTGAGATGAAGCTGGCCAGCGCCACGGCGCCGATCGGTTCGACCGAACCATCGGCATAGGATGCCTGCACCAGACCGGTGGAAGTGATCGTGACACCCGCAAATTCGGAACCTGCGGCATTCGTCGGCGGGACCTGTGCATCGCTCACTGCATTGCCGGTGACCTGCCCGTTCGCATCGACCGCGAAGACCTGCAGGCGGTTGCCCGCGCTGTCGGCGATGTTGCCGCTCTCGGTCATCGTGAAAGATCCGGCGCGCGTGTAAAGCGTCGAACCGTCGCTGGCCGAGCGCGTGGTGAAGAAGCCGTCGCCCGTGATCGCGAGATCGAGCGCAGAGCCGGTCTGCTCGACCGGGCCGAGCGCGAAGTTCTGGGTGATCGATTCCACCGAGGCACCGATGCCCTGGATCATGCGCGGGTTGGTGAGCGCCGAACCGGCGACGATCTCGGAAAATTCGGTACGACTGCGCTTGAAGCCGTAGGTCTCGGAGTTCGCGATATTATGCGAGATCACGCCGAGCGAGGTCTGCGCGTTCTTCATGCCGTTGAGCGAGGTGTAGAAGGACATCGTATGTCTCCTGGATCAGATTTCGGAAGCGGACTGAGTGGTTTCGATCAGCAGGTCGAGCTTCTCCGCGATCTGCTCGAGCGTGGCATTGGTTTCGGAAACGCCGGCAAGCGAAGAGAACTGCGCCATCTGTGCGAGCATTTCCTTGTTATCGACCGGGTCGAAGGGGTCCTGCTGCTGCATCTGCACGGTCAGCAGGCGCAGGAAGTCGCCCTGCCCCAGCGAATCCATTCCGCGGCCGGTGGTCGCGGCGGTCGTCGTGGTGGCGCCGGCCACCTGATTGGTCGTCGAAGTGATCATTTCATCCTCATCGTTTCGAGCATGAGTTGCTTGGCGGTCGACATCGCTTCGACCATGTTGCGGTACTGGCGCGAGGCTTCGAGCATCTCGACCATCTCGGCATTCTCATCGACCGGGGCTTCCCAGACGTCGCCATTCTCGTCGGCGAGGGGATGGCCGGGGTCGTGGCGACGTATCGCGGCGACATCTTCGCGCACGACACCGCCGACACGGACCGATGAGAGGCCCGAAGCCCGGTCGAGTTCCTGTTCGAAGACGGTGCGCATGGGCCGGTAGGCCTCTTCCTCGCTGCCGGCGATCGAGCCCGCATTGGCGAGATTGGAAGCCGCCGTATTCATGCGCACGAGCTGCGCGGACATGGCGCGATGGCCGACCTGGAAGAAGGAGGTGGGGCCGCTCATCGTCATTCGCCCCGGATCGCGCGGGTGACGGTTTCGACCCGTCCGCGCAGGAAGTTGAGCGTCGCGGTGTAAGCGACCGCGTTCTCCGCAAAGGCCGCCTGCTCGGTCGACATCTCGACCGTATTGCCATCGAGGCTGGCCATCGTCGGGATGCGATACTGGATCGCCGCGTCGGTCGCGCGGTCCGCCGCTGCGCCGCCCAACCGGGCCTGCAGCGCGGATGCGAAATCGACGTCGCGGGCCTTGTATCCCGGGGTTGCCGCATTGGCGATATTCGAACCGAGCACACCCATGCGCTGCGACCGGATCTCCAGTGCCGCCCCGTGTATGCCGAACAAACCTTCGCTCATCTGAGCCTCCGCAAAAAATTACGGAACCCGATCAGCAAGGGGCGTGCCAAACTGCCTTTGCCGGCCCAAAACCCGCGAAATCGGGCGAAAGCGGCAGCATGTGGCAAGCTTTTGCCGGATAGCGGCAAAGTTCGTCCGCTGCATAAAACTCGCCCTTGCCGCGCCGTTCTGCTGGACAAGGAGTAGCTACCCGATGCTGGAAAACTGGTTCGATCCCGAAGCGATCGCCATCGTGCTCTGCGGCACGCTGGCCGCCACGATGCTGCGCTGCGGCCTTGCCGACAGCCGCATCGCGCTGGTCGCTCTGCGTCGCCTGTTCGGCAAGAGGTTCGATCCGGCGAAGGCCAAGGCGGAGCTGGCCCTGCAGGTCCGCGAGATCGCCGACGACGGCTTCCTGCGCGCAGAACCCCGCCAATTCGGCGACCCGGAATTCGACAGCCTTTCCGACCTGATCATCACCCAGCGCTCGATCCAGTCGCTGCATGGCGCGCACAGGACGTTCGCGACAGCGCGCCTCGCCCATGCGCAGACCGCCACGCGGGTCTTCGAAAGCGCCGCCGAACTGGCGCCTGTTTTCGGGCTGGCCGGTACGCTCGTCGCCCTGGCGCAGGCGCCAGCAGGCGCGCCACAGGGCGGCGGACTGGTCGGCGCGATCGCGATGGCGGTGGTCACGACGCTCTACGGCCTGATCGCAGCCAATTTCATCTTCGCACCGCTGGGCAACGCCATCGCCCGCAAGTCGCGTCGGGAAGAGAGCGATCGCGAGGAAGTGCTGACCTGGCTGGAGGATAGCGTCCGCCGCGCGGATGTCGCCCGACCGCGCCCTGCCGCCGACACGCCCTCGATCGAAGAGGTGCAGACCGACGCGGACGCGGAGCCAGCCGCGGCATGATCCCGCGCGCGACTTCGGGCTGGCAGACGATCACCGCCGATCTGGCGCTGATCCTGTTCCTGATTACCGCGCAGGCGGTAGCGGAGCCGCATAAGCCTGAAACAGCTCCGGCAACCGACACTCCCCCCGCCGAATCCACCGCGGCGCTGGCCATGCACCGCCCCGCCAGGGGTGAGAACATCAGCGAGTGGCTCGCCGCCAGCGTCAGCGACGAGCGTCAGGTCGCGACGATCGCGATCGACTACGCGCCCGGCGAAAGGAACATTGCGCTGACCGAAGGCACGCGGTTGCTCGGCAATGCGGACGCTGCGCGCGTAACCGCGCGGTTGGTCCTTGCCCCTGCAGCGCGAAACGCGACGCTGGTGTCGATCGATTACCTGCGCGAAGGCGAAGCTGGCACGGACCTTGCTCAATAAGCTGGCGAACGCCTCCTCGCGAGGGGGCCGAATGCCAGACGGAGTCAGGAACGACCATGCGCCACATGTTTCTCGGATCACTCGCGGCCGCCGCGCTTGCGGCCACGACCGCCAACGCCGCCACGCCGATGGACCTTTCGATCATCGATCGTGCAGTGGCCGATTTCACTGGCGCCACGATCGGACAGCCCGGCGGGGCCAAGCTTCCCGTCGACCGGCGCCTGCGCCTGGCCAGCTGCAACGCCCCGCTCGACCTCCAATGGTTCGGTCGCGACCAACGCTCCGTGCAGGTCGCCTGCCCCACTGCCGGTTGGCGCATCTATGTCGCGGTCGACACTGGCGCAGGCGGAGGACATGGGGCTTCCCCGCAATATGGTCAGACGCTCGTCAAGCGGGGCGAGAATGTCAGCATTCTCGTCCGCGGCAGCGGCTTCACCCTCACCCGGCAAGGCTCTGCCGTCGAGGATGGGGCGCAGGGCGAATGGATCAAGGTTCGCGCGACCGGCCAGCGCACGGAAACCCTGCGCGCCATGGTCATCAGGCCAGGCCAGGTCGGCATCGATTTGCCGTAACCGGCAATTTTCTTGCCGGGGTGTTAAACCCCAGCATCGTTCGCCGTTCTGTTGGATGACCAGCTAATGGAGCGAAACGATGCGTATAGTCGGATTGCCGGAATTCGGGAGCTCGGTGCGGCGGCCCAGTGCTGCCGTATCGCCAGCAGAGAAGATCACGCCCTCGCAAGAGGTCGCGGCCCGTGCGCGCGAAGCGGAGGCCCCCGTGGCCACCTCGCAGATCGCTTCGGGACGCGAGGTCCCGGTCGATCACGACCGTGTGGCCGAGATCCGCAAGGCGCTCGAAGACGGCACCTATCCGCTCATTCCCACCGAGATTGCCGACGCCATCATCGCGTCGCGCCTATACGGAAAGGTCGGTTGATGACCCGCAAACAGGAAACGCTGGCGACCCTGCAACAGATGCTCGCACTTTTGCAGGGTGAGCGGCAGGCCCTTGCCGCTCTCGACCTCGAACGCATCACCAATTGCACCGACAACAAGCTCGACCTGTGCGCCAGGCTCGAAGCGGTGGAACAGGACAGTCTCGACGAGGAATGCCTCGGCGTGCTCGACGCGGTGCGTCGCCTGAACGAGATAAACCGCCGCCTGCGCAACCTTATCGCCAGCAATGTGCAGAACCGCCTGGGCGCGCTCAGCGGCAGCAATGCGCCCTATGCCGCGCTGCCCCGCCAGGGCCTGAGCATGGCGCACGCCTGAGCGGGCACCGCCCTGCATACAATTTGGCACGCCTCTTGCTGAACTCCCGGGACAATCAATCCCGGAGGTTCCGTGCCTACAATCAGTCCAGTCCAGTCCGTCGATGTGCAGGGGGCAATCGCCCGCGCTGCCACGCGGACCGGTGTCGACTTCGATTACCTGCTTGCGCAGGCCCGGCTTGAATCGGGCCTCGATCCGAGCGCCAAGGCGCGCACGTCGAGCGCGACCGGTCTCTACCAGTTCATCGATTCCACCTGGCTGCGCACGCTCGACCGCCACGGCGCCAAGCATGGCATGGACTGGGCGGATGCCGCGATCGGTTCGAATGGCCGCGTAGCCGACCGCGCGACCCGCGATCACCTGCTCTCGCTGCGCTACGATGCCGACACGTCTTCGTTGATGGCCGCTGAGCTGACGCGCGAGAATGCGGCAGGGTTGCAGACGATCCTCGGGCGCGAGGCGGAGCCGGCCGAACTCTACCTGGCGCACTTCATGGGCCTCGGCGGCGCGCAGCAATTCCTCGGCGCACTGGCCAGCAACCCCGACCAGTCTGCCGCGGCGCTGATGCCGCAGGCCGCGCGCGCCAACCGTTCGATTTTCTATTCGGGTGGTTCGCCGCGCTCAGTCGGCGAAGTGATGTCGCTGATGCGCGACAAGGTGGCGAAGGCCTATGGCGATACGCCCGTTCCGGGCGCTGCACCGCGCATCGAACACGAATTCGCCGGGCTCGTTTCGCACCAGCCGCGCACCCAGCAATCGTCTTATGGCGCTACTCTCTCTCCCGCGCCGCTGCCGCCCGCCGCGCGCGCCCGCCCCTCGATGGCGGATACGCTGCGTTCCACCTTCGGGGACAGCGGGACAGCGGGCGGGCGGGCGCACGCTAACATCGCCGCAGCCTATGACAAGTTCAGGGCGTTCGGGCTATGATCGGGCGCCAGTATCTCAATCCGGGCCTCGCACTGCCGGTCGGCATTCTCACCATCATCCTGCTGATGGTGATGCCGATCCCGGCCCTGTTGCTCGATGTGTTCTTCGTGCTCAACATCGCGCTGTCGGTTTCGGTGCTGATGGCAGCGATGAATGCCAAGAAGCCGCTCGATTTCTCGTCCTTCCCATCGGTGCTGCTGTTCGCGACGCTGCTGCGGCTGGCGCTCAACGTCGCCTCGACGCGCATCGTGCTGCTCAACGGCCATGAAGGCGGCGCTGCGGCGGGCAAGGTGATCGAGGCCTTCGGCGCGTTCCTGATCGGCGGGAATTTCGCGGTCGGCATCTTCGTCTTCCTGATCCTGATGATCATCAACCTGATGGTCGTGACCAAGGGCGCCGGACGCGTCTCCGAAGTCTCGGCCCGGTTCACGCTGGACGCATTGCCCGGCAAGCAGATGGCGATCGACGCCGATCTCGCCGCCGGACTGCTGACCGCCGACGAAGCCAAGGCGCGCCGCCGCGAGATCGCGACCGAGGCCGATTTCTACGGTTCGATGGACGGTGCCAGCAAGTTCGTGAAGGGCGACGCGGTTGCGGCGCTGCTTATCCTGCTGGTCAACATCATTGCGGGCCTTGTGCTGGGCATGTCCACGCACGGCCTGTCGGCGGGAGAAGCCGCGGAATTCTACGTCACGCTGGCGGTGGGCGACGCGCTTGTCGCTTCGGTCCCCGCGCTGCTGCTGTCGATTGCCGCGGCGGTCATCGTTACCCGCGTTTCGGACGCGCGCGATCTTACGGGACAGATTAGCGGCCAGTTGGCCGATCCTAAGATCTGGCTGCCGGTCGCGTGCATCCTGCTGGTCATCGGCTGCATCCCCGCGATGCCGCAATCGATCATCCTGCCGCTTTCCGGCGGCGCGTTCTGGCTCTGGCACAATTTGCGCAAGCGCCAGGAAGCGGTCGACAACGCGCCCGAACCCGTCATCACCCCCGATCCCGCGCATATCGGGATCGATGAGGTCACCGACCAGACGCTGGTCACGATCCAGCTCGGCTACGGTCTCATCCACCTGACCGACGAGAAGCACGGCGCGACCCTGGTGAACCGGCTGACCGGCCTGCGCAAACAGATGTGCCAGTCGTTCGGGTTCATCGTGCCACAGTTCCGCATAGAGGACAGTTTCGACGTCGAACCCGACAGTTACCGGATCACACTGGGCGGCGCGGCGATCGGCGGCGGAAAGATCAAACCGCATCATCTTCTGGCGATCGATACGGGCGAAGTCATGCACTCGCAGGCGGTTCCGGGCGAAGCGACGGTCGATCCCAGCTTCGGCTGCCCCGCGCTGTGGATCGATCCCGGTTCGCGCGACCTGGCAGTCGCCGAGGGCTATCTGGCGGTCGATCCCGAAAGCGTCATCGCAACGCAGATCCACCAATTGCTCGCCGCACGGGCGCAGGATCTGCTCGGCCCGGACCAGGTCCGCGACCTGATCGACCACCTGCGCGCCCGCCACGGACAACTGATCGAGACGATCACGCCGCAGCCACTCACGCTTGCCGCGGTCACACGCCTGCTCAAGGCCCTTCTGGCCGACGGCATCTCTCTGCGCCATTCGCTACGCGTCTTCTCCAGCCTGTCGCTTGCGGCACAGCAAACCGCCGAACACGATCGGCTGATCGATATCGTCCGCGCGGACCTCGGCGCGATGATCGTGGCCGAAGCCTGCCCGCCCGATGCCAAGCTGCCGGTCATCACTCTCGCCGCGCAGCTCGAGGAAATGGTGGTCGGCGGACTGCAGGACCCGGCCTCGGGAGAGATCGTGATCGAACCCGATCTGGCACGCTCGATCGGCGAACGGATCGCCGCCATCATCGCACAGCGAGACCCGGCCGCCACGCGGCCTGCGCTGATCGTCCAGCCCCGCGCCCGACGCGCGCTTACCGCCCTGCTGCGGCTGCGTGCCCCGCAGTGCCTGGTGCTGTCGATCAACGAATTGCCTGCCGCCCAGCCGATCGAAGTGATCGCTGTGGTCGGCGACGAAGCACCCGAAACGGCCGGCGAACTCGGCCATGAAACGGAGGCCCTTGCGGCATGAAGTACGACCATTCCAACTTCAACGCGCAGCGCGCCTACTCCGGCGCCGCCAACGACCGGATAGCCAATTTCCTGCCGATGGTGCGCAAGCTGGCGTGGTATTACGAAGGCAGCTGTGGCGCCTCGCTCGACATCGACGACCTGCTCCAGGCAGGAATGATCGCGCTGACCGAATGCGCCCAGCGCCACGATCGTCCGGGCGAGGACGGCTTTGCCGCCTATGCCAAGATGCGCGTGCGCGGCGCGATGATCGACCTGCTGCGCACGCAATCGCCGCATGCACGCGGCGCCGCCGGCCAACGACGCCGGATCGAGGCGGCGACCGATCGGCTCCGCACCCGGCTGGGGCAGGAACCGTCGGCAGCGGAAATAGCGGCAGAAATGCAGATATCGGTGGGGGAATATCACGACATGCGCACGCAACTGGCAACCCGGGTGGTGGACCTCGAAGATTGCTATTCGGATTCCAATCCGATGTTCGAATCCAGCGAACCCGATGCCGAGGCTCAGTTGCTCGAGCAGGATGATCGCACGGCGCTGGCGGAAGCGATCGGCTTGCTGCCCGAACGGCTGCAACTGGTCATCAAGCTTCACTTCATCGAGGAACTGAACCTGACCGAGATAGCTGCAGTGCTCGACGTGAGCGTGCCCCGCGTACACCAGCTTAAATCATCGGCTCTCTCGAAACTGAAATTGGCGGTTCTCGCAAGCAGCGAGGCCTGACCAACGCGCTCGGCGCGTTGGGAAGCCCAATATTTATCGGGTGATATCGGGGTTCGCCCGGATGACATCGAGCTGTAACACGGTGTAATCTTCATGCCGCGCCCGCCGATGTGGGCGCCGCCGCAAGGAATAGACACCGATGTCTTCTTGGGACGCAAGCCTACTGACCTTTGTCGATAGCTGCTCTGTCGGCGATTTCGGCACGGCAGCGCAAGCGGTTCTGGCGATGGCCGAGATCCTGGATGCCGCGCCCGCGCATTACGCCCCGCTTATCTCGCCTCGCGCCGATGCGAACCGGATCGCCGAATTGCTGGCAGCCGATGCGCCGCTATGCGCCGCCATGGAACTGGTCGGTCCCTTGTGCGGCGTGCTGCTGTCGCGCTCTGTCGGTGGCACCGCATCGGGAATGGTCAAGATCATCGACGAGGTCGAAGAGGGCAATTTCTTCGCCGAAGATCCCGCGATTGCCCTTCTTGGCGCCTACGGCACGGCGCTGGTGGCCGTTATCGCGCGGGTGGACGGAAGCGGCCGGCTGACACCCTAGAAAGCGGCGCCACCTCGTTCGGGGAAGGTGATCAGTGTCCGCTCGCGGCGAGTTTGGCCGCACGGAACGCGAAAGCGATCTCGCGCAGGTCGTCGCGCAGCTGGCGGACCTTCCCCAGATCGAGCGCGCGGATGGAATCGAGCATCAGGTTCTTGGCCGCGCCGTAGAACTGCGCCAGGCTCGATGCGAGTTCGGCCTCGCGGTCGATGCCCATCTCGAGCGCGGTCAACGCGGTGACACAGCGGGTCAGCGTACGGCTGCGCGCCGCGCGATCGTCGCGCTGTTCCACGATTTCGAGCACGCCAAGGTTCTCGATCAAATCGTCGAGACAGATCAGCACCAGATCGTCGCGATCGCTCGCCATCAGGCGGACGTCGAAATTGCTCTGCCGATAGGCTTCGCCGGGTTTTGCGCGCGCCAGCATGTCAGTCGTTCTGCGAGTTCCAGACGTCAATCTGGGACTGGAGGAATGACAGGGTGGATTGCGATGCCGCCATGCGGTTATCGGCCTGCGCGAAGCGCGCGACCATCGTGGCGCGCAGGTTCTCCTGCTTCTCCGCCAGCTCTTCCAGTTGCAGCGCAACCTGTTCGGACTGCGACTGGTAGCGCGCGACCGATCCGGCAAGCGACCCGGGATCGCTGGCCATCGCATTCGATCGCGCCATCCGGTCGATGGTCGCGTAGATGCCGTTGATGCCGGTGGTGAACATGGCCGCGACACCCGATGCGTCGCGTTCAAGCGCGGCGGTCAGCGTGTCGCTGTCGAAACGGAAGCTGCCATCGCGTTCGATTGCCAGTCCCAGCTCGGCTAGCGTGCGCGGCGCACCTTCGGGTGCGTTGGGCATTATTTCGAGCGAGCCGAGCGCAGCCAGGTCCTGCCGCAATGCCCGCGCGCCGCTGTCGCGCGCGAGGTCCCCGGTCATCGGATCGGTCGCGCTGCGCAGTTCCGAGGCGATCTCGTTGAGCGCTCCGGTTATGTCCTGCATCGCACTTTGCAGTGCGCTACCCGGATTGTTGAAACGGATCGTCGCCGGAGCGCCCGCATTGGTCCCGGTCAGCGACAAGGACAGTCCCGGCGCCACGGCCGAAATCGTATTGGAGGAAGCGCTCCGGGCGATACCGTCGAGCACGAATTCCGCATCGGCCGAGGTGTTGATCAGCCGCGCCGGATCATCGCCCGGCTGCCACGCAAGCGTCGAGAGCCCGGGATTGTCGGGATCTTCGGTTGCCTCGATGACGAAGCCGTTCTGTTGCCCGTCTGCGCCCTTCACGACCAGCTGCGCGCCCGCATCGGTCTGCGCAATATAGGCGTTGAGGCCGGCGTTCTGGCCGTTGATCGCCCTCGCGACGTCCTTGAGCGTCGTGCCCTCGGCGATATCGATCGTGAGCGGTGTGTGCCCGGTGTCCTCGGTAAAGCCGCCCGTCGTCGTTTCGCCGAAACGGATCGTCAGCGTACCGACACCGACCGTGTCGGTCTCGCTCCCATAGGCCGGACTGCTCAAGACTTGGTTGCGCGCCAGCTGCGTGACCTCGAGCGAATAGGTCCCCTTGCCGATCGTCCCGATCGGGCTTGAGACCGCAGCGACGGCCGAATTGCTGATCGTCGGCAGCGGTGCAAGATCGCCGGTCCGCAGACGATCACCCAGTGCCGAAGCAAAGGTCGAAAGCGTGCTGCGGATCGATCCCGCCAGCGAGATCCGCCGCTCGAGCGTCTCGGACTGCAGGGTCAGGCGCTCGTTGCGCCCGGCGAATTGCGCCACGGCGAGCTGCTCGGCGAGACCGGTCATGTCTACGCCGCTGCCAACACCCAGAGAGGACGCGATCGAGGAAACCGAAATACTCATCGTTATGATAACGGCGCCTGGGGCTGCGGATTAACCGCCAGCCGCCCTTCGGTGTCGAAGCGCAGTGCTGCGGGCACTTCGACCGCGGGCACCGGAGGCGTTTCGCCGCGCTTGAGCGAGAAGACATAGGCAAGCACCGATGCGACCGCGCCGTAGAGGTCCTCGCAGATCACCTGCCGTTCGCGCGTGGTGTAATAGACCGAACGCGCAAGCTGCGGCATCTCGACGGTAGGCAGTTCCAGTTCGCGCGCGAGTTCCTTCATCGCCAGTGCCTTGTCGCCGCGCCCCTTGGCGAGCACGATCGGCGCGGAGGCCTTGTCGGGATCGTAGGTCATGGCGACTGCGAAATGGGTCGGGTTGGTGATCACGAATTGCGCCTCGCGCATCGCCCCCGCCACCGAACCGGTTGCGATATCGCGCTGGCGCTGACGCCGGGCGGAACGCATCTCGGGCGATCCCTCGGTTTCCTTGTTCTCGTCGCGCAGTTCCTGATGGCTCATCTTGAGCCGCTTCTGCTGGCGCAGCCACTGGATTGGCAGGTCGACCATGGCGATGACGATCAGCCCACCCGACAGGGCGAAGATCAGCGAGATAATCGCGTACCAGGCCGCCGAAAGCTGCGCCGAGAGATTGCCCCGCCCCAGCCCGATCACGGTTTCCATGCTGTTCCACCACCAGGCCGCGGCGATGCTGCCGAGCAGCGCGATCTTGAGCAGCCCCTTGCCCATTTCGATCAGCCCCTGCGGCCCGAACATCCGCTTGAGCCCCGACAGCGGGTTGATCCGCTGCCCCTTGGCCTTGAGGTTGTCCAAAACCCAGCGTCCGCGCCCGAAGCCTAGTTGCGTCAGCAGTGTGACGAGAATTACCGGCACTGCCAGAGTGAGAATTGCTGGCACGCCGAGCAACAGGCCCTGCAGCAGCAGGTCCGAAACGCCGAAATCGCGAATGTCGCGCGCATCGAAGAGGAAGGCATCGCGGGCGAGCTGTGCCAGGCCTTCGAGCAGATAGGGCCCCGCCACCGCCAGCCAGGCACCGCCGAGCAGCATCACCGCCGCGGTCCCGGCATCCTTCGACCGCAGGACGTCGCCCTTCTTGGCGGCATCGGCCAGCCGCTTCTCGGTTGGCGCGAAGGTCTTTTCACCGGCGGTCTCGCTCATCGCGCGATCACGCTTTCGGTCTGTTCGAGCGCGTCACCCACCAGCCCGGTGAACTGGTCGTAGATCAGCGGCGCGGAAATGATCAGCGCCGCCATGCCAGCGAGGACGCCCGCCGGGAGGCCTAGGGCGAAGAGGTTGAGCGACGGCGCCGAGCGGCTGAGGATGCCGGTCAGGACCTGCACCAGCAACAGGATCACGGTCACCGGCAGCGCGATGCGCAGCGCGGTCTCGAACATGAAGCTGGCGAAGCCGGCGATGGCTGCGAAACGGTCCGCACCCAGCCAGGTCTGGCCCGGCGGGAAGGCATTGTAACTTTCGGCGAGCAGCGCGATCCAGTGCAGGTGCGCACCGGTCGCAAGGAAGATCAGCGTCAGCACGATGACGAAGTACTGGCCGAAAGAGGTCGTCGTCCCGCCGCCCATTGCATCGGGCGACACTGCCATGCTCATCCCCATCCCGCCGCTGATCAGTTCGGCGGCGACGGTCGGCGCGGCGAAAGCGAGTTGCAACACGAAGCCGAGCGCCAGCCCGACGATGACCTCGCCCGCGATCGCCAGCAGGCCGGCCAGCGAAAGCAGCGCGTCGGGCGTGGCGACGGCGGGCATCCACACCGATACGAAAATGGCCAGCGCCCCGGTGATCGCGATGCGGACCGACATCGGCACGGCAGTCGCCCCGAAGAAGGGCGCCGCCAGCAGTGCGGCACCTATACGGGTCATCAGGAAGACCACCCGCCACATGTCCTGCTCCAGCGCGCCAATACCGAGATCGAGGCCGTTCACCGCGCGTGCCTCAGTCGCCGATCGCCGCGATTTCGGCAAAGATGTCCTGCGTGAAATCACCGACCAGCGCGATCATCGAGGCACCGAGGATCACGAGCACGAAGGCCACCGCCGCCAGCTTGGGGACGAAGGTCAGCGTCTGTTCGTTGACCGAGGTCGCCGCCTGGATCAGGCCGATTACGAGACCGATGGCGAGGCTTGCGAGCAGGATCGGAGCCGCGACCAGCGCGGCGATCCACAGCATGCGATCGGCCATGGAAAGGAGTACGGCGCTTTCGTCCATGAAATCTATCCGAAGCTTGAGGCGAGCGAACCCATCAGCAGCGCCCAGCCGTCGACAAGGACGAACAGCAGCAGCTTGAAGGGTAGCGAAACGATCATCGGGCTCATCATCATCATGCCGAGGCTCATCAGCACGCTGGAGACGACGAGGTCGATGACCAGGAAGGGCAGGAACAGCATGAAGCCGATCTGGAAGGCGGTCTTGAGTTCGCTGGTGACGAAGGCCGGCAACAGGATCGAGAACGGTACATCCTGCGGGCTGGCGAATTGTCCTGCTCCGGCAATATCGGCGAACATCTCGAGGTCGTATTCGCGCGTCTGGCGGATCATGAAGGCGTGGAACTGGTCGCCCGCCTGTTCGATCGCGACCTCGGCACCGATCTCGCCCGCCGAATAGGGCGCAATAGCGGTTTCGTTCACACGTTCCAGCGTGGGCGCCATGATAAAGAGCGAGAGAAACAGGCTGATCCCGATCAGCACCTGATTGGGCGGCGATTGCTGTAGGCCCAATGCCTGACGCAGGATCGCCAGCACCACGATGATCCGGGTAAAGCTGGTCATCATCAGCAACAGTGCAGGCAGGATGGTCAGCAGGCCCATCACCAGCAGCAGTTGGAGCGACAGGCTCAGCGGTTCGCCGCCGGCCCCCGCCATTTGCCCGAAGGCACGGTCGAGCGCGCCCGAGACGGCGGCCTCGCCGGTTTGCGCGCGCGCCAGCGCCGGATAGGCAAGCGCGGTGAGCGCGGCAGCGATCTTCGACAACCGGGCGATCACTGGACTACATCCTCGTCCTGCACCCGCGCGGGCGCTTCGGCGAGCCGGGTCAGTCCGTTGCGCGAGGTCGACACGAGGATCTCGCGGCCGTGGAACTCGATGACCGCAAGCCGCAGCGTGGGCGAGAGCATGGTCGTCTCGACGATGCGCACCGCCTTGCTACCGCCGGTGGGTGCACCGAACTGGCCCTGCATCTTCTTGGCCAGTTTCAGGCTGCCCCAGATCATGAAGCCGATCAGCGGCAACAGGATCAGCAGCTTGAGGATGTACCAGAACATCAGGCAGCCTCGCTGGCACCGGTCGGCGTAACGGTGATCGGCTGCGCACGGCGCTCGATCGCCGGATCGCCCGAACCGGCACCGACGATCTCGATGACGCGGATCGCGAAGCGATTGCCCTGAGCGACCACTTCGCCACGAGCGATGAGCTTGCCGTTGACGAACATGTCGAGCGGCTCGTCGGTCAGGCGATCGAGCTCGATCACGCTCGATTCACCGAGTCCGAGAACGTCGCGCAACTGCATCGACTTGCGGCCGAGTTCGACGGTGAGGCGGACATCGATGTCCTGGATGAGGCCGAAGCCGTCAGCATGCGAAGCCATAGCGAATTACTCCGAAAGAGAGGTGTGATTGAGTTCGAGTGCGACACGGTCGTCGAGTTCGCCGACGCTGCCATGTGCAATGGTGAGGTTGCCGATCAGCAGCGGCACGTTGCGATTGATCGCGACCGGGATGACCGAACCGGGCTGCAGGCTGGCCAGCTTGGCGATCGACATTGGCACGTCGACCAGCACCGCGCGCAGTGGAAGGTCCACTTCGGCGATCGCCGAACCATTGATCCCGCGCGCCCCGATCGAACGGCCAGTGGCGGGCGAGACGGCGCGGGTTCCGACCAGTTCGGCAATGGTCTGGCGACACGCCGCGATGCGGATGGTCCAGTTGCAGTCGGTCTTGGTGCTGCTGATGGTAAGCGTTGCCGTCCACAGCTTGTCGCCGACAGCATAGGGCGCGACCTGTTCGACCTCTTCGCCATTCGCTGCGGCTGCAATACCCCGCCGATCCCCGGCACGGCGGAGGACTTCGCCCATGCGATCCTCGAACTGCTGCGCGAAATAACGGGCAGAGGCCGGCAGTGCGGTATAGCTGTCGTCCACTGCGCCCGACCCGCCGAGAATGCGTTCGAACTGTGCGACGATCTCGCCGATGCGTACCGACACAAGGATGCCGCGGCTTTCCTGGCCCAGGGCAAAGAAGCTGTGCCGATGGGCCGTGCCGATATCGGCATACCATTCGCTCACCGGCACCAGTGCGGTCTCGCCAAGCTCTGCAACGATCCCGCGATCGTCGCACAATTCGCCGATCTGGCTTGCCGCCTGGACCGCGCAGCCGCGAGCGAAGCGTGCGAACTCGTGATCGAGATCGGGCGGCGTTGCCGCGCGGCTCAGCAGTTCCTCGCAATGCGAGGCTGCGCGCGCCGTGGCGTTGGGAACGGGCGTGCTGATCATTGGACGATGAACGAACGGAAGTAGACGTTGTCGACGCCGCCGAAGCCTTCACGTTCCTCGAGCGCCTCGTTGATCGCCTTTGTCAGACGCTGCTGAAGCTCTTCCTTGCCCTTGATGCTGGCCAGATCGGCTTCGCTCGTGGCTGCCAGTTCGGCAAGGATACGCGAGCGTAGTGCGGTTTCGTGCTCGTCGAGCCACATGAGGACGCGCCCGTCGTAATGCGTCGATGCCGCCAGGCTGACCTGGACCAGCCCCGAACTGTCGGCGAGGTTCGAAGTGAATTCCTCGGTGAAAGCGTAATAGGCGGTGCGATACTTGCCCCCGCCCGCGCCATGCACGACCTCGACCTTGTCTTTCGACGCGCTGTCTCCCGTCGGATAGGGATCCTCGGCGCCCTTCAGCACCAGCTTGGGGTTCGGATCTTCCTTGGCGGTGCCGGTGTCGAGCATCCCGCTGGCAAAGGCCGCGTAGGTACCGCCGCCGCCCGCGCCGAGCAGCAGGACGGAGAGCAGCACGAGCTTGAGCGCGCCGCCCTTCTTCTTCTTTACCGGTTCCTGAGGAGCGTTTTCATTCGACATGATGATATCCTGCTGAAATCCCGAAATTGATCAGGCGTAGAGCGCATCGTCGGAAGACGACGGTGCGGCATGGGGTTGAGATTGTGAGGCGGACCCGCCCTGACGGCCGCGATGATCGGAACCGGGTGAGTGACGCTCATCGGTATCCGCATGGCCCGCACCGTTGCCCGAGGCATTGGCGCCGGAGCCGCGCTCGCCACCTGCCGGGGCGTTGGCGTTCGTCGTGTTGGCGGCAATCGAAGCGCCGTCGTGTTGACGCGCGACCGGGCGTTCATTGGCCATGGCGGCAGCGAGTGCGCGCTGCGTTTCACCGTCCTGCGCGGCGACTTCGACGTTCATCCCGTCTGCAGTGCGATCGAACGTCACGGTCAGCTGGCCGAACTCGCGATGCGCGACGGCAATGGCTGCGGGCTTGGAAAGATCGGCCTGGCGCGCGGCCATGATCTGGTCGACCACGCGCTCGACATTGGCGAACTGGTCGCTGGCGATCGGACGCGCGCTGCTGGACAGCGGACGTACATCGGCACTCGTTTCCGCTCCGGGCAAGGTGAACGCCTGCGCAACCGGTTTCGCGGCCTCGCCATTGCTGGCTGCGCGGGGTGCTGCAGCGGTCTTGTCGGCGAAGGCGGTGTCGTCGTTCGCGCGGCCTTCGCCCTCGCCCGTCGATGCCGCGGTGTCGCCGGTACGGATGGCAACGGGCGCAGCGACGGCCGCGCGCTCGGCGGAAGTGGCGGTCGATGGGCTTTCGGGTTTTGCCGATGCGAGAGGAAGTTCGATCGCTGCGCGCCTGTGCTGCTGCGCGCCGGGCTGTGTGTCGCGTGTGTCCTGCGGCACGGGCGCTGCGGAGATATGTAGCTTGAGCTCCGCCTTGGCGGTGTCGCCTTCTTTGGCGGAAGATGCTTGGGCGATGGCTACACCAGCGCGCGGATCCGCAGCCTTGGCTTCAGTTGCAACGCCGGCGTTGTCAGTCTTCGAACCCAATGCAAGGTGAGCGGCGGCCAGGGGCGCCACCGCCAGCCCGAGCTGCGGGTCTGTGGCTGCTTCCCCTTCGGTGCCTTCGGCGGCGACCGGCAAACCGGCAAAATCGACCGGCAAATCCTTGCCGCCCGGCAATCCGGCATCTTGCCGCCCCGTCAGAAGCCCCAGCGCTTCGGCGTCGGCGGGAAGGACTGCGGAAAGCTGGTCGAGCAGTTCGGCGAACCCGTCCGCCCCCTCGGAAGGCACGCTTTTCGGCGACTTTCCACCCTCGAGCCCGGCCAGGAACGACAGGACATCGGGGGATTTGGGAAGCGAAGAGAAAATGGTCATGATAGATCCGCTGCTTGTTCACGGATTAACTATCAAGAAGCGTGCCAATTCGTGCGCGCTACCCCTTTTCAAGTCCGGCGACGATGGTCTTCACCAGATCGCGCGTGCTCTCTTCGGCCTTGCGCAAACGCAAATCCGATTGCGCGAAATCCTCTTGCTTGCTGCGCGACAGCAGTTCGGCTTCCTCGGCCTGCTTTTCGCTGAGCTCGCTCAGCTTTTGCAGCTGTTCGCCCATGGCCTTGCCGCTCCGCAGATCGGCGGCCACCATTTCCCCCTCGCGTCGGCCGTAATGCGCGGCCAGATTGCGCGTGCGTTCGGCCACACCGAAAAGACGCAGCCGCGTCGCCTCGGCCTCGCTGGCAGCCAGCGCGGACTGCATGCGCTCGACCGTGCGCACACGCTGGATCAATTGCGCGCGCTTGAGCTTGCGTTTCTCAGGACTCACGGCCGACCAGTTCGTTCATCTGCGCGAATGCGGTGGCCAGATCGACGCTTTCTTCGCCGGGCTGGGACAGGAACTGGCACATGCGCGGGTAAAGCGCGATGGCTTCGTCGAGCAGCGGGTCGGCTCCCTGGCGATAGGCGCCCATCATCACGAGGTCGCGATTGGTTTCATATGCCGCTGCCAATGCACGGAATCGGCGCGCAACCGCGGCGTGTTCGGCAGGGACGATGTCGTTCATCACGCGGCTGAGCGACGCGCCGACATCGACCGCCGGATATTGCCCGCGCTGCGCAATGTCGCGCGACAGCACGATATGCCCGTCGAGGATTGCCCGCGCCGTATCCACCACGGGGTCGTTCTGGTCGTCGCCATCGGCAAGCACGGTGTAGAGACCGGTGATCGCGCCGCCCGATTGTTCCGAATTGCCAGCCCGTTCGATCAGCTTGGTGATCGTCGCCAGCGCCGACGGCGGATAACCGCGTGCGGCACCCGGCTCGCCCAGCAGGATGCCGATCTCGCGCGCGGCATGCGCGACGCGGGTCAGGCTGTCGAGGATCAGGAGCACGCGCTTGCCCTGAGCACGCAGATGTTCGGCAATCGAGGTCGCAAGCATCGCTCCGCGCAAGCGCAGATTCGCGGCATGATCGGCAGGCACCGCCACGATCGCGGTGGTGGCGGCGCGGTCGCCCGACATATGCCGGGTGACGAAATCGGATACTTCGCGCGCACGTTCGCCGATCAGCCCGACGACGACCGCATCGGCCTTCGCGCCATCGACAATCATGTCCATCAGCACTGACTTTCCCACGCCCGAACCGGCCATGATGCCGATCCGCTGGCCGACCCCGAAAGTGGTCAGCGCATTGAGTGAACGGATGCCGCTGTCGAAAACCTGCGTCACGCGCGATCGGTCCAGCGCGCCGACGCGATAGCCACCCGCCGGCCAGCTTTTGGTTGCCATCACGGGGCCGCGGCCATCGATCGGTTCACCCGAGCCATCGACCGCGCGGCCGAGGAACTCGGGCCCGACCGCGAGCATGCCCGGCTGGCCTTCGGGACGCACGATTGCGCCCGGACGCAACAGCACGGTGTCGCCGAGCATCATCATCATGGTGTGGCCGTTGCGGAACCCGATAGTTTCGGCACGATGTTCGGTGGCCGCGCCCTGTGCAATCGCGCAGATCGTGCCGATCGGCACGCCGAGGCCCGAAACCTCGATCAGCCCGCCGTCGCAGGCCACGACGCGGCCGAACCGACGCGGCGCGAGGTCCAGCGAAGCGGTTTCGACCGTTGCCAGCGTGCGATCGATCAGGGCGTGCATGTGTCGAATATCTCGGCCAGCGCCCGGCGCCACTGCTGCGGCCCGTCCTCGACCCCGCCATCGTCGGTTTCGACCCGCAGACCGCCGCGTTCGACGCTTGCATCGGCAACCAGTTCTAGATCGCCGGTCACGCTGCTGCGGACCAGTTCGAGATCATCGGGATGGATGTGCACGATCCGCCGGTCGTGCTTGCGTTGCAACATGGCCGCAGCAGCATCGACGCGCCGCGCGAGCCCGTCCGCATCGAGCGCGAGAGGCAGTACGGCTTCCTCGCACAGCGCATGGACAGTGGCGAGGATCCGTTCGCGCAGATGGCGTTCGCTGTCGACATCGAACCGTGCGAAAGCGAGCTCGATTGCCCCGCGCGCCGCACGTTCAGCCTGCAATGCCGCTTCGAAATCCGCGCGGGCGGACACCTGCCCGTCTTCGTAACCGGCGCGATAGGCCTTCTCCGCGGGATCTTCGACCGGGGCTGCAGGTGCCGCGCCGGCGGGCTGCGCGGTATAGCGCGCGTCGCGGGAAAAACTGCCCCGCCTGCCCAAGGCGGCATAGGCCACCCTAGACATAGTCCTCATCCCCCTCGCCCAGCATCAGGTCACCCTGCGCGATCAATCGCTTGGCGATCGCGACGATTTCCTTCTGCGCGGTCTCGACTTCGGTTTTCTTGACCCGTCCGCGCATCTCGATCTCGTCACGCAGGCCATCCGCCGCGCGCGAGGACATGGCGCCGAAGAACTGTTCGCGCCGGTCTTCTTCCAGACCCTTGAGCGCGAGGATCAGCGTGTCGCTTTCGACTTCGCGCAGCAGCACGCCGGTCATCTTCAGGTCGAGTGCGAAGAGATGTTCGAACTTGAACATCTCGTTTTCGAGTTCCTTGGCCAGTTTCTTGTCGATCTTGCCGATCGACGGCATCACGCGCTTCTCGACGCTGCGGTGCGAGCTGTTGATGATCTCCGCCGCCTGCTTGATGCCGCCCATGGTCAGCGGGATCGTGCCATGCAGCTTCTCGATCTTGGCATTGAGCGTGCTCTCGAGGATTTCGATCGCCTGTCGCGATACCGGGCCAAGACGCGCCACGCGATGCAGCACCGGGGTGTGCAATTCCTCGGGCAATGCTGCCAGGGCTGCCGCGGCCACCTCGGAATCCAGCTGCAAGAGCAGAACCGCAATTGCCTGCGGATGTTCGTCGGCAAGGATCTCGCCGATGATCTTCGGATCGAGCCAGCGCAGCAGCCCGAGTGCGGGAAGGTTCGACTCCTCCGCTTCGGGCGCGACCTGGCGCATCAGGTTCTCGGTCTTCACCTCTCCCACCGCGCCATTGAGCAGCTTGCGTACGCTGTCGACGCGGCCATGGCCGGATATGCCGCTGCTCTCGGTCGAGCGCGAAAAACCGGCGATCGCGTCGGCAATCGCCTGCGGTTCGATTTCGCCGATCCCGCACATGGTGCCGGCCAGTTGGCGCAATTCGTCAGGCGTGAGCTGGCCCAGAATACGCGAGGCATCCTCTTCCGCCAGCAGCATCACCATGATCGCGGCCTTGTCGGTACCGCCCAGAACCGGATTGAGGGGCGCGGTCATGCCGAAGCTCCCGAGCGTGCATCCTCGGCCAGCAGGCGACGCAAGGCGAGTACCGCATCATCGGGGTTCTCTCGCGCGATGCGCTGTGCAAGCTCGATCTGTCCGTCGAGCGCCTGCCTGTCGAAGGGCGGCGCCTGCTCGTAGGCAGCGTAGCCGCTCCCGCCTTCCGCCCCCGGCGCGGGCAGCGCTTCGGGTGACTTGGGACCGCTGCGCAGTGCCTTGATGGCGGGGCGCACGGCGAGGAACAGCACCAGCAGGACCGCCAGCAACGCCACGCCATTGCGGACCGCCATGCCGAACCAGCTGGTTTCGTAGAACGGAACGCCCTCGGCCTCGACCTTTTCGAACGCCCGCATCACCACGGTGACCTTGTCGCCGCGATCTTCGCGGGCGCCGACCGCTGCCGAGACCAGCTCCTTCACCTTGTTGATGTCCGCCGCGCTCGCCTTGTCGAGCGCCGCCTGGTCGATCGCCACCGCGACCGAGAGGTAACGCACCGAACCCGGAGCGAGATTGGAGACCGAAACTTCGCGGCCCAGTTCATAGACGCGCGTGGCGCTGCTTTCGCCCACCCCGCCCGCCTGTGCGGCATTTTCATTATCCTGCGGGGCACCTTCGCGCGCCTCGGCTTCGGCGGGCGGCGTATTGGCGAGAACGCCCGGGATACCGCCTGCCGCTGCGCCGCCGCTTTGCGACAGCTGTGTGGTTTCGCGCCGGACGGTCCCGTCCTTGTCATAACTCTCGCGCGCCGAGGTCACCTCGTTCATGTCGAGCTCGACCTGCACCTGCGAAGTGAAGGCGCCGGCCCCGAACATCGGCGCTAGCAATTGGTCGACCTGCGCATTGAGCTTGGCTTCCATCTGCGCCTGCAGATCCATCCGCCCGCTGTTCGGATCGCGCTTGCTGGTCAGCAGCTTGCCATGCTGGTCGATCACCTTGACCGCGTCGATCCCGAGCCCCGGGACCGAGCCCGCGACGAGATTGGCGATTGCGGTGACCTGTCCGTCGGCGAGCTGGCGACCGCGCGCCATGCGCACCATGATCGAGGCCGACGGCGCGACATCCTCGCGCACGAAGACCGAACGTTCGGCCTTGGCGATATGCACACGAACCGCCTCGACCCCGTCGATCTCCATGATCGTCATCATCAGTTCGCGTTCCTGCGCGGCGCGCAGCCGGTCGCCTTCAAGCGTGCGGCTGGCGCCCATCGGCAGGTTCTCGATCAGGTCGGCCCCGCTTTCGGGGGCGGCGAGCGATCCGTCCGAGGCAACCAGCATGCGTGCGCGATAGACATCGTCTTCGCCCACGGTCAGCGCGCCGGTATTGTTGTCGATCGTATAATCGATCCCCGCCTGGTCGAGCGTCGCAACCACGCTGGCACGCTCGCCATCGCCGAGCGAGGAATAGAGCGTGCGCTGCGGAGCCGGCGACAAAGTCGCCCAGGTCAGCGCCAGCAGGCCGAGACCCGCAGTGCCCGCGAACAGCGGCAGGACCTTGCGTACCGGCGGTTGCGCGGCGAAGGCCCGCAGGCGTTCGCCGAACGTCCCGGTGCCGCTTGTCAGCGGGGACAGCATGCCCGGGCTGGCATTATCGGCAGGAACGAGACCGTTCATCTATCAGACCCCCATCCGCATGGTTTCCTGGTACGCGGCAAGCAGCTTGTTGCGCACCTGGAGCGTGGCTTCGAAAGCCACACCGGCCTCCTGTCGGGCCAGCATGACCTTGGCGATATCGGTTTCCTCGCCGCGTTCGTATGCTGCGGTGAGCCGGCCGGATTCGGCCTGGACCGAATTGACGTTGTCGAGCGCAGTGCGCAGCGAGTCCCCGAAACTCGGCGTCGTCCCGGTCGCCTCGGTCGGCGCTGCGGGCTTGGTCTCGTGAAGTTCGGTAAGGACCTTCGAACGATCGATGATCTGCTGGCGCAGCGCGATGATCTGTTCGATCGATCCGCCGCCGCCAATGCCGCCTACGGGGTTCATCGGCCTGCTCCCACTGCAATTCCGGCTTCACGGAAAGAGGCCAGGCGATAACGCAATGTGCGTTCGCTGATCCCCAGCGCACGGGCGGCGTTGGCCCGGTGGCCACCGACCGATTCAAGCGCATCCATGATCGCGCGGGCTTCGGAAATCTGGACGATTTTCGACAGTTTCGCCGGGCCCTTGGTTGCAGCCGCGGTAGCGATGTCGGCGACCGGCGCGGGAACCGGCTTCTCGACCGCACGGGCAGTCATGTCGAAGATGATGTGTTCTTCCTCGATAGCCGGCTTGCCCTGCGACAGCAGGAGCGCACGGCGCATTACGTTCTCGAGTTCGCGGACATTGCCCGGCCAGGCATAATCGCCCAGCACTGCAAGCGCGGCATCGCTGATCCACGGAACCGCATCGCCCTTGGCGACGTGGCGCAGGACCATGGTGAACGCGAGCGGAGCGATATCCGCGCGGCGCTCGCGCAGCGGCAGCATCTCGATCGGAAAGACGTTGAGGCGGTAATAGAGGTCGGCGCGGAACCGGCCCTCGGCGACTTCATGCGGCAGGTCGCGGTTGGCGCAGGCGATGATGCGGACATCGACCTTGATCGGGCGTGTCGCGCCGATCGGAACCACTTCGCCTTCCTGTAGCGCGCGCAGCAGCTTGGCCTGCAGCGACAGCGGCATCTCGGCGATTTCGTCAAGCAACAGCGTGCCGCCATCGGCAGCGCGGAAGAAACCTTCGCCCGCGGCATTGGCGCCGGTGAATGAGCCCTTCTCATGGCCGAACAGCATGGCTTCGAGCATGGTTTCGGGGATCGCGGCGCAGTTCACGGCAATGAACGGCTTGTCCTTGCGCTCGCTGCGGCGGTGGATGAAGTTCGACAGCACTTCCTTGCCCGTGCCCGTGGGACCGTTGATCAACACAGGGATGTCGGTCCGTGCAAGCCGGTCGGCCAGCGCAATGATGGAAAGCGAAGCGGGGTCGGCTGCCACCGGGCCCTGGCCCGAATAGGTCATGGCCACCAGCGCGGCGATGCTGCTTTCGGCGATCGGATCGGCATAGGTCAGTCGGCCGCCGCTGCCGGCAAGCTCGATACGTCCCTGTTCACCGCGCGCCAGCGTGATGGTCCGCGCATCGCGGCCCGCAGCCAGATCGCTTTCATCCGCCAGCGTGACCGGGCGCTCCATGAACAGCGAGGATGCAATCCCCGCCATCCGAGCTTCGATCGTGCTGTGCACGCGCGAGAAATTCGCGCTCTTGGTAATCCCGTCCATTTTTGCCCCCACATGGCATGTCTTATCGACGAAGCCTGTTTTGGCGGGGGCACGGCCAAAGATTGGATAATTTTAGGGCTGGTAGATTTACGAGTATGGTTAATTTTTGCCGGGACGAATTTCACAACGCCCTTAATCCCGGCTGGTTCCTGCCGGTCTGGTTTCTGGCTGCCGCATCCCGCCAAGGGGGCAGTGATCGTAGACCAAAGGGAAACTAGCCATGAACGTCATCAACACCAATATCGGCGCGCTGAAGGCCGCCAATGCATCGAATGCCGCGGGCAAGGCCCTCGGAACCGCCATGGAGCGCCTGTCGACCGGCAAGCGCATCAACTCGGCCAAGGACGACGCTGCCGGCCTCGCCATCGCCACCAGCATGACTTCGCAGGTGCGCGGCATGAACCAGGGCATCCGCAACGCCAACGACGGCATCTCGATGGCGCAGACCGCTGAAGGCGCGCTTAACGAAGTTACCAACATGCTGCAGCGCCAGCGCGAACTGGTCGTCCAGGCATCGAACGACACCTATTCGGCAACCGACCTCGCCAACCTGAAGTCGGAAATGGACGCGCTCAACGAACAGATCACGAATGTCGTGACCAACACCGAATTCAACGGCCAGAAGCTGTTCGACGCAACTGCCGGCACCGCCGGTGTCGTCTCGGTCCAGGCTGGCGCGAACGAAGCCGACGCGATCGACATCGATCTCTCGACGGACCTGACGACCGACGCCGACCTCGCAGCTGCCGCTGCCGTCGACGTGACCGCTCTGGCTGCTGGCGACATCGCACTGTTCGACACGGCTATCGAAACGGTTTCGACCGTCCGCGCCGGTCTGGGTGCATCGCAGAACCAGCTCGAATCGGCGGTTGCCAACCTCGGCAACAACATCACCAACCTGTCCGATGCGCGTTCGCGGATCGAAGACACCGACTATTCGGCTGAATCGACCGCGCTCGCCAAGGCGCAGATCCTCAGCCAGGCTTCGGGCGCCATGCTGGCCCAGGCCAACCAGAGCCAGCAGAACGTTCTCTCGCTGCTCCGCTAATCTTCCCGCCACCCACATTACGGGAAGGAGGCCCGTCGCTCGCAAGAGCGGCGGGCCTCTTCATATGCGGTGCCCTGTAGCCCGAGCGCTCATCAAGGGCTTCGCATTCCGACACTTACGTGATAACGCTTAGGGTCGCGCAGAGCCTATCTTCGGGAATGATGGACGATGCGCTTGGCGGGGACGATTGATGTTATCAGCAGCATACGAACAGCCTGAACAATATCCCGATTGCGCGCGCGTGGAACCACGCACGAACATGTTCGTGATGGCCGCCCTCGTTACCGGCCATACGCGCGAAACCGTCAAGGTCCGCAACATGTCCGCCAGCGGCGCCTTGGTCGAGGGCTCCACGTTACCGCATCCCGGCACACAATGCCTGCTCAACCGCGGCGAGATCGCGCTTGAGGCAGAAGTCGTGTGGATGAAATTCGGCAAGGCCGGGCTGCGCTTCGCGCGGCGCGCGGATGTCGCGCAGTGGCTACCCTCGGGCCGCCGGTCGCAGTCCGATGTCGATGATGCCGTGCGCCAGGCCAAGGCCGCGCAGACCGCACCGGTGTCGCCGCAATCGCGTCCGGTTCCGCCACCGGCCGCCCCGCTGTTCGCCACCGAGCTCAGCCGCGAAGACGTGGGCCAGACCGCCGCTGCGATCGAACAGCTCGCCGATCAACTGGCCGGCGATCCCGACGTGGTGGCACGTTACATGACCAAGCTGCAATCGCTCGACATCGCCGCGCAAACGCTGCGCAAACTCGCCGAACAGATGCCCTGAGCGCAGCCCCTAAAGGCTGTCGGTCTCCGACGAACCTGTACCCGGCGAACCTGCCCTACTCCGCGCCCACGGGTCTGTATTCCTACGCGCTGTGTGTGTGGCTGTGGCTAGGGTTTGTCGAACGCAAAAAGCCGCCCTTGGGGGCGGCTTTTGCTGTGTGATCATAGTGGTTGCGGGGGTTGGATTTGAACCAACGACCTTCAGGTTATGAGCCTGACGAGCTACCGGACTGCTCCACCCCGCGGCACCTATCTGTT